>Ga0335072_10000471_pt1 | contig 79211 bp, 81 predicted proteins | sample Lox_Sample_21_FD_206725 | JGI IMG/M metagenome (GOLD analysis project Ga0335072, IMG submission 206725) | Soil microbial communities from Loxahatchee National Wildlife Refuge, Florida, United States - Lox_Sample_2.1 | ecosystem: Environmental > Terrestrial > Soil > Wetlands | place: USA... | reverse complement strand
GCTTTCCTCGCGTCTGCTGTGGAATCCGTCGAGGAGCCGTAGACGAATATGAGGACACGCTCACATCGTAGCAGAACATGAGCACCGCCTCATATCTCAATCCGCGGCCGGGGATGTCGCTCACCTTTAACAAGTTGCGGAAAGCGGGCCGTTAGAGGCGTCGTGTCGACCGTGAAGATTGTTAGAATGTCCGGCATGCGGCCCCATATACCGATCGTGCTGATGACACTCGCCACCTCGCTCGCCACTACGACGATCCACGTGCCCATTGGGGATGTTCTAGCGGGCGCACGGAATTCACTCGCGGCTGCTACGGTATCGTGGTCTGTGCAAACCACGGGAATCGATAGCAACCTGCGAGGCGTAAGCGCGACCAAGTCCGTGGATTCAGCCGGGGCGGAGCACATCGCCGTTTGGGCTTGCGGTTCGAACGGTGTGATTCTGTTTTCCAACGATCTCGGCAAAACATGGAAGCGCATGCACGTGGCCGGAGGCGATGCGCTCGATTTTCGGAGCATTGTGGCGCTCGATGCCGAAAATGCCTTTGTGATGTCGAGCGGTGAGGGAAATCAGTCTCGCATCTATAAAACCGCCGATGGCGGCGAGACATGGAAGCTGGAATTTACGGATTCACGTAAAGGCTTTTTTCTCGATGCGCTCGACTGTGACGCGGAGTGCTATGCGCTCAGCGATCCGGTCGACGGAAAGTTCGTGATTCTCGCCACGCATCATCTTCAAGACTGGAAAGAGCTCCCGGGCGGCGGTATGCCCCCGGCACTTCCCGGAGAGGGCGCGTTTGCCGCGAGCGGAACTTCGCTTGCGGCGGCCGGCGGTGGAGATCTGTACTTCGGCACAGGAGGCGGCAAGGTCGCACGCGTGTTTCGCTCGGCGGACTATGGGAAGACGTGGAGCGCAATGGAGACGCCGGTCGCAAGCAGGAATGCGTCCTCCGGCGTATTTTCGATTTCATCCACCACGTATGCGGTGAACGTGGTGGGCGGCGACTACAAGGATCCGAGCCGGCGAGACCGAGTGGCTGCATATTCCCGAGACGCCGGACGAACGTGGCACCTTGCCACTGAGCAGCCTGGAGGATACCGCTCCGCTGTCGTGTCGATCGATGGCGCGACGCTTGCCGCGATTGGCCCCAATGGCGAAGACGTGTCCGATGACTTTGGCGTTCACTGGAAGCACACGGACGCGCTCGACCTGAACGCCGCGTTCGTTCTGGACGTTCATAACGCCTGGGCAGTAGGCGCAAAAGGCACGATAGCGCGGCTGGTGAATCGCCAACGATAAGTGGCGCGCAACGATGGCCGCGTCCTGCTCGGTTGGTTGCGTTAAGGGACGACGGACCTTTCGGCAAGGTCCAGTGGAACCCATGCTTTTATGAGAGATCGGTGGCGCGCCCGGGGAGACTCGAACTCCCGACCCTCTGCTTAGAAGGCAGATGCTCTATCCAACTGAGCTACGGGCGCGTCGTATTTCTCCTTCTATCTTAACTACTTACGGACGCCTCGGCAGCTTCTTTCTCCGCTTCGGACGCACCGTAGTAAGAACGTAGTAATTTCTGTCCTTCGTACGCCTTTTTGTTGGCTTGTTCGATGCCCTCACGAACTTGGTCAACCATTCCAAGCTGATAGTGGCGTTTCGTCTCTGGACTGCTGTGCCGCATCGCCCGCTGCACCACGGCGTCTGGCGCCACCCAACTGAGGCGCGTGCAGAATACGTGACGCAGGTTATAGATCGGAAAATACGATACGCCAGCTTTGTCGAGAGCTGTGCGCCATGCTCGCCTGACACTCCGTATTGGCTTGCCCGGACAATGCGAACTCGGAAACACGTACAGGCTTTCCGGGTCTTGTTCTTTCTTCCACTCCTTGAGGACATCGCAAGCCAACCGGCTCAAGGGTAACGGTTGAGCCGAGTCGGTTGTCTTCACAGTACCGCCAAGATGAAGGACGCCGTGGACGAGGTCCACTTGGTCCCATCTAAGCGATAGTCCCTCGCTGTACGTTCGACCACCGGTCTGAACCAGCAACACAATCGCCACCCGGAGGTGGGACGGTGCCGCCGCAAGAATCCGATGTTCGTCTTCAACCGTGAGCATTCTCTTGGATGGCCTCTCGTGGCGCTCATCGAAATGCCTCACACCGGAGGTTGGATTCTCTCCGATGTATTTTCGCTTGAGCGCGAACTGAAAGACGCAGTGCAGGCACGCCAGTTCTCGGTTAACCGTAGCCCCTTTCACTGTTCGCTTGGGATTCCACATTAACGGCTGCCGACGCCGAAAGTTTCGATACTCCACGACACTTCGCTCGTCGATCTCCGTCAATTTACGGTCCCCAAAATGCGCTCGCAGATTCTTTAGAAACATTTGGTGGTTGATCTGGCTTTTTGGAGAAAGCGTTGAACTGTGCGAGCGGAAAAACGCTTCGGCTAACTCTGTGAAGGTCATTCGCTCGCCAGGCCAGCCGACGTGGAAACAACCCAGCGCAATCTCACCTTCGCGTTTCTTCCAGATTTTCTTCGCGAGATTTTTGCTGGAGGTTTTGGTCGACTCGCACCTTTGTTCACCATTCGCCGTGTAGCCCATCCACCAGAACCGCGAGTCTTTCCTCTTGTATAGTCCCACTAGCGCTCCTCTCACTTGCCGGAGCCGAGCGCCACTGGCATTATACTCCGCCGAGAAAACCAACGGTGGGCAGGACGGATTTGCTGGTCTTTGAACTGATTGAGAGTCGATCGTCGGTATTCAAGGCGGCCACCTAACTTTCGGCACTCAATCTTCTGTTGGCAGGCGTATTGGTAGAGAGTGCTCTTCGAGATCCCGAGATATTCGGCGGCCTCGGCGTGCTTAAACCACCGATCATCGGAATCGCTTTGAAACGGAAGTGTCTGAGCCGCCGACGGCGCTGCCGAGGAATGATCGGCAATTCCCGTCAGCGCTTGCCGCAGCATCTGAACGAGCTCCTCAGGATCCCGTGTTTGGAAAACCACGCAGGCAACGACGGTGGGATCACCACTGTTTGCCTTCCCGGTTGGATCCTTGCCGTTGGTCATCTCGCCTCGAATCGTCTCGCTGATCGCAACCTCGCGTGCGGTCCATGGGCTGACGAATTTTAGGGTATGGGAAAACCGTGTCAATTTGCAGCGTCGCAAGACCGGTGGTTGGTTTGGCGGAGCGCGCTCTCGGCGTTGAACCGTAGACGAGCGCAATCAATTGGGAGGTTGAGATTTAGAGCGCCACGACCTTGAGAAGTTTTGCAAGCACTCCTTTTTGGGCCCGCGCACAGCTTTTTCGCCACTTCGCCACTTCATGGCTAACTTTCTGGTCCTTAGCCGGCCGCAGCCCCGGTGTAATCAAGAGGCTCGCCGACGCGCGCCCTCAACTCCTTCAGCCAGGCACCCGGCTCAAGACTATGGATCAGACGGCCCGAGAAGCCCAGCCTTTCAGCGACGTCGCCGCGGTTTCGAAGAATGTCTTCCCTGCTGGCCTTGCTGTAGATTGCCAAAAACTCGGACATGCTGGCAGGCTTGGAAAAGAAGTATGTGGCATGGCCCAGCTGGGGTGTCTCCACAATTACCGTTCTCTCGAGGTCGAAGATGTACTCGGACCGGAAGAGATAGAGACGCCGGGCACGTCTGCAGAGCTGCTTGTAGAAGACGGCGTCGTAGTCGGGCTTCCAGGTGATCAAAGCAACGTCGAAATCGCCCGGCATGCCCAGACGACTGCAGAGCTTTTGGAGTTCACCCCTCTCGATCGGTACAGATTCCAGGCGCGCTCGAATTCGATCGAGGGCCTCGGCAAACTGGCCGAACCGACGATGGGTTCTTCGGGCTTCGGCAACCTGTTCGGCAATGTTTGGCGGCAGCGCGACTTCGAGGCGGCTGGGAAGCGCAGTTTGCCACTTCACCAGGTGCCATGCACCCGCTCGGTGTTGATACCTACCGCTCTGAATGAAAGGAGCGTTGACTCCGACCTTGGCGCCGATCAAATGTTTCCACTGGTTCCAACTCGTGTCCCACGACAGTGGCAACGATGCTTGGTCGAAGTGAACTTCGATCCGGTGCCGCGAATCGCGGAAGATTGCGTGGTCCCCATAAAACGTGATCTTTCGCACCGGCGCTTGGAGCTGTTTGAAGTTTTGCTCGGGCCGAAAGGATAGGATGCGACACGCGTAAAAAGTCCTCCCGTCTCTTGAGAGATCTCCGGCAACAAGCAACGAACCAAAACCACCATGAGGAAAGACCGCAGGGGATGCGGAATCGTTTAGGAGCGCGTCATAGCAAGCGCGCAGTTCTGGATGCGCAAGGGTGTTGAACGCACGCTCTAGTACACGAAGGTCTCCGACCGGTGCATGGGCTGCGCGGAGTTCGAGCGCACGAAGTTTGAAAGCGAGGCGCAGTTCGGCTGGTGCCATATTAGTATTGACTCCCAGCAACTCGTAGAAAGAGGGTTGCCGATCCCACGCGCACAGACGATTGCCGACGTAGAAATAATCCCTCAGCGCCTCGCAACGCAGGTGAATGGTAGAAATCCCAAGACTGTCGCCGACGGTCTCAGCGGAAACGAAGGGATTACCTCGCTTGTCTTTCTTGGGCTGCGTCGCGTAGCCAATCATGGCCTGAAATCTCTCCCGTGTTCTTTGCTGCCGAGGATTTGCGTTACGAATGTAGATCTGTGTGCCGGAGTTAGCTGCTTGAAACTCCAGGGGGAAAAGCAATTCGTCGCCACTGTGAATGAACGATGCCAAGGAATTCGACACGAGAATGGAAGTGCCGTCAGAAAAAATACATTCCGTTTTTGTGCCCTTGGGGTTCGTCTTAAGAACCATCCGCTGACCGATCTTCGGCTGTGAACCTTCCTTCCCTCGAAGCTCCTCGCCCATTTCGTCGCGGACTGTAACAGCGGGGGAGTCGTTTGCCAAATAACTGGACGATCCTCACCGGGCCCATCCCCCTCATGCGGCGTTGATCTTTGGCCGGCGCGAAGCTCAGTTCTGTTTTCAGAGGCAGAAAAGGCGGTGCATTCATGTCTAGCGAAGATCGGTTCACGGAAGTCTTCTTGAATGGAGATGAATCGCAAACATTCGAGCGTGGCTGGGCGCACGGACCACAGAATCTGGAGCTGCACGCGCTCCGAAGTCAACTCGCGTCCGTGATTAGCCCCGGAGGCCTCATCGGTGTTTCTCCAGGAATGAGAATGATCCACGACTTGATTCTCAAGGCCACGGATCGCCCGTTTCCGGTGTTGATTCTCGGCGAGACCGGTACCGGAAAGGAACTCGTAGCTCGATCGATTCACAATTTGGGTCTGAGGCGACGCGCTCCCTTTATTGCGGTCGACTGCTCGTCCCTGACACAGACTCTGATCGAGACGGAATTATTCGGTCATTTACGAGGTGCGTTCACTGGAGCGGACGCTAACAAGAAGGGATTGGTCGAGGCCGCCGATACTGGCACCTTGTTTTTGGACGAAATTGGCGAACTCCCGGCCGAATTGCAGGCGAAGCTTCTTCGCGTAATCCAAGAACGTGAGGTTCGGCCGATCGGTTCAGCGCACGCCAGGCCGATCGACGTTCGGTTCATCGCCGCGACGCATCGCGACTTAAGGATTGCTGTCGCCAACGGAAGATTTAGGAGCGATCTCTATGATCGTCTCAATGTAATTCCCATAGTGATGCCTCCTCTGCGGGAGCGAAAGGCTGATATCCCGCTCCTCGTGACGGCGTTCCTCACAAAACACGCCGACTCAGCGCGCCCCATCGAGAGTATTTCCGAAGATTTTTGGCACCTGGTGGGTTCCTTCAGCTGGCCGGGAAACGTGCGTGAACTGGAGAACCACGTGGCGCGCTGCATCGCCTTAGGCTCGGGACCGATACTCCGAAACGAAGGGGATTTTCCTATCCCGGAAAACATCACAGACGATTGCCCAACGAATGGCGCGGAGTCGCTGGCAGCGCTGGAACGGCGGGCCATCATGAGGACGCTGAAGGCGACCAACGGTGACAAAATCGCCGCTGCACGGATGTTGGGGATTGGCAAAACCACTCTCTATCGCAAGCTCAAGGAGTACGGTCAGAACCACGAATAACCAGAGCGGACGGTTAAGGCCGCGAATTTTGTTGCCGAATCGTGCCTTTTCTGCCGAAGCCTCACCAATCGGAGGGTGCTATGCGTCTTGCCGGGCGAGCACGTCTTGGCTTTTATCCTCTGCCACAGCCAGAGGCCGAGCGGATTCGGAAATGTTTAGCATTTCCTGACGAACGGTGCTGTGCGCTTGATCCTTGCGTGGGCGATGGTGCGGCGTTCGCTGAGGTCGCTTCCGGCGAACAAATTCTACGGTACGGCGTCGAATTGGACGCCAACCGCGTCGAGAAGGCGCGCAACAGAGGGATTGAAGTGATCCACGGGAACGGTTTTGACGTGCAGTGTCCGGTGGAATCCTTTTCGTTGATCTACTTGAATCCTCCCTACGATTTCGAAATCGGCGCGGAAAAATCGCAGCGAATGGAGAGACTGTTTCTCGAGCATGTATATCGTTGGCTGAAGCGCTCCGGCATTCTCGTGATGGTTATTCCTTCGGACTACGTCCGCGACTGCAGCCAGGTCCTGTCGTTCCAATTCAAGGATGTCCACATCTATCGGCTCACCGAGCGCGAAAGCGTCAAATACAAGCAAGTGGTCGTGTTCGGAGTTCGCCGCACCCGGCAAGAGAGGGACCGTCTCCAGGATGGCGAGATAACCCGGGCGCGGCTCTGGTACGATGCCGTGGCGAGAGACCCAGGAAAGCTTTCATCACTTCTTTCGGAGCCCGCCCATTACTACGCTGTTCCGCGCGGTACAGCGGTGCGGCTCGTGTACCGCGGCCTTCCTTTGGACCAAATTGAAGATCTCCTTCCGAAGTCATCTGCCTATCGTCAAGGCTCTGCCGTCCTCTTCGCCCCGCAGTCAGACGTCATCGGGCGCCCACTGACCCCGTTGCACGGCGGGCATGTCGGCCTGCTCTGCACTGCGGGGATGCTGAACGGGGTCTTCGGGGAGGGAGAAGCGCGGCATATCGCTCACTGGCAGTCGGTCAAACTCGTCGACAAGTCGGAAGAGGAAGAAGACGGAACCACAGTCATTCGAGAAAGAGAACGGTTTTCGAACGAGCTGACGTTGGTGTTCTGCACGGGGCAGATAGCGACTCTGAAATAGTGAGTCACGGCTGTACACGAATCGGCGCTTCGATTCGGGCAAATTGGGCACTTACAAAGACTCACTCCGCGGATGCTCTCCGGAAGGCCTGTAGTTCGTTCCATCCCCCTGGAATTCGGAATTCGGAAAGGCCACAGTCAAGACACACGAGGATGTCGGGGAAAAAGGCCGGAGGTGCCGCCGTGCGCCCTTGGTCGAAATAGATCTTCACGTCTGCGGGAAAGGGCTTCTGATTCTCGGAACCACACTTGCAGGCCATAAACTCTCCCATTTGAAATTCGAGCTTCCTACCGCTGACACAATCCGTTGCCCTAAGCTCATCGAGTTGCGACTTTACATTTTACATGGACGAAGGAGCAGGAATGCAGAACGCACACGAACGCTTCGGAACCCTCGAATTCACAAAGCAGATGAAGGACACAACGACCCACGTGCGCGTCCACATTGACCGAGCGGTTGTCGAAGTCCCGAAAGATGAACGCGGTCAGACGAGCGCCCATTTGATCTCCTTGATCGGCGGAGATTCCGACATCGGTGCCCTATGGGCGGGAGTAACCGAAGGAGCGATGTTTCGGATCAATCTGCCGAGCCGTTCGCCGATGGCGGTGTCTCTTGGTCCCGAGGCCCAATGCTTTCGCGGCAGCGTGGTAGTCCCTAACCGAGAACGGCCTGTCCGGCACTTGGTGGCTATTTCGTCAGAGCTTGCCAAAACGAAGCCCGGAGTGGACCGAGAGGGAGCACGAACGGTTCTGTGCAATGACGATCCCGTTTTCGTCCTGTATCGGGTGGCCGGCCGATTTGGCCTGCCAGTAGTGCCGGCGTGGGCACCGTGGTTCATGCGAGAACTCAGGGCCCGGAAGGCGATCCGGCCGTTGCTGGGGCTGGGATGCTCACCCGTCGTAGTGAGCGGAAACAAAGGTACCTTCCTCAAATGGATCGGGAAGGCGCTGAAGGAAGGCTCAATTCGGATTCCAGAAGAGAATGGCTCGATCACTTGGAAGCTGCCGAGAGGTTTCCTGGAGCGGCCAATACTAGAGACCGCTTCGGATGCAGGTGCCGCCACATAGAATCGGTGCGCAAGAACGCGAGGAAGGAGGGATTTGTGCAAATTGTTCTCAAGGCTTGGAGCAGCGATCCGCACTACAGCGGCGGATGCGATTACGCAGTCGTTGAACTCGGCGAAGTGTTCTTGAAGCTCGCTCTCCGGCGAATCCGGGTGCTTTGCGAGCAGAAAATCCTCGATTCTTCCTTGAGCGAGACGTACTACTGGGATTCTTCAGCCCAGTATTTCAGTCCCTGGCTCAACCGGGCGTTGAAGTCTGGAGCAGCCCTGGAAGCATGCTTCAAGTTGGAGGGATCGATTGGAGCTCTCGAAATCGACAGGCGAGAAGCAGTGATTGCTGAGGCCGATTTCGGTGTACCAGAAAGCCAGATCGTAGCAGTGGAGTGTTCCCAGATGATCGTCCGCGACGGGGGAATCGCATTCAACGCCCTCATAAAGCACAGCGACACCTACGTGACTACCGCCGAGATTTCGAAACAAATGATTGAATCCGCTCTCTCATCTGCGACCAATTAGACCCCTCCGTCTTCGATTGATACATCTCGCCTTACCCGAAAAAGTCATGAGGACAAAAATATGCAACTCCCAAAGGACCTCAACGAATACCTGCGTGCGCGCGCCTCCGAGCTGGCCGATAGAATTCTTCGGACGTACCCGCCACTCCACGGCATCGGTGATCCCGCATCGCCGCTCATCGGACATCTCCTACGTAAGCCTTTTCCGGCGCAGACTCTCGCGATCATGGGAGTGGTCAAACGTTGGTATGAAACGCGTGGGGCGGCGGTGATTGCGGAATGCGGAACCGGAAAAACGTTGATTTCTTTGGGAGCCGTTCACGTCCACAGCGACCGAAGGCCTTTCACGGCCCTTGCCATGGTCCCACCGCAGTTGGTTGAGAAGTGGGCGAGAGAGGCTCTCTTGACGCTACCCCGAGTGCGGGTTTTCTTCATCGACGGCCTTCGCGGCCCGACGAGTTCCGTGGCCCACGCGGGCGTCAACGAAGTCAGGTTGCGGCATGGCCGCATCGTCCGCGAAGGGCTGCGAACGACACTCACGGAGTTGCGGCAGCGGAAGACCTCTCGCACGGCTCGCGCCCGTTGGGATTCGATCTGCGGACTGCCGTCTCTTTTCGTGGTCGGGCGTGACCGCGGGAAGCTCAGTTATTTCTGGCGGCACGCGTATGGCTTTGCTCGTTGCGGGCGGTACCAAGGGAGTGTGGTGAACGCAGACAGCGGCTGTCCCATTTACCTGAATGGAGACGGGGAGCGGCTTCTGTCCACCGACTTCGCAAAAGCGAAGTTGAGCGAAATGTTAGGCAGAGCGAAGGGCGAGGAACCCGCCAAATTACGCAGAGCTTTGTACAGCGCGTTGTGGCAGGCGGACGGGAAGAAGGTCCGGCGCTTCGCTCCAGTGGACTTCATCGGGCGCTACATGCCCGACTTCTTTGACTACGCAATCGCCGACGAGGTGCATGAGCTGAAAGGCGACACCGCTCAGGGGAATGCGCTCGGCACACTGGCGGGATGTGCGCAACGCACCGTCGTGCTTACCGGGACGCTTCTCGGAGGCTACGCCGACGAGCTGTTTAACATTCTCTTCCGTTTGCAGCCGGCAAAGATGGTGGGGGAAGGGTTCGAGTGCGGCGAGGCGGGACTGCGCTCTTTCACGGAAACCTACGGGTTACTCGAAAAGATCACGGTGATTGAGCCATCGGATAACGCCTGCTCGGACAGTCGCGTAACCAAACGCATTCGCCGGCGCCCGGGTGCCTCACCGCTCCTCTTTGGCCGCTTCCTCATGAGTCTGGGAGCATTCATTTCGCTGGAAGATATTTCCGACGCACTGCCGCCCTATCGCGAAGAAGTCATCGGCGTGGAGATGGATCCTGCGCTGCGTGATACCTACAAAAAGCTGGAAGAGAACATCAAGAAGGCTCTACAAGAACATCGGCGGAATCCGACCGTGATCAGTGTGGCTCTGAACGCGCTACTCCTCTATCCGGACCGCCCGTTTGGCCTCGGTGACCTTTATGGGTATGAATACGATCCCGAGACCAGAAAGCGCGAACGGTTTCTCATAGCAGAGACGCAAGATCTGAACGAGAACTACGTCTATGCGAAGGAACGCCGCCTCGTCGAGGAAGTGAAGTCGGAATTGGCGCGCGGTCGTCGTTGCCAAATTTATGCCGTCTACACGCAGAAGCGCGACGTGACTCGTAGGCTCGAGCGAATTCTCGCCAATGAAGGAATCCGAGTCGCAGTGCTCACGACTGAAGTGCCGCCTGAGGCGCGAGAAGCCTGGTACGAACGCCAACTCCGCGCAGGAGTGCAAGCCGTCATCTGCCACCCGAAACTCGTCCAGACCGGTCTTGACCTGATCGAGTTTCCAACGATCCTGTTTTACGAGACCGGATACTCGATCTATGTGCTCCGGCAGGCAAGCCGCAGAAGTTGGAGGATCGGCCAGCGCCTTCCCGTGAAAGTAAAATTCCTGCACTACGCCGACGCGATGCAGGAGACCTGCCTTCGACTGATGGGCAAGAAGCTGCTCGTCTCCCTCGCCATGGAAGGCAAGTTCTCTTCGGAAGGATTGCAGTCGATCAACGACGAAGACGACATCCTGATGGCCATGGCCCGCGAACTGGTCACGGAGAAAGGAATCGGTGAGAAAGCCGACGAGATCTGGTCCGCGCTTCAAAAGACGCAAGAGGCCACCCTGGGTACGCGCTTGGTTGAGGGGATGGCACCCGAGTCTCTGCCGCCCGTTTCAGAGATCTCGTTGATCAAGCCCGATTCTCCGGAATCGGGGCAACACTCGGCGACCCGCTCGAGCACTCCTGAAAAGGCTCCTCGCAAATCTGTTTCGCCTCGACTGGATCGTCAGCTCGCACTGTTCTGATCGAACTGGGGCTCGGGAGCCTTCCAGCCATGGTATAATGGCATATTAGGCTAGGTGGAATGGTGGAATCACATGGCACTGAATATCAAGAACGAACAGACTCAGAAGCTAGCTCGAGAGCTAGCAGAATTGACGGGCGAAAGTATGACCGCCGCGATCACGGAAGCGGTTCGCGAGCGCCTGGACCGAGTGCGCGAGGAGCACGGTACGGGGCTCGTGGACCGGCTGCTGAAAATCGGTGCGGACTGCGCGGATCATCTGAAGGAACCCTATCGAAGCGTAGACCACGGTAAGTTGCTTTACGACGAAAAGGGACTGCCACGATGATAATCGATACATCGGCGCTAATCGCGATCCTCCGGAATGAGGCCGAAGCTAGCAAATGTGCGAGGGCAATTGCGGGTGCGGATGCTCGCCGCGTTTCAGCGGTTAGCTATGTCGAAGCTGCGGTTGTCATTGACGCAAGTAGGAACCCCGTTGCGAGCAGACGATTTGACGATCTTGTCCGAGAGGCGCAACTGACGATTGAACCAGTTACCGAAGACCAAGCGCGTGTCGCGCGCGAAGCGTATCGTGATTTTGGAAAAGGAAGCAGGCACCGCGCCGCTTTGAACTTCGGGGACTGCTTTGCATATGCCCTGGCGAAAACGACAGGTGAGCCACTGTTGTTTAAAGGCGATGACTTTTGCCACACAGATGTCTCGCCAGCAATCTAAGAGGCCCAAGGAAAGTTCGTGCGCTCCGAAGTGCTAAAGATGTGGCCTCTTCGCTGCGTCACGGGCCTCAGGCAAGTGCAAAAGGAGGCCCATGCGGATCTCAAGGTGGGGAAATAGCCTTGCCGTGCCGTTAGGGCACTGCCATAGCTCTGAGGCTGGGACATGACTTACGGCACTCTGGAAGTTGTCCTCGTGGTGAAGCGACACTTTTCAGCGGAGGAATTCCTTTCGGCCCTCAGCGATCCGCCACCGGGAATCTTCGATCCCGCCTCTTGGAAGTACTGGAATCTCACTTTCCATCGAGACCCTGTACCTCCACTTCCCAAGAGGTTAATCCCTGGCTAGGGCTTCCGCGTACCCGCAGTCTACCCTTCTTTGCCTCTCGTGCGGTCTTCCAAGTGCGCCGAACATCAGCCTCAGAGGCGATTGCCGGGGACGATAACCCGCTTCAGTAGTCAGTCACCTGGGAGCTGGCCCTATGATGACGGCATCTTCTTCGGAAACAGTTCTCTAGAGATCCTGCGGCCTTTGATGCATCGCGCTTCAAGGCTGCCCTCCCGACCCGCTTCTTAAACCCAAGCACGTTCGCGCAGAAGGTGGAAATCAAATGGGCATCCTTGGATTGACACATAACGAGCACGGTACGGCCCTCGAGAAGTTTCCCGTGGCGATTAAAGTCGCTATCGGGGAGGGCCCTGACCCGGACCTTGAGGACAGCGGCCCGCGAGCGCTGTTTCATTTTGTCTTCAAACGGAAAATCCTGCGCGCGGGGTCTGTGTATTGGGAGTCCGCGGCGGATATCGCCGAAGTCTATGGAGAGAAGCCGACTGAGTTGGGGGTCATCTTCCTCCACGATGACCCGAGGGAGGTATTCCCATCGGAATACGCTCTATGGACGCGGAGAGGCCGCTTTTGCCACGGAGAGCTTGTGCAGATCGCGAACGGCAGCGGCATCCACTACAAGATGCAAGCAATTCGACGAACGAGAGAACACCCGGAGGGAGAGCCGTGGCCAGGCGAACGCAAATACTTGGATGGACCGCAGAAGGGCGAGCCGGTCGAAGGTTGTGGCGCCGGTTGTCCGGAACTCGAGAGCGGCAATTGCGGGCCTTCTGGAGACCTCTATTTCATCTTGGAGCGATTCCCGAGCTTGGGTGCCATCTGCCGGCTGCATACGGGAGGCAAGACATCGGTCCCCAACCTGTCCAATGCAGTTGCGCAACTACACAGTTGGAATGGGGGCCGTTTGAAAGGTGTCAAAGCCACCCTCAAGGTCACGCCGGAGATGCGCTGGCATCCCGGAAGAATCGGAGGCTGGGAATCGTCAGTCGTCCCGATTCTGAGCTTGGAGATCGGCGCTTCAAGCCTAGAAGGCCTCATCACTAATATGACGGAGCCCGCAAGATTCCTTCAAAGAGCGCAGAGTGCATGTGATGGTCAAGAGTTTGGACAGTGCGTTGTGCGGGAAAGCGAAGAGGAGCGTGCCCAGGAGATTGCGGAAGAGTTCTATCCGCAGAACAAGGGCTTGATAGAGGAAGAAATCTGCCAAGCTGTGGGATCTTCCGAAGATGCGGAGCAGTATGCGACTATCTGCGAGTTGGCACGGCGACTTGGGTACGGCGAGGCCAAGATAAAGATGCTGCTGCGGCAGAGGGCAAGCAATCCAGTCAGCCTTGAGCGGAAGCTGCGAAACCAGCTGGACGAAGGATCTGAAAATGGCGTTGTCCGGGCGAGGCGATGGTAGAGACATGACACCGTTCTAGGTACTTCCGGTTTGCCGACAATCCGCTCAGGATTCCACCTCTCGCTTCCCACAAGCCCGTTTCTGAATAGCTTCAGGATTGCAAGAGTTCACGAAGTATAATAGCTTGCACCTTAACCCGATCGAGTCGGAGACGAGTTGTGCAGTGGATTATCGCGCACACCGAGATATTCTTTCCGTTGTTGCTGGTAATCCTTCTCCTCGTGGTGGAGCTTGGCGTTCGCGCCAGACGTGCCTCCCCTAACCTCGATGCGGAACGACAATCGCTTTTTGAATCAGCGCGAGACGGCTTAAGCGTCCTGCTGAGTTTTCTTCTGGGGTTCAGTCTGCCAATGGCGCTGCCTCACTACGAGCAACGCAGCCAACTGGTTGTCGATGAGGCCAATGCCATCGGCACTGTCCATCAACGCGCCCAGATGCTGCCCGACCCATTTCGCGAGAGAATTCTTAAGTCTTTGCGCGAATACGTGGACACGCGCATCGATTTTTCCCAGCAGGTCAATGAGAAGGACATTCTCGCGTCCGTCGGCGAGGCTCGAAAAATACAAGACGAAATGTGGCAGGAATCGGTCCCTTTGGTTCAGCAGCAACCCAACGCAGTTACGCCTCTCTTCGTGCAAGCATTAGGACAATTATCCGATTTCATCGAGTCGAGGCTCGCGGCCTACGAAAAGCGCGTCCCTATGGCCATCTGGCTCGTTCTCTTCCTCATGTCCGCACTAACGTGCTTCGTCGTCGGCTTTAGCATGAAACAGCGGTTAGTCTTAGCCATGCTTGTCGTCCCATTGACGGTTGCGATTGTCCTTTCGTTGGTATCGGAGCTGGATAACCCGCGTACGGGGTTCGTCAATGTTGGCCAACAAAGCATGGAAAGACTGGCAGCCGAGCTGCAGACGGAAACTGGCGCTGGACGCTGAAAATCTTTGCCATTGCCCACTTGATGTCCGGTTGGCGCCGCACCTCAAAGTGATGACCTTACTCTGGTCGTACTCTGGACGATCGAGTACACATGAAATAGGGACCGCGCCTTCGCAGCTGCCGCAACACGTGACGACCTATCGAGCACTCGAAGTAAAACTATCCCAACTTGTGCGAGCGAGTCTGGCAATGACCTCATCCCGAGTTTGGTCTGAAGCGGTAGAATCGGCAACAAAGATCGCGAGTGCGAGATGAGGTCCATCGGGCAAAGTAACAAGTGCGATGTCGTTCGTGGCCGCTGTCAGACCATCTTTGGTCGCAGAAGCACCTGTCTTGTCTGCGACGATCGTATCGCTCGGCAAAGGGTGCCGGATGCGGTTCAGGCCAGTCTTGATTTGTTGCATGTCCTGAAAGATAGGCACCCGGCTATCAGTGGAAACGTCTTTACTTTCTTGAAGTGCTGCGAGAACTTGAAGGGCGGCCTCCGGTGTGCACCAATCGGCGAATGCCTCGGCTCGGACAGCGTCGGCGCTGACCATAACGACCGCGATCATGTCCCCTTTTTCGGTGAGTAGGCTTTGAATTTCCGGTCCATTCAATCCCGGGACCCGGGGAGGAACTGACAAGGTCGAATGGCCATTTCGGCGTGCCCCTGATGCGCGCTACTCGAAAAGCGCTGGGCCGTTGCCTGAATTACTAAGCGGGCGTGGAATTATTCCTGATCGCGGTGGACTTTGCGCTGGCGTATCCAGCTTACCCGCGATGCGGGCTGACGGATCAACGCAGGATACGCAGCGCCCGAAGCCGTGGCTCGAAATGCTGGTAGCCCTCTTCGGTCAGTTTGTAGAGGTTCGAGGAGTGACACTGCGTGAGCCATCGGTCTGCGATTAGCTCGGCCAGGCATTCTTTCAACAGCTCGGACTCTTTCGTTGACGCCAGTTCGAGCGCGATCCCCCGCGGGTTACCGGCTTCGAACTCTTCGGCCAGTGGTAGGAGTATTTCGGTCAAGGCTGCATACTTCCGGATGGCTATCGTCATACGCCCGCTCCCTTCCACAACGAAACATAAGCCTTGGCCCGATTATCGAGTGCCCATCGACCGATTCGCGACTAGAAAACAGTTTTGCTTACAGCTAGGGTTTTCGTAAGAGTTAATAAGGTCGTTGCTTACATCCGGCACTCAGGGACCGGCACATCAGTGATGAGTTGGCCTCGGCAAACGCTCCCTCTTGGGCGGCTCGAGCAGAAGCAATTCGTCGGCCCATTCAAGAGTTGGAAGCTACGGGGCCTGGAACGCAATCGGGGCGAAGCGATCCCCTAGAGTAAGGAGCCTTACTTCTTGGCCGTGGCCGTGATGCGCCGGCCGCGAGAGTCGTAGGTGAAGCTGGCGGTCGTGGTGTCGGGATAGGTGAAATCTGAAATCCACACGACGACGTCCAACTAGAACGAGGGGAACTTACACGCATTAAATGCCCGCCAGTCAGCCTTGAGCGGAAGCTGCGGAACCAGCTGGACGAACGACCCGACAATGCTGTCTGCCGGGAGGAATGTTAGCGGACAGAGTCGATCCGTTCGGCGAAAGCTCATGCGCGATGCGCGCACTTCCGCCTGCGCCTAACCGGTTCCATTTTACCGTTTAGGCAATTTTGGTGAGTCGCAAGTGGAAATTCATGAGGGCCTCAGCCCATTCTTAGGTGAGCCGCACGGGACGTTTGTTCATTGCCGTCGAAAAGATGAGTCCTCTTCCACCTCGCAACAAGGGCTGAAACTGAAACTCCTAACCCGAGCGGTCGGGAAGACACATTCGTCGGGGAGGCGATATGCGCGCTCCGGAAACCTGCCACGAGATTATCCTCTCGGACAGCCACTCTGAAACGATTCTTGTAGCCGACGATGACCTGCCCGGCCGCGAACTCCTCTCCGCCGTCCTGAGCGGTGAGGGTTACCAAGTGATTAGTGCCGCGAACGGCCAGCAAGCGTTGGACCAGATGGGTCGTAACTGGATTGACCTCGCGTTGCTGGATGTCGTCATGCCCCGCCCGACTGGATTTGAAGTTTGTCAGGCAATCAAGGCCAAACCAGAAACTCGTCTAGTACCAGTCGTATTGCTCACCGGGTTGAACAGCGAGGCTGATCGCATCCACGGGATCATGTGCGGCGCAGATGATTTCCTAAGCAAACCCGTAAATAAGCACGAACTGCTGGCTCGCGTGCATTCCCTGGTGCGCATGAAGCAGTTCACCGACGAGTTGGACAATGCCGAGACCGTGCTGTTCAGTCTTGCCCGTTCGATCGAAGCCAAGGATCCCTACACCGAGGGACACTGCGACCGACTTTCAAAATATTCAGTCGCACTCGGGGAGAGGCTGGCGCTACCCAGCCAACTGCTCGTGGCCCTGCGTCGAGGTGGTCTGATCCACGATATTGGAAAGCTGGCTGTGCCCGAGAGCATCTTGCTGAAACCCGGGCCACTGACGCCCGAGGAACGGAAGATCATGGAAAGGCACACGATTGAAGGCGAGCGAATTTGCGCTCCGCTCCGGTCTTTTCGCCACGTGCTGCCGATCATTCGACATCATCATGAAAAGTGGGATGGTTCAGGATATCCGGACGGGCTGAGAGGCGAGCAAATTCCTCTAACCGCGCGCATCCTTCAGGTTACGGATATCTACGATGCCCTCACCACGGAGCGACCTTATCGCAAAGCCCTTTCCCCCGAGGAAGCCTTTTCTATCATGCACGAGGAAGTACGGAACGGCTGGTGGAATGGCTCGATGGTAAGCGAACTGGAGGGGCTGCTGTTTGGCGCTCACGCGCCCATGAGTATCGGGCCCTGAGTTTTTCAGAGACGAACCCGCGTCGGGTACACGTAACTCACGACACACCCCCCTTGCAAGTTTCGTTTGCGACCTTCGACGTCATACTCTGCGCCTGCATTTCGTCCGCAGCTTAGTGAGACTAGGCGGCATTACCGGCAGCATGGATCGCGCCATGGTTTAAGGGATATAATTCAGAACGTGAGGATGCAGAGATGGCCGTTGTACTGGTCGCTTTGACTTTTGCGGTATTCGTCGCCGTTGACTATTTCCGTCGTTCTCGTCGCGATCGCGACGGAGCTAAAAGCTCAGGTCGCCCGTCGCATTAAGTAGCATCAGGATGTCAACAGCGGACCCGCCCCTATATCTTGGTGTCTTGTCCTGCCCAATACGGCTCTCGCAGAACGCGCTTCAGCGTTTTGCCTGCTGTGCTGCGTGGGAATTCCTCCATGATCACCACGGCATAGACGCGCTGATACTTGGCCACAACGCGTTCGTTCGTCCAATCACGCAATGCCGCTTCCGTGACCGACTTGCCGCTGTGCAGAACGACCGCTGCAAGCGGAGTCTCTCCCCACTTCTCATGGGGGATGCCGAACACAGCCGCCTCGCGCACCGCCGGATGCTGGACGAGGATCTCCTCGATGTCCTTCGGGAATACATTCGTTCCGCCGCTGATGATCAGGTCCTTTTTTCTGTCCACGAGGTAGAGAAACCCGTCTTCATCGACGTAGCCCAGATCGCCCGTATGTAACCAGCCGTCTACGATCGCCTGAGCAGTCAGGTCAGGACGCTTATAGTATCCAGGCATCAACGCCGGCCCACGGCCGACAATCTCCCCGACCTCTCCGGGGGCCAGGTCCTTACCCTGCTCGTTCATGATCCTCATCTCAAAAAACGGCTGCGGCGGCCCGACGGAATTAGGTTTGGACTGGTAATGTGTCTTGTCGAGGACGGTCATGAATCCCTCCGTCAAACCATAAAGTTCGTAGAATCTGCCGGGCAGGCTGCGATTGAGCTTTTCCTTGTGCTCCAGGTGCAAAGGAGCACCGACGGTACCAATCATTTCAAGGGAGCTAAGGGCTTGCGATGAAAAATGTGGAGAACTCAGGAGAGCGACGATCTGTGATGGCACCATCATGACGTGAGTGACTCTCTCGCGCTCGACCGTTTCCACGAATTTCCGCGGATCGAAGCCCTTTTGCAGGACATACGTTGCACCCAAGTACATCGCGGGCATCAGCGTAACGAAGGCACCGTTGAAGACGATCGAGCCCGAATGCAGCACCACGCTCTCCGGAGTCATGCGGAACGTTGATGCAAAAAGCATGCAGTAAATGGCGCGGATGTAGTGCGTATGGATGATTCCCTTGGGTGTGCCGGTCGTTCCGCTGCTGTAGATGATGTTGTAAGGATCGTTGTCTGCGATTTCGATTCCGTGAGGTTCGGATTCACTCGCCAGAGTCGTCAGTTCTTCGTAGCTTTGAAATCCTGAGACATGCGACGACCCGGTGAGTATGAAGCGTTCGTGCGGAACATTTCGGACTTCATTCTTGATGGCGGTAAGCGGCTCGGCGAAGTCTGGGCTCGCGATAATCGTACTCGTGTCGGAATCCTGGATGAGCGGCGCGATGGCCCTCTCCCGCAGAAGGGGACTAAGCGGCACGACCACGGCGCCGATCTTTGCCACAGCCCAATAGGTCTCCAGCAGGCTCAGACAATTGGGCAGGATCGTCGCCACTTTGTCACCCTTCCTCACATTTAAGCAAGAAAGCGCGTTGGCAAGCCGATTGACACGTGCGTTGAATTCTCGAAAAGTTGGCCGGAACTCTTCGAAGACCACCGCCGTGTGGTCCGGGCGACAGTGGGCGTGCCCAGGAAGTAGCGAGCCGATGTTCATTTCATCTTCGCCCTCGACTCCTGGTCCAATGGCGACGGAGGCAAAGAAGCCTGCAACGAACCAGCTTCACAGAAGAAACGCCATATTTCGGCGCTCGCATTGGGACCCTTCGGATCACCATGTTTGCTTGCCTTCGGCGAACCGGACCAGGCATGGCCGAGGCCTTGGACAAGCCACTTCTCCATCAACAAACGGCCGGCCGGATCGCTGTACACGTACTTACGGAAGCCATAACCTTCTGGCACTTGGCCGCCGATGACCGTCTCCCGAAGGGCAAACTCGCCGTCGGCTGACCGCATCGCAAGACATGCATTCGTCTTTCCCCATTGGGCAATCACTTGGTCGGCGTTCACGGGATTTACAGTCGTATCCGCGGTTCCGTGAAACACGATAACGGGCATGCACCGCCTTTTTGTCTGCGTGAGCCCACCGTGCATTGCATCAAAGGCAAGCTGCCCTTGCCGAACGGGATCCGGCCCGCCATGCTTCATTGTCGCGAGTCCGGTCGACACACTCGTGGCGGCCTTGAATTCCGCCCCGGCAAACACGCTGATGGCAGCGAAAAGGTCCGGATACGTCGCGCCAAGAATCGAGGCCATCGCGCCGCCTGCGGAAACGCCCGCGACATAGATTCGATCCGCGTCAACATTGTATGTGGAGCGGACCTTGTTGATGACCGCTGCAAGAATCGAAGGTTCGCCGGCATCGCGCGTCTGATTTTTCTCGGCAAACCAGTTCCAGCACTTCATCAGATTGGCCAGGCGGTTTTGTTCGGGATAGACAACCAGGAACCCATTTTCTTCCGCGACCCCATTCATTCCGGAAATCTCCGCCGTGACCTCCGCATCGTGTGTGCATCCATGTAGCATCATCAGGAGGGGTGACGGCTTTTCCTCCAGTGTGGCGGGGACCCAAAGCTTGTAATTGCGAGAACCGCCCGCAGCATGAGCCGTCCCGGTTGCCCAACCCGCTTCTGTCACGTCGGTCCAGTCCCTTCAACGGGTGCATCTCGTCTTTCGCTACGCCCCCACTCGTGGACGAAGTCGATGGGCGAGTTCAACAATCAGATCTGCAATCCTTGTGGCTGCGCGATCGCCAAGAGCGACGGTGTAATGGGTTGTGTTCGCTAACTTGTGGTCCTCCACTTGGGGCACGTAAGTGCGAATTTGCGCGACGAGTTCATCCGGGAAAAGGGGTGGCTGAGTCGGTGTGAAACCTTGCGCGGCCCGCACCAATAGCGTAGGCACACGAATCGATTTCAGCCGTTCCGTGATCGCGTCGCGCTCGAGGGCTGCCCCAAGATCGGCACGTACTCCCGGCTCCGAGGCTTTCGGTTGAACCGGAGAATCGCCGCCGACTTCATAGTCCAAGAAAGCCTCGATCCAGGGATTCCATTCTTCCGGAGGGAAGTGCGGCTGCGTTCGCCAGAACTCCCGATAGGCTTGGCGGGAAGGATAGGTTTGACGCAACTGCGTGATGCGTTGGGCAAGCGCAGCGTTCAATCCTAATTCGGGGGAAGCGCCTCCCGGCAGATTGAGCAGAAAACCTCCGTCGATCAGAATCAGGCCGGATACAAGCTCCGGCTCCTGCGCCGCAAGGGCGGTCGCGACAAAAGCACCCATCGAATGACCCACGATGATGCTCGCGCCAAGGCCCATTGCGCGCATCGAGGCCGCCACATCGCGTGCATGCTGTTCCATGCCGTACGGTCCCTCGGGTTTATCAGAATCGCCACGGCCTCTGAGATCCGGCGCAAACAAAGCGCATCTTCCCGACAAACGCTCCGCGATGCCCAGGAAGTTCATCTGGGAAGCGGTCAATCCGTGTAAAGCAACCACCGGTGCGCTGCGGCCGGGCCAATAGCCAAAGGCCAGGATCACACCATCACCCGACACGCGGCCCTGCGCCGGCCGGGTCACTTTGAGAAAATTCTGCTGGAAAGTCTGAGGAGGCATCACATTCCCTTTGAGCGGATCACGCGCCGTTGCCACTCTACCCGAACAGGGCCGCGCAATCTAGCTACGTACCCAGTACCAATCCCCCATCGACGGAAAGTACCGCACCAGTTATGAAAGAGGAAGCGTCAGAAGCCAGCCAGACGTAGGCCTCGGCCACATCTTCAGGTGACCCCATTCTTCCAAGCGGCGTGTGCTCGACCATGCCCTCGATGATTTTCGCTGGCATGCTGCGGACCATTTCCGTGGCGATGAACCCGGGTGCGACGGCATTCACTCGAATGTTGTGTTTGCCGAGCTCGCGAGACCATGTTCGGGTGAACGCAATCACTCCTGCCTTTGCCGCCGCGTAGTTTGTCTGCCCGAAATTCCCGTACAGGCCAACGATCGACGAAGCGTTCAGAATGACACCCCCGCCTGATCGGATCATGTACGGAACGACTGACCGGGTGCAGAGGAAGATCCCTTTCAGGTTTACGGAGATCACGGCGTCGAAGGCTTCGTCGCTCATGAGGCTGGCAACTTGCCCATCCTTCCATTTGATCAACTGCGCATCGCGGGTGATCCCGGCGTTGTTGATCAGTACGTCGACCGCACCCAAGCGCGCGACGGTTTCCTCGACGGCCTCCTCGACGTCGCGGAGGTCGCACACATTGGTTTTGCGAAAGAATGGCTCTCCTCCGAGCGAGGACAGTTCGCGCAGCAACTCTTCCCGGCCGGCATCGTTGATGTCCCACGCCGCCACACGGCAGCCTTCGCCTGCAAACCGTCTGGCTGTGGCCCGGCCGATCCCCGCCGCGGCGCCGGTAACGACGAGGACCTTACCGCGCAGACCTGTGTTTTTCACGGGCTCCTAGAACTCGTACTTCAGCGCGAACTGAATCACTCGCGGCCCCGTAGTGGTTGACACGATCTGCCCAAAGTCAACCGAGGGATATATGATGTTGACGGGGTCGGCGAAATTCACGTTGTTGAACAGATTGAAGAACTCCGCGCGGAATTCTACCCGTTGGCCCTCCGTGACCGGAACGAACTTCCTGATGGAGAAGTCCGTATCGATCTGTTTTGGACCCCGGATGATATTTCTTCCTAATTGCCCGAACCCGGGATCACCGATCGTCGCGGGTTGCACGAAGGCGGTCGGATCGAAATAGGCGTTCAAACGGTTCGCCACGTTGCCGCTCTTGATTGCCGAGGCCAACGTTCGGCCGGGCGCCAGGTCGGCTCTGGTTGCTTCAAAGGCAGAATCCTGGCCGAAGATGGAGAACGGAGTGCCGGATTGCAGGGTCACAATTCCCGACACGCTCCAGGTGTTCAGCAGTTTTTTTCCGAAAATCGACTCGCCGTGATAAACGTCCGGAAGACTATATGTGTAGCTCGCGATGAAGCGATGCCGCCGGTCGAAATCCGAAGAGGCATAGTTGCTCTGTTCATTGACCATGTCGCCCGGGATGAGCGAGATGTCACTCACGTCACTCCCCGAGTAGTCGTCCAGAGAGTGTGAGTACGTGTAGCCGAGCAGCATTTGCAGGCCTTTGGAGATGCGCTTGTTGACGGTTATCTGGAGAGAGTTGTAATTGGAATTCGAGTTGCTCTCCATCAGGAAGCTGCCCAATCCGGGAGCCGTCAGATTGCCGAAGCCGGGAAAGAAAGGTCCGCCCTGGCTTCCTGCCGCGTAAGTTTCAAGGACCGTCGCCGGAGTAGAGGCTTGATTGAACGAGAACAAACGCGGAAACTTTCGCCCCTCCGAACCGACGTAGGCCACGTCCAGCAGCCAGTTGTTCGAGAAGCTCCACTGCACTCCGAGATTGAACGCTTGGACGTAAGGGATGCTCCAGTCTTTCAGGTCCGGATAGATCCCGGTGGCCGGAACGGGAGTCTCAATGGGACCCAGAGTGTAGGACGTCACCGGCAGGAAAGCCGGATACCCGCCAAAGGGGAAAATACTGGCATTGCTGAGCTTTAGCGGGAAGGCGCTTGGTTGTGGAACTTGCACAAACGGATTTTCGTTTGGGGTAGCCAGAGCCGTGGCCACCATTTCGTACGGCATGTTGAACAATTGGCTGTTATACAGCCGCATGTTAGGCCGGTCGTAAAAAATACCGTAACCGCCGCGCAGGACAAGATTACCAGCGTTCGTCAGTTGGTAAGCGAAGCCCAGCCTCGGTCCGAAGTTCCGATAGTTGGGATTCACCAGGCCGTTGCTGACTTTGGGAAACCCCGGCAAGTTTCCATTGCCAGCCTGGACGAAGCCGCCCGTGACGACCGACCCGCAGGTGCTCAGCATAACCGGACAATCAGTGCCAAGCCCCGGTATGGGCAGAGGAGCCGTGACGGCCTTCGACGGATCAAAGCCGACAAAATGGCCGTCGGTCTCGCTGGTGGGACCGAAGTAGTCATAGCGCAGCCCGAGGTTGAGCGTGAGGCGGGGAGTCACCTTCCAATCGTCCTGGAAGAAAGCCGAAAAGTCGTTGGCGCGGTTGTGGATGCTGTTGGTGCCCGAGCCAATCACGGACAAGCCGGAGAGCCCGCCTAGAAAATCCTCAAAGACATTTCCGGTAAACCCGAGATAAAAGATTTCCCCGTTGGGAAATACATCGAAATAGGGAGCATCAAGCTCCTGCCGCTTGTATTCGGCGCCAAATCTAATGGCGTGCGGGCCGTGTGTCCACGTCACCATGTCGCTGGGGCCGAAGGTATGGGTCTGCGCGTAGTTGATGCCGAGCGGAGTCGGCCCCAGCGTGAACATGTTCAAGAAGGACAATGTCGGCATTCCGGGGAACAAATTGCTCAACGGAGAGGCAATTCCCAACTGAGACGAAGTGATGGGTTGAGACGGTTTGCCGGGGCCGTAAATTGTGCTCCAGCCGAAACTGGCTTCATTCAGCACGTGAGTCGAGAGAACTGAAGATATCCCTACTGAAAGCACCGCCTGGGTGATGTCTTCCTCGGTCGGCCAGCCGGGCGCCTGCAATGGGTTGCCATCGCCAAAGGTATCGTAGAGTGCCTGATTGGTCCGGTTGGCGGCATAGAAGAACTTGCCGAAGAAGCGGTTTGCACCGTTCAGTTTGACATCCAGATTTGTGTTGAACTGGTCTTCATTGTAAGTCGAGTTGGAGGGAATTGTCTCAAGAACGGGATTGCCCGGCTCCCCCGGTGTGCAACCGGCGCCAGTGGTGACGCCCGGGATTGGAGGAATCATGTACTGGCCGTTGGGGAGCTTAGCCTGGAGGACCGCCGTAGCCACAGGATCGACGTATCCACCCAACCCATAGCACACCGAAAGGGCAGCCAGAGATGCCGGATCGCGCTGCGACCCCAAGTCGGCCGGTAGAAATACGGTGGCCAGCGAGTTGGTCAGTGACGTGCCATTGATTTCGCGGGTGCCCTGATAGGAGATGAAGAACCAGGCGCGATTCTTCAGAACCGGACCGCCCAGAGTTCCACCAAACTGGTTGCGGATGTAAGTAGGCCGCGGCGCGTCTTCTTCGTTCAGGAAGAAATTATTGCCGTCCAAGACGGTATTTCGCAGGAACTCGTAAAGATCGCCATGGAAGTTGTCGGTGCCGGACTTTGTGACTGCGGCCACGACGCCACCCGCGTTGCGGCCCATCGAAGCATCGTACATGCTGGTCTGGACGATGAATTCCTGCAGCGAGTCGATGGAAGGGACGGCGAGGTTTGGCGTCGATCCCGTGCCGATCGAGTTCGCATCAACACCGTTGATGATCACATTGTTGGACAGAGAACGCTGTCCGTTGACGTAGAACGCGGTGTCGCCGCGTCCGAGGTCGGAGGAATTGCTGATCGAAGCGGACGTGCCTGGCGTGAGCGTGAGCAGTTGCTGGAAGTTATTGGTCGGCAGCGGCAAGCTGCGCGCTTCATCCCCATTGATGGTGATGCCGCGGGCGGAGGTCTCCGCCTGGACCAGCGGCAATTCGGCCGTGACCGAAACAGTAGTTCGTGCGCTGGCAACCTTCAAGGCAACGTCGACGACTGAGACTTCGGTTATCTTGACGACGATGCTTTCCACTTTGACCGACGCGAATCCGCCGGCGGTCACATCAAGCCGATAGACCCCTGGTTCGAGCAGCGCAAACGTGTAACGGCCAGAATCACCGGTCTCGGTTTCGCGCTCGAGGCCTGCGTCACTCGTCAGGGCGACTTTTGCGCCTACCACGACGGCCCCGCTGGGGTCCGTCACCACGCCCTCGATTTGCCCGGTCGTGGCTGTCTGTCCGTTTGCCGGAGTGGTCGCCAAGAGAACCGTCGCAACGATAATCACGAGCCCCATGAATCTACACATCTGCATTGTCGGCCTCCTCAAACTCGTAACTAGACTTTTCGGCTTTTGCCTCTGAGCCCGGTCATGTACAGCTGGATCATCTGCTCAATCGCCGCTTCGTCAGACATCCCCAGGTGGCGCTTTGCGCCGAAAAGGTCTTCCACGAGGAAGTAGGTGAAGAAATCCAGATAGATCGTCGTCACGGCAAGCGCAGGATCGACGCCAGCAGGAAACTCGATTTTCGACGTTTGCGCCAGCGCCCTCGAATAGGTTCGCAATCCGCCTGCAATTTCCCGGAAACTGTGAATGAAGTGCTTGTGGCGGAACTCGACGACGTCGATATACATCAACCGCCAGTAGTCGAGGTTCTCCGAAACGATTCGACCGATCGTGAGAGCCAGCTTCTTCATCGAACCGGGGTCGAGCGACATGAGCAGGGGAATCAATTCCTTCTGGCGAAGATCCTCCATCTTTCTTGCCAATCGCTCGACCAGATCGATGAAAATGTCTTCTTTGGTGTCGTAGTAGATGTAGAGCTTTCCCATCGACACCCCGGCTTTTTTCGCGATTTCGCGGACAGTGGTGCCGTGGAATCCCTTGCGGGTGAACAACCGCAGGGCGGCCCGCTCGATCTTCAACTTCTTCCTCTCGAAGGTGTTGGCGAGCAGCTTAGGCATTTGCTTCGGCAGAGTTCCAAGGCGCGCGCTCTACGCTTTCGTTATCAAAGCGAGCGCTCGCTCTCTTTAGGAAGGGCTTGTACTCCCGACCGGGGAGCTTGTCAAGAAGAATTCAGGCCGGCGCTAATTGGACATAACCACCAAAGTGCGAGTTCGGGAAACATAGGGGGTGAGTGCACTTCGGATTAGGCGGGTCAACTCCTGATTAGTTTTGAATGTATAGGTCGATGGAGGCGCACGCACAATTTCCGGTGACAAAGCGTTTGAGGACACCGGTAAACCGGGCATCCGATTAGCAAAGTTCAGTTGGGATTGACGCGATAGGGTTGGGACAAAATACTGGTTGATTTGTCACCAGATGATGTTTTCAGTCGAAGCTCGTATGCATGATCCCCATCCGGCAACCCAGGATCATCGTATATTCCATCGACCCAGCCTCCCGGGGGCATCTCAATCCAAGACACGTCAGGTGGGGCAGTAGGCTGGCTCGGGATGGATGGAGCTGTTTCGAGGATCCATTCAGATCCCGGAGAGGCTCGATGGACGACATGCCCTATGGGGCGATTTGTAGCTGGGTCCAAGGGATAGAAGACGGGCCAGTTTCCTCGATTCGTGAGCCGAAAGCGAATGACGTAACTTGCCACCATCATTGACGCGTTCTCGATAGGCGGCGGCTCTGGCTTACGGCTGATAGAAAGATCTAGACGAACGTTAACCGCCGCCTCCGGCTGGTTCAGACGGGGTGCTGGATGCTTAGCAAGTTGGTTGGCAAGAAAGAGGAGAACACCGACAGCCAAATAGAATATGGCCCACTTCCAATTATGCGCCCGGTCTGGGTCATTCTCAGGGCGATGGTCGTGCGGGCCCGAACGGCGCGTGCGATCGCCAGACGCAAGCTGTACGTCGTACCGGTCACTCGACATCCAGTTCCTCCGATGATCTCCACTTCTCACTCTTGGGTTCGACCGCGACGGTCGCCACCGCATTCACCGTGCGAGGCAAGTGCGGCCCAGCGGAGTTGCGGACAGAGTGCTCGACGATATCGACCTCCGCCGAGTGTCGAATCACGATAGTGTTCGGGAACAAGCCTCCGAGGACAACGAACAATACCCCGGCAGCGAGAATCCAACGCTCGCGTGGCAACGCATCTGCCGTGACGGTAAATCCGGTTCGATGCTTGCCTAGGAAAAGGCGCGAGAACAAGCGGAAGAAGCTAACGGCGTTCATCGCTGTGGCAATGGGAAGCAGCAGTCCTGTGAGCGGATGCGATGTGAGTGCTCCGTGGATCAATAAATCCTGAGAACAGAAACCCAGCGTGCCCGGCAGACCAACTAACGCCAGTCCAAAGATCATAAACGAGAGGGCGAGACGCGGCGCGTGTTCGACCAAACCCAGGTGCTTGCTCGCCGTAAGGTTCTCGCCAAAACGAACTTCGAGCAATCGCAGGATTCCGAAAAGGCTTACCGTGGAGATCGAGACCACGAACCAATGCACAATCGCGCCGGCAATTCCTTCAGGAGTTCGGCTTTCCAGGCCACTCAAAATGCACGCGGACTGACTGAGAGCAAGAAACGCTAGCAAACGGCGGGGTGAATTCTCGCCAAGCGCGCGGATCGCGACGTACAGCGCCGTGGCAATGGCGAGGTAAGAAAGCACGGGAAACAGAGTGTCCAGGCGTGGAAACAAAGGAACAACCAACTTGGCGACCAGCAATGCTCCGAAATGACCATTCAGCAGAAGGGCTGTCGGCACTGCCGGATCACCCTCGGCCGCGTCTGCGACCCACACGTGCACGGGGCAAAGCCCCTTGCGAAAGACCACGGCAATCACCAGAAGCCCAAACGTAGCCAGCCCGCCGGGGTTTTGACCCTTGAGGGCATCGATAGACGCAACGCGCGTGCGAGACAACATTGCCGCGATTGCTAGCGCAAGGGAGAGACCTGATAGCAGGAGCCCAGCAAGAGGGCGCCATGGACGCCCGCGGAACCATCCCGCCCACAAGAACGGGACCATGGACAAAATCCACGCGACCAGCAGAACGAGCAAATTTCTAGTCGAGTATGCCAGAAGCGTCGAACCCAGCAGGAAGAGAATTCCCCCGATTGTCCCCGCCGTCGAATCGCGGCGCGGAAGCAGCAAAGTTGCGCCGAAGGTTAGACAGGAGTACAGGAGCATCAATGCCTGATACAAGGACTCGCCCTTCGGCGCGTCCTGCAAAAGCGCTGCGCTTGCCGCGATCGATACGAATGCTGCTATGCAACCGATGGTGCGCGCGTGACGCCGATAACCCGCGAGGAACGCTGCGGCACACCAGGGACCGGCAATCGAGACGCTGGTCAGAAACTGTGAATGAAGAAACCATCCAGCAGCGGACACTAGTCACCCCTCTGTCGCGCCGGACCTTCCAGCGAAACCGGTGCAACCGTGTGCTGCCGGACCTCGGTCCAAGCCGTTCCCATCCGATCGTGTTTAGCGAGATAGGCAGAGACATGCATCAGCGGGTCAATCACACAGCGGTCCAGAATCGTGTCGAGATGCCCGCGGTCGAAGGCCCAACGATACAGCCACAATTGGAGTCGCTCTGGCAGCAGATCCTCGATTTGCTTGCCGGTCCCCGAAACCTCGCCGCCGATGGCGGAGTGCATCTGATGATAGTCGTGAAGCATGGACGGCGCGCGTAGATACTGCATGGTGCGAACGGTTGCGTTTCCTAGGATATGTGCAACCGCCAGCCATCTCCAGCCGAGTCCGATCTCGATAAACACCACGCCGACCTGCGTTAGCGTGGCGTAAGCGAGCGACGTCTTGGCGTCGGCGCTGGCGCGGCCGACGATCGTGCCGTGAACGGCTGTACCCAAGCCGATCAGGATCACCAGGGCGGAAGCAAGCACGGACTGCGCGAGCAGTGGCTGCGCGCGGAGCAGGAGGTATGCTCCCGCATGGATGGAGATCGCGCCGTAGAAAATGGCGCTTGAAGGAGTCGGACCTTCCATGGCGCGCGGAAGCCATCCTGAAAACGGGACCTGGGCGGCTTTTCCCGACGCGGCGAGCAGGAACAGAAGAGAGACGATTACTGCCTGCACTCCCGTGACCTGCGGGAAACCGTGATCGAACGACGCAGTTCGCGCCCAGTGATGCAATAGAAAGACACCCACGAGCAAACCAATGTCGCACGCGCGGTATATGCCAAACACCCGAAGTCCGTTTTCGACCGGCGAAGGCCTCAGTTGGAAAAATGCGATCAACAAGACCGAAGTGATCCCCACGACCTCCCAGCCTGCGGCGAGCAGGTCAAACGAACCCGCGGCGAACGCGAGCAGGGATCCGAACGCAAACAGGTGCAGCAGAAGAAAAAACCTCAGGAATCCGGACTCTCGATGAAGGTACGTTGCCGAGAACTGACCGATGAGACCCGACAGCACCGCCGTCAGCGCGAGGAATGGAAGCGAAAGCCGGTCTGCCAGCAACACCAAGGGGAAATGGTAATCGCCAACGGCAAACCAGTTGCCGAAAGTCACCGTGACTTCTGACCTGAACGCGATGGTCCAAGCGAGCGTGGCAACTCCGCACGCGCAAGCCGAAAACGTCAGACTCGTGATCCAGGATAGGGCGTGCTCGCCAAGAGTCCAGCCAAGTAGCCATAGCAACGCCAAAATGCCAAAGACGACTCCCGGCGCCAGAACGACGAAGACCAGAATCGCATGCGAAAGATTCACGACGCGCGGTCCCCTCGCGCCATTTGAGGCGTTTGAATCCAAGCTATCGGAAGGTGTTGGAGCTTTCCGGCATACCATTCATAAGATGAAAGCGCCACGGGAAGACGCTCCAGGGCTTCATGAAACTCCTCGAATCCGCCGTCCCTCCTCACGTGAACCCGCCCAGAGATCGGGTCGATCGCCGCGAATCGCATCCACCGATTCTTCACGAGCCCTCTCAACGAGGCGCTGGCATTGACTACCTTCTCCAACCGGTCGGGCGTCGTTTCGACGACAAAAAGAATCCGGACAGGCTCATGGATCTCAACCATCTGCCATGGCAGGCCAGTGCGCAGGTCGCTGGCGTGGCCGTCCATCACTCCCAATAGGCTCGTGACGTTGTGCGGAAGTTTCGTCCCGCACCCATATCGGTCGTTGTCCACGAACGAAAAGTAGTATTCCAAGCTGATTCCCGCGCACACGGGAACGACAGCGGCCATCAGCGCGGAAAGGTCGTGGTCGCCGTGATCCTGCGCAGCGTCATACGAGGCTAGAAAGGCTCGGCGGTCGAGAAAGAGTCCTCGCGTGAGGCTGCGCCGCCCGATGATGCAAATCGAATTGGTGCAGTGGCCGTACTCCGGGCGTGGCTGCCCGAGATGTTCGCTGCGTTCCTCCACGTGGCGTAGCGCTCGTCGCGCATCTGCATGCGCGTCGGACGACTCAAATCGCCGGGCGCGCTCCAGTGCGTTTTGCCCTCTAGCTTGACCCAAGGATTTGCTGATCGACTCCGCATCAGACTGATGGCTGGCGGGAACCATATCCAGGTCGAAAAGTTCGATGTCGTCGCTGCACGTGTCGTGATAACCGCCGATGAACCATGTGTCTGCGGGAATCTCGATGCCCTTCTCGCGGAGCAGTTCGCGGACCTCCGGTCGATTTGCCATTGCGGCAAAGAGGCGCGCATTCGGGCCGCCGCGGCGTCCTCCACAGGCTCCGCAGTCGTGTGCCGACTCGTGAGGATTGTTGAGGCTCGTTGATCCGTGCCCCAGGATTACAACCAACCGCGCCAAGCCGCGGACCAGCCCAGCCGGACGCAAGACACTGGCTACCCGTTCCGCTTTTTCGTCCGCCGCAAACCCTGTCAGCAGGCCGGTTACGACACTTTGGGATTGTTTCGTATTACGCATCAAAGTGAGCTCGGTGCGTGGCTCCGGCAAGAATGCTCTGTTCAGCCAATCGCGCAACTGCGCATAAGACCGCGGCGCCAGGAGGTGACCGATCAGCGGAACCCCCGAGAGCAGTCCGAGCACTAAAGTGGAGAGCCACCCCCGCACCAGCGTCTTCGATGAAACGAGAGAATTTCGCATCAGCAACCCAAGCACTCGCCTCCGCCAGCGGCGCCGCTCGAGCAACGGGTTGTCTTCGGGTTTTGATCGTTCCACCACGGCGTGCTCCGGTTTGACCACCACCGGGCAGAGAGCCGCGCCTTGCGTATCGTCGATTCCTTTGTAGTCGACCGCGATTCCGAAGTACCCGGCGGCGCTATACGTCTCGATGCAAGGATCCACTTCTTCGAGAGCTCGCCGCATCGACTCCTCTCGCTCGTCAATGCAGAAAAATACTTGGGCTGTAGGTCTTTCGTGAAGTTCGAATAAGCCCCGATATTTCCTGTGGCTTGCCAAGCCTCGAAGAATCTCGCGCTCGTGCCATCGCTCATAGGCAAGGTGAAGGATTCTCCGCCGCTCCAAACCATTGAACGCTTTCACTTCGCTCACAAACGTGGCCCACTCCGCTTCGGAGAGACCGTTGACTTCCTGCGCCGAAAGCCTCAACACGCGAGCAGCATCATAGATACGGGCCGTCCGGCTCAGGCGCCGCTTCTCTTGCGTCTTGAGAGGGCTCTCTTGCGGAATTATCTCCGCCACGCCCCTGCGCGATGCTACCCGCGACATCGTCAGCCGCACCGCGAGAAAATCCATCAGCGAACATGGAAGAGTCTTGTGCGGAGCCAGAGCTGGATCTTTCTCGAGTCTGTGCATCAAGCCGGCCCAGCCCGGCAGCGCGATAAGCTCAGCTCGAAGAACTTCAGGCCAATCAGCTTCCCGAAAGGACTGAGTGTCCAGATACTCCAACACCGCGTCTTCCGCCGAAAAACAAAGGCACTCCTGCTTTCCGAATTCGTCGTCCAACCCAACCAGATACTTCGGAAAAATTCCGCCGTGACGGGAGAACAAAGTGCGAACGCTTTCGTAGAAGCCTTTTTCGCGGTTTGGCATCGGCCAATAAGCCGTGCCCTGATCCAGAAACACGGAGCAAAGCCGGATCAGCCATGGATGGATGACGTCATCCACCGGTCGCGGTGGGGTCGGTTCTTCTTCGTGAGCTACGGAGCGTGCGAAGCAAGCATCAAACAGTGCCCGCAGGGCCGGGCGGCGAAAATCTTTGGCCAGATCGCCTTGCTCAGTGCGCCAGATAACGGTCGCTGCATCGAACTCCCGCACTCCCGGCGTGATCATGGCTCTGCGCAGGGAGCTTCGGGTCAGCCGCGCAAAGACCATCGAATCGGGCTCGAGGTCAAGCACGGCGTCGATGTCGACAAGCTGGATCCGCCCTCGGGTCAACTCGGTCCGGTACGCCGCTTCACTCATGTACGGCTCGGCGCCGAACAGTTGCGCCGCCTGGACCACAGCCTCTTCGAACGGAAGGAGTTCAAAAGCGTGGAGCGTATTGTGATGCACGAAAACTCCGATGGGCCCCTGCCGCGGCAGCAGGCGCGCGGCCAACTCCACTGCGCTACGCAGTCTATCGAAGCGCGTCGAGTCAGAGTGGCGGGGATCCCTCATCGGCGTGCGCCGAGCCGCGACTTCGGCTCCTTCTTCGCCGCTTCCTTCAGTATGCTTACCGTGCTGTTGAGCTGGGAGTAGAAATAGCGCCGCAGGATGTCGAGGACCTCGATCAGCGCACGATCGCGGATCGAATAATAGACTTGATTGCCTGCTTTGCGGCTCACCACGATCTGTTTGGCGCGGAGAACCGCCAGATGTTGCGAGGCGTTGGCTTGCTCAATGCCGAGCTCTTCAATCAGCTTCCCGGCGGAAAGCTCTCCCTCGCGCAGTAGCTCGACAATTGCAATCCGGGTGGGATTCGCGAGTCCCTGAAAGATCTCGCTCTTGAACTGCCGGAGTGCATCGCTCATATAACTCAAGTATATTCGAAAGTACGAATATATGGAAAGAGTTGTGCCTGAGCGCTTACCCTATACGCCACAGGGCTCAAGTCTTCCGTCGTGAAAACCACCTTGTGCTCACCGACGGACAGCTGAATTAGTTGGTAGGAACTCTAGATTTTCTGCAGACAGACTCGAGGCTGACGATCCAGTGGGGCATCTCCTGAGCACTTGTGGGCCTGCCCCAGGGCCTGTTTAACCCTACTCGGGTACTGTAAGGATGGGACACGGGGCATTCGCAAGCAGACGATAAGCAAAGCTTGTGTGGAGATGGCGTCCCAGGTAGGAGATGGGCTGCACACCGAGCACAATCAAGGCCGATGTATCGATAGACTTTGCGAGCATGGCTTCTGGACTACGAACTCGGGACAGCTGAAATTCAGGAACAGACGACTGTGGATCGATTGTTGGACGAAGTGATTTCAGAATATTGCAATATTGATTGGCCATTTCCTCCACGCGTGCGGTGTCGTTCCGAACAGCATCGGCCAGCACTTGGTAGCTGTCAACTTTAGCCCGAAGGTCTGCGCCAAGTGCCTGAGCGAAGAGCGCGGCGGCCGCGGACGCGGTCGTGAAATCGGAGACACAGACCACTTCTGTGAAATCCAGATCAGGGCCGATCTCCCTGCGTGCGCGAGGGCCTATCGTAAGAGTTGGGCAAGACGACGCAAGCATCAGTGCCTCGGTATTCGATCCGATAAGCAGGTGGTTGAAGCCGCGGTTTACTCCTTGTGTGCCCAAGACAAGAAGGTCGGCACGGGTGTCTGACACCGCCTTCAGGATTGCCTTTGGTACCGTTCCCTCTACAAGACTTGGCGTGACGGAAATCCCGAATTTGTCGGTTCCGGAAGCGAACGCCTGAAGGCGGGCCTCTGCATCGCGACGTGTTCGGCTGATCTGATGTTCAACCAACTCAACGTTCTGAGCCTCCGGACCTAATTCGAACGCGTGGACGACGATCAATTGCGCCTGAAAATGGTGGGCGAAAGCAGCAGCATAGTTGAGAGCCAAATGAGAGCTTTGCAGAAAGTCGGTTGCCAACAACACGGTTCTAATTCTTGCCCTTAACCAATCGCAGTCGACATTCGTCCGTGCCTCAGCTTCTTCGGGCTGCACCCCAACCATATGAGTCATCGAATGCCTCATCTCTATCCCCAGCCCGGTGGCGAACCCGCACGCGCCCGCTGCCGCGGATATATTCCTGGGCTAAGCTGCTGTTATCGCGGCGCTGCGCGCGGCAAGAGAAACGATCAAGCGGGTTATGCCGCTAAACAGCATGCCAACGCCCACCAACGCTCCGATCATCCACGAAGTGTCAGTTGTCCATGTCTTCCAAATGGTCACGGCGAGAACCAGAGTCACGATCGCGTCAAATAGGAACCAGCGCGACGACGGCTGAGGGCGCAGTTCGAATCCCATAATAAAATCGAGGATCGACTCCCAGAACAAATATACTGCCAGCAGAACCGCGAGCACCGTCAAGCCAGCAAATGGAAGATAGAGCAAAAAAGCCCCAATGAAACTATAGAGAATTCCCAGAATCAACTCCCAGCGAAATTCGCCGGCCTTTCGCGCGAACCAGCCGAACGCGACATGGGCGCAACCACTCAAAATCAGCAGCCAAGCAATCAAGATGTTGTCGCGAATCCCGGCAGCCAAGTGCGAAGCCACCGCTAGAACCCCGGCTGCAATCATAAAGACGCTGAGACCAATTGCCCACCAAACCGACTTCCTTGCAAACGGCACCCGTGTTGTACTCATACATTCCTCCTTCCCGGCATCCGTCATTTCGCCTGTAGCGTTGCTCCTGTGGTTCTACACCCGCTCCCGATTCGCCCGATCAAACGCATTCTCGAGGTCTTTCCAGGCCTTGTTGAAACCCTGCCGGAGATCTCTCCAGGCACGTTCGTCTTCGCGATTTCTCATCCGCATGTGAGCTTTTATTTCGGCCAAATCATGCTGTACCGCCTTGATACTGGCTTGGAGTCCGTCTCGCACTTCGGCGTGCGCCAAGGCCAATTGGACACCCAAACTGTCAAACCACTGCTGCATTTGCAGCAGGCGATCCTCGAAACTGTCCCGCAGTTTGCCCTGCTCTTTGCGAAGATCTGACTCGACGGCCAGAAGATGGTCCTCGATGGCGATCTTGGTCTCTGCGCTTGCCTTAGCGGCCCTCGCCTTCAGCTTCGAAGCATCCTCTTTCAGCACGTCGAGTCGATCTTGAATAAGAGTTTCGAGCTCATCGCTAAAGTGATTGAGCCGACGATGAAGCTTGTCTGCATTCGTGGCGATACCGGATCCAGTACTGAGTCCGGTCGATTCCAATTGAAAGTTCACTTCTCGAATGTCCCGCCGCACGCCCGAGTTCATGGCCTGAAGGCGATCCCTCAGGTTTTCCCGCGCCGCCTCCAGTTGAGCCCGCTTGACGGCCACATCCGCCTCGATCTTGATTTTCTCGGCTCCCCTGGCACCCGCAGCCTTCACCGACTGCGCGCGGATATCGTCCTGAATAGAGCGAATTTTTCCCTTCGACCGCCGCAGGTACGCATCGAATTCGACCTCACACTCGGCCCGATTCAGCTCTCTTCGGGCAGTCCGCCCCAGTTTCTGGAGTTCTTCGTCGAGCCTCTCTGCATGGCGGTCGTCGACAATCACGGCTAGCACGGAGGTGTTTTTTCCGAGGTTATCGGGCTCCAAGGACCTGTCGCGAACCAACCTTTCCATGAGTTGGATGTAACCTGCTCCTGCGAGTGCGCCGGCGCCGACTCCCGCGGCGGCTGCCGCTGTGCCGCCAAGAGTCGTTCCGATGCTCCCACCCGCAACCCCAACTGCCGCTGCGGCCATTTTTTCTGAACGCTCATCGTCCATTTCGCGGGCTGTGAGGTGACCCTTTTCATCCTTAGAGAGAAGAACGTAATCGACGATCTCAATCCAACCATCGCGATCCAGTTTCCTCGCCGCATCGAAGGCCTGTGGCGCTCCGTCTTTCGAATCTGTTGTCACAATGACCAGACTTAATTCGCCCATGAGGCCCTCCTCCATCCGACTTGCGTGGAAATGCCCTTAAATCACGAAAATCATTTTGTCCGCGTCACTCCGCTTGATGCAGTGACACAGGTCACCCTGCACTTTCCTTGTTGTGCCAACCCAGTCCCGAATGTCGGGCCAATCGAGGTACAGCATCGAAGTGATGCATATCACAGCAACAAGCACGCTTTGTCTTCAGACTGGTGAGGCGATGCGAAGTGCCAGAATCGTCTTCGATGATCTTGGACGAAAGCATCGGAAGGACAAGAGAGGAGCTCCTCATCGATGAAAGAGAACAGCCTCGCAGGCCTGCGCGTCGCCATCCTGGCGACAAACGGCTTTGAACAGGTGGAAATGACAGAACCTCGCCGAGCGCTACGCGAAGCCGGTGCTGAGACAATTCTGGTCGCACCACAACCTGGAACGGTTCAGGGCATGAAACACGACATAAAGGCGGACCGTTTCGATGTCAATCTGACGCTTGATCATGCGAATCCCAACGACTTTGATGCTGCGTTGCTTCCGGGAGGAGTTTTGAATGCTGATGCCCTTCGCGCCGAGCCAAAGGCCAAGGACTTCGTTCGGCGGCTCGACGAAGCCGGAAAACCCATCGCTGTGATTTGTCACGGTGCCTGGCTGTTAGTATCAGCCGGGCTCACAAAAGGTCGAAGCCTGACCAGCTATCACACCATCGAAGATGACATTCGCAATTCAGGTGGTCACTGGGTGGACCGCGAAGTCGTGGTTGACAGAAACTGGGTGAGCAGTCGGCAACCCTCCGATCTGCCTGCCTTCGACCGCGAAATGACCGCGCTTTTCGCTGCGGCGAGAGAGCACTCACATCTTGCTCGGCCCAGATGAGCCGTTCGGGCCAGACACTCTATCCGACACCAGGTGGCAGAAGCTATGAGCGCCACCTGACGAAATTGTTCCCGCAATTTTGGCCGGGCCACTCGGCTATGAAACAGGGTCACAAGCCGGGATGAAACCTGAAAGAGATCAATAGCGACTGTGAGGGGATATGGACGTTAAGGAAGCGATCTACACCCGGCGCGCCGTGCGTGAATTCTCAGATGAGGCGGTCGATCGAGAAACAATCCGCCGGCTGATTGATGGGGCAATTCAGGCACCCAGCGCTGTCAATGAACAGGCTTGGTCATTCTCTGTTGTGCGAGGCAAAACCCTACTCGCTCGCATATCAGATCAGGCGAAAAAACACATGCTCAAGATTCCTCCAAAAGGCCTGGCGTCACATCATTTCCAGGATTTGAGCGATCCCGATTTCAACATCTTCTACCACGCGCCCGTGCTCATTGTGATCTCGAGTGTGACGAAAAACCAATGGGCAGTCGAAAACTGCGCGTTAGCGGCGGAAAACCTGATGCTGTCGGCCTGTGCCGCCGGACTGGGAACATGCTGGATCGGATTTGCGCAGACATGGCTTGAGACCGCTGACGGGAAGGTCGCGCTTGAGCTCCCAGAGAGCTATCTCCCGGTCGCGCCGATCATTGTCGGGCATCCAAAGTCTGCCCCGCCTCCTGTTCCCAGAAAGGAGCCCGAGATACGATGGATCGGCGAGGCCGCGACTTTGCGTAAGTGATCGCAACGGCCCGGAACGGTAGCGCGTGCCCTCAACTCCAAACCAATCTTCCATTACTGAACAGGGGTGGCACTCGACGGGATCTTGAATGCCTCGGCAAGAGTGGTCCCCACCTCGTCAACGCATTTCTTGCCGGCATCCAGCGCTCCCGCCATCATAAAGAAGCCATGGATCATGTGGGGATATACAGACAGTGTCACCGGGACGCGCGCCTTTTGGAGACGCCTGGCATAAGCACCTCCCTCATCCCAGGCTGGGTCGTCCCGATCAGTTATGAGTAGAGCCGGTGGCAACCCCTTCAAAGTCTTAGCTTCAATCGGAGAAACATAGGGATCTTCTTGATTCGCTAGCATGGGAAGATATGCGCCAAGCGTTGCGATCCGTGCATCGGGCGTTACGATTGGGTCGCTGGACAAGTAACGCGAACCCATCATAATGGCGCTCACGTCAGGGTAGATCAAAACCTGGTAGACCAAAATTGGGCCGCCCCGATCTCGTGCCATCAGCGCAACCACAGCCGCGAGGTTGCCGCCGGCGCCGTCGCCACCTACCGCGATGCGGCCAGCATCGCCGCTGAATTCCGCGGCATGTTCCGCCACCCACTTTGTGGCTGCAAACGCATCATCGGGAGCCGCGGGATATGGATTCTCGGGGGCGAGTCGATAAGCGACCGAGACGACGATGCAACCACAACGGTTGGTCACGCTGCGAAGAGGTGTATCTTCCACGTCGAGGTTTCCCGCCACGAACCCCCCACCGTGAAAAAACACCAGGATAGGCAGACCGTTCGACGCATTGGGGCTATAGACACGGATGGAGATTTCTCCGGCCGGCCCCGGAATTTTCCGGTCTTCGACGCGAAACACGTGTTCGGGCTCCCCGGCGAGCGTGGCATAAAACAAATACGCTTTTCGAACTTCGTCCACTGTCGTTGGGTGGAGAACGCCTGCCGCCGCCATTCGAGCAATCACCGCTTTCACTTGCGGGTCCGATTGGCCTTCATCATTTGTAGGCGGCGAAGGAGCCAGAGACTTTACTTCCGATCGGACAACGGATCCCGGGAAGCAAATTATCAGACTCAGAGTCAGCATGCGACAGAGACCTTCTATTCGCTTACAAAATTGTCGAGGCATCGCAGTTCCTTTCCTTAACCGAAACACTTGCGCTATGTCAGAACCTAAGGTGCTGCACGTCGTCGTGCTCCCTTATCTGGATCATCGGCCCGCAACCCCGGGTGCCCCATTAGTCGTCTTGACTCCCACTTCCTTCGGGGAGGGAAGTTCGGAGGCATTCCAGCCGCCTCCAAGGGCCTTAATGAGCTGAACGGCCGCAACCATTTGGTCCATTCGAAACGTCACCGCGCTTTGCTGATCGTTCAGCAGGATAGTTTGTGCCGTAATAACGTTCAGATAGGGGTCGAGTCCGGCTTTATACCGAACAGTTGCTACCTCAAGACTCCTTGTCGCGGCCTCCACGGCGGCGTCCTGTTGGTCGATATCCTGCGACAGGATCCGCAGGGACGCGAGATTGTCCTCGACCTGTTGAAAGGCCGTTAGAACGGTCTCCTGATAGTTGGCTACTGTTTGGTCATACGTCGCGCGATACTGCTGAACAGCTGCTTTACGCAAGCCCGCATCGAAAATGGTTTCGGCGAGGCTTGGGCCGACCGACCAGAAGCGACTTGGCCATGTAAGCCAGTCCGCGACCGATGAGGTTCCGAATCCCCCACTGGCGCTGAGAAGAATCGTCGGGAAGTAGGCAGCTTTCGCGACTCCAATCTCCGCGTTTGCTTGAGCAACCGAACGCTCCGCAAAGGCAATGTCCGGACGCCTCTCAAGAAGGTCCGAGGGAACACCGACAGGGATTGCGGGAGGATTTGCCGTCCAGGCTTTCGGTGGCAGGGAAAATGTTGATGCGGACTGACCCACCAGAACAGCAATGGCGTGCTCGTATTCGGCACGCAGAATTCCCAAGTTCGTGTCCTGAGCTTGTGCCGCTCGAAGCTGAGCTTCTGCTTGCGCCACTGCTTCATCGTTGCTGAGGCCAGCCTTGTATTGGCTCGTCGTAAGATCCAGTGCGTCCTGATAGGCGATAACGGTTGAATCGAGCACCTCTTTTAGGAAGTCCTGCGCGCGAAGCTCATAGTAGTCAACGGCGAGCTCTGCTTGATCGGTCAGGCGAACATTCTCAAGATCGGCAGCACTGGCTTGAGCGGCGTAAACGTTGGCCTTCACGGTGCTCCGAATGCGTCCCCAGAAATCGGGTTCCCAGGAGGCATCGAAGGGCAACGAATAATCGGTGAACGAGGTGACGGTCAATCCGGCAGCCGAAGAATTTCCCGCCTGCAGGCCCCCATACTGTCCCGGGTTTGGGCGTGCATTGACGATGCTCGGATTGACACCTAAGGTCGGGAAATATTGAGAGCGAGCCTCCCTAACAAGGGCTCGCGCAGCGAGAAAGTTGGCCGCTGCCGCCCTGATCTCCTGGTTCGAGGAACTCGCCTTCTCTTCCAGTTCATTCAATTGTGGATCGTTGAAAAGGCCCCACCAATTGCCGCGGGCCATGCCGTCTTTCGGCTGCGCTGTCCGAAAAGCATTCGATGCGTTCGCAACGGGCTGTGGGAGTTCCTTGTAGGCGGGCGGGCTTTGAACTGGCGGACGCACATACTTGGGACCAACGCTGCAACCCACGACCGTCAGGACAATCGTTGCCATCACGGCCGCGAGAGCGGCCCGGCCAGCCGTGACACACTCATTCGCCGATATAAACATCGACTAGTTCACCCGGATAGAGATTCACACTCGCCGGCTTCTCGATCCTGAAGATCACGGGCAGCACCCGAACGTCGACGCGCTCTTCGCGCTCATCCGAGAGCTCAATTTTCGGAGACACAAAAGGCTGTACCCGCACGAACTCCAACGGAATCTTCACATCCGACCCACGGACGGACATCTGCGCCTTCATCCGGCTGGAGCCCAGGGGCAGGTGCGGGACCAAAATCTCGTCCACATAGCAGCGAACGTTCAGAGAGGCCGGAGAACTTCCCAGGATCAGTACGGGATCCTGGCCCTGCGTGTATGCATCATAGGATCCTTGGGGAGACGCATAGCTCCCGATGGTCGTGTTGATCGAGAGCACGATGCCGTCTCTGGGCGCTCGCAGCGTATATTTGCCTAGTAGCGCGCTCGAAGACGCATAGGCCTGTTCGAGAGCGTGCTCCGTCCGTTCCTGGCTTTGAATGTCGTAAATCCAAGCTCCTGCTTTCGTCAGTTCGTATTGTTTCTTGGCGACTTCGAGATTTGTTTTCGCGACAGCGGCTGAGTTGATTGCGTCGTCCAGAGCATCCTTGCTGACGGACCGCGGATCCATTTCGTAGGAGGCTTCCGTTTTCTCCAAGGTATCTTGGGCGGTTTTTAGGCTGGCCTGCGCGGAAGCCATCTGTGCGTTGGTGACATCGAGCGTTTCCTTTCTCGGCTCAGCTTTCAACTCTTCGAGGAGCGCCTTCGCGGCTTCGGCCTGCGAACCTTGTTGCTCTGCCGTCGCTCTCTGGATCGAATCGTCAAGACGAAGCAGGGGCTGGCCTGCTTTCACTTGTTGACCCTCGGAAACGAGGATTTCTTTGACCGTGCCGCCGACCTCCGGATAGATGTTGATGTTCTCGCCGCTCGTCTGAGCGCTCTCGATGATTCCCTCGGAATAGATGGCGCTCGGATAGGGGTTCGCCGCAGGACTGAAGGCTGGAGGCAGCGCCGGTTGCGTGATGCTGGAGTAGACTGCGCTTACAAGCCCGCCCAGGATTCCAGTGACCGCCACGATGACAATGATTCTGTTTTTCATGCTGCCTTGCCTGCTGATCCCTTCAGACGGCCGTCTTCCATTTTCAAGATTCGCGTCGCGAATTCGCTGATCCGGTCATCGTGCGTCACGACGAGAATGCAGCGATGTTCATTGAGGACGTTTTTGCGCACGAAACTGACAATTGCCTGCCCCGTGTCTCCGTCCAGCGACGCGGTCGGTTCGTCCATGATGAGAATATCGGGTTGAGAAGCGATGGCCCGGGCGATGGCGACTCGCTGCTGTTCGCCTCCGCTCAGCTTCACCGGGGGCAATTCGGTGCGGCTCTTGAGGCCAACGATATCGAGGTACTTTTCCGCTTCGTGGAGCGCTCCGTCCCATGGATTTCTCTTGAGTATCAGTGGAATCGCCACGTTTTCTACGGTGGTCAAACGGGGAAACAAATGATAATCCTGGAAGACGAAACCGATTTTCGCTAGCCGGAAATCTGCAAGCCGGTCCGAACTCAGCGCCCAAATATCGACGTCCTCTACCAGGACTTTTCCCTCGTTCGGTCTGAGAATTCCCGAGAGAACGCTGAGCAGAGTCGTTTTGCCGCTGCCGGAGGGACCCACGATATAAACCATCTCGCCGAATCGAGCCTCCAGATCAACGTTACTCAGCGCCATTGTCTTGGCTTCGCCTTCGCCAAACCACTTAACGAGTCCGCTCGCCAGAATCGCTATCTTGGGCATGTCATCCCCGGAAAATATCGAATGGTTCGATTCTTAGAACTCGCCGAACCGCGACGTAGCTTGACACCCCTGCAATCACAAGCACCATTCCGAAGGCCAGTGCTAGATTGCTGTAGGTGATCATCGCGGCGTAGATGGGAAGCCTCAGTCTTGCGAGCCATATCAGGAGTGCGCATAGTCCGACGCCCAAACCGTAGCCGGTGAGCGCGGTAAACGTCGCCTGGAACAGGATCATGCCAACGAGATCGCGGCTCTTTGTGCCGATAGCCTTCAGCGCCCCAAACCGTTCCAGGTTTTCCAGGATGAACGCGTAAAACGTTTGACCGGAGATCGACAGCCCGACAATGAAGCTGATCGCGGTCATGATCAAAATGTTGGTTCCGCCGCCCGTCTCGTAGATGAAGAAGTGTGCGGTCCTTTGCATGAATTCTTCCTTGGTTCGCGCGAGGTAGCCGAGCGCTTCGACCTGCTGTTTGATCCGTGGTATGTCGCTCGTGCTCTTCGGTTCAACGAGTACATAGGAGATCGTGTATCTAGGGTTGGGGATGTACTGAATGGCGCGCTCGTAGGTCGTGTATAGAGTGGGGATCCCGTATAGGCCCGAGGTCGTTACCTTGGCGATCCCGACGATGACTCCGCGGTGATCGTTCAGTTCGAGCTCCGAGCCGATATGCGGATTCTTGAGCTTCGGAAATTCCGCATCCTTCACCGCGATGAATCCGTTTTCCGCATAAATGTTGTCGATCTTCCCTTCGATGAGTGCGGGCCTGCCGAATAAGCTCGTGTCATCCAACCCGATCACGGTGACGGATTGATATGTGCCGTCCGCCAGCTTGACCAAAGCGCCTCCGGAATAGAGAGGAACCGCGTACTTCACGCCTTGCATGCTTCGAACCGCATCGAGGACGTAATCCGGCATGCCCACCGAGTTCGTCACTGTCTCCACAGTCGGGTCCATTACCCACATCGACGCCCCAATGTTAATGATCGTGGAAGACGCGTGATTCAACGCCCCGCTGAATAACGAGGTAACAAAGATCATGAGAAAGACGGCAAAGGTGATCCCGACCAGCAACGCCGTGAACTTGGACTTGTCGTTGACGAGCAGCTTGTAAGCAAGCTTAAGAATCCCCTTCACACCGAACTCCTTCAATCGACGCAATCTTCGCAGAAGCGCAAGAACCAGTATTAGGAAGCGTGTCACGTCGGACGGTGACGCCCATCACAGAGCGGAAAACCGTTCGCCCGACAGAATATCGGCGGCCATCAAAATTGCGCAGTCGGCCCGGGAAGGCTCGGATACCATGCCGGATGCTTTACTCTCGGTTCGAAATCTCCAAGTTGCTTTCGGGAGTCGCGTCGTTGTTCGCGACGTGACTTTCGAGCTTCTTGCCGGTGATTGCCTCGCGATCATTGGACCGAATGGGTCCGGGAAAACCGTCTTGCTGAAAGCCCTACAGGGCTTGATCCCCTACGGAGGAGAAATCCATTGGAGCCGAGAGGCGCGCGTCGGATATGTTCCTCAGAGTGTTGCCGCGGATCGGCAGCTTCCCCTAAGAGTCAGGGAGTTGTTGGCAGCCAAGAGCCACCTTCTGCGCCTTGGAAATCAGGAGGCGGAACAGGTCTCTTCCGAACTGAATCTTCCGCCTGAGTTCCTGAACGCGGGAATCGGAACTCTCTCGGGAGGCCAGTTTCAGAAAGCATTGATCGCTTTTGCCTTGCTGGGGCACCCGAACGTACTTCTCTTCGACGAACCGACAGCGAGCCTCGATGAACTCAGCGAGGAGCGCATCTACGACTTGGTTCATGAGTTGCAGGTCCGGAGAGGAATTACCGTCATTTTGGTGTCGCACGATCTGAGCGTTGTTTACCGATATGCGAGCCGGGTCCTTTGTTTGAGCAAGGGCAAGCCCTGCATGGGCCCGCCCAAGGAAATCCTGACTCCTGGAATGCTTGAGGAACTGTACGGGGCCCCGCCCAAATACTACGGCCACATCCAGGAACATTGAACGCAATCCGGGCGGTTCTCTTGCAGGGAGAAAAGGACTATGGATGCAAGCCACAGTTACGCGGTATTGCTGGCAGCATTCTTTGCCATCGCGGCCGGCCTTGTAGGATCCGTTGCGTTGATGAAACGCATGGTGCTCGCGAGTGACGTGATCTCGCACCTGGCGCTTCCAGGTCTCGGAGTCGCTTATCTTCTCAAGAGCAACCCGCTGGTGGGCGGAGGAGCGACACTGCTTCTGGGAACCCTGCTGGTCTGGAGGCTTCAACAGAAGACAGGACTGGCGACCGACGCTTCGATCGGCGTAGTATTCGCGGCTTCTCTCGGAATCGGTGCGCTGGTTACTCCACGAGAGGATCTGCTTGAAGCACTCTTCGGCAGTTTTCAGACACTGTCGCTTATTGGTTTCGTTATCGGGACGGCCGCGATCATTTTGGTAGCTGTCTTCATCGTTAAGATGAAGGACCAATTGATACTGAACCTCTTCTCTCCTGAACTCGCTTCCGCTACGAGAGTGAATGTCGGTCGCCTGGATCTCGGGTTCCTGCTCGTGTTCAGTCTCACGGTCCTGGTCGGCCTGCGTTTCATGGGTGCGTTGCTGTCGAGTGCCTTGATCATCATTCCGGCTGCAACGGCGCGCCAGCTTACGAGCAGGATGGGCCAATTCGTGATCGTCGCCTGCTCCACAAGTCTGGTCGCGGTCGCCGCGGGCTTCTTGATCAGCACGCTTATCTTCAAGACATCTACGGTGGGCCCGACGATCGTCATCGTCGCCGTCCTGCTATTTGGCATGAGCCTGCTGAGGAGGAAGTGAAGTAAGGAATCTCTGCGGCTTTGCCGAAAAAGGCGTTGGTTGGGTTCACAGGAGGATGTTCAAATGCAAAAGAAAAAGGGCTCTTCAAAGAAATATGGCAAAGCTGCCAGCAACCGGGTTGAAAGTGCGCTGCATCGCGAAAAACGCGGAACGCTTCGTTCCGGCAAAGGCGGAAAAGGGGGTGTCGTCAGGTCTCGAAGGCAAGCCATCGCGATCGGCCTTTCGGAAGCTCGAAGGGAAGGCGCCAAAGTACCGCCGAAACCCGCGAACGCTGCGCGAAAATAAAGACGGATGCGACCGAGCGTAAGTACGAAAGAGCCGTCGCAGAAATTGGCATCATCGTGGCGCATTAGGTCAGGTTCCCATGAAGCTTAAGGAATATCGAAAGAAGCGCCAGTTCGGTGCGACACCGGAGCCGCGAGGCGCTCCGAATCTCCGCGAGAAACGGAATGGATCTCTCATTTACCTCGTGCAGAAGCACATGGCCTCGCATCTGCATTACGATTTTCGCCTGGAATGGCGCGGCGTGCTCCTCTCCTGGGCCGTGCCAAAGGGCCCCTCGCTCGATCCGGCTATGAAGCGTCTTGCGATGCAAACGGAAGATCATCCGGTGGAATATGCCAAATTCGAGGGATCGATTCCCGCGGGTCAATACGGAGCGGGGACCGTGATGCTATGGGATCGCGGAACTTGGCAGCCGGAAGACGGCGACGTGGACTCTTCATTGCAAGAGGGAGAGATCAAGTTCACGCTTCAAGGCAAGAAGCTCCACGGTTCCTGGGTCTTGGTTCGCACGCGTGGCCTTGGAAAGAATCCTGCTCGATCCGCTTGGCTCCTTATCAAGCACCGAGATCAGTACGCATCCTCGAAGGACGTGACGCAGGAAGAGCCACGCTCGATAGCGACTGGGCGCCTTCTTGCGGACATCGCACGGGACGAGGGAGGCGACATCGAAAGAGCTTCCATGGGTGATCCAGCCGGCAAAGGGCGACGCGTGACGAGCGTGAAGTCGACATCCGTTCGCAGGCGCGCATCGTGAGAAACGTTGAAAGGGCGGCCATTTCAAGGCATCGCATTCCATTTCGCGTTCAGCCGATGCTTGCCACCCTCGTTTCTCGGCCGTTCGACAGGTCCGGGTGGGTCTACGAGGAGAAATATGATGGCGACAGGGTTCTTGCATACAAAGAGGAGAATCGGGTGCGGCTGCTGTCCAGGAATGGAAAAGACCGCACCGGCAGTTTTCCTGGGATTGCAGCAGCCATCCGGAATCTTCAACCGCCCACCTTGCTTCTCGACGGCGAAGTCGTTGTGTTTGACAGGAAGAATGTTTCCCGATTCCAGCTTCTTCAGCAGGATAAGGGTGAACCGGTATACGCGGTTTTTGATTGCCTTTTTTGTGAAGGCAAAGACCTGCGGCGTGAACCGCTCTCGATGCGACGCGCCGTGATGGAGAGGTCGATCGGATCGGGCAAGGTTCTGTTGCCATCTCACAGACTTGCAACCAATGGTCTTGAGGCTTTCCGCGTGGCGAAGCGCCGGGGATACGAGGGATTGGTCGCGAAAGATCTTTCCTCTCCGTACGTGGAAGCGCGCTCAACCAAGTGGCTGAAAGTCAAGGTTCACCAGGAGGATGAGTTCGTGATTGCCGGTTATACAAAGCCAGCCGGCTCACGGCAGAATTTTGGCGCCCTCCTCCTCGGCGCTTATGCCGCGGGTAAACTACACTACGTCGGCAAAGTCGGAACGGGATTCGATCAGAACGCGCTCGCCGCGCTGTACCGGAAATTTCAACCGTTCGTGAGATCGCAAGCCGCGCTCGTAGACCCTCCCCGCGAGAAAGGCGTCGTTTTTCTCGCACCACGGCTGATCGCCCAAATTTCGTTTCAGGAATGGACCCTAGACAGGAAACTCCGCCAGCCAGTTTTTCTCGGCCTGCGCGACGACAAGCGCCCCCAAGACGTGCTCCTGCCGGAGACGTCCAGATGAAAAAGACCGAGAGCGGGCAATCCGAGCCCGCGAAATTACCAATAGCGGTATCGCATCCTGACAAGGTCTTCTGGCCGGAGGAAGGCTATACGAAACTAGACCTGGTTGAGTATTACAACGCGATCTTCCCTAAGCTCTCCCCGTATGTAAAGGATCGCATGCTATCTCTTGAACGTTGCCCTGACGGGATGCGAGGCGAGTGCTTCTTTCAGAAACAGAAGCCAAAGAGCATGCCCCCGAACACGCCAACCAAGCGGATCGCGCACGCCACCCAGGAGGGCAAGTTTACAGATTACGTAGTCGGCGGCTCCTTGATCACGCAGCTCGCACTTGCAAACCTGGGTTGCATTGCCGTCCACGTCATGGCAAGCCGTGCGAGTACTCCCCGACAGCCGGACTGGATATGTATTGATATTGATCCCGAGTCGGGAAGGTTCGCGGATGCGGCTCGCGCCGGATTGCACGTCAAAGCAGCCTTTGACATTTTGAATATGGCGTCATACGCGAAGACTTCGGGCAGCCGCGGCATGCACGTGCTGGTTCCGATTCGCGCGGGGCCGGACGCTGACGAAGTGCTCGCATTCGCCGAGTCGTTTGTCGGACGCGTAGCGGCGGCGCACCCCGAAGAATTGACCGTCGAGCATTCGATTGCGAAGCGGCGCAATCGTGTCTACTTGGATCCATTCCGGAACGGCTTTGGTCAAACGGTAGTGGCTCCCTACTCCGTGCGGCGGCGCGAGAAAGCCCCCATTTCGACTCCATTAGAATGGTCGGAAGTCAGGCCCACACTGGTACCTTCCGGTTTCAACATGGGGAATTTTGCAAGGCGGCTCAAGCGCTCCGACCCTTGGAGCGATTTCTTTGAAAATCGCCGGCCGCTGAAGGATGCCGTCCGATTGCTTCGTAAGCTGTGATTCTGACGTGGAGGAGGCTCGGCAACCGACGGCCTGTCCGACGATCTTGCAGGATCTGACCGGCTGAGTTTATCTCAAATCACTCAGTATATTGCCGGCCTGAAAAACCACCCCGGACGGTCAGCACCGGACATGTCGCGTGAGAGACGATCTTGTGCGCCGTCGCGACCGGGAGATGCGTGGCTGCGCCGGGTATGCCAGTCGGCCGACGCACGCCGAGAATGATCAATTCAGATTTTCTTCCACGCGCCACGTCGAGTATCGTTTCGGCCGCCATCCCCCGTTCCACGACGTAGTCGGGCACACACCAGAGCTCAGCCTCGGCGGGCACCAGCTGTCTCAAGAGCCGTTCCGACGACATTACCAGGTCCGCAGGCTGCACGAGATCTCGCACTTTCGGTTCTTCGATTACATGCAATAAGGTCAAATAGGCTTGGAATTCTTCCGCGAGGGAGACGGCATAAGACGCTGCGGCCACGGACTCAGGACTGAAGTCCGTGGCAAATAAAATTCTCGTAATCTCACCGCTTCGTCGAGACGCGTCCGCCATATGGGGCCCCACCGTGAGAACGGGACACCGCGCTTGTCGAAATATCTCTTCCGCCGTTGAACCCAGCAGAAGCTTTCCAACTCCGGTACGGCCCCGTGTCCCGATCACGATCAAATCAATTTTGTCTCTCTCCATGACGTCATTGAGATTCGACCACAGGTCCCCTTCCCGAATCAGAATTTCCGGCGGATGCTCTGGGAACATTCTAAGCAGCTCTCGCTTCTGTTGTTCCTCCTCGACCCTTGCACCCTCCTCGATACTTTTCCAGCTCGCGGGTGGAGTCATGGGATTCAGCACGGGCGGGCGGATGTGCAAGGCGAAGAGTTTGGCGCCATAGTGCTTCGCGATCTCCGCGGCGTACGGAGCCGCAGCCTTTGAAGCGGAAGAAAAGTCGGTCGCGAACAGAATGTTCTTGAACTGCACGTGCAGGTAAGAATCGACGGTCATCAATCTTCTCCGTGACCAGGCATTGAACACGATGTCCGGTCGCCGCGCTGTGATCCTCGTCACGCAACGGGGTTCGCTCGAATCGGCTTGTAGCGACGAATACGCGTCTCTTGGTGACGTCAGGAACACCGAAGAAGCTGCCGCCGGGGTATCCGGCACTGGCCTCATCGAATCGCGTCTCCGGTGGCTCCCATCGATTCGCGATGCGCCGATGAGATTCCCCGGGGGACAGGCGTCCTCGCCAGTCCTGTGATGGAGGTCACTTCCTTCGATTGACGGGAAAGGTATCTATAGGAGTGTTTTTGGGTTGGATTTCCGATTCTGGATGGTTCCGTGACGCCGACGCCGCAGGACAAGATGGGAACCGTGGAGGCCGTTCGTGGCAGTGTCGTCGACGTGCTGTTCCCCGGGCGCATTCCGTCGCTCTACCATGTCCTGAAAGCTGGTGATCGGGGTGAGGTTGTGATCGAGGTCCTACTGCATCTCGATGCTCATACGGTTCGAGGCATTGCGCTAACTTCAACAAGAGGGCTCTCGCGGGGCTCTACCGTGACCGATACACGAGAGACGCTGAAGGTCCCTGTTGGAGAGCGGGTACTGGGACGCATGTTTGACGTGTTTGGTGACACGATCGACCGGAAGACGCCGGTTGATGGCGGCGAATGGCGCTCAATTCACGCGCCTGCGGTTCCGCTCGTGCGCCGGTCAAAAATATCGGAGATATTTGTGACCGGAATCAAGGCGATCGATGTGCTCACCCCGCTCGAAAGGGGAGGAAAGAGCGGCCTGTTCGGCGGGGCTGGCGTTGGGAAAACGGTCCTCATCATGGAGCTGATCCACAACGTCATCGGCCATCAACGGGGTGTGAGCGTGTTCTGTGGTATCGGCGAGCGCTGCCGCGAGGGAGAAGAACTTTACCGGGAGATTCAAGCGGCCGGCGTCTTGGACAAAACAGTGCTTGTCTTCGGGCAGATGAATGAGCCGCCGGGCTGCCGTTTTCGAGTCGGGCATTCTGCGCTGACCATGGCTGAGTATTTTCGTGACGACGCACGCCAGGATGTGTTGCTCCTGATCGACAACATTTTCCGTTTCATCCAGGCAGGCTCCGAGGTGTCCGGCTTGATGGGCCAGCTTCCTTCCCGGCTTGGATATCAGCCAACGCTCGGCACCGATCTCGCTGGTTTGGAGGAACGCATCTGTAATACGGCCACGGGAGCGATTACTTCGGTACAGGCCGTATACGTGCCGGCCGATGATTTTGGAGATCCTTCCGCCGTCCAAACCTTCAGCCATCTTTCGGCGTCGATCGTTCTGTCACGCAGGCGGGCGAGTGAGGGACTCTATCCGGCAATCGATCCGCTCCAGTCGGGCTCAAAGATGGTCACGCCGCAAATCGTCGGTGATCGGCACTACCATATCGCGCAAGAAATCCGTAAGACCCTGGCGGGGTACGAGGAGCTCAAAGATATTGTGGCCATGCTGGGCCTCGAGGAGCTTTCTCAGGACGACCGCCTCACGGTGAATCGCGCGAGGCGGCTCGAACGGTTTCTAACGCAGCCTTTCTTCGTCACCGAACAGTTCTCCGGAAAATCGGGCAAGCTCGTGAAACTCGAGGACACGCTCGACGGCTGCGAGCGGATACTGAACGACGAATACGCGGACCTGCCCGAGCAGGTTCTCTACATGATCGGAGAGATCGGTGAAGCGCGTGCGAGAAGTGGGGCGCGAGCAGGATGAGGCTTACGGTCCGACTGCCGACGGAAACCCTGATGCGGGAGGAGGTCACTCGGATCAAGGCGGAAGCTGCGAACGGATGGTTCGGGCTGTTGCCGAGGCACATCGATTTCGTGACGGCACTCGTCCCGGGCGTCTTGACATTCGTTGGAACGCGCGGGACGGAGGAATATGTTGCGCTCGATCAAGGCATTCTGGTCAAGTGCGGACCGGAAGTTTCGGTTTCGACTCGGGCGGCTGTCCGTGGCGCCAATCTCGATCAACTCCGAAAGGATGTCGAGGCGCGATTTCAAGCCGAGGAGGAACGCGAGAAGAAAGCCTTTTCGTCCGAAGTAAAGCTGGAAGCGGACCTGGTTCGGGGGCTCCTGGAGCTGGAAAAACATGCCTAGCCCCAAATCTCCGTTGCCTCCGAAACCTTCCCCTTCGGTTGAACGCATGATTCGGGAGGTGGAATCGAGGCAGGCGAGTGTCCTGCGGGCGCGGGCCCAAAGGGACGATGTCTGGGGAGGCCTCGCGATTCTCGGATTGGTCGGCTGGTCGGTCGCAATCCCGACGCTCATTGGGGCGGCTTTAGGGGCATGGATCGATCATCGCTGGCCGAGCCGCTTTTCGTGGACGCTGATGTTGCTGGTGATCGGCGTGATATTGGGCTGCGCCAACGCGTGGCTGCGGATCAAGAGGGACCAACCGTGAATCCTGTTTCTATCCTCTCACGGCTTCTCGCCGGAGTTGCCCTGGGAATTTTCTTTTACACGGGATTGCATTGGACCGTCCGCGCACTTTTGACGACGCGTCATCCAATCCTCCTGACGATAGGCAGCTTTTGGATGCGGACTCTGATTGTGGTGGGCGGCATCCTTCTCCTCACGGACAGGCATTGGCAATATGCGATGACCTGCATCGCTGGCTTCCTAGCGGGACGACTCGCGGTTTCCAGTTCCCTGCGTCTGCAAGCGGCGAGGCCGAAATGCCGATAACACCGGATCATGCGATCTACTGGCGTTGGGGATTCGTGCATCTGAATGCCACGATCCTGTACACGTGGGTCGTTATGTTCCTGCTCACCATCGCGTCCTGGGCCGTCACGCGGCGCCTCGACGCCGCCGATTTGCATCGGTCCCGTTGGCAAAACGCGCTCGAGGTGATCGTTCAAATCATTCGCTCCCAGATTCGCGAGATTTGCCCGGACCGCAGCGAAACTTACGTTCCTTTTGTGGGGACACTCTTCCTCTTTATTGCGACCTGCAGCCTTCTCGAGGTTCTTCCTGGATGGCGTCCTCCCACAGGGTCGCTGTCCACCACGGCGGCGCTCGCAATCAGCGTCGGGGTCGCAGTGCATGTCTTTGGAGTCTGGCGGCAAGGCGTTGCCGAATATCTGCGTCATTACGTACGTCCCACCTTCCTCATGCTTCCGTTTCACCTTCTGACCGAAACGTCGCGCACCCTCGCGCTGGCGGTTCGGCTGTTCGGAAACATCATGAGCGAGTCCATGATCGTTGGGGTCCTGCTGGCCATCGCGCCGCTCGCCTTCCCGCTGGTCATGCAGATGTTCGGACTGCTGACAGGCCTGATTCAAGCCTACATCTTTGCCATTCTGGCGACGGTCTACATCGCCGCCGCGGTTCGGTCGCAGACGGGCCAGTAAGGAGCGAAATATGAATAGTGTGACGGTAATCGGCGTCACGTCGATCGTGGCCGCCGCCCTGTGTATGGCGATCGGATCCATCGCGCCCGCCCTCGGCGAAGCGAAGGCCGTGGTGCAAGCCCTCAACTCCATGGCTCAACAGCCTGACGAAGCGGGAACCATCAGCCGCACCTTGTTCATTGGGCTGGCCATGATCGAATCGATCGCCATCTACTGCTTCGTCATAGCGGTGATCTTGATCTTCGCGAACCCCTTCTGGAACTACTTCAGTTCGAAGAGCGGAGGCTAGCGCGTGCTGATCGACTGGTTCACCGTCGTCGCGCAAATCGCCAACTTCCTGGTGCTGGTGGCGCTGCTCAAGCATTTTTTATGGGGCAAGCTCACCAGGGCCATTGATGAGCGCGAAGCACGCGTTGCCGGCGAACTTGCCAAGGCCGAAAAAGAAAACCAAGAGGCGAAAAAGCGGACGGAGGAATTGCGCCTTCGATCGCTCGAGCAAGATCAAACCCGAGACGAAATGATGGCCAAAGCGCGCAAGGAAGCAGACGATCAGCGCGCGAAGTTGGTAGAGGAGGCCCGCGCCTCCGTGCGGGAGCTTGAAAAGAAATGGCACGAAGACTTGGACCGGGAGCGCAGCGCATTTTTCTCGGAGTTGCGGACGCGGGCGGCAACCGAAATCCTCGTCGTGATCCGACGGGTGCTTCAAGACCTCTCCTCGACGGATTTGCGGCAATCCACGATTCAAGCTTTCCTGGACAAACTTGGTTCGCTCGACGCCGCGACGCTCAGGGAACTTGGGACGCAGGAGCAAGTCGTGCGCAGCGCCGGGGATTTGTCCAACGGAGAACGAGGAAAGATTGCAGCGATTCTCGAAGCGCGCTCGGGTGTCCCTGCGCAATTGAAGTTCGAGCGGGATCCTACGATGGGCTGGGGTATCGAGCTCCGAGGCAACGGACACAAGATCGGATGGGCCTCGGAGGATTACCTGGACTCCTTGGAGGAAAAACTGAAGCAGGCCCTCAACCAGCGCGCGGGAGAAGTCGATCGAGTTACTCTTCCGGTGAGAGGCGAGTGATGGATCAACGCAGTCCGCTACAGGCGGTTCTCGAAGAGGCTCTGGCGGCCCTCGATGCCGCCTCGCGCCAAAGCGTTCCCGGCCCGGCCCTCGAAGAATTTGGCGTTGTCACATACATTGGCCAGGGAGTCGCCCGCGTTCGCGGCTTGCCTCACGTGAAATCGGAGGAGCTCGTTCGCTTTGATGGGGACTTGCTCGGCATGGCCTTCAACCTTGATCCCGACGAAATCGGTGTGGTTCTCTTGGACGACTGCGCGAACATCGAATCCGGATCCGAGGTAAGGCGGACAAACCGCGTGCAGGACGTACCCGTTGGAGAGGCCTTACTCGGACGCGTTATAGACCCTGTAGGCCGGCCGCTCGATGATTCCGGGCCCCTGAAAACCTCTCTGCGCGCGCCGATCGAATGCGCGGCCCCGGCCATTATGGATCGCGCTCCCGTCGCGGAGCCTCTCGCCACAGGAACCAAGGCCATTGATGCACTCATCCCCGTGGGCCGGGGACAGCGTGAGTTGATTCTCGGTGACCGCCAGACGGGAAAAACGGCGCTTGCCGTCGATTGCATTCTCAACCAGCGAGGCAAGGGCGTTCTGTGCATCTACTGCGCGATTGGCCAGCGCAGCGCCTCGGTATCAGGTGTGATCGCCGATTTGCACAGTCGGGGCGCGATGGATTACTCGGTCGTACTGGTGGCTGCCGGAGACACTCCTTCCGGGTTGCAGTTCGCAGCTCCCTATGCCGCTACCGCCATCGGGGAATACTTCATGCGCCAGGGACGCGACGTGTTGGTCGTCTTCGACGATCTGAGCTGCCACGCGCGAGCATATCGAGAATTATCCTTATTGCTGCGCCGGCCGCCTGGGAGGGAGAGTTTCCCGGGCGACATCTTCTTCATTCATTCCAGATTGCTCGAGAGAGCGACCCATCTCCGCAAAGAACTGGGTGGCGGCTCCCTCACGGCTTTGCCCATCGTCGAGACGGAAGAGCAGAATATCGCGGCCTATATCCCGACGAACCTGATCTCGATTACCGACGGGCAGATCTACCTGACGCCGGACCTGTTCCAAAAGGGCATCCTTCCCGCGATCGATGTCGGGAAATCCGTCTCTCGTGTGGGAGGCAAAGCACAACTCGCCGCGTACCGCTCCGTCGCGGGGGATCTGCGGCTTTCATACTCGCAGTTTGAAGAATTGGAAGTGTTCTCGCGGTTCGGATCGCGGATCGACGAGCGGACGAGACAGGCCCTGGCGCGCGGCCGCGCCGTCCGCGAGGCCCTAAAGCAACCTCAGTACGATCCGCTCTCCGCGGCGGAGCAAATCGCGGTTCTACTGGCGGCGACCGAAGGCCAGTTTGACGGCGTTCCGCCCGAGCAGATCGGTGAGGTCTCCCGACGGCTTCGTGAACAGTTGACACAGCGGCTGCCGGCTGTTTGCGAGTCCATTGGGGCCGGGAATAATCTGAGTGACGGCGATCGTCAAGCGATCGTGCGCCTCGCGAAAGAAGTGATCGGATCCATATGGAAACCGCCGAGTCATTAAGACGGTCCCTTGCCATCGCCAAGGAACTTCAATCCGTGGTGAAAACAATGAAAGCGCTGGCGGGAGTGAACATCCGGCAGTTCGAGAGATCCGCACGCACCGTGGCGGAGTACGATCGGACAATCGAAATGGGTTTGCAGATCGCTCTCCAGCGACTCGGGCCGATTCTTACGCCGCCCAAGCGCGCGGCCGGGCGGGGCTTAGGGGCAATTGTCTTCGGGTCCGACCAAGGAATGTGTGGTCTGCTGAACGATCAGGTGGTCTCTCATGCCTCGCGCGCATTGCAAAAGCTTGCGATCCGGCGCGAGGACCAGGCCACTCTGGCCGTTGGCGTGCGCGCCGAGGCACAACTCAAGAACCTGGGCCACAAGGTGGAGGCCTCGGTGCGAGTTCCTAGTTCATCGTCTGCGATCGGCGCCGCCGTCGAAGAGGTTCTGCGAACCATCGAAGAATGGCATTCGAAAGATGGAATCGAGTTTGTCGTTCTGTTCTATGCGAGACCGGCGTCGGGCGCGTGGTACCGAGTGGTCGGTGTCCGGCTGCTGCCCGTCGACGCCGAATGGATCAAAGGGTTGAAATCCAGGCCCTGGCCGTCCCGCGTGATCCCCATGTTCACGATGGATGAAGTCGAACTCTTCCGAGCGCTCATTCGGGAGTACCTGTTTGCTTCCCTCTTCCGGGCCTTCGCCGAATCCCTGGCGAGCGAGAATGCCAGCCGGTTGGCCTCCATGCAGGTTGCCGAGAAGAACATCGACGATCGTTTGCGTGCCTTGACGTCGGAGTCCAGGCAGCTTCGCCAAGACTCCATCACGTCCGAACTCCTCGACATCATCGCATCGTTCGAGGCTTTACGGGAAAGGCGTCGCCCGTGAACTGAGTGAATTCGTATGCGGGCGACTCCCCGCCGGCAAATTTGCGTTCCCTCGGATTGCCCTTGCTCAGCGCTAGCGGATCACAAGAAGGATCAGCGCCGCACCGGCCAACGAGAGATCCTTCATCAGGTGGGCGAATTCACTGAGCCGCAGGTAGGAGTCGGTCTCATTCCAAAATCGGTGCAGGAAGAACGGCGCGGGAAAGATGATGCCGAACAGCAAAGCCCACCCGATCCAACCGTGCTGGTCGAACAACACGAGAATGCCCCCACCGACCATCATCACGACCGTCAGGATCGTGGCGGCTCGTGGAAGCGGAACCCTTTTCCGAGCTAGGAGCGCCGAATGCTCAGGGAACTTGATCAGATGGCTCATGCCCATCGAAATGAAGTAGGCGACGAATAGGACCCGTCCTACGACTAAAAGCCAAGCTAGCGATTGGACCTGCATGGGCTACCCTCCGTTTGGACATCCGAACACCGCAATACGCCCCTGCTTAGAAAACGATCTTGCTCTTCAGCTCGGGAGCCACCCGGTCGATGCGGCGCGAGAGCTCTCGGAGATGACACGTAGGCACACGTGGGAAAAGATGATGTTCAATATGCAAGAACATGTTGAACGTGATTTCGTTCTTGACCTTGTTGCGCAATGTTCTTGCGATGTAATGGGTACGGTCACAATGGTGATGCACCGTCCATACCGCAAAGAATGCCGTCAGGCACTGCCCGATCGCCATCGCACTGACGTGGTAGCGAAGCGTGCTGCTATCGAAGCCCCTGAATACCAGCGTGATCCACACGGCGTTCAAAAGCAACTCACCCACGATGGTGGCTCGCAGCCTTCGGTTCCCATCCCGAAGAGCCGCAACATGCAGTAGGACCGGAAACGCCGGACCGAACAGGAGTGCGCGCCACGCCGGCATGTCCGCGTGCCTGCCCTCCACGTCTCCCTCGCCCAACGTCAACCGATGGTGCCGCAAGTGATTGAACTGCACGGCGTGCATCGATCCCAACATCAGAAGACTCATGACCCAAAGCACGATATCCGTTGTAATACGAGACACCCCAAGGGCGGAGTGGAAGGCATTGTGGATGAGTCGTAGACCCGTAAGAAAAAACATGAAGGACAAGCCGAGAGCGATTATGTAATGACCGTGCGCCGCTGTTAGAAGAGACACCGCAAGCCACGCGCCCGGCAGCAGGGGCTCCCACAGAGTTTCGAGTGGAGTGACATGGACCAGATCGCGCCATCCGACAGCGCGAAGACGCGAATCATGAAAGATGTCCGGCAGCGCTTCGCCACCGACCGGATTGTCGGACGGGATACCGCCGATATCAGAAGTGCGTTGGTGTTCCTCGCATTTCATCCGCGGTTCTCCGCGCTTGGGGAAGCCGCGAAGACGAGCGACGCCAGATAGACAAGAATCCCGATGCCGATCAAGGATGCGCCCACGAAAGCAAAGAGGACAAAGGCAAGCGGGTGAATCCAGCAGAGGCTTACGATTTCGACGACCAAGCCCACAATGATCAGCACGCTTGCAATGCGCAAGAGCGTCGGAAGTCCAAGTCCGCCGAGTTTCATTGACCGGGCCTCCACATTTTCAGATGATCTATCTCGGATGCGTTGTGAACCGTGTCGTGGCAACCGCTCGAAATACACGACATCTGGTTTGTCTTGAGCGAATCCATGATCGCGACATGGACCGGATTTCCCTCAAAGCTGCGGGCGCCCGCGTGGCAGTGCAAACACTGCAGGTTGCTGTAGCCACCGCTTATTACGATTTTCTTGGGTGGGGTGCTCACGTACTGCATGTAAATGCGCGTGATTCCCTTGAGTTTGTCCTTGAGAGGGCCGTAGATGGTGTAGTCGGCGTGGCAAGCGTAGCAGGCCTGGTCGGCCGGCACTCGATGGTTTTGAAAGTGCTGGGCGGGAATGTAATTGGGGTCATCGACATAAAGACTTCGCCCATAAGGCTCCATGGCGTGGCAGGAAATGCAGAATCGAGTCTGCTCGGAACGCTGCATCTGCTCCGACATTCCCGCGCTCACACAAAGGACCGGCAGAATAAAAAGGCCAATGAAGGCTAGGATTTTGCCGGTCGCTCCGGCTGTCACGGACGGACGAATCAAAAACAACGCCGCCAAGGCTATGGCGAGGGCAATGAGAGCGATCAGAATTCCCGTGAAACCGAGCATGGCACCTCCTGATTGCGAGTCGGCCGACGTTGCGGGATGGCGGAGCACTCTCGCCCGGCTATCGAGAGGCTACTTCTTCTTGGCTAGCTCCCGCATGTAGCCAACGATCTGCTTGATCTGATCCGAAGTCAGTTTGTCTTTGTAAGCCGGCATGGCACCCTTGCCGTTGGCGGTGATAGCGATTAATTCCGCGTCGGACTGCTTCTGCACCTCGGGCGAGCTGAGGTCGCGCAGCTTCATGCTCTTTCCTATTGCCGTATTTCCGCTGCCGTCCGTCCCGTGGCACGCGGCGCACTTCGCCTTGAACAGAGAGGCTCCCTCACCCTGCGCCCAAAGCGGAGCAGAGACGATGAAGACACAGAAAGCGAGCCGTAGAATTCCGCCGCACATTCGATTCCCCGGTTGATTCATGGCTACGTTTCTCCTCAGTGGAACAAGAGAACATCACTGAATGCCGGCAGATCGCCTGCGTCCTTCAGAAGGCGTACCGGAAGGCAAAAGTGGCCGTGCTCCCGTTGAAATCCTGTAACGGAATCGTGGCCAAGCCGAACGGACTCGTGTTTCCCTTCTGATTGAACCCGTAATAATTCCACGAGACCTTGTAGCTGAAACCTTTGTAGACATCAATCAAGATCGATCCGTACGGCTGCATGTAGTTGTAATCGAGCGTACCCGAGGGCGTGAGGGGATTCAGAAAAATCGTGTTGCCGCGGACGAAGCTGCCCGCGTATCCAATCGACGTGGTGACGCGCTTCGCCGGCTTCCACATCAACCCGCCGTGAACGAAGTGATCCGTGCTGGCGTAGGTGGAAAGCGCGCCGAGTCCAGTCGCGCCCAGCCCGGCACCCGGAATCGGACAGGCGATGGTAGCCACGCCAGGGGGAGAGGTGCCAAAAACTGTGGTGCCAGTCGCAGGCGGAGGATTCGTATAGCTGATCGAATAGTTGAAGCAGATTTGTGACTGCGTATAAACGTCCCAGTAGTTGTACCCGAAGTCGATGGCGACGCGCTGATTGGGCATCAGCATCGTCGCGAAGCTGTACATGCGATCGTGCTCGAGGTTGTCGACAGTGTCCACGTTGTCGCGGTTCTCGTGGATTTCGACCGCACCCTCGATCGTCGCCCACGGCTTCGGTGTATATGTGGCATGGATCTTATAGGTCTGCACTTGCCGTGGATCAATGCGCGTGAAAGACGCATCGTTGTAGCCCCAAGCAACATCTCCGTTGAGCCGGAGATTATCCGTGGGACGCACCGTCAGGCCCGCCAACAGCGAATTTTCGTTGATACCGAGCGAGTCAAACACGGGACCGGTCGTAGGCAGAGCCGGAGTGTAGGTGATCGAACCGTCAGCATTCAGGACGCAGCCGGCCGGGAGCGCGCCCGCTACGAGAGCGCAGCTTCCGCGCGCCGCCAGATAATCGTTCGCTGCTGTGGCGGTCGCGCCGCCAGGATAGTAGGTGTCCCCGGTGGTGAAGCTCAGTGACGAAGTGACGATTTGACGATGGTCGTAGAGATAGCCGATGTAACCGTCGAGCCGTTTTGTGAAGTCATACCGGAGCTCAAAGGTGTTGGACTTCATGTCCTGCTTCAGGAAGTTCCAGTTGTAGGCATCCACGAGGTCGGCAGCCGAAGAAGCGGTGTGGTTCGGGCAGGTCGTGCCGCTGTAATTGTTGGCTAGCGTGCAGTTGGCGGACACGAAGGATCCGACCGGAGCGCCCAGACCCGTTCCGCCGGTGATCGTATCGAACAGCGAGCCCAGCATGCTGTTCCATAATCCGGGAATCCGCCAGTTGTTATATTGGAAGGAATCCTCGATGCGGAATTTGTCCGTCACGGTATAAACGCCAGACCAACTGCCGTCCACCGAGACGCGCTTGACGTCCGCGGGGCCCGCACTGGTGCTGCCGGGAGAGGACGTGCGTGTGGTCCAGCCGATCAGCAGTTCGTTGAAGTCGGGAATCCGATTGTCGGAACTGCTATAGCCGAACGATCCGGTCATTTCGAATTTCTGGAAATAGTTTGACTGAAAGCGGAGCCGTTCTGTCGGCATATAGTTGCGCGGACGCCCGGCTTCTTGGCTGTAACTCACGTATCCGTTGCAGGTGGAACTGACCGTCGGCGGGGTGGTCGTGGCGTTCGTGATCGGAACGGCGCAAGGCACCACTTCCGCGGGGGTCTGCGTTTCCCAAATCAACCCAAGGTCCACGGGCGTACCGTTGGCAACCTGATAGCCGTATTGCCCGGGCGTGGCCACCGGGTTTTCGGTGACCACGTTGTCCTGCTTGAAATAATTCAGGAACTGGTCGTAGGAAATCGTGGTGCGCGGCAAGATGCGAAAATCGACGCCGGCGCGGTACGCATTGGTCGTATAGCTGTAGGTCTCCGGAAAATCCGGCACGGATCCGCCGATGTCGCCGGTCAGGAAGCCGGGGCCCTGGTCACGGTCATGCGAAAAGCCCAGGCGAAAGCGGATGCGGGATTGAGGAAACAACGTCAAATCGTAATCCTGCATGCGCCGCACGAGGTCGAGCGCGTGCGGCGAATTGGTGATCGCGATGGACGGGCTCGAGCAATACCCAGGAAGCCCCGGATGCGCCGTCGTCGGTCCGCTGGCGATGCAACCGGTGGTTTCCGAACCTACCGGGTTCAGGGGAGCGGGATTGAGCGGGTTGGCGAAGAGATTGTAGTCCCAGAAATTCTTGTCGCGGCGGAACAGCACGTTGAAGTCATACCACTTGTTCTTGTCGATGTGCAGCCGGGAAACGTCGTTCGGGTCGCCGCCGTAACCAAAGTTGCTGAAGTGTAGATTGTCGAAGAGCAGCCCTTGATGATTCAGCGAGCGCATGTCGAGCGTGTAATCAAAGAGGCGCACACCCGATCCCAGGTTGACGAAGGTGTCGTAGGTATCGTCGTTGCCGTTTACCCAATTGGCCCGGTATCCGAACTCAACCGACTGCTGGATGTTGTAGTTCCCGGAGTCGACGCCCTTGTCGTCCACCGTGCCATCTTGTGCGCGCGCAACGGGCGCGCCAAACAACACCCCCGCGAGCATCACCAAACTGACCGAGAGAATCGTCCGGCGATAATCCATGGTTCTTTTCTCCGCCGCCCGGAAACTCCCGGATTGCCAAGACTGGCGGGCGCCCGACGCGGATCGCGAATCCCTCTGTTTTCGCGCCCTTGGTGTTGTGTTCATGGCGTCCTCTACTTGAAGAACGTGGAACTGAAATTGGAGCCGTGGATCTGGCTGTGGCACAAAGTGCATGCCTGGAAAAATGTGGCTTGGTTATGGAAGGACGGGGCGCCCGGCGCACTGCTGAATGTCGACGTCGTGTGACACTGCAGGCAGAGCAGGTTCACGTTGCTCACTTTCAGCATGTGAGGATTCGGGCCTCCGTGAACCATGTGGCAGGACTGGCAGCCATCCACCTTCACAGGTGCGTGCTCGTAGACAAATGGCCCTTGCTTGTCTGTGTGGCACTTGAAGCAGACTTGATCCTGCGTCGAAGCCATCCGCACTTGCTTGGGACCCTCGGTTCCGTGCGGGTTGTGGCAATCCGAGCACTGGATGAGGCCCTCATTGACGCGATGGTGGAAGGGCATCTCGAACTGCGCCTTCTGCGTCAGATGACATCCGTAGCAAAGTTCGGGCTGTGATTTGACCAGCAAGAATTCCTTGGTCTCGGCGTGGTGCGGCGAATGACAGGAAATACAGCTCACATCGCTCCGCGCATGAATCGAGTTAATCGCATTCATGTGCTCGGTCCCGCCAGCGTGGCACGTCATGCAGCGATCGTCGATCTCCTTGGCGGAATGATTCTTGAAAACGAAAATCTTCGTGACGTCGCCGCCACCCGCCACGTGCGCCGACCCTGGGCCGTGGCACCCCTCGCAACCCTGGTGCGACGGCCCGCCCTTGGTATCGAGCGTGGTCTTCCAATGTGGCGTCTTCTCCCAGCTGTCGTAGATGTCTTCGTGGCACGCCTTGCATGTATCGCTGCCTACATACTCGGCGGCGCCGGCGCTTGGCTGCGGGGTTGCGGCTGCGGATGCTTGGGAGTCGTTCTTCGACGTCTTCTCTTGTGCATGAAGGGCAGCCAGCGGTATGCAGAGGGCGGCAACGAATGCGACCACGGCCCAGCGGAGCATCATTATCATCCGCCTCATTGGACTCCCCTCCCGATTCCTTGCGATCAAGGCTCGGCGAATAGACGGGAATTTGAAGCGACATTCATACAACCAAAAGGCATCTTTGGCTGTGATTTGAATCACAAAAATGAGGCTTTATTTTTCTTCCGATATTCGGACATTGTCGCCTCGGGGATTGAATTGGAGGCGATCTTTTCGAGTCCTTTGCCGTCGCACTTTTCGGATCAGTTCCTTCGAGTTTGAGGATAAATCACCCTTCCGATCCGGTATTCTCTTGCGCTCCTCGCGAGTCTGCGATCCTTTCAAGGGCACGCCTGTCATGAATGGTCAATATGCGATTTGTGAGATCGAGGATGTGTCTTTTTTTGAAGCGCGAGATGGTCCGAGCCACCGTTTCTCGAGCCACACCGATCATTTGACCGATCTCTTCCTGGTTTGACTCAAGCGTCAACTGCAGCTGTCCCTTCGCCGTCCTCGACGTCGGGCTCAATCCCAGGAGAAAACGCGCCAGCTTCTGTTCCGCCGATTGACAAAGATGGACCGACTTGATTTCAGCCAGCGCGGAATAATAGAGCGCGCTGACGACCTCCGCCGCTTCATAGGCTGCGTCGTCATGTGTCTGCAAATAGCGAAGAAGATCATCGCGGCCGATGAAGGCCACTTTCGCCGCCTTCACAACCTGCGCAGTCGCAGCATGTGGAAGTCCAAGAATCGCTGCGGGCAGGCCGAGGACGGTCCCGCGCCCCACCAAGCCGAGGATGAGCGATTTCCCGTCGTCGGAGGCGATGGTGAGTTTGACGCGACCATCCCAAAGCACAAATGCGCCAAGAACCTCCTGCCCTTCGGCGAACAGCACGGATCCTCTCGGACGCGCCACTTGACTGCCGATGGCACGAATCGCACCCAAGCGTCCTAGACGGGCGTCCGAAAGGGTGGGATACCCTTTCATTCTGTTCGGAAATGAGATCGCCCTCTTGCCTTCCGCTCCTGACCGTTGAAGACCCAATTGATTGTTCATGCCCCGCTCCGACCCACCAGCCCGATTGACTATCAGTCTAATCGTCCCTTATGGAAATCCCGTGATTCTTATACCGCGCCTATTTCTCGGTGCCTGTGATACGGATCACAGCACTGATGTGACGAGTGTGGGATACTCCGACGTCCTCAAAACGTCCCAAGACAGGGAACGGCTCGCGGATGCGACAAGCAGGAATCAATACCGCGCGGAACGCGAAAACCGATCAGCCATTCTTGTCATTCCTTGACGACGCGTTCCTCGACGCGCGATCTCTTCGCGAACAGCAGATGTCGCCGGAATTCTCATTCATCCCTTTGGAGCGGCGCGAACGCTTGCCAAGGGACGGCGCATACGTCCCACCGAAATGTGTCCAGTTTTTTCCGGGAGGCAGACCGTGAAAACAAGTAGGAGCCTAGTCCCGGCGGCGCTTCAGGCGCGGGGTGTGTCGCGCCGCCAGTTCGTTCAGTTTTGCAGCACGATGGTGGCGACTCTGGCCCTGCCACCCCGGTATCTCGGCGCCGTCGTCAACGCTCTACAAAAAGCGCAGCGCCCGATTCTGGTTTGGCTGGAGTTTCAGGATTGCGCCGGCAACTCGGAATCGATGTTGCGCAGCAGCAATCCGCCTGTCGCCGAATTCGTTCTCGACCTTCTATCTTGGGAATATCACGAGCTCATCATGGCTGGCGCCGGAAAGCAGGCGGAGGATGCCCTCGAGCGGGTCGTCCGCGAGCATCCGGGCGAGTACATCGCCGTGGTCGAAGGCGCGATTCCGACAGCGGACGGCGGCGTCTACTGCACGATTGGCGGGAAGACGGCACTGGACATCGCAAAGCATGTCTGCGGCAACGCCGCGGCAAACATCGCCGTCGGCGCTTGCGCCTGGGATGGAGGTCTGGTCCGGTCGAACCCAAACCCGACCGGAGCCCTCGGGTTGCAAGAGGCCGTTCCGGGGCTAAAAAACCTCATCAATCTGGGAGGGTGCCCTCACAATCCGGCGAATACGGCTGCGGTTCTCGTGCACTACTTGACCTTCCACGATCTGCCAGCGCTCGATCAATACAACAGACCATTGTTCGCCTACGGCAACATCATTCACGACCAGTGCGAACGGAGAGCCCACTACGATGCCGGACGCTTTGTCGAGGAGTGGGGCGACGAAGGCCATCGCAAGGGCTATTGCCTATACAAGATGGGCTGCAAGGGCCCGGAAGCCACCTACAACTGCCCGACCGTCCGCTGGAACGATGGAACGAGCTGGCCGGTAAAGGCTGGCCACGGCTGCATCGCCTGTGCTTCACACCGGTTCTGGGATACGAAATCCCCTTTCTACAAGCGACTGCCATCCGTCCCGGGATTTGGAGTGGATGTCACGGCGGATGAAATCGGCTGGGTCGCCACCGGAGCCGTTGCGGCGGCAATGGTGGCCCAAGTGGCCGGCAACATCGTGCGCGACAGAGTCAGGCCAAAGACCGCGGAAAAGGTGAATCGGCCGACGGATTCTCACGGCGCTTAGGAGGAATCAATGGCACGGATTGTGGTCGATCCGGTCACGCGAATCGAGGGCCATCTTCGCATCGAGGCTCAGGTCGAAGGTGGGATGATTTCGGATGCCTGGAGTTCCGGCACGATGTTCCGCGGCATCGAGCTAATCCTGCGAGGCCGCGATCCACGCGAAGCTTGGATCTGGGCTCAGCGCATCTGCGGTGTATGCACGATGGTTCACGCGCTCGCCTCCGTAAATTCGGTCGAAGACGCTTTGGGGATCGAAGTTCCGGACAACGCCCGCCTCGTTCGGAACATCATCGCGGCAACCCAGACGATCCAGGACCACGTGATCCACTTCTATCATCTCCACGCGCTGGACTGGGTTGACATCGTTTCCGCTTTGAAGGCCGACCCGGCCAAGACCTCGCAGCTCGCGCAATCGATCTCCGATTGGCCGTTGTCGAGCGCGAAGTATTTCAAGGGCGTGCAGGATCGCGTCGCCGCGCTCGTCGCAAGCAAGCAGCTGAGCCTATTCGGAGCCGGCTATTGGGGGCACCCGGCCTACCATCTGCCGCCCGAAGCGAACCTTATGGCGGTCGCGCATTACCTCGAGGCGCTGACTTTCCAAAAGGAGTTCATCCGGATTCACGCAGTTCTCGGCGGAAAGAATCCGCACCTCCAGACATTTCTGGTCGGCGGCATGGCCACGGCCATGGATCCAAATGAGCCCGGCGCAACGGTAAACCCCGAACGAATCGATTTTCTGTTAGAGGTCGCGAAGTCCGCCCAGGCGTTCGTGAACCAAGTCTATATCCCGGATGTGCTGGCTGTCGCCGGGTTCTATGGCGACTGGTTTGAACGTGGCGAAGGACTCGGCAACTTTATGTGTTACGGCGGCTACCCGCAAGGGTCCATCAAGGACCCCGGGAACTTCTTCCTGCCTCGAGGGATCATCCTCAATCGCGATCTGTCGAAAGTACACCCGGTTGATCCGGCGAACGTAACGGAGTATGTCACGCGTTCCTGGTACGAGTACTCCGGCGGCGACCAGACGGCGAAGCACCCGTTCGACGGCGAGACGAATCCAAAGTATTCGGGCCCGAACCCTCCCTACGAATTCCTCAACGTCAATGAAAAATATTCCTGGCTGAAAGCCCCGCGGTATCACGATCAGGCGATGGAGGTCGGGCCTCTCGCGCGAATGCTCGTTGCGTACGCGTCCGGCCAGCCAGACGTCAAGGCGCTCGTCGATGCGACTCTAACAAAACTAAAGGCCCCGCCGACCGCCCTGTTTTCGACGCTCGGCCGGATTGCGGCGCGCGCGCTGGAAACTCAGCTGCTCGCGAGCCGCCTCCTCAATTGGGTCGAAGAACTTGGGGCGAACCTTGCGAGCGGCAACGTCCGCATCCACAACGGCGAGAAGTGGGACCCGAACACGTGGCCTGATACCGCACGCGGCTTTGGCTTCTTCGAGGCGCCGCGCGGGTCGCTGGGACATTGGGTCGAAATCGAGGACAAGGCCATTACGAATTACCAGGCCGTTGTCCCGTCCACATGGAATGCAGGACCGCGCGATGCCCGGGGGCAGCGTGGAGCGTACGAAGCGGCGCTGCTCAAGACGCCGGTCGCCGATCCCGAACGTCCGCTTGAATTGTTGCGCACCATCCACTCCTTCGATCCGTGCCTGGCCTGCGCCGTTCATGTGTTGGATGCTCGCGGTCAGCTGAAGGCTCGTGCGGAAGCCTGAGCTGACGGGAGTTCACCTGTGAGGAAAACGAAGCGCCACTGGGGACATGAAGCCGACTGGAGAAGGCCGGCTCACGAGCAAGTGAGAGTCTACGTGTGGGAATGGCCCGTGCGATTCGCGCATTGGGTCATCGCCATCACCATCCTGTCGCTTTCGATCACCGGCTACTACATGCATTCCCCGTTCGTCATCCCCCATGGAAGAACGGCCTACGTGATGGGCACGATGCGCTTCGTTCACGTGCTTTCCGGCTTTGCGTTCCTGTGCGCGGTATTGATTCGAGTGGTCTGGATGTTCGCCGGCAATCGTTGGGCGGGTTGGGATCAGATGATCCCCACGACGAAAAAACGCCTGAAGGATTTCGTCGAAACGGCCCGGTATTACGGATTCATGAGCTGGTCGCCGACTCCCCACATTGGCCACAACGCGATGGCGGGCGCGGCATACGCCGCCGTTTACGGGATGGCGATCGTCGAAGTCGTCACGGGCCTTACGCTTTATTCGCAGGTGCTCGGCGGCAAGGTGCTCAGCTTCTTTTTCGGCTGGATCCCTCGGTTCGTCGACATCCAATGGTTGCGCGAGATCCATTTCATCGTGATGTTCGGTTTCTGGATGTTCTTCATCCACCATCTTTATACGGCGATCCTGGTCTCGATCGAAGAGGAAAACGCCGTGATGGAGAGCATCTTCAGCGGATATAAGTTCGTTCCAGAACATGAGCTGCAGGAAGCGCTGGCCGAGGAAGATGAAGAGGAGCCTGCGGCGCGGGGGAACAAAATCGATGCCATCCCGGCAAACGGGCAGAACTCTCGCTCCCGAGCGTGACATGAAAGATCAGCTATCTTCGCGCGTGGTCGTCATAGGAGTCGGCAACACGATTCTCTCGGACGACGGCGTCGGCGTGCACGCCGCGCGGCTACTGCAAAGCGACCCGCGCGTGCCTGCGGGCGTCACGATTGTCGACGGCGGCACGATCGGACTCGAACTCGTGCCCTATGCTTGCGATGCATCTCACGTCCTGCTGCTCGACGCAATCGACTCGGGCCAGGCTGCGGGAACATTGGCCCGGATGACCGGCGATGGCCTGCTCGCCACGAAGAAGGGTTGGAGCGCGCATCAACTCGGCGTTGCGGACCTGGTCGCGGCGCTCGCGCTTGTCTCAACACAGCCCCAAGACGTTATCGTGCTCGGCGTCCAGCCGGCAAACACGGATTGGGGTACGGCGCTGTCTCCCCTGGTCGAGGCCGCGCTCGTTCCCTTGGTGGACGCTGCGTTGGCCCAACTACAAAATTGGAACGAATGCTGGCGCACCCATCTCGATTCCTGCCGCTCGTCGCTACCGTTGGGTGAGGCAACTACGGATCGATCAGCTCTCGATCCTTGCAGAGAGGGGAGCGCATAACGTGTGCCTCGCGATCCCCGGAAAGATTGTCAGCAGCCAAGTGAACGACGGAATTCGCATCGGGCGCGTTCAGTTTGGCGGCATCACGCGCGAGACCTGCTTGGATTTCGTGCCTGAGGCGTCGGTGGGAGATTACGTAATCGTGCACGTTGGATTCGCGATCAGCCGCGTGGACCGTGAAGAGGCCGAGCGAAGCTATGAACTGCTCGAGTCCATGGGTCTAATCAAGGGCGAATTGGCGTCAGACTTGGACGATTGATCGGCGGACAAAGCGCATGAAGTATCTGGACGAATACCGGGACGAAACAATCGCCCGCGGAATCGTGGCCGAGCTGGGCCGCCGCGTGACGCGCCCTTGGGTGCTGATGGAGATCTGCGGCGGACAAACCCACACGCTGATGCGTTACGGCATCGACGAAATGCTGCCGGGCGGGATCGAGCTAGTCCATGGGCCGGGGTGTCCTGTGTGCGTCACCTCCCTTGAAACGATTGATAAGGCCATCGAAATCGCCTCGCGCCCCGATGTGACGCTGATCTCTTACGGCGACATGCTGCGCGTGCCGGGCTCCCGCACCGATCTGTTCCATGTGAAGGCCCAGGGTGGAGACGTGCGGGTCGTGTACTCCCCCACCGAGGCACTCAAGTTCGCGCGCGCGAATCCTAGCCGCAAAGTGGTTTTCTTTGCCGTCGGTTTTGAGACGACGGCCCCGGCAAACGCCATGGCGGTGTGGCAAGCGAAGCGCGCTGGACTCAAGAACTTCTCGATGCTTGCGTCGCATGTGCTCGTGCCCCCTGCGATTCGGGCGCTCATGAGTTCGCCGCGCAACCGCGTGCAGGGCTTCATCGGCCCGGGCCATGTTTGCACCGTGATGGGCTATCGCGAATACGAAGACCTGATCCGCGAGTTCCACGTGCCGATTGTCGTAGGCGGGTTCGAGCCGCTCGACCTGCTCGAAGCGATCCTGATGCTCGTGACGCAACTCGAAGAGGGTCGCGCGGCTGTCGAGAATCAATATGTCCGTTCCGTCACCTACGAGGGCAATCTGCTCGCCCAGAAGGTGCTGGCGGAGGTATTTGAGGTTTGCGATCGGAAGTGGCGCGGGATCGGCGGAATTCCGGAGAGTGGCCTCAACCTTCGCGCCGAATATGCCGAGTTTGATGCGGACCGGATCTTCGGCACGCAAGGAGTGACGGCCGAGGAGCCCGCGGAGTGCATCAGCGCCGAAGTGCTTCAAGGCCTGAAGAAGCCGACGGATTGCTCTGCGTTCGGCACACGCTGCACGCCGGAAAACCCGCTGGGTGCGCCGATGGTCTCCTCCGAAGGCGCGTGCGCAGCGTATTACCAATATCGCCGGCACGCGATGGCGGCGAAAGGGAGCCATTGATGCCGCGCGAAGCGAAGGTCGACGTAGCTCTCCACTGTCCCGTCCCGATTGCGGCCCGGGAGTCGATCCTGCTGGGCCATGGCAGCGGCGGCCGGATGAGCGGAGATTTACTGCGGAATGTGCTTTTGCCGGCCCTGCACAATCCAGTGCTCGAACGGTTGGACGATCAAGCCATCGTCGATATCGGCGGTTCCAGGATTGCGTTTACGACAGATTCCTTCGTGGTAAAGCCGCTGTTCTTCCCCGGCGGGGACATCGGAACACTGGCCGTGAACGGCACCGTGAACGATCTGGCGATGGGCGGGGCGCAGCCTCTTTTCCTGAGCCTTGCGCTCATCCTTGAGGAAGGGTTCGCGCTCGATACGCTGCGGGAGGTGATGGAATCCATACGGGTCGCGGCCGGGCTCGCCGGAGTCGCCGTCGTCACCGGGGACACGAAAGTGGTCGAAAAAGGAAGCGGAGATGGACTGTTCGTCAACACTTCCGGAATCGGACTCGTTCCGCCCGGCGTGCGGCTCTCCGCCGACCAGGCGCGCCCCGGAGATTGCGTGCTGCTGAGCGGAACGATCGGCGACCACGGGATCACGATCCTGTCGCAGCGAGAGGGCCTCGAATTCGAGAGCGCCATCGCGAGCGACACGGCGGCGCTGCACACCCTTGTCGCCGACATGCTTCACGCGAGTTCCGAGATTCGCTGCCTGCGTGATCCTACGCGCGGCGGCGTCTCGAGCTCGCTCAACGAGATCGCGGCACGTTCGGCCGTGGGAATCGAACTCGAAGAGACCGCGATCCCGATTCGAGACGAAGTCCAAGGCGCATGCGAGATGTTGGGGCTCGACCCGCTGTACGTGGCGAACGAGGGCAAGCTACTGGCGATCGTCGGTCCGGAGTCGGTTGAGCGAATTCTCGAAGCCATGCGCCAGCATCCGCTGGGCCGCGATGCCCGGATGATCGGACGGGTCACCGACTCGAACCCGACGATGGTCACGCTGCGCACGCGACTGGGAACGTCGCGGATCGTCGATCTGCTCTCCGGAGATCAACTGCCGCGCATCTGCTGAGGCTCGGCCGGGACTTGCGAGATGCACGAGATGGGGATTGCCAATTCGGTGCTCGATGCGGTTCGCGCGGAGACTCGCCGCTTCCCGAACGGCCACATCCATAAGGTAGGCGTCCGGATCGGCGAGCTCGCGGGTGTCGATCCGGACGCGATGAGTTTTTGTTTTGAGGCACTCGTTCGCGGAACCGAACTCGAGCCGCTCGCGCTCGAGATCGAGTACTGTCCGCGCCGCTACCAGTGCCGCGCCTGCGGGCAGCGGTACGCCGCCTCAATCGATGGTTCCGCCTGTCCTGAATGCGGCGTGTGGGATTCGCAGTTCCTGGGCGGGGACGAGATGGAGATCGCCTACTTGGAGGTTGAAGATGGAGCGCGTACCGCTGGAGCGTAAGGTTCTGAGCGAGAATGATCGCATTGCCGCCGGCCTGCGGGCGCGTTTTGCCCAGCACGACATCTTGTGCCTGAACCTGATCAGCTCGCCCGGGTCCGGGAAGACCAGCTTGCTTGAGCGCACGCTTGAAAGCTTCGACCGCAAGGAGCCTGTCGCCGTCCTCACAGGTGACATTCAGACGGAAAACGACGCGAAACGGCTGGCGCGGTTCGGATTTCCGGTAAAACAAATCACGACGGGCGGGACGTGCCACCTGGACGCTAGGATGATCGAAAAGGCGCTTCTCGACTGGCGCCTGGAAGACATCGACCTGCTGCTTATCGAGAACGTCGGAAATCTGGTCTGCCCATCGAGCTACGATCTGGGCGAAGCCGCCAAGGTGGTCGTTCTCAGCGTCGCGGAAGGCGAGGACAAACCGCTGAAATATCCTTCGATCTTCTTCAAGTCGGAGCTGCTGATCTTGAACAAGATCGATTTGCTGCCGTACGTGCCGTTCGACATCGCCGCTGCGGAAGAGAATGCCCGACGCGTTCACCGCGGCATGGATATCGTCCGGGTCTCCTGCCAGACACGGCAGGGGCTGGCAGAATGGCTCGCCTGGCTCGATCGCAAGCGCGAGAATTCACGCGCGACTGCCTCCGCACCCGCGTCTTGAAACGCCATGCAAGTCCGCAAGGAAGTCCAAGTCTCCGGAATCGTGCAGGGAGTCGGATTCCGCCCCTACGTTTACCGGCTCGCAACGGATCGAAACCTCGGCGGAAACATCAGCAACACGCCGGCGGGCGTCACGATCGAAGTTCAGGGCCCGCAGGACGTTATCGAAGATTTTCTCTCCCGCCTTTCTGGGGAAGCGCCGGCCCTTGCGCAGATCACCGACGTAATCGTTCGCGAGATGCCGTGCCAGCCCGATCGATCCTTCGAGATTCTGCCCAGCCATCGGGGCGAGCCTGCCAGCACGCTGATCTCTCCGGATGTGGCCGTGTGCGAGGATTGCCTTCGCGAGTTGTTCGACCCGCTGGACCGCCGGTATCGCTATCCGTTCATCAATTGCACGAACTGCGGGCCACGTTTCACGATCGTACGCGACATCCCGTACGACCGGCCGCGGACGTCGATGTCGGTATTCCCGATGTGCGAGGAGTGCCGCGCCGAATATGACGACCCGCGAAACCGTCGCTTCCACGCACAGCCGAATGCCTGTTGGGAATGCGGCCCTCAGCTCGAATTGTGGGACTCCCAGGGGCATCGATCGAACACAGGCGATCCGGTTGAGACGGCCGTGGAGCGCTTGCATTTGGGTGAGATACTCGCCGTCAAGGGGCTCGGGGGATTCCACCTCGCCGTCGACGCCGCGGACCCGGTTGCCGTCGAGCGATTGCGCGAGCACAAGCGGCGCATTGAAAAGCCGTTTGCCGTAATGGTGCGCGACATCGAAGCAGCCAGCCGACTTTGTGAGATGGATGCCGAAAGCCAACGACTGCTGAGTAGCCGGGAGAGACCGATCGTCCTGCTGCCGAGAAAGAAAAACGCGGCGATTGCCGAGACGGTGGCGCCGAACCAGTGCGACCTTGGGCTATTCCTGCCGTACACTCCGCTACATCACTTGCTCTTTGCAGAAGGCAAGTTCGCGGCCTTGGTGATGACCAGCGGAAACCTTAGTGAAGAACCGATCGCGATCGACAACCGCGAGACGGTGGAACGTTTAGGCGGCATCGCCGACGGCTTCCTCGTGCACAACCGCGAAATTCTCCTGCGCTGCGATGATTCTGTCGTTCGTCACGCGTCCGGAAAGGTGCGACAGATCCGCCGGTCGCGAGGCTATGTGCCGGCGCCCGTGCGATTGCGCGAAGAGGTTCCCCAGATACTTGCGGTCGGCGGAGAACTGAAAAACACGGTCTGCCTCACGCGTCACAACCTCGCATTCCTGAGCCAGCACATCGGCGACCTCGAAAGCGTCGAAAGCTTCCGGTTCTTCCGAGAGGCAATCGCATACCTTTCGAGGATTCTTGAAATCGAACCCAAAGTCATCGCCTATGACCTTCATCCGGAATACCTTTCGACGAAATGGGCCCTGCAGCAGACGGGCGTGCGCCTCGTCGGCGTGCAACATCACCATGCGCACATCGCCTCGTGCATGGCCGAACATCAGCTCGACGGCCGGGTCATCGGACTCGCGCTGGACGGTACAGGCTACGGCACGGATGGTCATATCTGGGGCGGAGAAGCGCTGTTCGCCAGCTATGCCAGCTTCGAGCGCGCCGCGCACTTCGCGTACGCGCCTCTTCCGGGAGGCTCGATGGCGATTCGTGAGCCCTGGCGGATGGCGGTGAGCTATCTGTGGCAGACGTTTCGCGAGGATTGCCTTGCTCTGGACATTCCCTTCGTTCGAGAACTGGATACTGCCGAGGCTTCCCTGCTTCTTCGCATGATCTCGAAACAAGTGAATTGCCCGTTGACTTCCAGTTGCGGGCGCTTGTTCGACGCCGTCGCCGCCCTGATTGGAATTCGGCAGGTAGCGTCCTACGAAGCCCAGGCCGCCATCGAACTGGAAATGGCAGCGCGATTATCGAACGAAACACGCGGCTATCCCTTCGCCATTCACCTTCAGGACGGGCACTGGCAGGTCCACACCGCGCCGCTCTTCCGCGCGATTGTCGAGGATCTGCGACGAAAAGTGCCCCGGGAAACGATCAGCCGCCGATTCCACAACGGACTTGTCGAGACGCTCGCGCGGCTCGCGTGCTTGCTGCGTCAGGAGTCTTCGATCCATCGAGTCTGCCTGAGTGGCGGTACATTCAATAATTCGCTCGTGTTCGAGCATCTGACTCAAAAGCTGGAATCTGATGGCTTTGAGGTTTACACACACTCCAGAGTTCCGACGGGCGATGGTGGTCTGAGCCTCGGGCAGGTCGCCGTCGCCGCGCACCACGCCGTTGTCCGAGATGGCGTTCCCTCGCATCAATGACATCGAATTGAGGCTTCGAAGGCATCGGCCGTCCTGTGACGAACATCACCGCAATCTGTAAAGGTGCGGGATAGAAATGGCATGTCACCGGCGTGGTTGTATCGAAGCCCTTCCCCGACTTTTGGGGCTGCCCGGCGGCGACAGTTAGAAGGCGGAGATTGAACCGCGTCTTACCTACGAAAGGAGATTCCATGAGAGGAGATAGAGAGCTACAAAGCGACGTGATCGGAGAACTTGCCTGGGAACCAAGGGTCGATGCTGCGGAGATCGGCGTGTCCGTTGAGTCCGGAATCGTCATCCTGAACGGGACCGTTAAGAGCTTCCCCGAGAAATGGGCGGCCGAAAGCGCGGCTCAACGAGTCAAGGGCGTGAAGGCAGTGACGGATGAGATTGTCGTGACTCTTCCGGGAAGCAATGAGCGAAGCGATACCGATATTGCCCGCGAGGCCGTCAACGCTCTCGCACTGAACTCGGTCGTGCCACGAAACCGCATCAAGGTGCTCGTCGCAAAAGGCTGGATCACTCTCGAAGGCACTGTGGACTTTCATTACCAGAGAACCGAAGCGGAAATGGCCGTGCGCAACTTGATCGGCGTGCGAGGCGTCACCAGCCAAATCAACGTGAAGCCCGCGGTTTCGATTGCTGACGTGAAAAGCCAAATCGAAAAGGCTCTTGAGAGGGCCGCCGAAATGGATGCCAAGAAGATCGTCGTGGAGATCCACGGGAATCAAGTTGTCCTACGAGGAACCGCCAAAACATGGGCCGAAAGGGACCAAGCAGAACGGGCGGCCTGGGCCGCGCCGGGCGTGGCAAACGTTCAAGATAGAATCGAGATTTCCTCTTGAACAAGCTCCGAGTTTACGGAGATCGGCGCAGGCTTATGGGCTGCAAATAGCGAACAGCCAAAATCTCAATCGCTGCACGCTGGCCCGATTCCGTTCGGCGGAATCGACGCGACGGTCTGGACGGACGAAGCGCCGCAACGAATTGAAATGAGTGGAGCCTGCTTTGAAATCCCGAGGAGCGCTATACCCAGGGTGAAAGCGTGAAGATTGTGAGGCGCGCGATCATCGAACTCAGTCTCCGACTCCGCAAAGCGGTTGAGGTTCGAGAGCTGGAAGATGATCTCTCACCCTCACGGATGATGGTGGTCACCCCACTCAATTCATGCGAGCCCGCTGGACTTGCCGAGATCACACCAACCGATGTGAGCCGCATCACTGCCCGAATGCAACTACTGAGCTAGAAAGGGTGTCTGCAATTCAGAAGGGACGTTAATCATGATTAAACAACACGAAGAAACGGTTCATGCAGTGGCGATCTATATATCGAGGCATAAGAGGGCAGTGTTGGGCGCCGCGGGAGTTTTGGGAGGCTTCCTTGCGTTCGAGGTTTATTTTCTGCGCGAACTGCTTGCGGCGGAGCTTCTCTTCGGACTCTGCTTTGTCCTGTTGTCGAGCTTGCTGGCCGTCTCTTATCTGATTGGGACTGCTTGCGAGCGAGGTTTCGATAGAGCCGAAGCGCGTGTGCACGAGCTTGTGAATTCCACACGGCGAGTTTCAACTCTTTCGAGATGATCGCGGACAGGCGTGTGCGTCCCAACGCCCATGGCTATCACGCCGCCTGATTCCGGACGATCCTCTTCGGTGATCGCAAGTGTGAGGAACTTCCGAAGGGCCAAAAGGTTTCGGAAGGAAGAACTCAACAGATTGAAATAACAAGGTATTCCCCCGAGGTCGAGGGGACCAGCACTATTCGAGAGAGCAAGGAGTAACCCAATGCCGCAGAAACGAACAAAATTGCGGAATTCGTTCTTATTTTCGAATGATATCAAGCGGCTCACGCGCGAGAATAACTTCTATCGCAAGGTTCTCCGCACCGGGCCGCACAGTCAACTCGTGCTGATGAGCATTCCGCCGAAAGGGGAAACCGGCGAGCAGAACGAGGAAGACACCGACAAGTTGCTTTTCATCGTGAGGGGCAAAGCGGAGTCTATCCTGAACAAACGGGGAAGGGACGCGGGAAAACACGACGTCATCTTTGTGCCGGCCGGTAATCTTCACAATCTGACGAACACCGGACGGCATAACTTGAAGCTCTTTGCCGTCTATTCCCCGCCCCTTTACGCTGAGAACACGATCCACAGGACTCCCGAGGATGCGCTAGAGGCTCGGAGAAACAAATTTGCAGGTGCGTGGGAGCAATAGCGAACGGAAGGCCGAATCGAGGGATGTCTGCACTCGCTCACGATGAACCAGGCCCAGTCGTCCTGTTGACAACCGTTCACAAGCGACACGCCAACGTCATGACCATGTCCTGGCACCATGTGATCTCTGCGCCTCTGGCCTAGGTTTACTGGCATCCCTTCCGACAAACCGTCATTTGGCCCGGGCTCGAGGCAGGCTCCAGTGATATCGCATGCTTAGTATTCGCAAAACAAAACAGAGCATGGCTCCAATCAGGGATACTGGTCCGGCTGGCAAGCGGAACGTGTGCCCTGATACGACCACTGCAGCGGCCAACAGCGCCGCCATCGCATAGATTTCCTTTTGAAGCACAATTGGAATCTGGCTCGTAAGCATGTCGCGCAGGATTCCACCTCCTACACCCGACATCACCCCGAGCAGCGCGGCCATAGCCGGATTCAGCCCGTAGTTGAGCGCCTTCTGGGTTCCGACGACCGAAACAATGCTCAAGCCGACGGCGTCGAAAACCAACACGACATGAAACCATCGCTTGATCCGCGGATACCAAAAATAGCCCATTACGATTGCGGCGAGGATCCCGGTCAGGTATCCCCAATTCTGTATTCCCGCCGGCGGCACTGCCCCGATCAAGACATCTCTCAGGACGCCCCCTCCCAAGGCAGTAGCGATCGCTAGGACGGATACGCCGAACGGATCAAGCTCTCGTTCGATGCCTGCCAGAGTCCCGCTCAAAGCAAAGGCAACCGTGCCGGCCAGATCGAGACCAAGATACAAGGATGAAAAGGACTGAGTCATGTCGGTGCCGTGGACCCAACTTACACGGGTTCAAACGTCCAGACCAGTATCCGCGTGTCACTGGACAGCCTGAAGGTGAAGTCCTGCTCGTTCACCCCATCGGTCCATTTTCCTCGATAGCGCAGGTGATCGATAGCCTTACCGGGTTCGCCGCTGAATTTTCACAAGCCCGGCTCCGCCCGAAAGCCCACTCCGGTTAAACGAGTTCGTGCGTCAGCGATAACACCAGTGAATCACGAAAGGAGGTGTCTGATGTCTTGCCCACGGTGCGGGGATGCAAGAACGGAAGTCCTGCGGACCGTCTATCGCGGGCGCAATACCTATCGCGTGCGGCGGTGTTCTTTCTGCAAGTCGCGATTTAGCACGCAAGAAAGACCGGTGTCTTGGAGCCACCTGAGCCGGAAGTGGCCGGGACCACGCCCGTCGCGGAAAGGGTGGAAGAAACATCGGGCTGTCGCATTGCGCGGAAGGTGCGAGGTGGAATCCTGCGGCGTCGATTTCAAACAGGCTGGAGTTCGACGCCATGTAGACCACATCGTGCCGGCAAGGCTGGTCCGGCGCTTAAGAGCCGGCAATCCAGACCGCCGCGAAAACCTCGAATGTATCTGCGGAACCTGCCACGGATACAAGCTGCAGGCGGACCACAAACTATGTTTGGGGGATAAGCTCGCGTACCTGGAGATTCTCCGGATTCACCATTTTGATCTCGCGCGGGTCGAACGTGCCCTGGTGTTCTATGGGCTGTAACTGCGATCCCCGCACGCTAAGAGCGGAAGCGGACATCCTGGTCTACGACAAGGTTCAGGTGCGGCGCTTCGGGTCAGGCCGGGCGCGCGTGCGTAATTGTTGCGGCTTTCGGGGATACGCAGCACGCAGTTGAGCGACCCGTCGAAAACTGTGTCAAAACTCAATGTTCTCGACTGATTGGGTTATCGTCCGACCTCGCCTAGAGTCTCCGAAATGTTGTGAGAGCAAACGAGGAATGGCGTGGATAGAGATGTTAGAGCTGACACGGACGCTTCCAGATCATGGTCTCTTTTTAGTCTCGGCGGCGAGCATTTAAGGGCGGTGGCTAGTGTCTGAGTTACAAGTGGCTAACCCCGACGGGCGCGCGCGAGTCTGAAGACCCTACCGAATAAGCGAAACAAGAACGCAATTTTTTTGCCATCTTTTGCTAATTTTTTTCTCGTGGCCCGAAAGGGCCTTGAGCTGCCGAACTTGGGATGATTGAAGAATTCGCTTCGGAAGCGGAGAGTTACGCGCTCCGGAAAGTCGAACTGACGATGGAGAGCGAAGTCCATTCGCGAAGAAACGGAACCGAGCATCAAAATCCGACCTCGCCTCCAGACCTTATCAAGTCATGGTGCTATCGCCTCTCGCCGCCTTCGGAGACGGAGGATTGGCCGTTTTGGCCGAGAGCCAGCGACGCGGCGGCGCTATTTGAGCGCGCCGACTTTCTTTTTCCAAGCCCGATATTCGGAATCGGAGAGCTCTCCCCGGTCATGCAGGGCCTGCATGAGGTTTCGGGCGTTCTTTATTTCCAATAATTCATTTATTGAATCGACAAGGTAAGTGACATTTCGCGCCGCACGTCGAGTGACCACACTCTTGTCGAAGGCGGGGGCGTGCAGCCCGTTTCTGGCTTCGCGAAGTTCGTGAAGGCACGTTTTGAGAGGCACTCGCTGGACGCGCTTCCAGTACCTTAACCCGTCGTGTGGGATCCAGTGTCGAGCAAATGCCCGGTTAATGAGCCAATAGAGCTTTTTGCATCGATCAGCCGGTCGGCGCGTCTCGATGAAATCGAAGATTCTCAGGATGGCTTCTAGCTGTGCCCCTCGGGCGACGATCGTAGAGAAATACGCCTTTGCCCTGAAGCATTTCTCGGCCTCATTTCGGTACAGGCTGGCGGCCTCCCACAGTTTCTTTGAGGATGTGCGTTTGGTATTGCTCATAGGGGTGGGTTGTGTCGAAGGTATAGGCAGTCCTCTGCGGTGCTAGCCACCAATCATTAGCCACTCGGCACTACATTTATGAGGTTTCGTTCCCCCAACGGGCCAAGCCGCCCTGCCGGGCGATTTCCGTCCGGCGCTCCGGCGAGAGCGTCTTCGCCCGAGCCAACCCACCGCGCTGTCCCAGGATCGCTGAGACCAGCTTGAACGCGTTCTTGCGAACCTTCCGAGGAACACCGGGACGGAAGGGAATCCGCACGTGGCCGTCCTTAGACATCTTCAATCTCTCGACTGCCAACTCCGCGATGGCCGCGGACAAGGCCTGATTTCGTTGCGCTAAATGGCCTCGGACGCCGCCTCGGCTTCGACGCCGCTTCGACAGGATCGGGTGTTTGGTTTTCTCAGACACTGAGCTCCTCCAGCAAGTCAATTCCTTTCCCTATAAGCTTAGCGGTAAGCATAGATATTGTCAATGCAGGCACGCGCTCTTGTCTTAGCTCCATAATTCTGTCACCCCTTAACGGCAACGTGAAAATGTCACCCCATGGGACAGGAGACATTCACGTTGAGTCAGAAGGAACTACAACGAGTGACCGTCATTTCGAGATGCGTGC
>Ga0335072_10000470_pt1 | contig 79237 bp, 72 predicted proteins | sample Lox_Sample_21_FD_206725 | JGI IMG/M metagenome (GOLD analysis project Ga0335072, IMG submission 206725) | Soil microbial communities from Loxahatchee National Wildlife Refuge, Florida, United States - Lox_Sample_2.1 | ecosystem: Environmental > Terrestrial > Soil > Wetlands | place: USA... | reverse complement strand
TCCGCAGCCCGGAGCTTCTCCCGCCTGCGGCGTGAGACTGCACTGCGGTGTAAGATCGAGGAGGAAACTTCAAGAGAAAGCCCGATTACGCAAACTCAATCCTGTCCACCGAAACGGGGCAGGTCCAGACGTGGTCAACTCCCCACCCTTGCCCGATGAGCGTCTGGGCAGATACTGGCGAGGTCGCTAAAATTAGCAACGCACCAAGATGAAAGCGACTCGCCACGGACCCTCCGTTTGGTGAGGAGAGCTTCTAACGGGTTGGAGAACTCATGCTACGCGCCGCCTCCTGCCTAGTCACTAGCCTGCCTGGTAGCGGCCGGTGGGGGCCGTTAGATACGCGGTACGGTGGCTCGTGACCTGCACGCCGGCCGCCGGCGGATGCCCCGGCTCAGGAGACTGCAAAGGCGAGGGCGAACGCCGCCAACCCCACGGCCATCCACATCACGTATTGCCGCACATCGCCGCTATGAAGCGCACGCAAGCTGGTCAGCATCGGACGGATCGGTTGGAGGTACCTCGACGCCCGTCGAGGCAAGCGATGATGAAGCAGGCTGAAGACCGTGATCGCGAGCGCGAGAGCGACGGAAACCCACGCGGTATACGAGGTGGGCGGCGCTCTGAGTGCGAGCGCAGGGGCAGGAATGGCCTGAGCCCCATCGAGAATCATCGCGTTATCCGGTTGCATGAAGCGCAGCGTAGCCCGGGAGATGACATCCGACCCGAACCGGGTGCCCACTAGCGAGAGCACCAGCAGCGCTGTCGTCGGCACGAGCATGAGCCAGAGCGGACGATCCGCCTTCTCCTTATCCTCTTCGGTGGGCGAATGCCGCTCCTGGCCGGCTACCGGTCCCAGTCCCAGGAACACGCGCCCGCTCGAGCGCAGCACCGCTGCGCCCGTGCACCCCGCGCCGAGGATCACAACCCAGAGCAGCCACCCTTGGCCCAAGGCGTTCGCGCCCGCGGCGATGAAATCGCTGCCGCCGCTCATCAGTCCCACCGGAAGGCCTGCCAGCAAGAGCCCCCCGGCCGCCATCGCGACCCCAGCCGGCCAGATTCCACGGCCCCGGCCGCGGAGCTCGATTTCGTCGATGCTGCCGCGCAGCGCCAGAAGGATTCCAGTCACCATGAACAGCGCTCCTTTGACGAGACCGTGACCAATGAAATACACAAACACGCCGGCCAGGGCGCGCCGCTCCCACAGAGCCACGCCAATAAGCAGCAAGCCGACGTGCGAAATGGTGGAAAACGCGAGCAGCCGTTTGAGGTGTCTTTGCAGCAGCGCCATAACCCCGCCGATGACAGTGCTGAAGGCGCCCATTGCGAGGAGCAAAACCCGAATGACATGCCGGATCTCGGCCGACGGCGCGAATACCGACCACGCCAATTTGGCAATGCCGTAGATGCCGATCGAGACCATTGCGCCGGAGAAAATGACCGACACTGGGCTCGGCGCCACCGCGTGTGCATCGGAAAGCCACGCCTGAAAGGGTACCTGCGCCGCTTTGATGAGCAGCGCCGTCGTCAGCAGGACGAAGGCGCTGATGACGACGACATCGTGTGGTTGAGCGGCGACTCCGCGCTGGAGCGCGCCGAAGTCCAAAGCGCCGACACGCGAGTAGATGAGGGCGATCCCTGCCAGAAACAGATAACTCCCCACCGCATTGGTCACCGTAAAATTAAGAGCACCTTCCAGCGCCGAGGTGCGCAGCTGATAGCCGGTGAGGGCAAAACCAGCCACGCTCATGAGTTCGAACCACACGAACATGTTGAAAACGTCGTGGGTGAAGCAAAAGCCAATCATTCCGCTCATAAAGAGCAGCATCAGTACATGAAAATGGGCATGAACCTCGTCGTAGTACCCCCACGCAAACACCAGCGTTGCAAAAAACAGCACGCCGATGAAAGCTGCGAGCAGCGCACCGATCGGATCGATAACGAAGCCGATGCCGATCGGAAATCCGTGGCGAGGTACCCAACCGCCGAACCAATAGACGAGAGGCTGATGACCCGTGTGGCGCACGAGAAGCAGGCAAAGGATGAATGTCAAAGCCGTCGTCGCCAAGGCGATGATATCCGGAATGGGCCGTGGCAGGGCGCGGCTGGCGATGAGAAGGAGGCCTGCGATCACTAACGGACCGACGACGGTCAGTGGCGGCAAGACCGAGAGCCACATCATCCTTTTCGATCCCGATTGAGCGGGCGCAATTGATCCGGATCGAGCGTGCCGCGCCTTTTATGGAGCTCCAGCACCAATGCGAGCAACAGCGCCGTGACGGTGGCCCCCACCACAATGTCGGTGAGAACCAAGGCCTGTACGACCGGATCCACGGCAGGCGTCCCAGGCGCAAACGAGTAGAAGATCGGCGCTATGGCGTTCCACCGGAACCCCGCGGCGAGCAGTAACACGTAGGTCGATGCTTGTACGACTGACAGGCAACCGATCAGATGAACAAAGTGTCGGCTGGTGACCATGCCGTAAAGGCCGATCGCCAGGAGCCCTGCCGAGACCGCCCAAGGCAGGGCATTCATCACGATTCATCGTCTCGCGTTTCGACGCGGGTCTCCTCCAGGAACTCGCCGAACAGGACGGTGAATCCGCCCGCTACAGCGAGCGTCACGCCCGCGTTCTCGATCAGCATCAGTCCGCCGGAAAACACATCCCGCAGCGTTCCAAGGGGTAGAAAATTGGTCAGAAACGGCAGGCCCGCCAGCAGCGAGGCGAACCCGCATAATGCATACAGCACCGCACCGGCTCCTTCGGCCGCATCGAATGCGATCGAGGGCGCGCTCTTGCGCCAGCTTCGATAGCCCTCGCCGAGAAACACCATCAAGATTGCCGAGGCGACGATCACGCCGCCTTGGAAGCCCCCGCCGGGCGTCGTCATCCCATGAAGAGCGACAGTGAGTCCAAAGAGCGCCGTGACGGGTGCCAGTACGCGTGTGACTCCCGAGACGGCATCGCTCCGCGGCCGCAGCGAGCGCGCTTCCACGCGACCCGCCGGGGCATCCACCCGCTCACCACGTTTGCTGCGCAGGAGCACCACGACGCCGGTCACGGCGCAAAGCAGCATGAACTCCTCGCCGAGGGTATCGATTCCGCGATAGTCGAAGTTGACTGCGCTCACGGCGTTCGTGACGTGCCGCTCGCGCGGTGCGCTATCGTTGATGAGATCCCCGTAGGGCAGCGCATGGGCGCCGAACCTCGGGAGGTGCAGGATCAGTACGACGACTGCGGGCCCCAGGGCTGCCCAAGCGAACAAGAACATCAGCAACCGAGCTCTGGCATTCATACGTGCCTCCGCCTAGCGTCCCGCATCCGGCCTCCGGGGAGCACGGTCCATGCGTGCGCTCGCCAGGATGACGAGAAACATGAGCGGCAGAGCCACCGCACCGACGACAATCTCCGCCAAGGCAACGTCCGGAGCCTGCAGCGTCTCGAACAACAGGGCCAGGATCAGGCCGTTCGCCGCCATGGCGAACACCTGTCGACGCGGCGACCGCGTGAGCACGACCACCGTGCCCCCTGCGGCAGCGAGCAGCAACAGCAGCGTCATGAGTAGCCTCATTCTGCCGCCCCGCGCTGCATGAAGGCGCGTCCCGTCGCATGCGCCGTCGCGGCCCCGGTGAGCACGCTAAGCGCGACGATGAACAGAACCGTGAGCGAACGATTCGACAAGCCGTCGTTGGCGAACGCCGCTGCGGCGAGCGCGGTGCCAGCCACGAGGTTGACAAAACTGACACAGTGAAGCCGATCGAGCGGCGCTCGAAGGCGCGCAAAGCCCGCGACACCGAACCAGGTCGCCGCAACCCCGGCGACGAGCAGACTATCGAGCAGCACCGCCTTTAGAGCCATCGCTCGAGGAACAGCGCCAGGAGCAGGGTGCCGGGGAGCATCAGCAAGGCGAGCGCGAGGGGCACCTCAATGAAAGAGCTTTGACCCAGAGCAAAACTCAGCGCGATCAGGACCAGCATCGTCAGCGAGCTGATCAACTGGAGGGCGACGAAGCGTGCAGCCGAGCTCCCTCGGCCGACGGCAGCCAGGGGTAGGCCCAGAGGGACCACCAGGGCCACTGCTGAGACCCACCACGCATTCATAGCGGCCACTCCAGGTCCTTGACCGAGCGCGAGCGAGACAGCGTGTGCACCAGTAGCTCACCGCCCTGTTCCGGGATGTCAACCACGAACTCCTCGGGCGCAACCGATCTGGCCAACGTGACCAACGCACGGCGCCCCGCATCGGTTGCCTCATCGTCACCGTGGCGAAACGGCTGCCGGTGGAGTGTCCCCACCGCATCGGCGGGGCGTCGCAGGATGGCTCGAGACAGCACACCAGCGACGACCCATGTCTGCGCGACGATGGCGGGTATGAGTCTCGCGCACACCCGTCCGCAATGCATGCATTCCAAGCGACGCTCAGCTGTGCGGCGGACGATCCCTGCGAAGCTCACGGCAACACTGCAAGCCAGGGAGGCCCCCATCAATTCCTGGATGCTGAATTGACCGGCAAAGAGAAAATAGCAGGCAGCCAAGCCGATACCAGTAAGCACCATGGTCTGTCTTCGGGGCACTGTTTGCCCCCGCCGCACTACGACGCCGCAGGTGCCGGAGCCCGCTGAGCCGCGCGTGCGGCTCCGACTCGGGGGCGGCTCACGCCCTGCTCACATTCGGCAAGATCGACGATCGCGTTGACGAGGCTCGCGTGCGTCATGCCCAGCGGCACGTTGCCGAGCGCCTGACCCCCGTGCCAGTCAACCTCTTCCGGCAGCACCCCGACATCGTTCGCATGGCGCAGGCCCGCATCGATATATTCGCGCACGCGCCCGATGTCGTTGCGCACTGCCCAGTATTGGGCGAGCCAGAACGTCGCCGGCAGGAACGCTCCTTCGAGCTGGCTCTGCGGCGTTCGGTCATCGCGGCGAAAGAGCCCCTGCCGCTGGTACTCGCGCTCCAGTACCCGCACGCTCGCGATCATCTGCGGACTCTCCGGCGGGCAGAAGCCCCACACCGGAAAAAGCGCGCTCGTCACGTCCACGCCGTGGGTCCCGGCGAACGACGCAAACGCGCCCTCGCGGGTGAGGTGGTGGCGGAGGACGTGCCGGCGGATGCGCTGCGCCGCCTCGCCGTAGCGGCAACGCTCCTCGGGTTCGGCGAACGGAAGGATGGCCTCGAGCCCACAAGCCGCAAACACCTTGCTCGCCGTGTATTGCCGCCGCTCCGACGATTCCCAGACACCGGAATCGCTGCGCTGCCAGTTCTCGACCAGAAAATCCGCGACATCGCGTACGAGCGCCCAATGCTCCCGTTCGCCGTGCGCGCCAAAAACCGAGCCCGCCGCCAGCAGGAGGTTGCCATAGGCGCCCAGCTGCATTTGCTTGCGCGCGCGATTGCCGATGCGCACGGGGTGGCTGCCGGCATAACCAGCGAGCGGTGGACGCGACTCCTCTGGAACCGGCCAGCCGTCTACCGCCATGACGATGTCGAGCGGCCTTCGGCGAGTGCGATCGTGCGCGTGCGCGATGAAGCTGAGGAAGGCCTCGCCTTCTTGGGCCGCCGGCGCGGTGCGTAGCATGGCGCGCACGACGAGCGCCGAGTCGCGCAGCCACGCGTACCGGTAGTCGTAGTTGCGCTTGCCACCGAGCACCTCCGGGAGCCCCGCGGTGGCGGCGGCGACGACCGCACCGGTCGGCTCAAACACGAGCAGCCGCAGCTGCCGTAGCGCATCGGCGACCGCCCGACGATACGGCCCCTCATAGCTCGTGCAGCGCGCGAGTTCGGCCCAGCGCGCAAGCGTTGCCTCGCGCCACCCCTCGACCTCCTCGCGCCGCGGCCGCTCGCAGGGCCCGTTCGCGAGGACCGACCAGCCCTCCTCCCCCTTGGGCAAGATCCAGGACACGGCACCGTCGTGCTCGCGCCGCAACGGGTGCGAGGCAAAGAGGTGCATCCCGTCGTCAAACACCGCTGCGCCGCCGACGAGCTGCGGCACCGCGCGCAACCGACCCCAGTCGCGCCAGCCCTCGAACACGATGCGCGTCTGCGCCGGGGCACGCGAAAAGCGGCGGCACAACACACCCGCCCGCACCTCGCGGCCCAGGTTCATCCAGTCGGTCACGCTGAGCGTGCCGCCATCGGCGTGAACCTCGGTCTCGAGGACGGCGCTATCGCCGATGTAGCGGCGCGGGCCCGGTCGGCCGGCCGGCAGTTCGACACGCCAGCCGCCTTTGGCCGCATCCAAAAGTCCGAGCAGCAGGGCCGAGCCATCGAAGCGGTGCGCCGTGTACCACCAGATCGTCGCGTCGCGGCCGACGAGCGCGGTCGTGCGGCGATCGCCGATGGTCGCGAGGTCAGCCAGCAACGGAAGCTGCGCGCTCATGGACGGCGCGTGACGAGCGGTACCGCGCGCGCGACCAGCACCGCCAGTCCCAGTACCAGCGCCGCCGCGATCCCGCGATGCTCGGTGAGCCACAACTCCGGGCTGCGATAGGTCGCGCGCTCATCGAAGCGGCCGTGTGCCTTGTGCTCATCGCGCACAGGCTCGAACAAATTGTCGGGGCGGCTCGCAGGCTCATCCTCGTCGGTCAACTGGCCCGAATAGCCCTTGTTCGCCAGCAGCCGATCGAGCAGGCCGGGCGCGATCATGTTGCCGAAGATCGCCGTCAGCGTCGAACGGCCGACGTAGATCTCGCGCCGTTGGGGCCGCTCCGCGGCCAGGACGATCGCGCGCGCCGCGACCTCGGGCTGGAAGATCGGGGCCAAAGGCTGCGGCCGCTGCCGCATTTTGTTGCGCGCCCAATCGAATTGCGGCGTGTTGAGCGCTGGCATATTGACAGTCGTCAGATTCACGTTGACGCCGTCATGGATCAACTCGGAGCGGATACTGTCGGTGAAGGCGCGGATCGCGGCCTTGGCGCCGCAGTAGGCCGATTGCAGCGGAACCGAACGATAGGCCAGCGCCGAGCTGACCTGCACGATGGTGCCACGCCCGCGCGGCCGCATCCGCTTGAGCGCCGCCATGGTGCCGTGGACGAATCCGAGATAAGTGACTTCCGTGGCGCGCCGGTATTCGTGCGGGGCGATCAGATGGAACGGCGCGAAGACGGTCGCCATCGCTGCGTTAACCCACACATCGATCGGGCCGAGGTTGCGCTCGATGTGTTCGGCAGCGCGATCGACCGCGTCGGCGTCCGCCACGTCGGCCGGCGCTGCAATGCCGCTTCCGCCGGTTGCGTTGACCTCGCGGCAGGCGTCCTCCAGCCGCTCGGTGGCGCGTGCGATCAGCCCGACCTGGTAGCCCCGGCGCGCAAAGGCGCGCGCCGCAGCACGCCCGATCCCGGCACTGGCGCCGGTGATCGCCACCGTCTTGCCTGCCATGCTCACCTCCACCCGACCTCAATGCGGACGAGATCAGCCAAGTTCCCTAGCTTTGGTCGGCACTCATTGCACGCACCGAAGCCGCTGCCGCCGCCACATCGTGGGGATAACTTCGCCGGGTCGGATCGCGACGCCGCGCTAGAGACCGACGCTGCCCTGCATGATCCCGCCATCCGCGAAGACGGTGGTGGCCGTGAGGTAGCTTGCACCCTCTCCACTCAGGAATCCCACCACACTGGCGATCTCCTCCGGACGCGCCAGGCGTCCGAGGGGAATCGCGGCGTTCAGCTTCGCCAGCAGGGAGGGGTCGTGCATCGTCTGCAGATTGATCGGCGTCGCCACGGCGCCGGGGCCGACCCCGACGACGAGGATCTTGTGCTGGGCGAGCTCCACGCCCGCGGTCCGCGTCAGCATCCGCATGCCACCCTTGCTGACACAGTAAGGGGTATTGCCGGGCATCGGCCAGTCCTCGTGGACCGAGCTGATGTTGATGATACGCCCGCCGCCGCCCTGCTTGATCATCTGCTTGGCCGCGAGCTGGATGCCGAAGAACGCACTCTTGAGGTTGACCGCGAGCACCCGATCGTACTGCTCCTCGGTCGTCTGCAGCACCGAGGTGCGCGATTCGACACCGGCGTTGTTGATCATGATATCCAGGCGACCGAAGCGGCTGACTGCCGCATCGATGAGCCTTTGCAGGTCGCCGATTCTGCTCACATCGGCGTCCACGCCGACGGAGTGATCGCCGAGCTTCGCGATCTGCTGCTCGAGCGCCTCGGTGGCCTGGGGCTGCGCCACGTAATCGATGACGATTCGGGCGCCCCGGCGAGCCAGCTCGAGGGCGATCGCCTTGCCTATCCCGCTGTTGCCTCCGGTGACGACGGCAACCTTGTCTTTCAGATTCATGGCATCCACCCGCACTGACTCGCGCTGCCGACCGGGCAGGCCTCACGCGAATCGGTAACTTAGAAGGTTGTGGGCCCGCACTCCAGCGCAGCCTTCGCCTGTGGAGCCGGGGCCCGTCGCGGCACGCGGCGTGCTGCTGCGCGTATCACCTGGACTGCGTGGCATTCCCGTGAGCGTCTGCGCTGCCTCGATCGAAGTGGCACTCGATGCCCGAGCCTGCATCGGGGAGTCTCCGACGTGGTCGGCGCGCGAGCAGGTCCTCTACTGGATCGACGTGAAGCAGCCGGCGCTGCATCGTTTCGAGCCACGAGGCGGTGCAACGCGCACCTGGGGCCTGCCGAGTGATGTCGGGGCTTTCGCGCTGCGCGAGGAGGGCTCCGGTGCGGTGGTGGCGCTGCGCGATGGGATCTTCACGCTCGATTTTCGCTCCGGGGATCTCGAGCGCCTCGCCGCGCCGCCCTTCGATCGCTCGCTCTTCAGATTCAATGAAGGGGCCTGTGATGCTACGGGCCGCTTCTGGGTCGGTGTCATGTTCGATCCGCTGCATGCGGCAGGCAAGCCGCAGCGCGGGTCCTTGCACAGCTTCACCCTGCGCGAGGGGCTGCGGGCGGAGCCGGATGCCGCAGAACTGCACAATGGCATGGCGTGGAGTCCCGACGGCCTCTCCTTCTATATCGCCCACAGCTACGAGCACGAGGTGCTGCGCTACGACTTCGACTCCGGCGCGGGCACGCTGGGCCAGTGCGAGCACTTTATGCGGGTGCCTGAGCACCTCGGAGTGCCCGATGGTGCAGCCACGGATACCGAGGGCGGCTACTGGTGCGCCCTGCACGGCGCGGGCCGTCTGCGGCGCTACGGCGCGGACGGACGACTTGATGCGGAGATTCTGCTGCCCGTGAGTCAGCCGACGATGTGCACCTTCGCGGGCGAAGCGCTGGATGTGATGTATGTCACGAGCGCGAGAGACAAGCTCAGTCCCGAGCAGCTCGCCGTCGAGCCTCTGGCGGGGGCACTGCTGCGCTTGCGTCCCGGCAAGTGTGGGATTGCGAGGCGCTGCACGGTTGCCTGAAGGCACCGGTCGCGCCGTGATCTACGTACATCATGCCCCGGGTTGCCGCTGCAGCACGTGGAGGTGGCCGTCGAGGTCGCGCAGGATGGCATCCGTGTCAGCGGCCCAGACGATGCGGGTGGCTGCCACATCGTTCACTCTTAGCGGCTCGGCGGGCCGGCCGCGCGGATGGCGGTAGCCGAGCAGCTCCAGATGCGGATCCCGCTGCAAGGCTCGCAGGGGCACCACATCGACGATGACCTCGGCGAGTGCGTCGAGCGCAGCCTGCGTGGGGCCGTGGTTGATCGTGCCTGGATCTGGCTCGAGACCGAGCGCGCGGTAGAAGGTCTGGCTCGCGATGACATCGGCGACGCTGATCGCCGAGTGATCGATGCCCAGCGCGGCAGCGTTGCGGTGCGGGTGGGTCGTGCCCGGCCATTGCAGCAGCTCGAGCGGGTGGCCCTCCGGATCGCGGAATTTCACGGCAATCACTCCCCCGGCCGCGGCCGGAAGCTGCACCGGTCCAGCGGTCGAGATCGGCTCGGCACCGTGCGCGCGCGCTTGCTCCCAGGCGGCTGCTATCTCGGTCGTGGGCAGCGCGAAGTGCTGGAAGCAAAGGTCGGCGGCATTGGCCTGCCGTGGGTAGGGGCGGCCTGCCGGCTCGAAGGACTCGAGCTCCAGACGTGACCCAGCGCGGCTCAGCGCAATGCGCACGCCCCGACCCGCGAGCCCGAAGCGGCGCATTTCCCCCGCGGATATTGCTGCCTGCTCGCCGATCTCGAAGCCCAGCGCCGCATAGAACGCGAGCAGCGCCTGCGGCTCAGCCGTCGTCAGCCTGAACGCCTCGATGCGCAGGAGCCGCGCAGTCACGGCCGCACGCATCCACGCACGTTGGTGTAGATGGCCATGAGCTTCTGTGAGACGCACAGGAAGAGCCGCGAGCGGTTGCGACCTCCGAAGACGACATTGGAGACGGTGGCGGGGGTGAGAATCTTGCCGAGCAGCTCACCGCCGGGACTGATGCAATGCACGCCGTCGGCGGCACTGGACCAGAGATTTCCCCGATCATCGACACGAAAGCCGTCCGCGAAGCCCGGGCTCACCTTGTGAAACGGCGCCCCGCCGCTCAGCCGATTGTCATCTCCTACGTCGAAGCGGCGAATGTACTGGCGGGGATCGGCAGCGAACTGGCGCCCGGTCTCGGCCACGTAGAGCACGCGCTCGTCCGGAGAGAATGCAAGGCCGTTGGGGCCTTCGAAGTCGTCCGCCGCGATGCTCAGCGTGCCGCTCGCTGGGTCCAGGCGATAGAGCGTCGCCGGCAGCTCGGAGGCCTGCTTGCCTCCTTCGTAATCGGTGTTGATGCCGTAGAGAGGGTCGCTGAACCAGATCGTGCCATCGGACTTGCAGACGATGTCGTTGGGCGAATTGAGCCGCTTGCCGCGATAGTGCGCCGCGAGCACTGTGACCGTGCCGTCGGGCTCCGTGCGGGTGATGCAGCGCTCGCGGTGCGAGCAACCGATGAGCCGGCCCTGCTGATCGCGTGCGTGGCCGTTGGCGAACCCCGCGGGTTGGCGAAACACCGAGACGCCGCCCGCCTGCGACCAGCGCAGGATTCGATCGTTCGGCAGATCACCGACGTACAGACAATCGTGGTCTGCGAACCACACGGGGCCTTCGAGCCAGCGGAAGCCCTCACCAAGCGTCTCGAGCGGTGCATTGGGCAGCACCATCGAGCGAAAGCGCTCATCGCAGATCTCGAAGTCGCTCATCTGCGAGTCATCGCAAGTGACAGGGCTCGCGCCGCGGCGGGATGTCAAGCTGCACGGTCATGAGCACGGCTGGTGCATCGCCAAGCGTTCCGGAGCGATGACCTTTCCCGGCCCCGCTGCCGGTGCAGCCCTGGTCCTCGCCGAAGGAAAATTCCCCCGGACCCTGCTCGATGCGTGTGCCGTCCATGCTCTCGATGAACCAGCGGCCGGAAAGCACCACGATCCACTGCGGAGCAGGATTCTCGTGCCATTCGCCGATCCATCCCACGGGTTGCACCGTGAAGACGACGGTCGAGGAGTACGTGCCCTGCCGATCGTTCCACTGTGGGTCGGCCGGACCGATGCGCTGCAGCTGGTACTGCGTGAGCCTGCACTCACGCAGTCGGCTGATGCCATTTTCATCCACGTACAGGTGCCAGTAGGGGACGGAAGGCTGTGGGCCTGGCTCGGTCATGGCGATGCCTCCGCGCTGGAGTACGGATGGCTGGAGGAAAGCGGATGGGCCAGAAACTGCGCGAGCCCCGATCCATCGGTGCCAATCACGATGAGCAGAAAGCCCGCGCCGAGGGACAGGTTCTTCAAAAAATCCCAGAACAGCGTGCGGCCCTTGCCATCCGGTTCGGCCCAGAAGTCCTCCTGCGCCCAGAAGCGCTTGAAGAGCAGGGCCGTGGCTGCGCAATACGCGCAGAGCACGAGCGCGCAGGCACGGTCGGCGATGCCGGTGACGACCCCCAGGGACATGAGCACCTCGATGCCGAGTCCGCACAGCAGCACCAGTGCCGCAATGCTTCTCGCCTTGAAGACCTCCCGCGCCTGCGCCAGCGCATGGCCGAAGCCCAATACCTTGTCGAGGGCACTGAACGGCAGGAACAGCATGACGAGTCCGCAGCGGACGAGGAGCTCCACGACTGCGGAGGTGCTCATTTGAGCCGCTCGGCGATGCGATCGGCGACGCGCAGGGCATTGGCGATGATCGTGAGCGTCGGGTTGACCGCCCCTATGGCGGGAAAGAAGCTCGCATCGGCGAGGTAGAGGTTGTCGAGCTCATGCGCCTTGCAGTCGAGGTCGAGCACGGAGCTTGCCGGATCTCTGCCGAAGCGCGCGGTGCCTGCCTGATGCGCCGTTCCGCCGAGAGGAATGTTCTTGCCGAGGTAAAGCGAGCGCTCGAGCAGGACCGGTTTGCGCCCTGCGCGATTCAGCGACTCCTCGAGCTTGCGCTTGAGGTGTGCCAGCGCCTGCGGATTGGTCTCGACCAGATCGAGATGAACCTTCTGGTCGCGGTAATAGATGCGATTGCCCGGATGCGGCAGATCCTCCGCCTGGAGCCAGAAATCCATGGAATGCCGCGCCATCACGTCGAAGGGCATGTGCGGCAGCCACTCCAGCCACTGGGGCAGCGCCTCGCCCCGGATCTGCTCCGGATGCGATTTGGCACACATCTGCACGAGCCCGAGAGGGTAATCCCAATCATCCGAGCGGAAGTAAAAGTCGCTGAATGCGAGGGTCTTCTGAAAGACGATGTCGTTGGGCTCATGCATGATCGCCATCAGGACGCTCATGTTGTGCCGCATGTAATTGCGGCCGACCTGGTCCGAGCCGTTGGCGAGCCCTCGCGGATGAGAATCGTTCGCCGAGCGCAGCAGCAGCAGCGCCGAGGAGAGCGCCCCGCAGGCCACCACCACGATGTCCGCCGAGAAGACCTCCTCCTGTCCCGCGCGGGTGACGAGAACTCGCTCGACCACCTCCCCCGTGGGATCGGTCTCCAGGCGCGAGACGTAAGCACCCGTTAGCAGGGTGACGTTCGGGTGTTGCGCGAGCATGGGATCGATGCAGATCACCTGGGCGTCCGCCTTGCCGTTGAGAAGACAGGGGAAGCCATCGAAGTAGCTGCAGCGCATGCAAACGCTGGTCGGCGTCGCTCGACCCTCGAGCTCATCGAGCAGGATGCCGAGTGGCAGGTGAAAGGGATGCAGGCCGATATTGCTCAATTCCCCGGCGAGCTGGGCGATCTTCGGCTCGTGACTCACGGGAGGATACGCATAGGGACCGCTCGCCCAGGGCTCGAGCGGATCCTCGCCACGCTGCCCGTGAACGTGAAACAGTCGCTCAGCCTCGAGATAGTAGGGCTCGAAATCGGCATAGCCGAGCGGCCAGGCTGGCGAGACCCCCCCGGCGTGCACGACCTCGCCGAAGTCGCGCTCCCGCAAGCGCAGCAGCGCCGCACCGTATACTTTCGAATTGCCCCCGACATAATAGTGCAGTGCCGGGCTGAAAGATTCGCCCCGCGCGTTGGTCCATTGCTCATGGCTCTGATAGGCCGCGTCGACGAAAACCGTCTGTGCGTCCCAGTTCTTTTCGCTCCGCGGCAGATAGTCTCCACGCTCCAGGATCAGGATGCGCTTGCCGGTCGGTGCGAGCCGGTGCGCGAGCGATGCGCCGCCAGGGCCGCTGCCGATGACGATCAGGTCGTAGTGGTCCGCAGGCATCTGTGGCCTCTTGCGCGTGCGCCCCTAGTGCGGTGTGGCAAGGCGTGCCGCGCCTGCATTCGAGTGCAGTGGAACGTGGAAGAGCAGAGATCGTGCCGGGGCAGATAGCTCGGACGGAAACCGAGGCGTTCGCGGGCCGGCCCACCAGCTGTTCCGCTCAAGCTGATCCGCAAATCTCCCGCGCGAAGACGCTTGGCGGATGCAGCCGCACACTTTCCGTCAGCTCCATGTCGCCCATGCCTCTTTCACAGCGGCAGTCGAAACCCCTCGTAAGAGGAGAAACCGCTCGTATTGTGAGAGCCGGTTTTCCGCATTTGCGTATCGACCCACCAGGAAACGCCTGTAGCGATCGACGCCGACGCTCACTCGCATTCGGCTAGCCGAACCAGAGCGTGCGTGAGAACCTGAGTTCCCGCACCCAGATCGTGAGGAAGCGCAAACTCCTGGGCGTTGTGGCTAACGCCACCCCTGCAACGCACAAAGATCATGCCGACAGGACAAATATGCACCAATGAATATGCGTCATGAAAGGCACCCGACACGAGGTTGAGCGCGCCGTAACCGAGATCCCGCGCGATCTCGTCGATCATCCGTATCAACGCCGGTGCAAACGCCTTTGGCGGATGATGCAAGAGCTTCCGCACCTCCAGCCTGAGGGGTTCGGGCGCTTGCATCAAGCGCAACTGCTGTGACAGCTCCTCAAACAGCGCCGGGTCGGGCGAGCGAAAATCCACCGTAAAGGTCACCCGTCCGGGGATCGTATTCGGCGTATTGGGCTCGACGTGAAGGCGGCCGACGGTGAAGCGGCATTCCGGGGAGCCCGCTAGGCAGTGTTTGCGCAGCGCATCGATCAGCCCCAGCGCCCCTTCGAGGGCGTCCTGGCGGCAATCATGTGGTGTCGTGCCAGCGTGGGCGGCAACCCCGCGAATGTCGTATTCCAGCCAGAGACATCCCTGGATTCCGGATACCACTCCGATCGGAACCCCCATCTGCTCCAAGCGAGGACCTTGCTCGATGTGTGCCTCCACGTAAGCCGACGGCTTCGGCCGGAAATTCTGTACCGGCACCTCGGGCAGCGCTGCGAGCGTCTCCGCCAACGCCGTGCTCAAGGTCGTGCCGGATGCGTCTCGGATCTCGCCGAGTTCGGCAAGGGTGCGATGGCCCGCGAAAACCTGGGATCCCATCGTCCCGGGGGCAAAGCGGCAGCCTTCCTCGTTACTCCACGCGACCACTTCGATGGACCGCTGCAACCGAACTTGCGAATGCGCAAGCGTCGCGACGGCCTCCAAACCCGCTAACACGCCGAAGACACCATCGAAACGCCCGCCCGTCGGTTGGCTATCGAGATGGCTCCCTGTGAGTACGCAGGGTAGGTCGGTATTTCGTCCCGCATAGCGAAGAAAGAGGTTTCCGATCGGATCCTGAAACGTCTCCAGGCCGTGTTCCTCAGCCCACTCAAACAGCAAGCGGCGTGCGGCTCGATCCTCAGGGGAAAAGGCTGCCCGATCGACGCCTGTTTCGCCCCGGCGACCAATTTCCGCCATCCTCATCAAGCGCTCCCACAGCCGGTCCGCGTTGATCGTGAGCGTCGATGCCCGGGAAGTCTCGCTGGTCGCGGTGGCAGTTGCATGATCGACCTCAGATGACGGCATAGTGAGCTGATACTGGACGTTTGGCGTTGATCGGAATGATGTCCTGTGGACAGGCGGACATCACCATCAGGCAATCCACTAGAGCACGAAAGACGACACCGTCGCCCGGCTTGGCTACCGGCGGCAGCCATTGCAAGTCTCCTGCCTGATTCACTGGAATGTTCATCCACAGGTTGAATGAGGAAGGACACGCCGCGACAGCGATGTCGAACGATGCTAGCGCGCGGCTGAGATTGTTTGCGCAGCTGTCGTGATATCCAACGCATCCGAGTTTCTCGTAGCGATAGCGGTCACACGGAGCGATCACCGTATCGTGCACACCGGGCGAGTCGTCCGCTTCGAACACGATCATCTGCTCACGCCGATTATCGACCAACGCGTCACCGACACGCGGCGTCAAGCGGCTGAGCGTGGCGCGCGTGTGTTCCATGGACAGGAAGACCCGCGAATCGCGTGCGTGAAACGCCCAGAAATCGACGACTTGATGTCCGGAGGTGTTGATGATCTTCAGTGCTTGTCCGCGCGCGATCTGCACGGCCTGCCCTTGGCGGGCGGGTACCTCGTTAACGGTCGGCATATTCTCACTCCCTCAGACGTTGCGAACCTAAGACGATGAGATCCTCCAGCGCCGCGGCAATCAGTCGCGCCCCCTTCATCTCGTACCAGCTCATTCGTTCCCGATCACCGGCATAGGCACCGAATACCTTGCAAGCACTACGGGCGGCCGCTGCCACTCGCTCGATTGCTGATACAAAGGCAGGTGATTCCCATCTGAGCGGCACGCCGAGTGCGAGCGAAAGGTCTGCGGGTCCGGCGAAGACTACGTCAATGCCGTCCACAGCTGCGATGGCCTCGGCCTGCTCAAGCCCGCGGATCGACTCGATCTGCACGATGACGACGGTGTCCCGGTTTGCACGCGCGAATTCCTCGGACGCCTCGCTCAGGAGCCCGAAGTCCGCGCATCGCGGCGCCGCGACGCCACGCCGGCCACGCGGCGGGTACTTGACCAGCTCGACCGCGCGCTCGGCCTGCTGCGCGCTCTCAACCATGGGAATCATGACGGCCAAGGCACCTGCATCCAGATACCGCCCTACCTCCGCGGGGGCACCCAACGGAACGCGCGCCGCTGCGGTTGCGCCGCGCCGTTCGCATGCGCGGGCGATGTTCTCCATGTCACGCGGTATGACGGCACCGTGCTCGGCGTCGACGATGAGCATGTCCCAGCCCAGCAGGGCAGCCAACTCGCAGAGCGTCGCGTCGGAGGTGCCAACGAACAGCGCGCGCACGCTCTCGCCCCGCTGCAATCGCAGTCTGAGGTCGGGCTGCGGCGGCGAACCCTCTGTCACTTGAGGTACCAACCCCACGGCTTCGTGCTCCGGTAGCGGGTAATCTGCTTGATTTCCTGAAAGCTCTCGAGCCCCCAGCGCCCCAGCTCGCGCCCGATGCCACTACGCTTGAATCCCCCCCAGGGGCCTTGCACCAGCGCGGGGCCGCTGCAGCGCTGCCACACACAGCCGGCCTCGAGCCGAGCGGCGATCCGGTCAGCGCGCGGTGCATCGTCGGTCAAAACCGCAGCGGCGAGCCCGTAATCGCTATCGTTCGCGAGCGCAATCGCCTCGGATTCGGAGCCGAACGGACGTAGGATGAGCAGCGGGCCGAATACCTCCTCTTGCCAGAGAGTCGAACCGATCGGCACCGACTCGAAGAGCGCCGGCCGAACAAAGAATCCGCGGTGGTGCGCCGGGTGGCGGTCTCCGCCGTAGCGAAGGCGCCCGCCCTGCGCCTGTCCGAGCGCGACGTAGTGGAGGAATTTTTCGAGCTGCGCGCGATTCTGCAGCGGCCCCATCTGCACGCCGGGGAACTCCGGTGGCCCGATGACGAGTCCGCCGAGGGCGTGAAGCAGGCGATCGAGAAGCGCGGGATAGAGGCTCTTCTCGATGAGGACACGCGTGGTCGCATTGCACACTTCACCTTGATTGTAGAGGGCACCAAACAGCACCCATTCCACGGCCGAGTCAAGGGGTGTATCGGCAAAGACGATGATCGGGGACTTGCCGCCAGCCTCGAGCGTGAGCCGCTTGTAGTCGGCGGCCGCAATAGCGGCGACGGTTCGCCCGGTTGCCGTGCTGCCCGTGAAGGATATTTTCGCGACGCCCTGCTGCCGGCATAGCGCGTCCCCGACCACGCCACCCGCGCCATTCAAGACGGATAGTGCGCCGGGGGGCAGCTCGCAGTCGCGCGTCAGCTCCGCAAGCGCAAGGGCTGAGAGGGGCGTCAACTCGGAGGGCTTCACGATGCAGGCGCAGCCCGCGGCGAGGGCCGGCGCCAGCTTCCAGATTGTCGTGAGGAGCGGGAAGTTCCACGGAATGATGAGGGCCGATACACCGACGGGCTCGTACCGTACGCGAATCTCGAACTCCGGAGCCGGCTCGGCGACTACCGCGCCCTGCGCTGCATCGAGGCTCTCGGCAAGCCCCGCGTAGTGCATGAGGCAACCGACGGCGTCGTCAACGTCGAGACGTGCTTCGGCGAGCGGCTTGCCAACGTTGCGTGCCTCGAGTGCCGCGAACCGCTCGCGCGAGGCCGCAAGGCGCGCGGCAATCTCACGCAGCCAACCCGCGCGGTGGCATCCGCCCGTCTCTCGCAAGCGCTTCTGCTCGTCACAGGCAATCGCAACGGCGGAGGCAATCTGCTCCGGCGATGCGGTATCGACAGTTTCGTAGACTATCTCGTGCGCTGGATCGATCACCTCCAGAGGCGGTCCGTCTCCGCGCACCCACCTTCCACCGTAGAACAGCCGGCCGCAATGCGAGTCAGACGCCGTCATGTCCGTCCCCGTTCTGGGCGCACGGAAGGGACCGCATTCGAGTTTGGCTTCCCGTCGCCCGATTCCAACTGCACGAAGTTGCGGCCGCCGGGGACCGCAAAAAACAGAGCGAGGCCGATCGCGAGCCAAAGCGCAATGTTGAGCCACGTGATGCGCGGAAGGCTGAACATCAGACCGACGCAGCTCGCCAATCCGAACCACGGCACCCAGGGGTAACCCGGCACACGAAACGGACGCAACGCATCCGGGCGCGTGCGCCGCAGGATGAGCACGCCCAAGCACACAGAGGAGAATGCGATCAGGATCCCCATCGACACGAGCTCGCCGAGCAGCTCGATCGGCATCAGACCGGCAACGGCCGCGGCTCCCAGTCCTGTATTAAGAATTGCGACCGACGGTGTCCGGTAGCGTGCATGCACTCGCGCAAATGACGCGGGCAGAAAGCCGACCACGGCCATGCTATAGAAGGTTCTCGCCTGTCCGAACAAGCTCACGAGCACAGCCGCTCCAAGCCCCAGCACCGTGCCGATGTTCACCGCCGTGACGAGCCAGGTCAGTTTCGGCGACGCGAGACCCAGGGCCGTGGAGACGGGTGATGCCGTGTCGAGTTTCGCGTACGGAGCGAGCCCCGTGAGCACCAGAGCCGTCGCGACGTAGAGCAGCATGCAGATCATCAGAGACGCGATGAGTGCGATGGGCAGATCGCGGGAAGCGTTTCGGCACTCCCTCGCAGCCGTCGACATCGCCTCGAAGCCAGAGTAGGAAAAGAACGCGACCGCGGAGGCGGTGAAGACCCCACCCCACCCGAACCGGTGCGTGGCACTTGTCGGAGGAACAAAAGGCACCCAGTTTGCGGGATGGACATAGAATGAACCGACTGCGATGACGGCAAGGATGACGGTGACTTTGATCGCCACCATCAGGGTATTCGCGGCTGCCGAATGACGCAGCCCACGCAGCAGAACCCAGGTGCATGCAATGACCAGGAGCACCGCCGGCAGGTTGAGCAGCCGTCCGCTCGCAACCAGACCGCCGTCGACAACAATGAAAGGCGGACCGGCAAGCGGGCGCGGCACTGTGATCCGCAATTGCCACAGCAGGTTTTGCGCATACCCCGACCAGCCGACTGCCACCGTGGCGCCGGCGATGAGGTATTCCATGATCATGCTCCAACCGATTAGCCACGCGGGAAGTCGCCCCAGGGTTACGCGCGCGTACGAGAAGGAGCCTCCCGCCGAGGGAATGAGCGTGCTGATCTCCGCGTAGCAGAGTGACGTCAAGAGGCATGCGATGCCGGCGATCCCGTACGAAAGAGTGATACCTGGCCCGGCATACTGTGCGGCGGACTCGCCGGTTAGCACGAAGATCCCTGCCCCGATCGCGTTGCCGATTCCGAGCGATGTGAGCTGCAAAGGTCCGAGGCTGCGGATCAGGCCCTCGGGGTGTGCGGCGGTGTCGGCCTGATCAAGCGCTACCTCGAGCGGAACTCGTCCCCAGAGCCGGTCACGCAGTGGTTGCATGGGGCGCGATCGCCGTTAGGGCATGGCCGCGCGAAGGGCCCGCCAGCGCTGCTCGAGCTCGTCGAGCATCCGGGACATCGCCGGTGGCACAGGAGCCGATGAACTGTCGATGTAGCGGCTCAGTGTGACAAGGTCGAACAGCAGGCCGCCCCCGTAGTTGACGCGAGCCTGGGAGTCGGTGAGCCGCCGATCGAAGATCCGGTGCTCCCACGCTGCAAGCTCCTCGGCCTGCCTCACCCGTCCGCCGGATGTAAACGCGGAGCGCCGGGCCGCTTCGGCGTTCACAGTGTTTGCCACGTCGGCGAAGGTTGCCTCGACGCGCGCGAGAAGGTCTTCCTTTGCGGCAAGTTGCAGGGCGCTCGGCTGTGGACCTGACGGAACGAGACGCAGCTCGATCATCTTCTCCTGCACGCCCGATGCGGTGTGCAGGCGCACACGGTACCACCCGGGAGCGACGTGGGGCGGTGGCAGAGTCCCGTCGACCGTGCCTGCGATTCGCGCGGGGAGCGGGTCGCGGCGGAGATCCCATTGTGTGCGCACGAATCCGCCTCCCTTTGGGATCGCTCGCCGTTCGCCGCTCACGGGATCAGCGAGCAACGTGCGGACCACGCGGCCGCTCGGATCGAGAATCTCGAGCCGCAGTTCGCTCGGATCTGCACCGTCGCGCGCATCGATGAACGCATCAACATAGGCACCCGTGGCCGCGGGGGGATCATCCTCCTCATCCGATTGGCTGGGCGTGCCCTCAGTCAGATACGCAATCGGGGGGGCGAAAAGATGCGTCGCGCTGGCTTCGAGTGATTCGTCAGCAACCTGCCGGAGAGTGTCGAGCCCGCTCAGAATCCAAAAACCACGCCCTTCTGTCGCGATGACGAGATCGTCGCCCACGACAACGAGATCGGTCACCGGAGTCACGGCGAGTCCCTCGCCGAGGGGGTGCCAACTGGTTCCTGAGTCGGCCGACACGAACACGCCTTGCTCCGTCCCGGCGTAAAGGAGTTTGGCTCGTACGGGATCTTCCCGTAGAACTCGCGCGAAGGTCGTCTGCGGAAGGGCCGCAGCGACGTTCGTCCACGTGTGGCCAAAGTCGTGCGTCACGAATAGATACGGCCGCATGTCCCCAAGCTCATGTCGGCTGAGGACCGCGAATGCTCCCCCACGCTCGCTCGCCGAAGCGCTGACCGTATAGAAGATCCCGTCGAAGACACCGGGTGGTGTGACGTCCTGCCAGGTTTTGCAACCATCGAGCGTGACCTGCAGCCGACCATCATCAGTTCCCGCCCAGAGGATGCGCTCATCGAGCGGTGACTCCGCGAGCGTCGAGATGACATCGTACGCATCGATGCGTTCATTCGTGAATGGGCCGCCGGCCGGGCCCTGCTTGGATATATCGTCACGTGTCAGATCTGGGCTCACCGCCTCCCAAGTTTCGCCGCGATCGCGCGACCGCAGCACTTTCTGAGCGGCGTGGTAGATCGTGCCGGGCGTGTGTACTGAGCCGACAAGAGGCGCGTTCACATCGAACCTGTATCGCAGGTCGCGGGGCGCAATACCTTCAGGAAAGCGCGGGTATGCCATGATTGGAGTCTTGAGACCGGTACGTCGATCAAAGCGCGTCAGCAAACCGAGCTCGCCGCCTGCGTATACGATCTCTGGAATGAATGGGTCCGCGACGACGAACCCCGCCTCGTTTCCACCGAGATCGTACGTGACCTCGGGGGCTTCCCCCCCGAGGTCATCGCGGCTGCGCACCGAGACCGTGTCCCGATCCTGCTGCGCGCCCAACACGTCGTATGGGACACGGGTGTCGACGGCCACACGGTAGAACTGCCCCGTTCGTTGATTGAACTGACTCGACCATGTCGCACCGCTGTCGAGCGAGACCGTCGCACCTCCATCGTTCCCCTCGACCATGATCTTTGTGTCATCGGGGTTGATCCAAAGCGCATGATTATCCCCATGGGGCGTCTTGACGCGGGAGAAATGCCCCCCACCATCGTCTGATCGCCAGAGGTTCGTGCACATCACCCAGAGGCGATCCCGCTGCACTGGGTCCGGTGTAAGCTGGATGTAGTACCACGCTCTGTTCCACAGGTAATCCGCTCCATTGACTCGATGCCACTGTTCACCGTGGTCGTTCGAGACGTATAACCCACCCTGGTCGGGCGTCGATTCGACAAGCGCATAGAGTCTGCTCGAATCGGCCGGTGAGACCGCGACCGCCACTTTCCCAATGGCACGGGGCAACCCCTGGCTCAGCCGGCGCCAGGTCTTGCCACCGTCGCGGCTCTTGAAGATGCCGCTCCCCGGTCCGGCGCTGCGCAGGTACCACGGTGAGCGCAAGTTGTCCCAGGTCGACACATACACGACGTTGGGATCATTGGGATCGAGCGACACGTCGACGGCTGATGTCGTGTCATTGATGAACAGGACCCGCTCCCAGTGACCACCGCCGTCCACCGTCTTGTAGAGGCCTCGCGTAAAGCTTGCGGCCCACGGGTTCCCCATTGCGGCCACATAAACGATCTGCGGATCTCTGGGCTGCACCGCGATTGAGCCAATGCGCAGCGTTTCTCGCAACCCGATCGGCGTCCAGGTGCTTCCTCCGTCGGTGGACCTGTAGACCCCATCGCCAAGAGAACTCATGTAGGAGCGGTAGGTCGACTCCCCCATTCCGACATAAACGATGGAGGGTGCCGACTGTGCGATCGCGATCGCGCCCACCGATGCGGATGCGAAGCTCGGCGAAACGAGGGACTGCCAGGTCTGCCCCGCATCATCCGTGCGCAGAACGCCGCCGCCGACCGTGCCCGCAAAGAAGCGCCATGGGGTACCACGAACACCCGTGACTGTCGTGACACGTCCTCCCGCATCTGGCCCCAGGGAACGCCACGGGAGATTAGCGACAACGGTATCGAGCTGCGATGCGAAGGCCGGGATCGAGACGGCCGCCAGTGCGAACCCGACCAGACAGGAACGTGAGAGACAACCGAGGTAAGACTGAATTGGCGAGCTACAGCTCATATTACCGGACAATGACCCGAGTAGAGTAGAATGATACAATTGTTCCACAAAAATACGATCCGGAGCAATTTGGGTTCGCGTCGTGCCATCAACTACACTGAAAAGCCACAAGATTTCTGATCTTAGCCCTTGCCGGTGAGAGGACTCACGGCAATCGGAGCGCTGCCCCATTTTTGTGCTACTATTGAATTGTTGGGTTATTTTTGCCCACTTTTGGCGCAGCGAGATCAGCCTAATGCAAGCCGTCAGTGATCCGATCAACGTCCGCTCCACCATCACCGAACGCATCTCTGCCCTGATCCGGCAACGCGTGCTCGAGGGAATGCTCTTGCCGGGGACACCTTTGCGCGAGGAGGACCTGGCACGGGAGTTCAGCGTGTCGCGGCACGTCATTCGAGAGGCGTTTCGCTTGCTCGCCGCCGACGGATTGGCCGACTACTCATCATTCAAGGGGGTACGCGTCACCCGCGTTGCACCCAGCGATGTCAATGAGATTTACAAGGCTCGGCAGTTCATCGAGCAAGCTGCCATCACCGGGGCGAAGAAGGCGCCTGACGCCCCTCGAATCGTGGCCACGCATGCCGCATTCGCTGCGGCCGTGGCCGAGAAGGCCTGGACCAAGGCGTTCGACTTGGACATCGAGTTTCACGCGTTGATTGTGGCGCTTGCCGACAGTGCTCGACTGAGCGAATGGCACCGAGGTCTATTCCAGGGACTGCGGCTCGCGCACCTGGTATCGCCGGCATTTCAGGAGGAGGGCTTGACCGCAAGCGTGCCGCAGCATGTTGAGATAGCGCTAGCGCTGGCGGGTGGCGACTTCGTGCGCGCCCGGAGCGCGCTCGAGGCGCATCTAGCCGATGCGGAGAAACAACTCACCGACCGGATGCAGTGACGGGTCCCGTTCGCGCAACGACGTCAAGATGGGCAAAACAATTATAGGGACCGCGGGAGTCGAAGGGCTACCGCTCTCAGAGGCGATACTGGCTGGCGGCTTCGTGTTCCTTTCAGGCCTGGTCGGCTTTGGTTCCGACGGTCGGATCGTGCCGGGCGGGATCGCTGCCGAGACCGACGCCATCTTCGCCCAGGTCAAGCACCTACTCGCGCAGGCCGGTGCGACGCTCGAGGACGTGGTGAAGGTGAATGTCTATTTGAGCGATGCGGCGGAATTCGATGGGTTCAACACCGCCTATCGCAAGTACTTCCCGCAAGCACCGCCGGCTCGGATCAGCCTGAGTGTTCGGCTAACGATCGATGCGCGAGTGGAACTCGACCTGATTGCCTTCGTCGGCCACGCGGCGTAAGCGCCCAGCTCGCCCGATACGCTCATTCGAGCGCTTCCGCCAGACGCTGCGCGACCAAATGCTCCTGGCGATCGAGCAGCGTATCCACTGCGATGATCAAAGTCTCGCCCTGCACTATTGTCGCGATGATTGGATCGCCCGATTCGAGCCGAGCCGCCACAGTGGCCGCGCTGAAGCCGCACTGATCGAACGTGAGTGCGAGGCAGTTCACGGTCGATCCCGTCACGAGCTCTTCGCTCATCGTGAACAGGCACGGCTGGGCGTGGATCCCGCTGCGAGGAGGCACTGACTCTGCAATCCTCGCCACTCGTGCGTGATATTGCTGCCAGCGCTTGGCATGGTCGAGCGCAACCCACTCGCGAAGCGCGAGCGCTGTCGTCGCCACATCATATCGGCTCATCTTGAACGGTCGACCAAACGTGCGGAACCGGCCGCTCTCGAAGCCTGTGAAATCGAGCCCCGCAACGATCTCAACCAGCTCGCGTTTTCCGGAAACGAAGCCACCGGAATTCGGACCAAAGAAATACTTCGCACTGAAGCAGGACAGATCCGCACCGCAACGGGCGAACTGCTGCAAGAGGTCGATCGGGTACGAGAGATAAGCCGCATCCACCACGACCGGAGTCCCAAGCCGATGGATCTTCTCGATGAGAGTGGTGAGCTGCGAGACGCCGCTGAATCCATCGAGCAGGTGCGCAGGAACGAAGACACATGCCACGTCGGAGCGCACCGCCCCTATAATGGCGTCGAGATCGAAGCGATCCTCGGGCCCGGCTTCAACCAGTTGCGCACCGGGCATCCGAACGCAGCTCGCGTACTTGTAGCGGCGACTGTGCGAGCGCGCAATCACCACCTTGCTCTTCATGCCATGCGTGTCGGGCAGTTGTTCCCAGCGCTTTCCATCGTTTCCGGTCATGGTCGCCGCCACAGACAGGGCGATGGCTGCGCTGGCACTGGGCGTCACCCGAGAACTCTCAGCGCCCACCAGCGAGGCGATCATAGAACCGGCAGCTGAAAGGAGTTCAGTCATCCTAATGTAGGAGTGATTGAGCTCCTCGGCCGCCCTCCACAAGGCGTCCGACAACACCGATCCCCCGAGGTCGGTATAAATGCCGCAACAGTTCACGACTGGCCGCACGCCGAACAGCGCATAGACCGATTCGAGCTCCGGCTCCGCTCCGCCCGAGCCCCCCTCACTCATTCGCCTCACTCCGCACCTCCCGGAGTCTCGGGAGATCGCCCGATCGAATTGGGACGAGACCCAACACGCAGGGTAAACACCCGAGCTCCTACGGTTGACGCAACAGTTACTTTGCTAAATACTTGTATTGTTGAACAACATAACACGGGGAGCCTCCAAGTGACAACGAAATCCGGGGAACGCACGCTCAACCGCATCAGAGGAAGCCTGTGGATACGGCCCCGGTACATGTCCCCCGCCTCTCTGATCAGCGCACTATTGATGCTGCTGAGCGCACCTTTCGCCGCTCTGGCCGCTGAGCCAAGCTCGACCGATTCGCCGCCGAGTACCTCCTCGCCCGCAGCGAGCACCGACACAACCCCGCCGACGCTGCAGGAGGTCATGGTTACGGGCTCGCGCCTGTCCTCCCCGAGCGTCCAGTACGCAAGCCCGGTAACAGTGCTGAGTCCCGAGGAAATTCTGGCCGGCGGAGCAACGACCATCGACGCTGCGTTGACCGCTCTACCTCAGGTCGTCGCGAGCCAGGACCAGTTCTCCGGAGATGGAGATGGCCTGAGCACCGTCAATCTTCGCGGCCTTGGAACCTCGCGCACCCTGGTGCTGGTCGATGGGCGCCGGTACATCGCCGCCGATTACACTCAAGTGGTCGACTTGAACACGATTCCAGAAGCGCTCATCGAACGTGTCGATGTCGTGACCGGTGGGCGCTCTGCAGTGTACGGCTCCGATGCGATCGCCGGAGTCGTGAACTTCATTCTCAAGAAAGACTTCTCGGGATTCGAGACCGAAGCACATTATGGGGAGACACAGTATGGAGACGGAGGGGACTTGCGCCTGAGCACCGTGCTCGGGATCAACTCCGAGAGCGGGCGGGGAAACCTTACTCTCTTCGGCGAATACAGCAAGCGCGACGCCGTGCTCAGCATCGACCGAGCCTATGCGGCAACGGCGCTTCAGGACAGTCCGAACGGGGCACCTCTCATCCCCGGCGGCTCGAGCGCCATCATCGGCGGAAGATTATCAGGTCTCGGAAACAGCCCATCGATGATGTTCTTGCCGAACGGAACACTGCTTCCTTATGACGGAAGCTTCTACAACTACAATCCCAATCTCGACCTCCAGGTTCCCTCGGACCGGCGCATCGTCGGCGCAATGGGACACTACCAGCTGGCGCCTTCCGTCACGGTTTACGAGGAGGCGGAGTTCATCGACATTGACTCTTACACGACGGGTCCACCGAATCCGGGGTTTGGTACGCCGGTTACATTGCAAGTCAACAGTCCCTTCTTTCCGGCTTCCACTCAGAGCTACCTGGCTCAGTTCGACACGACAGGCTCCGGATACGTGAACGCCGGACTCACACGCCGCTGGGTGGAGTTCGGAAACGAGGTGTTCAACTACGATCGCCAGGCCCTGCGCACGGTGACCGGCCTGCGGGGGGACATCGCCGCCGGTTGGACCTACGACGGCTATTTCAACTACAGTACGTCAAACGGCTATCTCTATCAGCCCAATTCGCTCTCCCAGAGCCGACTGCAGAATGCGCTCGACACCGCATTCCTCGATCCGGCCACGGGAGCGACGAGTCCCTATCCCTTTGCGGGCCTTGCAAACGGGGGCCAGCTCGTATGCGCGAACGCCTTCGCGCGCGCTGAGGGATGTGTACCCGCCAACGTCTTCGGAGCCGGCAACATGTCCCCGGCATCGATCGCCTACCTCGCCGAGCAGGCGAGTCAGAACGAGAGCGCGACGACCGAGGTTGCCAATCTCACGATCACCAACAACGAGATCGCGGACATCCCGACGGGGGGTCCTGTTGCAGCCGACGCGGGCGTCGAATGGCGACGCGAGGCGGCGAACTTCGTACCGGACTGGGTGACCTCCACCGGAGACACCATAAGCGCCACGCCCTCCGGACCGGTGAGCGGCTCCTACAACGTGAAGGAGGGTTTTCTCGAGGTCAACGCTGACCTCATTCGCGATCTGCCCGGCGTCCATCTGTTGAGCGCGAATGTCGCTGCGCGCGAATCGGACTACTCAATCACCACGACCGGCAGCGTCTTGAGCTGGTCGGGTGGGCTCGCTTATCAGCCGCTCAACCTCATCACGCTACGCGCCCAGTATCAGCGTGCGACCCGCGCACCGAACATCAACGACCTCTACGGCGCGCTCAGCATAGTTCAGGTTCCGGGCGTGGATCCTTGCAATAGCGCGCCGCCGGGATCGGCCCTTGCGGCTAGATGCATTGCCACCGGCGTTCCAGCCGCCCTGATCGGCACGGTCATCAATCCCAACACCCAGGTCAACGACGAACAGGGTGGTTCGAGTCAACTTCAGGCCGAAGTCTCGAATACTTACACAACGGGCGTGATCATCCGACCCATCCCTTCGGCCAATATCACAGTGGACTATTTCGACATCGACATTTCGCGATATATCACCAATATCGGAGCTGAGAACGTCCTGGACCTGTGCTACGAGCTGAACCTCTCGAACTACTGCTCGCGTATCGTTCGCTCTCCGATCGCCGGTGACATCCTGTACGTCGATGACAGCGCGGCCAATTCAGGCGGCTACAAAACATCGGGATTCGATCTCGGCGTGCAATGGCAGCCCACATTGGGCGGCAGCACGTTCAACATCTCGAGTCAGGCAACCTATGTGATCGATCGGACGCTCACGCCGGTCGCCGCGATCCCCAGTCAAGTGGATGCATGCGCCGGCCGCTTCGGCGTGATTTGCGGCAATCCCGCCCCGAAGTGGAAGGCCGTGTCGACAGCGAGTTGGACCGACGGGCCGGTGACTGTGACGGGACAGTGGCAGCTGATCGGGCCGGTAAGCGACGACGGCGGTCTCGGCATCCCGCTGGCGGTGGAGCACATCGGAGGAGTCAATTATTTCAACCTGAATGCCAGCTATGCATTCGCGCCATCCGCTGTGGTGACCCTTGGCATCGTCAACCTCACCAACCGTCTACCCCCCATCATGGGCGATAATAGCGACGCCAACTGGGCCAATTCGTGGCCGGCCACGTACGACACGATAGGCCGACGATTCTTCGTGGATGCCCGCTACAAGTTTTGACGGCGAAGGTTATGGGGGCGGCAGCGACCTCCTTCGGGAGACACCGCATCAAGCGGTGAGTCGCTCGGCGCAATGGCTTCGCGGTTGGGGCGCAATCCGCAACGGCGCAGCGACTGAGTGCTACCGCCGCGAGCGCGGCGAGGCGCGGGCGACAGCGGCTATTGGTCGGGAAGACTCGGTAGGGGCTGATCTTTCAGCACCTTGGACACCGCCTCGAGATTGGCCCGGTGGGGCTCATGATAAGCCCACCAGATCGATACCCACCCCTTCGCTACGGAGTCGCTGACGTAATCCTCGAGCGTTCCGCGCAGATAGTCAGGGTCGTGGGAGCGCATGATGACCTTGCGTAAATAGCTCAGGGTGGCATCGATCAGCGTCGTGCGATACCCGCCGTGCGAGATGACGTCCGGATTGCCATGGTTGGGAAAGATCCGATCGATATTCCACTCCTTGAGCTTCCTCATGTTGCCGTACTGGGTGACGATGTGCTCGGGCTCGGCAATGAAGGTGACGGTATCCTCGAGCGCGTCGCCGGCGAGCAGTATGCGATCACGCGGCAGGTAGATGACCAGGCCATCCTCGGAATGGATGTTCACCGGGCGCAACTCGACTCTGATGTCACCTACGTAGTAGTTGGTGTCGCCGCGGATGCCGATCGTCGGAATCACGAGCGGGTTGATCGCGGGTAGCCCCCATTCCTGACCCGCTTCGATGGCGCGTTTCTTGGACTTCAGCAGCTGGATGGTCTTGTACGTGGCGATGCGCTCGACGTCGGCATAGACCGCATTGCCACCCACGTGATCCAGATGCCAATGACTGTTCACCAGGGTGAAGCGCCGGACGCCTCTTTTGACCAAATAATCCCGCACCCACCGCGCTTCGCGCACGGTCGGAAAGGTGTCGTAGACGAGTGCCTCATCGCCGCGGTGTATGACATACGTGCACACCCCCACATCCAGTGCCCCGTAGTCCGCCCAGTTGGTTGCCCCCGGGGGCCGCGGCGCCTGCGGAGGCCGGCCATCGTAGAATCCGATCAGATAATCGTTGATCTCGAAAACACGCATGTCCATCGCGCGCGTACTGGGCGCATGCAGCGCCAGACCGAGCACCAGAGCACTCATGAAACCGTGACTATTGCGCCCCATCTCGACCTCCTCGAAACCTTCACCGCCGCGCCATCGATACGCGTGCTGCAGAGCCGTGTCTGCACGACAAGGCGGTGCTACGGCTCAGCGCTCCTGGAACGAGTAACTGACCGTAAACCCGTACGTCCGCGGCTGCGAGACGATCGCCATGTAGCGATTACCGTAGATCGCTGGATCTTGATAAGACGTGATGCCCAGATTATTGGTCACGTTGTCGACATACAGCATGACGGTCCAGTGCGGTAGGTCGAATGCGGTCCGTGCATCGACCATCGTGTAACCCGGAACTTGGGGAACCGTGGACGACAGTGCCGGGAGCACAGAGCTCTGGTAATGCGCGTCGGCGGCAAAACGTAACTCGCCTCCTGCAAGGCGGATGTGTCCGTAGTCGAGTCCAAGCACAGCACTGCTCTTGGGCGTGCCGGGCAACGCGCTCCCCACCCCCGGTGGCGTGCCGTCGACGATCGGAAAGACGTACAGCGGACTGATGGTCGTGAGTCTCGTCTGATCGTAGGTGTAGCCCAGGTGTGCCGACAGGTGTGAGGTCAGGACGGCTTCGAGCTCGAGCTCGGAGCCCCAGCTGTAGCCGTCGCCGATGTTGAGCACACCGGGTACGACGATCGGCGTCATCTCTACGGCCTCTTGGATGTTGTGCCATTGGATTTTGAAGACATCCAGCGAGTAGCGAAAACGTTTCTCGATGGTGCCCTTGATGCCGAGCTCGTAGTTGTCCACCGTGTCCGGCGCCACCTTGTAGAGCGCGGCGGGTGTGGTGACTCCTCCGGCTACCGCCGGTAACGCGTTGACGCCACCGCGCCGGAATCCCTGCGACCAGGTCGCGTAGATCAGATTCGTCGGATCGAGCTGATACGAGGTACTGACTTTCCACAGGGCCCTGCGCCAGGTGTTGCTGCTGGAAAGGTTGGTGGGCGGAGTGTCGAACTGCGGCGCCGCCAAGAGCAGCAGCGCGCTCTGCTGCCCCTGCTCGACGGTCTGCTCGAATAGCCGCGCACCGCCGGTCAGGCTCCACGCGGACGTGATATGCCCGATCAACTCTCCAAAGGCAGCCAGGTCCTTGAAGGTCGTCTCGAAGTCCCCGTCGAAGAGTCCGTCCTTGAGCACGGGGATGCCGTTGATCACCGTGTTCTGGCCCGGCACGTACGCGGTGTCGCCCACCCCGCAGTACGAAGGGGTCACGAAGTCCCCGGGGCTCGCTCCGTAGATCGGCTCGCATGCGCTGTAGAAATCGCTGTACCCGGGATAGTAGTCGTTCTCCTGAATGACCGTGTACTGGTGCTCGAAGAACAGACCTCCGACCCAATCAAACCGGACGCCCGACTTGGAAGCGAAGCGCAGCTCCTCGGACCACGGCTTGTCGTCGAACACCTCGTGCCCCAGTACCAGCATGCGCGGATTCTGGCCGTAGATGTCTTGTGGAAACGCCGGAAAGTTCTCGTAGGTCGCCGTCTCGTCGGCCAGCGTTCGGTTGACGTGGTGTGCCCACGAGGTGGCGGAGGTCATGGTGGCGAAGCCCAGGTCGTAATCCACGGTGAGCGCCGCCAAGTCCACCGTGTCGTGGGTCGTGTCGGGATGGTTTTCCGGGCTCGACAAGCGGTCCGCCCCGGCCGGCACTGGAGCGCTGAAGAGCTGTGTCAGCGCCGGCGGGTTGGTGAAAGTGCCGGTCGGAAGATTTTCCGGATTGATCGGTTGATTATATCCGGCCGGATTCGTCGCGACGTACGGGAAGCCGTTAGCCGTCGAGAGCTGGTTGTAGTAATTGAGCTCGACACGCAGGCTGTCTGCGGGCTGCCACAAAGCGGCCACGCGCGCCGTACGGTACTCGTAGGAATTGACTCCTTGGCGGTCGTAGATGATCGGCGGACTGAAGAGGTTGCCGGGCTGGGCGGGGGCCGGCACGCCCCCGGCATCGAGGGCGTAGAGGTTCGGCATGTTGATGAAGCCGGCGTCGTAGGTCCAGCCGGCGTTCAGGCGCACCGCGAAAGTGCTCGCCAACGGCAAGTTGAGAATGCCGTTCACGTCCTCGTTCAGCCTCTGGGTATGGTCTGTCTCGCTGAGGCCGGCTTCGCCCTTGGCGTCGAAGGCAGTCAGATCGGGCGAGTTCTGCACGAAGCGTATCGTGCCGCCCAGAGACCCCGAGCCGTAAAGCGTACCCTGCGGGCCACGCAAGACCTCGACGCGATCGAGATCCTGCAACCGCAGATTGACGAGCAGCGGCGTCTCGTTCACATAGGTGGCCACCGGCGGCACGATCGGCGAGGCGCCTGCCGGCGGCCCCGAAGTGGTCTCGCTATTTAAGCCGCGGATGATGAGGTCCGCGCCCACGACATCGCTGAACGGCCCCTTATTCGTATAGCTCACGCCCGCCATCGATTGCGCGAGGTCGGCGATGTCCTGGATTCCGGCCGCTTGCAGGCTGGCGCCGCTCACGGCGGTGATGCTCATCGGCAAGTCCTGCGCCGAGCTCGTGTGTCGCGTGGCGGTGACCACCACCTCCTGGATGGAACTCTCATCGGCCGAGTCGGGGTCTGCCACGGCGGCACTGCCGTAGAGGGCGGCAAACACCGCAGCTGCAATCGAACGAGAGCCTCCAAGTTGTTTGATTTTGCGTCGAAGCGAGCTGTCGTTGTTCATGGTCTACGTCCGCGTTGCGACTGGCCCCATATTTGAAACTGCGCTCACTTCATGTGCGTGCGAGCTCCATCCCTGCGTCAATCGGTGGATGGGAATGCAAGCGACATGCCACGGCATGGGGCGTCCCGAGCCCGAGGAGGTCTCCCGTGGTGCGCGCGGCTTGCATCCAATGCAAGCCAGGCCGGGCCCGCGGATCTAGCGGCAGGCCGATGCGCTGCGTCTCCGTCGGGGGCGGTCGCCGCTTACCTGCGGCTTCCGAAAGCGAGCCGCAAGCGCCGCCGAGATCCGCGCAGCGCGAGTACGCGGGAGAAGCGCGCACCGGCCGGGTGCATTTTGGGAGGCGGTCGCACTGATCGCGTGCCGTGAGCCATCGCAGCCTGACTCACTGGTTGCCCCTCTTCGATTGCGTCTGCCGCCACGCCGCGTATTTGATAATTCCCTCTTCCAGCCCCGTGCGCGGCGCGTAGCCCAGGTCGCGGGTGGCCAAACTGATGTCGAGCGGTCCCATTCGGCCGTCCAGGGCGAGCGGCGGTACGTCGCCGATTTTGGCCGTGAGCCGCGGTACCGCACGGCTCGCCGCCGCAACGACCTCTCCTTCAGTCAGCCAGGTGCCGCCGGTGATGTTGTACACGAACTCGGGCAACTCCCGCCCCATGAGCGCCAAGCAAACCGCCTCGACGGCGTCGTCGACGTACAGGAACTGGCGGCGGTGTTCGCGATCGGCGCTGGCGGTCACCTCGCGGCCCTCATCGGCCGCCTCGAGCAAACTGCGGATGAAGCAGGGTGTACGCCGCCCGGGGCCGAAGACCGAAGACATGCGCAGCACGACCGCGCGGAGGCCGAAATTTCGCGCATACGCGTAGAGCACGCTTTCCATCGCGATCTTGGAACAGCTGTAGACGTCGGTTGCCGTGCGCGGGGCGGTCTCGGGCACGGGCGCAGTTCCTGCCTGGTTGCCGTAGACGCCGATCGAGGACAGACCGACCATGCGCCGCACTTTGGCGAGGCGACTCGCCTCGGCGATCAGGAGCGTGCCGGTGATATTGACCGACATGACCCGGAGCGGGTCGTTGGGCGCGACCATGCTGCCCGAGATTGCACCGGCGTGCACAACTTCAGTCACGGCATGGTCCTCGAAGAGCGCCATGATTGCCGGTGCATCGCGCAGATCGGCCTTCACGAAGGGACAATCCAGCGGCCGATCCGGCGCCCGAACATCGGTCGCGAGCACCGATCTGCCGGCGTTCACCAGTCGGTTCGCTACCGGATGACCCACAAGTCCTGCTGCCCCGGTCACCAAGATCATTGACTCGCCCCTTCTCCGCTGTCGGCCGTCCCGCCCCTCATTCGAGACGTAATTTCAACGCTTCACGGGCTGCACGGCGGTTGCATGTCGCGCAAGTAAGTTGCATCATGCCTGAGGCTGAGTCGGTGTGGGGGGCCGATCTCTGGCGCGATCTCTTGCATTGATGGTTTGGAACGCGTCTTGCGAGATCAAAAACAGAAACCACGGCCCGATGAGCCATGAGCTCGGACGCGTTGCGCAACGGCGAAGCCCGAGCAAGTGCGATCTTCGCGTGCTTGCCCGCGGCGGGATCAGAAGGTCGGTGGAGTGTTCACCCAGACCACCCGGCAGATCACCTCTCCGGCCGCCCGATAGCGATGGGGGAGATCGGAGCGAAAGAAGAAGCTATCGCCCGGTTTCAGGATATTGACCGACTCACCGACGACCAGCTCGATTTCCCCCTCCAGGACGTAGCCCACCTCCTCGCCCTCGTGCCGAAATGGTCCGTTGTACTCGCTGCCCGGCAGCAGGATGGTGATCATGGCCTCCAGGCGGCGGTTTTCCGCGTACGGGACGAGCACCTCGGCCTTCTCGCCAGGCACACCTCGGCCGATGGTAAGCCGCTCGTTCGCTCGGAAAATGACCAGGGGGCTCGGCGCCCGATCCTCGAACAACGCGACCGTGCTGACGCCAAGGGCTCTTGCCACGCGATGCAATGTCGCCAGCGATGGATCGGTCATATCGTTCTCGATCCGCGACAGCAAGCTTTCCGAGCAGCCCGATGCGACGGCGAGATCCTTGAGGCGCATGCGCTTGGCGAGGCGGAAATGCCTGACACGGCCGCCGACCCGAGGCGGATTCCTCTCAAGCGCTCGCGCTTTGGCGTTTGCTCGCAACAGCCCCCCTGCAGCACGAAGCAACGGCCGCAGGAGCTTATAACGGTGATTCCATCATTTGCAAACGGGTCTCGCTGCAGCGTAATTGCATGGTGTGCAACCTCACGGACCACCACATGACCCTAACGCCGTCCGCAACTCACAGCCTGCTCACCGCGCTGGACCGCCCCACCGAGCTGGCGGAGAACCTGCCGCGCGAGGCCTACACCGACCTGGAATTTTTCCGGTTCGAGATGGACCGCGTGTTCTTCCGCAACTGGGTATTCGTGGGTGCCGCGGGCGAGATACCTAGTCCCGGGGACGCCATCCCACTGACCTTGTGCGACATGCCGATCGTGCTCGTGCGGCAGCATGACGGCTCGGTCAAGGCCTTCCACAACGTTTGCCGTCATCGCGGTCCCATCCTGGTGCGTGAAGCAGCCAAGTCGCAGAGCGCGCTCACCTGTCCTTACCATGCATGGAGCTACGATTTGGACGGCACGCTGAAGCGCACCCCGGCCTACATGGGCTCCGGCCGCCACGATTCCGGTCCGCTCGATAAGGCCTGCATGGGACTGAAGCGGATACGCTGCGACATCTGGCGCGATGGCGTCTTCATCAATCTCTCGGGTGAAGCCGGATGCCTGGCCGACGTGTATGCCCCGCTGGAGCAGCGCTGGAAGGATCATGATCTGTCGCTGCTGCGCTACGGCGGATCACAGCGACTCAGGATCAATGCCAACTGGAAACTCGCGATGGAGAATTTCCAGGAAGGCTACCACTTGCCGATGACCCATCCGTTCTTGAATTCCCTGTCGTCACTGGAGAACCATTACAGCGTCGTCGAGCCTGCCTACCAGGGCCAAGGTAGTCACTTTTACGACATGGGGCAGGCGGGCCACGGCAATCTGCCTCGCTTCCCGAACCTGCCGAAGTACTGGAGGAATCGCGCGGAGTATCCCGCAGTGCTTCCCAATCTGATGTTCGGGATGCATCCCGATCATTTCCTGTTCTTCGGTTTGATCCCGCTCTCGCCGTCGTTGACAGAGGAAGTCTTTCATTTCTACTTCGTCGGCGAGGAGTCCCTCGCGGAGCGATTTGCAGCCTCACGCGAGCGCGTCATGAGCAACCTGCGTGCCATCAACGCCGAGGACGTAGGCGTGGTCGAGAGCATGCAGGTCGGCCGCCATTCGCCCGCCTATACGAGCGCGCCGTTCTCCCCCTACCAGGAAGCCACGCTGCATCAGTTCCAGCTGAAAATCGCCCGGATGCTTCAGCAGACCGGCTCGGACCGATAAGAATGGCGAACACGAGCGTCCGCCGCCTGTTCGTTCTGCTCTGCGGATTCGAGGTGCTGCCCAAGAGCATCTCGACCCGGAACAGCGGGGAACGCTTCATCATGAGCGAACCCATCTCGGCATATTTGCTCGACACCGAAAGCGGTTGGATCCTGCTCGACACCGGGTTCGATCCAGTGAACGTGCAGGATCTGCCGACGATCAACCGGCACTTCTTCGCCAACGGCCTCTATCCGCCGGTTGTCTCCGACGCGCATCGGCTGGAACGGCAACTGGCGCAGATCGGCATCGGCTTCAAGGACGTGGGGCACATCGTCCTGAGTCATCTGCATTTCGATCATACCGGCTATCTCAAATACTTCCCCCACGCCAAGGTCTCGATCCAGCGACGTGAATACGCCTGCGCTGCAAGTGGCAAGACCACCCTCGGCCACATCGTCTCCGATTTCAACCTGCCAAGCATTCGGTGGACCCTCGTGGATGGAGACTGGGAGCTCGTGCCGGGTGTCAACATGATCGATACGCGCGGCCACACCGAAGGTCACCAGTCGGCCGTGGTCGAGCTCGCCAATTCCGGAACGATCGTTCTGCCCTTTGATGCCGGCGACCTGCAGGAGAATTTCGACCAGGAGATCCTCCCGGGCGAGTCCGTCGATGATGCGGCGGCACTGGCGGCTATCCGGCGCGTGAAATCCATCGTTGCGGAGACCGGCGGCAGGCTGATCTTGTTTCACGATCCCGTTGCCATTCAATCTACCCGGCTGGCGCCGGCCTTCTACGACTGAGGATCAAAGGCATGGCTGCGAAGAAGTTCCATCTGGCGTGGTTTGCACACTTTGCCGTGGACGAATGGCTCGATCCGCTCACCTCGGCCGGCGGCAGTCCGTGGGACGGCAAGTTCTATCTGGAGATGGCGCGCACCCTGGAGCGCGCCTGTTTCGACTACATCATGTTCGAAGACACGCTGATGGTGTCCGACGTTTATACCGGCACGACGGAGCCATACCTCAAGGAGGCGCTTCACGTGCCGAAGCACGATCCCGCGCCGCTCGCTGCCATGATCGGTGCGCAGACCTCGAAGATCGGCGTCGTTGCCACCCTGTCAACGCTCGGCTATCCGCCGTTCCTGCTCGCACGGCTTTGCGCCACGCTCGATCACATCGCCGGAGGGCGGTTCGGCTGGAACATCGTCACCAGCGGGGAGGATCTCGCGGCGCAGAACTTCGGCATGGACAAGATCACCGCGCACGACCTGCGCTACGAGATGGCGGATGAGTACCTCGAGCTGGTGAACCGGCTCTTCGCCTCCTGGGATGCGGACTCGATCGTGCGCCATCGCGAGAGTGGGACGTATGCCGACTACCGCAAGGTGCGGGCAATTCATTTCGAGGGGAAATACTACAAGTGCCGCGGACCGCTCAACACGGCCCCGATGCCGCAGGGCAGACCCGCCTACGTTCAGGCCGGCGGCTCGCCGCGAGGACGGGAATTTGCCGCGCGCCATGCCGATTCGGTGATCTGCGTGGCACGTGGCACGAAGGGGATGAAGGCGTTTCGCGACGATGTCCGTAGCCGCGCGGCAAGGCTCGGGCGCGACCCGGATGCGATCAAGATGCTGTTCCTGCTGGCGCCGGTGCTCGGCACCACCCGGGGGGAGGCCGAGGCCGAGAACGAGCGCGGCCTCTCATCCAGCCGCTTCCAGCACCACGCGCTTGCCCTGCAGAGCGCACTCGCCGGTATCGACCTGTCGCAATTCGACCTCGACAAGCCGCTGCCTGAGATGACCACCAGCGGCTCGATCGCCTCATTAGCCGGGTTCGCGCAGTTCGGCAGTGGCAAACCGCTGAAGCAGCTCATTCGCGAGGGCGGCAAGTCGTGTTGCCTCGACCTCGTGGGCACGGTCGAGGAAGTCGCTGATCAGATGGCGGCGGCGATGGAGGAGGTGGGCGGCGACGGTTTCCTGATCCGCCACCCGTTCCATGACATCAGCCGTCGCTACATTCTAGAGGTCGCCGAAGGCTTGGTGCCGGCGCTCCAGCGCCGCGGCGTCGTGCGGAGCGCATACACGGCTCCCACGTTGCGCCAGACGTTACGCGAATTCTGAGGTGCAATGAGCAGACATCACCTGCTGCGATCCAGCCCGGAGACCTGTCACTGGGGCTTCTTCGATGCGGCGCTGGCACCGGTCATCACGGTGCAATCGGGCGACGTGGTGACGATCGAGGCGATCTCCGGGGCGGCCGAGGTCATTCCGCCGGCCTGTTTCGACATGCTGCCGGAGCACGAGGCGGTTCTGGCGCAGCTTCAGCCCAAACTCGGCCCGCATATCCTGACGGGTCCGGTCGCGGTCGAAGCGGCAGTGCCCGGTGATGTGTTGCAAATCGAAATCCAAGCGGTGGAGCTTCGCCAGAACTGGGGCTGGAACATCATCCGACCCTTTCGAGGCACGCTTCCAGAGGATTTTCCGAAGACCAAGGTGTGGCATTCGGGCATCGATGTCGCCAGGCGGATCGGGACGCTCCCGTGGGGCCCCGAGCTGGCGCTGCGGCCCTTCTTCGGCATCATGGGCGTCGCCCCCGCGCCCCACCTCGGCCCGCAGGGTTCGATCGAGCCGCGCGAATATGGGGGCAACATGGATCTGAAGGAGTTGGTCGCAGGAACGACCCTCTATCTGCCCGTGTGGACAGCCGGTGCGCTGTTCTCGGTTGGAGACGGGCATGCCATCCAGGGCGACGGGGAAGTCTGCCTGACGGGCCTGGAGACGGCACTGCGCGGGACCTTTCGGCTCACTCTGCGCAAGGACATGAAGCTCTCCTTACCGATGGCCGAGACCCCGACGCATGCGATTACCCTCGCCTTCGATCCCGACCTGGATGATGCCGCCAAGCAGGCACTCCGGGCGATGATTGCACTCATCGTGGAACGCAGCGGAATCGCGGCCGACGATGCCTACGTGCTGTGCAGCCTGGTCGGCGACGTACGCGTTACACAACTGGTCGACGGCAACAAGGGCGCGCATGTCGTGATCGACAAACGCTGGCTGCAAAGTCCAGACGCTCTCAAGGGGGGACAGATCCCCCTTTGAGCCGTGACTTCGAGACACCTGGCCGCTCGCTCGCCGTGTCCGCACGCGGTATGGCCGCGACATCCCATCCCGCCTCGACCCTGGTCGCCATCGAGGTATTGCAAGCCGGGGGCAATGCGATGGATGCCGCCATCGCGGCCTGCGCGGTGCAATGCGTCGTCGAACCGGGATCCACAGGCATCGGCGGCGACTGCTTCGTCCTTTATGCGCCGCGCGGCGCGTCACGGATCGTCGCCTTCAATGGCTCGGGCCGGGCCCCCATGGGCGCGAGGGCAGAGCGATTGCGCGCAGAAGGACTCACCGCGATCGGCGCGCAGTCGCCGCATGCGGTCACGGTCCCGGGCGCTGTCGATGCCTGGAGCCAGCTGCTGCGCGATCACGGCACGCGCGAGCTGGGCACGCTGCTGCAACCAGCCATCGCCTACGCGCGGGAGGGTTACGCCGTGGCACCGCGCGTTCACCTTGAATGGACCGAGGCGGCGCCGCTCCTCGGCAAGGATCCCAATGCCCGGGCCGTCTTCTTGCCGGACGGCAAGCCCCCAGGGCTCGGTACGATTCATCGCCAGCCGGCACTGGCGGCTACACTGGAAGTGCTGGCGAGAAAGGGCCGCGATGGCTTCTATTTCGGCCCGGTGGCCGAAGACATCGTCGCCTATCTGCGCGGACTGGGTGGGCTGCATACGCTCGAGGACTTCGCGACCGCCAGCGGAGACTACGTAGCCCCCATCTCCACGCGCTTTCGCGATCACGAGGTCTTCGAGTGCCCCCCCAACGGCCAAGGGGTGATTGCACTGCTCATTCTCAACATCCTCTCGGGACTCCCTCACGATGCGGACCCACTCTCGGCCGAGCGGCTGTATCTCGAGATCGAGGCAGCACGGCTCGCCTATGCGCTGCGCGATGCGCATCTCGCCGACCCGAAGCTCGCGAGCGTCGACACCGACTGGCTGCTGTCGGAGAGTCTCGCCGCTCAGCTGCGCGGTCGCATCACGGACCACGCCTCAAGAGCGGTTGCCCCGCTCGGCACGCCCGAACACACCGATACCGTCTACATCACCGTGGTCGACCGCGACCGCAATGCGGTGAGCTTCATCAACTCGCTGTTCAATCAATACGGCAGCGGCCGGCTCGCCCCGCGAAGCGGCGTGCTGCTACACAATCGCGGCATGAGCTTCTCGCTCGAGCCCAACCATCCCAACGAGATCGCGCCTGGAAAGCGGGCGCTGCACACGATCATCCCCGGCATGCTGGTGCACGATGGGCGGGTGCAGATGCCGTTCGGCGTCATGGGCGGCCATTATCAGGCAATGGGACATGCGCACTTCCTGAGCAGGGTGGTCGACTACGGCCTGGACTTGCAGGCTGCGATGGATCTGCCCCGTGTGTTTCCCTTGCCAGGCACTCACATCGTCGAGGCCGAGAGCCGCATACCGGCGCCGACGCTCGAGGGCCTGCGGCGACGCGGCATCGAGCTGGTGCGCGCCAAGAAGCCGATCGGTGGAAGCCAGGCGATCTGGATCGACTGGGAAGCTGGGACGTTGATCGGTGCCTCGGACCCTCGCAAGGATGGCTGCGCCTTGGGCTATTAGCCGAGACGAGGATCGAGCAGCGCTCGCAGAATGTCGACGATCGCGGCAACCGCCAGGTAGGTCACAGCGCTCACGATCGCCACGCCGAGAACCGCTGGGAGGTCGGCCGAGGCGAACGCTTGAACCATGTAAGAGCCCAGTCCCGGCCAGGCGAACAGTCGCTCCACGATCAGGATATTGCTGAAGATCATGGCGACTTGCAGCGAAACCATCGTCAAGGGCGGGCCGGCGGCATTGCGCAGCGCATGGCGGATGAGCACCCTCCCCTCGCTGAGCCCCTTGGCACGAGCCGTGCGGATGTAGCCTTGCGTGTACACTTCCTGGAGGCTCGAAGCGAGGGTCCGCCCGACCGAAACGGCGATCGGCAGCGCCAAAGTCACCGCCGGCAGAACCAGATGAGCCAGCGAGTCGAGCAGCATGCGAGGCTGACCGGTGATGATGGCGTCGAGCGTCATGAATCCGGTCGGGCCCGGGTGAAAATTATCCGGCGAGATACGTCCCCCGCCCGGAAGCCATCCGAGCTGGTACCAGAACAGCAATGGCAGGAGCAGGCCGGTCAAAAAGATCGGCACCGAGGCCGCGCCGATGAGCGCGAGCCGCAAGCCGCCAATCGAGGGCCTGAGCGCCTGCGGCAGTGCCACGGCGGCGCCGAGCAGGCAGCCGAGGAGCAGCGCCGCGGCGATGAGCTCCAGGGTCGCCGGCGCGAAATGCGCCAGGTCCTGTGTCACCGGCTGATGCGTAGAGATGGATTGGCCCAGGTCGCCGTGGGCGAGTTGATACAGGTAGCGCGCGTAGCGCACCGGCATTGGGCGATCGAGCCCCATCTCTTTACGCTTCTGCTCGACGAGACTGTTCGGGGCGTTCGGCCCCATCAAGGCGCGCGCTGGATCCGCCGGTACGAGCTGTTGCAAGGCGAACAACACGACCGTCATGGCCAGCAGAACGCCGCCAAGCGCTGCGATTCGCCGCACGAGGAACAGCCACATGAGCTACTGCCGCCGGATCGTGCCGTAGTCGACCGCCCACGGGAGCGCCGGCCGCGTGCCCAGATCGGTGAGCCCGGCGCGATAGACGATCACATCCTTGATGTCCGCGAGCGGCACGAACGCGCCATCGGCAAAGAGAATGTCGGATATGCGCAGGTACTGCCTGTCACGCTCGGCGATGGAGGTGATCCGGCTGGCCTGCGCGCAGAGTGCATCGACCGTCGGGTTCGAATAGCCGAAGAAATTGAGCGCGGCGCCGGTCTCGAAGAACACTCCCGTCTGGGTCGCCGGATGCACCGAATCGGGATAATCCTGAGCGATGAAAATGTCCGGTGCGCGTTGCAGGTCGTTCACCATGCTCGATTCCTGGTCGATGGGAATCGACCGGACCGTCGCAGTGACCCCGATGCCCTTCAACAACGAAACCATGAACTCCGCGATGCGCTGCTGAACCGGCGCCTCCTGGTCGGCATAGCCGATTTCGAGCGTCACCCCGCCGACGGCGGCGATGGCCCGTCGCGCTGCCTCGAGATCCGCCGGGAACACCACCGGCGCCGGTCCCCGGATCATCGCCTTGGGATAGAGCGAGCGCGCCGGCGTCGCGAAGGCACCGAAGACCTCATGCAGCCAACGTGCTGGGTTGATGGCGGTGATCACCGCCGTGCGCACCGCTCGGTTGCGCAGCGCCTTGCTCCGGTTGAAATACGCGATCTCGAGACCGAGTGCGTCGTGCGCGTCGACTTTCAGCCCCGCCGGCACCTTGTCCAGCTGGTCGAACGGATAGCCGTGCTCGATGATGTCGAGCTCGCCCCGCTGGAGCATCAGCATCTGCTGATTCATCGTCGGCACGATCAGGATCTCGATGCGGTCGAAGTACGGCCGTGCGCCCCAGTAGTGCGCATTGCGGACCAGAACGTAGCGCTGCCCACGCACCATCTCGGCGAGCATGAAGGGGCCCGTGCCGTCGGCATGATCGTTGAGCCAGGTCACGCCCAGATCCCCGCCCGCGTGCTCGACCAGCGCCGCAGGCCCGATCACCTTGGGCGCCCAGGGGCTGGCCAGTCGGTCGAGGAAGGCTGGCTGGGGCGTCTTCAACTTGATGATGAAGGTGTGCGGATCGGGTACGGACATGGAGTCCACGCCGTCGAGGAAGTAGGACAGCGGCAGAGTGGGATGCCGGCGCCGTTTGAAATAGGCGAGCACGTCTGCAGATGTCATGGGCCGGCCGTCGTGAAAGGTGACGCCATCGTGCAGGATGAAGCGGTAAGTCAAACCGTCCGGCGAGACACTCCAGCGTTGGGCCAGCCAGCCGGCAATCTCGGTCGTGCCGGGCTTGTACTGTACCAGCCCCTCGTAGAGGACGCGCACCGCATCGAGTCCGAACAGGAGGATCGCATCGTCGGGATCGAAGGTAGCGACGTCCTCGTTGTACGCCACGCGCAGGACTCTTTCGGCAGGCGCGGCTCTGACGGCGAGTGCCAGCAGAACGAGCAGCATCGCCAGAGCGCCCCTCATCAAACGGTCTTCATCAGCGAGCGCAGTCCATCGCCGGCCAGATTCGCGGTGACCACGAGGACGAAGATCGCAACCGCCGGCAGAATGGGGATCCACCAATGGGTCGTCAGGCTGGCGAGACTTCGAGCCGTCATCGCGCCGAGCTCGGGTGCCGGTGCGGGAGCGCCGAGCCCGAGGAAGGAGAAGAGCGAGAGCACCAGGATGACGTTTGCGACATCCAGCGTAGCGGTCACGAGCAGGCTCGGAAGCGCAGCCGGCAACAGATAGCGGAGGACCAGCCGCAGCCCGGCCACGCCTGAGAGCCGCGCTGCCTCGGCATGCGGTCGCGTCGCGATCGTTTTGATCTCAGTGCGTACGATGCGCGCATACCAGGGCCACCAGAAGACGCCCATGACGGCCACCGTGTGCCAAAGGCCGGGGCCGAGCGCCGCCACGGCGGCCAGCGCGATCATCGTCGACGGAATGACGATGAACAGCTCGGTAAGCCGGGCAAGCATTGAGTCGACAATGCCGGCCGCCACCGCTGCAGCGGCGCCGACCAACGTGCCGACCACGACACCGATCGCGATGACGGCGAGGCTGGGCAGCCACGTGAGGCGCACCCCATAGATCAGCCGCGTGAGCATATCTCGCCCGATCTCATCGGTGCCGAAGAGATAGCGGAGCGAGGGTGGCTGGTACGGCGCGGCGATTTGTACCACAGGGTCGGCAGGCGCGAGCCACGGGCCGATGATCGCAATCAGGGTGATCACGAACAGCATGCAGATCGCGGCCGCCTCCAGACCTGGCATCCGCAGCAAACCCCCGGCTGCCTTTCGACAGAGGCCCGTGATCACGCCACGGCCCCAGGCAACCGATCCGGCATCGCGGCGAGCAGTGCCCGCGTGGCCGGGTGCGCCGGCGAGCTTACGATCTGATCCGCATCTCCCATCTCGACGATCTCTCCGGCCGCCATCACGACAATCCTGTTCGCCACGAAGCGGGCAGCGGCAAGGTCGTGAGTGACGAACAAGAGTGCCATCCCTAGGCTGCGGCTCAATCTGCCGATCAGGTTCAGCATCGCGGCCGCCAGAGTCATGTCCATCGCACTGATGGCCTCGTCGCACAAGAGCAGGCTCGGGGGCACCGCGATCGCGCGCGCGAGCGCCGCACGCTGGCATTGCCCACCGGATAGATCGCGCGCCCGCGCCCCGCTAAGCCGGGGGTCGAGTCCGACTTGCGACAACGCTGCTGCGACCCGCGCGCTCCGCTCGGCTCTGGGCAGACCAAGCGGCCTCAGCCGCTCTCCGATTTGTTCGCCCACCGAGAGCCATGGAGTGAGCGAGCCACGCGCATCTTGGAAGATGACCTGCGGCGGCTCGCCACGCGCGCGCACGACGTCTCCATCATCGGGTTCGAGCAATCCGGCGGCGATGCGCAGCAGCGTCGATTTGCCCGAGCCGCTGCCACCGACGACCGCGACGGCCTCGCCGCGGTAGATGCGAAGATTGATGCCCTCGAGCGCGCGCACCCCAAGCGCACGCCCGAAGAGGCCGTGGGGTGGAGCGAAGCTCTTTCGAACCATCGCCATCTCGACCAAGATTTCCCGCTTGGTCGCCACGGATTGCGGCCATTCGGGCAGCCCTCGGGTCCAAAGATCGGCACTGACCTCCGCGCTGCGGAAACAGGCGGACGAGCCGCCGTGATGAGCCGGACTCGGCACCGGACGCGTGCTTCGGCAATCCTCCGTCACCAGCACGCATCGGGTCGCGAAAGCGCAGCCGACAGACGCCGAATGCGCGGTCGCCGCGGCGGTCACTACGGTCGGCAGCTGCCGCCGTCGATCTGCGCTGAGACCGAAGCGTGCGCCGAGCAACGCAGCGGTATAGGGATGGGCAGGCCGGGCCCGCAACCTCTCCGCTGGCCCGTCCTCGACCAGCCGCCCGGCATGCATGACGGCGATACGGTCGGCCAGCACCGAGGCGACCGCCAGATCGTGGGTGACGAACAGCATCGCGGTGCCCACCTCCCGCGCCAGCCCGCGCAGCAGGTCGAGAATCTGAGCCTGAACGACGACATCCAGCGCGGTCGTTGGCTCGTCGGCGATGATGAGCCGAGGCCGCTTGGCGACCGCCATCGCGATCATGACCCGCTGACACTGACCGCCCGAGAGCTGATGCGGATAGGCACGCAAGCGGCTTTCCGCGTTCGCGATGCCAACCCTCTCGAGCCACAAGCTGGGCGGTGTGCCATCCGCAATTGCCTCGGCCAGCTGCTCGCCGACGCGCATGGACGGATTGAGCGAGCCAATCGGATCCTGGAAGACGATCCCGAGCCGCTCTGCCCGTACGCGCCGCCAGTGCTCCTGCGCTCCGTTCTCGAGGCTCAGCCCGTCGATGGCGATGCGGCCGCGCACGATGGGGCGGCTCTGCGCGGGAAGCAGTCCAACCGCCGCCAGTGCCAGGGTCGACTTGCCCGAGCCGCTCTCGCCCAGCATCGCGACGATCTCGCCGCGGCCGACCTGGAACGCGATCCGCTGGAGCACGCGGTTGGGCTGGCCACCGCGGTGCAGAGTTACCGACAGGTCGACGACATCTAGCGCCGGCGCGGAGGCCTCGCGCTCATCGTGATTGAACAGACTGAGTGGCCGGTTATAGTCGACTCCCAGAGGGTCGCACAATGCGCCGATGCTGTCGATGATGGTATTTTGAGCGAAGGTGCCGCGGTGGCCAGATCCTGAAGGATTTAGCCGCGAGGTTAATGCACGATGAATGCAGACGATGCTCTGGTTCCGGATCAGGATCGGGATTTCCGAGGCTACGGCGCGGACCCTCCGGACCCGAAATGGCCCGGCGGTGCCCGCGTCGCAGTCAACATCAATCTCAATTTCGAGGGCGGCGCCGAGCGGACGATCGCCAACGGCGACGGCTGCTCGGAGGGACTGCTGAACGACATCGGCGCGCCCCCTTATTCCGGCATTCGCAGTCCGCTCGTGGAATCGATCTTCGAGTACGGCCCGCGCGTAGGGGTATGGCGGCTGCTCAGGATCTTTCGCGACTTCGACGTGCCGGTCAGCGTGCTGGGGGTCGTGCAAGCACTGCAGCGCAATCCCGAGCCGACCGCCGCTTTCATCGAAGCCGGTCACGAGATCGTCAGCCATGGGTGGCGCTGGATTGACTATCACACGGTGGATGAGACGACCGAGCGGCAGCACATCAGGCGGGCACTGGACGGCATCGCAGCGCTGACCGGCCGGCGTTCGGTCGGCTGGATGACGGGACGCCCTGGACCGAACACGCGGCGTCTGATCGCCGAGGCTGGGGTCGCCTACGATCGGGATTCGCTGAGCGACGAACTACCTTACTGGACGCAAGTCGGTGGACGTAAGCATCTGGTCATACCCTATTCATTCGAGACAAACGACAATCGCTTCGACCTCAATCTCGGCTTCAGCACGGCCGAGGATCTCACGCGTTACTTTTGCGACTGCTTCGAGTTGCTCTATGCCGAAGGTGCCGATCACCCGAAGCTCATGAGCATCGGCTTGCACGATCGCTTGGTTGGCCGTCCCGCCCGCGCGGTCGGCCTCATCCGTTTCCTCGAGCATGTGCGCAAGCATGATAAGGTCTGGTTCTGCACGGGCGAGCAGATCGCCGGACACTGGAGGAAATTTCATCCGTCGTCCTGAACTCCGCTCATGCAACACGGTGCGCGGGAAGCGCCTGGCACTTGCGCCCGTCTCGGAGTGCGGCGAATCGAGGGTGCCCTGAAGCGCGCGATCAAGCCGGGAATCGGCTGCGGAACACCAGTTGGTCGAGCGGCTTGCGCTTGCTCGGTGCTTCACGCCCGCGAAGCTTATCCGGCAGCAGAGACTTGTCGCCCTTTTTACCGATCGCCACCGCCGCCTCCACTCGGAAACGCTCGGGAACGGCGAGTTCCAGACGTGCTCGCTCGAAGTCGACGCCGGACATGCCGTGCGCATGGTAGCCGAGCGCCGTCGCCTGCAGCGCCAGCATTGCCCAGGCGGCCCCGGCATCGAAGCTATGGGTGTGCGACGGTTCGGGCATCTGGCCCGGCTTCATCTCGATCAGCCCGTCGGAGCAGATGAAGATCAAAACCCCGGCGTTCTTGGCCCAGCTCGCATTGAATGGAATCAAGAGACCGAGCAGACGCTCCCACTCGCAATCGCCGCGTCGGACGTACACGAAGCGCCAAGGCTGGGCGTTGAAGGCCGAGGGGGCCCAGCGCGCGGCCTCGAAAATGGTAGCGAGGTCCTGCTCGGGGATCGCGGAACCGTCGAACGCCCGGGGCGACCAGCGTTCTAAAATGAAGCGTTCGACTGGATGGTCCGGCTGCCTTGCTTCGTGACCCTGAGAGGCGGTATCCATCAGTCAGGGTACCTCATGCCGCATTCGCGGACTTCCAGGCTGCGAAGGCCTCGATGATCTCGCCGCTCTTGCGGCGCGCCCCGCTCTGAAGATACTCCATCGCGCGCAGCGAAGCCTCGTGCGCCTCGTAGCTCGAACCGCCGACGCAGTCCTCGACGACGCGGCAGTAGTAGTCACCTTGATGACCGTCCACGAACGTGTAATGGACACACACGTCCGTGAGCCCGCCCGTGAGAATGAGCGTCTGCACTTTCAAGCCCTTCAGCAGAATCTCGAGATCCGTCCCGTAGAATGCGGAGTAGCGGCGCTTCGGGACCAAGTAGTCGCCCGAGCGAAAGTCCACCTCGTCGGCGGCGATCTCAGTTGAGTGCAATCCCTCGAGGCAATGCACATCTTCGGTGCCATCGAGCTCCCGACCGAAGTCAACCATGTCTGGCCGATGCACCTCCTGGATAAAGATGACCGGGATGCTGGATTGGCGCGCGACATCGACCAGCGTCCGGGCGATCAGTCGCCGCTCCGTGGATCCGCTCATGTGGGGCACACCGTTCTCCCTTCCTGGCAGATAGGGTCCACCACGCTGAAAATCTACCATGATCAGCGCCGGTTTGCCCACGATCAACGAGTGCTTCGGGTTCATTGGCTTTGTCATCTCGAACCTCTATCTGCGCACTGCGTTGTGCAGGCGTGCCCATCTGGTGCCGTCGCGCCAGATGGATCACGATTGGTGCAGTCAGTGCACCCTCTGGGTGCAAATGCAGCCCTGCCTTCGGGAGTGCATTGATGAAATCGTGGAGTTGCATTCGTTCGCTAGAATAAACTGCGGGCGCTCGCCGTATCGGCGATTTTGCGCCGCTTGGCGGCCTCCCCACCGCATGCTAGCCTGCCAACGATCGTATAGACGGCAGACGATCACGGTGCCATCCCATGCGTTGACGCGCTCCGGCGAAAGCGCTCCGACTCGGACGAGCTTGCGGCGCGGTTATCTGTCGCTGCTCGAGAATCTGGCCCAGACGCTCGGCGCGGTCGCCCCTTCGGGCACTATGAGCGTCACCATCCCGCTGCTGATGCTCAGCGCGGCCAACGGCACGTGGCTGCTGCTACTGATCACGCTGTCGATTTTCTTGCTGATCATGTTGAGTGTGATGCGCTTCGCGGCACTGCACGCCGCGGCCGGCTCGCTCGCGACCTACAGCCAGCTCGGCTGGGGTGTGCGCGGTGGACTGCTCGGCGGCTGGATCTATCTGCTTGGCATTGCCTTCTGCGTGCCCTCGGCGTTGTTCGCTTCGGCGTCCTACGTCGATTTGCTGCTGGTGCCGACCTTCGGCGCTGGGGGACCGCTGCGCCTCTCGATCCTCACTGCCCTGCTGACGATCGGCGCCTGGCTCGCGGCGCACCGCGATGTGAAGCTATCGACCAATCTCATGCTCGCGATCGAGTGCGGGTCCGTCACCGTGATGGTGCTTTTGTTGATCGCTGGGATGTTCCATGCGCGTGCGTGGATCGATCCTGCGCAGCTGCGGCTGACGGGCGTGCACTTCGGCGGTCTGCAGGGAGGTCTGGTGCTTGCCTTCATGCTAATGGCTGGATTCGAGGGCACGACCAGCCTAGGGGAGGAATCGCGCGATCCGCAGATCACTGTTCCGCGCGCGATTTGCCGCTGCATGCTGCCGCTCACCGCGCTCTACCTGTTGCTATCGTACTGCCTGGTGTCGTTACAGAACCACGGAGTGATCGCCCCGCAGGAAAATGGGCTGACCGTCCCCTTCGTGAGCATCGCACACTCGATTCATTGGCCCTGGCTGGGACCTTTGAGTTCGTTGGGTGTGGCGCTGAGTTTTTTCGCCTGCGGCCTCGCCTCGCTCACCGTGGCCTCACGCGTGCTGTTCTCCATGGCGCGCGACGGCCATCTCGCACAGCGCCTCGCGCGAGTGCATCCGCGCAATGCCACGCCTTCCCGCGCGATCGCACTCGTCTGCATCTTCTCCATCATCGTTCCTATTGTCATGGTGAGCGCAGGGGCCCAACTGAGTGTGAGCATCAATGTGCTCTCCCAGCTCGGGTCCCTCGGGCTCATCGGCGCCTACCTGGTCGTGGTGCTGGCGCTGCCGCGGTACTTGCACCGAGAGGGGATGCTCCGACGCTCGGATGTGGTACTGGCAGGCCTGGCGGCCGCGATGCTGCTCATCGTACTCGAACTGAGCGTCTACCCTCCTCCGGCGGCTCCATACGACTATCTGCCGTATATCTTCTTGACCTGCCTCGCGGCGGGCGTGCTGCTCTCGGGCACGCGCTGGCTCGCGCCCAGCAGCGCGCGGCCGAACCCAAATTGATCGGGGGCACTCTTGCCCCAGGGCTGCGCAACTTTCATCCCGTCCCTCCTTGCCACCGATCTCAATCGCGAATATGGCCCGATTTCGGTCACTTTGCGTAGGTGGGATTCAAGCGCGATTCGAGGAACGCCGCGCCTGTGGTTGGCGGATACTTGGCCGGTTCCGAAGAGCGCCCGATAATCGGTGCCACCACCGCGTCCGCGTTGGGATCTAGAAAAAACGCTATGGAGTAGCGCTCCTGCGCCGGCGGCAGCACGCGATGCTGAGTCGACATGTAGGTGTCGTTGCTCCAGCGCATGAGGCAATCGCCGATATTGCAGAGGAAGGCGCCGGGAATGTGCGCTGCGTCGATCCAGCCGCCGTTGCGCGGGCGGATCTGCAGGCCGCCCACACCGTCGCCCATCAGCAGCGTGAGATTGCCGTAATCGGTGTGCGCGCCCGCTCCCATACCCGCGCTGCCGGAAGGCTGCGCGGGATAATGCAGCAGCCGCAGCGTTGCCATGGGGCAATCGAGTCTGCTCTCGAAAAAATTCTCCGGGATGCCGAGATCCAAGCTGAACGCGCGATGCAGCAGCGTGCCGAGTTCGAGGCACCGGCCGTAGTAGTCGAGCATCAGCGCACGCCAACCGGGTAGATCTGGCCAGGCGTTCGTTCCGAGACGGCGCCGCGCGTGGCACGGGTGACCATCCGGTAGTTCGAGCCCAATATTAAAGGCCTCCTTCCGATCGGGGAGCGAGCTCACGTCGAGGCGTTCCTCGAGCAGATCGACGTAACCGCGGTTGTCGCCGACGCGACCACGCGCCAGTGCACGCTTGGCACCCGGAGGAAGCGCGAAGAAACTCCGCGACGCCTCGAACACTGCGTCGATCAGGGCCGCGCTGAGGAGGTGACCGGTCACGTAGAAAAACCCGATACTCCGGCCGGCATCGCCGACGGCCTGCGCCACCATCAGCCGATCCGATAAAATCGGCGACGTTAGGCCGCCGACATCGATCACGGCTGGCACGGCGCTCACGTATCGACTCCCATTTGGTAACCAGTGTATTGATCCGCGAGCCCTTCGCCAACTTGAGCTTGCCGCGCCCTCGCCTCGATGAATAAATCGGACATCGCCGTCTCCTCACCGCTGGTTGCACTAGGCACGACACAGCGGAAGATCACGACGACATGGAACGCAACCTGGGCGTGAGGCCTTCTTGCTCCCCTCGCGGCCGAGCCCCCGAATGAATGCGGACTCACGCCAAGGGATCGTGAAACTTCATCAGCCGCCCGGAATTGAACATGACCACGAGGCTGCTGAGATTCTGCAGCAGTGCCGCGAATAGCGCGCCGCTCGCACCGAGCACACCCGCGACGGCACAAGCCATGATGGCGATCGTCCAGATGAGACCGAGCGCGACATTCGTGTAAATGGTGCGCCGGCAGCGCCTGCTCAAACGAATGCAGGTGCCCAGTCGGCGCAAATCGTTGGTCATCAATACGAGATCCGCCGATGCCAGCGCCACGTCTGTCCCCTGGCCGCCCATCGCAATACCCACCGCGCCGGCCTTGAGTGCAAGTGCATCGTTGATGCCGTCTCCGACGACGAGGGGCCGGTGGCCGGAGGCGACCTCGCCGAGGACGGTCCTCATCTTTTCCTCGGGAAGAAGCTCGGCGTAGACATGGCTGATATTCAGACGCTCCGCGATGCGTCGCGCAGCCGCGGATCGATCGCCGGTAATCAGAATCTGGCGGCGCAGTCCCAGCCGCGCGAGATCGGCGACGGCCTCTTTCGCTTCCGGCCGCACCTCGTCCGCGAGCAAGACCCACCCGAGAAAGCGCGAACCGCGAGCCACCCCTGCGATGGGGCCCTCGTGGGTCGGAGCCTCCGAGAACGGAATGCCGAGCCGCTCGAACAGCGCCGCGCGTCCGAGGGCCACCACATCGCGGCCGTGACGAGCGACGACGCCCAGCCCTCTCGTTTCTTGTACATCTTCCAGAGCCAGCGGGACCCCATCTCCAAGGAGCGGCGCAAGCGCCCGGCTGACCGGATGGCTGCTTGCGGCGCCGAGACTGCCCGCCACTTTTACGAGCTCATCGAGAGCCACGTTCGGCTCCGGACGCGCTTCGACCAGTCGCAACCAGCCCAGCGTCACGGTTCCCGTCTTGTCGATCGCCAGGGAGTCAACGGTCGCGAGGCTTTCGAGAAAGGCCGCGCCCTTCACCAGAATGCCATGCCGGCTGGCCACCGAAATGCCTGCGATCGATGTGGCGGGCGCCGCCAAGACGAGCGCGGCCGGACACGACGCGACCAGCACCGTGAGCATCGCCGGGGTGCTCCCCGATACGAACCACACCCCAGCTGCGAGCAGCAGCACCAGTGCGAGATAGCGGTTCGCGTACCGTTCGAGCATGCGCGTGATCGGGGGCTTTACCTGCTCCGCCTCGCGAAGCAGTGCGACCACACGGCCGAGAGTCGTCTGGGCGCCGACTCTCGTGATGTTGACCCTCAAGTGCCCATCGAGATTGATGGTCCCGTTGAGCACTTCGGAGCCGGGCGTCACTTCGATCGGGACCGACTCCCCGCTGATCGAAGCGACATCGATGCTCGAGGCCCCGGTCTCTACGATGCCATCGGCCGGAATGCGATCACCCGCCCGCACGTCGATCCGATCACCTACCCGAAGCGCCCGCGCGCTCACTTCCTCGACATCACCGTTCGGCAGCAGCCGACGTGCTTTGGTCTGGGTGAGGCGGCTCAGCGCACGGATAGCTTCCTGCGAACCGAGCAGCGAGCGCTCTTCGAGAATGTGCCCCACCGTCATGATCAGCGGGAGAAGCGCCGCCGTCAGCAGATTAGCGCTCGCCCAAGCCGCCAGAATCGCGAGCGCAATCAGCTGGTCGGTAATGCCGTGCAGATCCGGCTGCCGCAGGCTTCGCCATGCGGCGCTCAACGCCGGCACCGTCACCAGAAGCGCCGCGATGCCCACTACCAATTCGGCCACGTCGCGCTGAGAGGGACGCACGATCTGAATCGCCCCCGCCACGAGCAGGCAACCGGCGGCACCAAGGGACAGCGTCAACCGGGTGGCGAGCGAGAACTGCTCGGATCCGCTCAGGAGCGCGGTTTCGGCGCCCGGGTCGGGCTCATCCGTGATCGTCGTCAATGATGTCCTCCCGCGGGCAGAATCAGGCGGGCGGCGCCGGTGCCGTCCGCACTGAACACCTTGCCCGCTTGACCCAGTATCCCGACAATTTGCTCTCGATAGAGCTGTTGGGACAGCATATCGCCCGATAGACCGTGTGCATCGTGAGACAGCGCCACGATCGCCGCCGTGCGGGTCTCGGCCTCGTTGACCTGCTCTTGCCGGCGTGCCTGCGCATCCCTCAGGATTCGGTCCGCATCCTCATTTGCCCTCTGCCTCGTCATCTCCGCCTGGGTACGCGCTTCCGCGATGGTGGTTTGGGCCTGCTGCAGCGAGAAGAGCACGGCATCGAATGCACCCTTGGCGTCGGCGGGAATGGCCGGCACGAGATCCACTCGGCTCACCCGAATGCCCAAACTGACGCCCCGGGTAACGAGATCCGCCAACCGCCGGTTCACCTCCGCGACGAGATCCGCGCGCAGAGACTCGCGGCCGGCCCGAGCGGCATCGTTGGTGGCATTCCGTTCGGGACGAGCGACGAGGATCGTATCGAGATCGCGCCCGGCGGTCACCGCCACCGCGCTCGACGCATAGAGCCGCGCAAGCGCAGGTTCCACGTGGGCGGAAGAAAGTATGTAGGCGTTGGCATCGGTAATCTGATAGAAAACCGACGCATTGAGGTTCACGACGCTCATGTCGCCTGTGAGCAGCAGCGCCGCATTCTTGCGCGGATCCTCGCTGATCATCCCGCCAGATTCGCTTGCCGCGACCTTGAACTCGATCTGTCGATTGGGCGCAGGGAGAATGATCACCCGCTCGAGGGGCTGCGGCAGAGCCAGCAGAAGTCCTGCCCCGCGTTCGCGGACGACGGTTCCCAGCCGCAGTACCACGGCGCGGCTGTCCGCCGGCACTTCACGGCAGTTGGAAAGTGCCCATCCGATTCCGAACAAGAAGACCACAATGAATAGAAACCGGAACGACAGCTGCGCAGACTGCGCCCACGCGCTCTGAGGCTCCGAGCCGTGCTTGCCAACGGAATCGGTCACCGCGGCGGCCTCTTCGATGCGCTCACCGGCAGAGCTCCCGCGCTCCTGCCCGGGCCGTCCACCAGGATCCGAAACGGCGCCGCGTCGGTGCGCAGGATCACGGTGGTATTGGTGTGAATGACGGTCGAGAGCGTATCGAGCGAGCGCAGCAAGGTGTAAAGGTCGCGATCTCGATCGTAGGCCTGCGAATAGATATCGGCAGCTTCCACCTTCGCTTTGGCATCGATCCCCGCGGCGTCGGTCTTCGCCTGGGCGACCAGCACGCGGCTATCGCGGTCCGCGTTCGAGACGATCTCGGCGGCGGCTCGCTCACCGTCCGCCTGGCGCTCGGCCGCGACGGTTTCGCGCTCGGCGGCCATTCGGGCGACCGTTGCGTTGAGGGTTTCAGAGGGCAGCGTCAGTCGCTCGATTCCGACTTGCAGAATCCTGATCCCGTAGACATTGAGGGCCTGCGCGTCGATGCGCTGCAGGAGCTGGTGCTCGAGCTCGCGCAATCGAATCTTCGAGGCATCCGTATTGATCAGGCTCGCCAGCTCGAAGCTGCTGACCGTGATCTCGAGCGACGAACCGATGAAGCTTCGCAGTTGGTCGGCGGCCACATCCGGCTGATTGCGGACGGCGCGCAGGAACTGCCGAATGTGCTCGGCATCGCCGGGCACCTGCCAGGCGACATACGCCTGCACCAGAATGCGCAGCCCATCACGGGTCCCTACATCCTGCAGCCCACTTGAGGTGGTTTTGAGCTTGAGATCAACGGGAATCGTGCTCTCAATGGGCGCGGGGATTCTCCAGGCCACCCCCGGCGTCGTGCGCACTCTGATTGGATCCCCGAAGCGACTCATCACGATGGCCTCGCCCGGAGCGACCACCACGACACAGGCCGAGAGGACGGCGATGGTCACGATGAAGCCGGCCGCGAGCACCCGGCCGTTGCGGACGAACCATTGCGCGAGGGCGGGCATCTTGCGGCGCGGCACTTCGTCACCAGGAGCAGGGGCGGGCTCGAGCGTCATCGTTTTCCTCCCATCACGGCTCTGCGGGCGGCGGCGCGGTGTCACTCGCCGGCGGGTTGCTGAGATTGCGCACGTCCAGCGCGGGCATGCTCGGCCCGGTCAGTCGGTGATCGACCAGAACGAATTGCGACTGTCCGAGACCCTTGGTGAGCGCCGCTAGCCAGCTCTCGAGTAGGAACGGATAGCCATCTTGCGCGTAGGCTTGACGCTCGCCGGCGAACAGGACGCTCTGAGTGCGCGCCTGCCCGACCCGCTCCGCTGCGGCCGCAACGCCCTCGTTATGATCCTCGATGACCGTTTGCCGCGCCGCCATCAGCGTGCGCGTTGCCTCGCTCCGCCTCGTCGAGATTTCAGTGTGGGCGCGGATCTCCGCCGCTTGAACGTCGTGATAGGCGCTCGCGGCCCCCGGCGGCGGGTGAATCGCCTCGACCGAAACGCCGCTCACCTCGATGCCGGTCGAGAACCGATTCAATTCGCCTTGCAGGGCTGCCTGGAACTGGCGAGTGAATGACTCGCGACTCTTGCCAAGCAGATCCAGCAAGGTGTTTCGCGTGAAATAACGCACGAGCAACTGGCCACACAGCGCCTGGATGAGCTCGTCGGCGTCGCTGAGGCGATAGGCGGCGGCGCGGACGGCCGCGTCGGAAAATCCAACGCGGTACAGCACCGCCATGTCGATATCGACGAGCTGGAAGCTCTGCCTGCCGTTCTCGGCACTGGCAATGAGGTAGTTGCCTTCGAACGGATGATCGCCCGACCAAAGCCGGTCCGCACTTTCCGGGGCGGGTCCCTCCGCTGGCGCTAGCTGTCCACTGTCGGACTCGGCACTGTCGGACTCGCCGACGCGCGAGGACTTGCTGGCGTCGATCCCGCCGGGCAGGAGGAACTCGATAGGCAGCAGATGAACGACGCCGAACTCCACCGGCCGGACGACCCCCAGCGGCCATGGAAGATGGATGTGCAGGCCGGGCGCGAGCACGGCGGTCGGGACGCCCAACCGCTCGTAGATCCCGCGCTGATTGATGCCGAGCGCGGTGATACCGGTGACGGCCCAAGCGAGGAGGCCCATGCCGAGGACAGTCGGAAGCGCAGCCTTTTGGATGAATGCCAGTGCCCAGCTGCGCGATAGATCGATTCCCAGGCGCCGGTGGACGGCAACGTTGATGGTGCGGAGAGTTGGCACCCGAAGACGCAACAACCCTCCAGAGAGGCTGCTGTCCGCCAGTGACTGCCTCAGCTCGATCGGCGCAAAGGGCAAGAAGAGTGCCGCCGCGTTCCGTAGAATGAGCTCGATCGCAACGAGAAAAATCAGCACACCGACGATCCGCGCCAGGCCAGCCGCCCAACCAAATCCACTCGACAGCAGGATCTGCGCGATGGCGAGCACGAGGCAGGTCGCCACCGGCAGTCGCAGCAGCCGATTGAGCTGTGGCGCCTCCGGAAGTTGCTCGGCGGGCAGGTTGGCGTAACTGCGTTCGAGGAGGAGCAAGGGGAAGGTCATGACCACGAGCACTGCAGCGGCGATCTTCGATGAAAGCGGATCGAGCGTCGGCTCGGGAGGCGCGCCCCACATCTCGCGGACGGCTGCGAGCGTCAGGAGCGCGAAGAATATGGAGACCAGGACAGGCGGCCAACGCGTCAGCGCATCATTGTCGCGAACCCAAAGCTCGAAGCGCGCTTGAAGCGCGGCCAGCAGCCGTTGGGTTGTTGTCCGGTCGGTGGGCTCGGACGCCGGTGTATGCGGCTGCGGCCCATCGAACGCGGCTGCGAGAAGCCGCTGACGCGCAAACGAGAAGATCGCCGCCGGAAGGAAGCCCGCCGCTGCCGCCCACAGGGCAGCGCCGAGGTAACCCAGGGGGCGCCAGGGCGCGCTCGCCGGCACCGCGATGGTCAGAAGAAGTACGCCGAAGGCGACGAACGCCACACCCAGCGCAAGCAGCCATGCGCCGTAGCGCCGCGCGGCGTTGAATCTCGGAGATTCGGACAGCATCAGTCCAGCTCCTCGCACCGATCATCGCGCAGCCGGGTGGGCGCGATGTGTTGGACACTCAATCCCGCGTGCAGGCCTTCATCGCGCTGCGAATCCATTCGGCGTCGACCTCCCCCAGATGGCTCGCGCAGATCCGGTGCTCCGCGTCAAGAACGACGGTAAACGGCAACGCCCCCTTCGAGTCGCCCAACCGTCGCAATAGACCCGTGGGATTCTTCGGTGCTTGTAGTTGCGGATAGCGGACGTGGAATCTGCTCGCAAAGCGCAGAGATGAAATTCGATCGTCGGTGGCAATTCCAAGGAACTGCACGTTCGTATAGATCTGTGACTGGGCGCTCAACAATGGGGTCTCCTGGATGCACGGTGGACACTCCGTTCCCCATACGTTGATGAGAACCGCCCGATTGGGAAAATCGGCGATCTTTACGAATGCATTCCCACCCAACGTGGCGAGCTCAAACTCCAACCTCTCCGCCGCGCAAGCATGGCTCGGATCAAGTCCCGAGGCAAGCGCCAGCACCGTCAGTACGGTCCTACCTGCGCCCCTTGAATGCCCGTGCATCGCAGCCTCCGTCATTGAAACATGAGTTTCACGCCGGCGACGAACGACCGCCCGATGTTCGGTCCCCAAATGTAGGTGACGTTGAGGTTGCCATACGGATCCTGGAACAGGAAGCTATCATGCTTGGCCTGCTGGTAGTTGAAGACGTTGTCCACGCCCGCGTCGAGTGAAAACCACTTGTTGACCGCGTACAACAAGTGCGTATCGACCACCCAGAACGTCGGGCTCCAGTTGGGCTTCGGCGTGCCGTTGAGGTTGTAGATCGGGTTGTCCGCATAGTCGTACCACTTCGCAAGGTCCTGTGGCCCGGTGAAGGTGCTACGAATGTTGAAATCCAAAGGTCCGGTGTCGTAATCGTAGCCCAAATGCACGCGATACTCGGGGCGTGAAAACAGGGCTGCGTTGTACGCATCGGCGGCATAAAATTGATAATGGTAACCCTCCGCCCCGACTGTGAATGCGTTGGTCGGCGTCGCCTGCCAGGTGCCCTCGACATCGGCGTTAGCGACGGTGAACGGATTCTGCGCCGGCTCGAGCACGAAGTTGTTTGCGGAATCGTTGACGAAAAGAGCCATATCGGTGATGCGGGTGTAGTTCAACGATGAGGTCACCGTGAATCGATCTTCGGCGTAGTTCAGCGAGTAGGAAGCATTTTGCGACCGTTCGGGCCTTGCGGCACTGCGGTCGACGTTGTTGGCGCTGAGAATGCCGTGGTCCTGCTCAAAGAACGAGGTCGGTAGTCGATAACCGGTTCCGATTGCAAAGCGGCTGGACAGAGTGTCGGTGTGATGCCACAGCGCGTTCAAGCGTGGAGTCGTGACCGAGCCGAACTCGTTGTTGTCATCCTCACGAAGGCTCGCGTTGAGCTCGAGACGATCGTTGAAAAAAGCCTCATACCCCTGCACATACACGCCCGGTGTCTCGTAGGTATAGGCGTCTACGTTGTAACGCAGGATCCCATAATACGGGGTGCCTTCAGTCGTGCTGATCGACTGGCTGGTCAACTTCTCAAACTTGTAGTTCACGCCGGCCGTGAATAGCACACCACTGAGCAACGTTTGCACGTGAACATCCGCGTAGATTTGATGCTGGTTGTCCCAGTAGTCGGAATCCATGCCGTACCACGAGGCCTGCTCGTGGTGCGCGTAGCCGAAGTCAACGTACAGGTTGGTGTTAGCGCCGAGGCTTCGATCGGCCGTCTCGACGAACTGATTGCGCGTCGTGAAGATGATCTGGGCGATCCCCGCCTCGCCCCCGTCATACGGCGGTTCTACCAGCTGGCCGGTAGAGGGTTCGACCCACGTGTTGCGAACCGGGGAGCCGTTCGGACCGGCACTCCAGTTGAAGGGGTTACCCGTCGTGTTGGCGAGGATCGCTGAGTAATCGTTGCCGAGCGGACCGCCCCCGCGCTTTTCTTCGATGTGATCGTAGCGGGTCTTGATGTGGAATCCCAAAAAATCTTTGATGAACAGGCTAGCGCCTTCCAGATCGCGGTGATAGCCCGTGAACTGCGAGATGCCGTAGCCAACGCCATCCACGCTGTAGTGTGACTGATTGGTACCGTTGACGGAGAAGGCACCCCAGTCGAATACCATCGCGCCATACGCCGTCTCGCGTCGGTAGCCGAAGTTGCCTCCGTCAGCGTCGATCTCGGCGTTATCTGTCGTCGGAACCTTGGTCACGAGGGTAACCGTCCCCGCAAGCGCCTCGGGCGTCGTGAGGCTCGTGGCAGCACCGCGGGACACGTCGATGCGCTCGAGGCCATTCACGCCGAGCATATCCAACCCGTACGCGTTCGACACCGGGGAGAAGATCGGCACGCCATCGAGCGTCAGCGTGGTAAAGCGCCCGGGTAGATTGTCTAGTGTGATGCTCCGGACGTTGCATATCGAGCACTCCACCTGTACGTCAATACCAGGTTGGTGGGTTAGCGCGTCAATTAGGCTCGTTGCTCCTGTCTTTTCCATTTCGGCCGCATCGACGGATTCGGTCATCACGATGTCTGAGCGCAGCGCGCCTGGCCGCGTCTCCCGCACAGCGGTAACGTTTACCTCGGCGAGGCCCTTCGCGGCGGCCGATGCGCTCTCCGGCTTCGTATCGGTCACTAGCGATACCGTGGCGTTGCCGGCGTTCTCGACGGTCACGTCCCTGCGCGTTACGGCGCCATTCGTACCCCGCACCTCAATCACGTATTTTCCCGGCGCGATGTCCTGGAACCGGGCGACACCGTTGGCATCAGTAGTCGCCGCGCTGACCTGTGCGCCGTCGCTCGACAGGAGGCGAACATCCCGGTTCTTCCACGGTTGACCATGCGAGTCCTTGACTTCGCTCTGTAGCGGCGCAGACCGGGCGGGTGCTGCGGCAAACAGTCCGACCAGGACAGCGTGCGCAAGGCAGAGTGCTGAAAGGCGCGACATTCGGCAATTTCCCCGATTGGTCGTCGCCACGCACGGCTGACCGCGGATCGTTGTCGGCACAGCGCCGAGACCGATCACGAGGTTCTGCGCGCGTAAAGGCGCGCATGAGCACATGCAATGACGACGACTCGTTATCTCATCGAAGCACGTGACACATCGGTCGCTTGACCGATGGATGCACGAGCAACGATTCAGTAGCCCACGAATCGAGTGGGCGGGGCGGGGTCAGGCCTGGGGTGGGCCACGCGCGTCGTAGGAGGCCGGGAAGAAGCACTCCGGACACGGAACGGAGTGGGGCGGCTGGTATTCGCGGTACGGGGGCGGTGCGGCGGGCACCGTCTGCAGGACGGGGGGCGCGGCACTGCCCCCTGCGTATTGGCACAGCAAGCAGTGCGGATCCTTGCCGCCGAAATCTCCCCGCTCGTCGTTATGGTAGTGCGCGGCCTGAGCAATGCCCGCGAGTAGGATTGCCACGGCCATCGCCAGGGCGATGCGCCGACGTGACCGAGCTCGTGAGAAGGAACTTAGAGACAGCGTCATACCATCTCGGTCGCCGACTCAGAGTGCGACGCGGACTGATACCCCACTTTGTGCTGCTGCAACCTTACTGTCCCTGAAGTCACGACCTATCCGGCAATTCTATAACACAGTATTCGCTGTTAGGTTGTAAAAGATCGCCACGTCGTCCTCACGCGGCGGATGCGATGTTATAATGTATCACTCGATTGCTTCAAAAGCATCCTCCGGGATGCTGAATGGGCCGGTTGCCAAGTGAACGCGAATCTCATAGGCGGGGTTGTACGCGAAGATGGGCAAGAGAGCTGAACGACACGTCCATAGACACGATCACGCGCGTTGCGTCCGCAGTGCAGTTTCCGTTGCCGAGAAGGTGTGCGCCCGCCGGCAAGTGAGGCTCACTCCCCTGCGCAAGCGCGTGCTGGAGATCATCTGGCGCGGGCACGCCCCGATCGGGGCGTACGAGATCCTGGCTGAGATCGCCAAAGACCGGGATAAAGCCGGTCCGCCGACGGTCTACCGCGCGCTGGAGTTCCTCCAGGAAGCCGGGCTCGTGCATCGCCTGGAATCCATTAATGCGTTTGTCGGCTGCGATCATGCGGACAAGGAGCATGCGGCGCAGTTATTGATTTGTGCGAAATGCCGGCGAGTCTCCGAGATGGAGGACGCGGAACTGACCCATACGCTCGAGAAGCGAGCGCGCTCGCTCGGGTTCCGCTACAACAGAGGACCGGTGGAGGTCAAAGCCATCTGTAACGACTGTGCGGCACCCGTCTGAGGACCTCGCCCCCCAGCCCTGCGTCCTTCGGCGGCCGGGCACCTGCCTCGTGACGCGCACTAACCTGCGGCGATGCGCCGTCCCACACTACCCGGCATGCTCATCGAGAAGACGATCGACATCCTGACAACTCCGGATCGGTGTTCCTCTCAGCAAGATCAGCCGCCGCACCTCGTCGATACTCATGTCGAGTGAGCGGCAGCGCTGTATGAAGTCAGGACGTTCGCATTCCGCCCTCGTGTAAGGGCGATAGTTACTCGGGCAGACGCATCAGCATTCGCGGCGGGGACGCGCCAGGGGAGCCAACCTGTGCTTTCGGGCCATAGGTTACGGATTATTCCGACCACCTAGGTAAACACTTTTGCGCATTTGCGGGGGCTCGCAAATGCCGTGGCAGGAGTGTTCCAAGATGGACGAGCTGCGGTTCGTGGCTCGGGTGCTGGAGGTCCGGTACATCCCAACGAGCTGTGGTGTGCCGATTACAAGGGGGAGTTCATGCTGGCCGACCGCCGCTACTGCTATCCACTGACTGTCACCGATGCGGCCAGCCGCTACCTGATCTGCTGTGAGGCGCTCTGCAGCACGCAGGCAACCCTGGCATTTACTGTCTTTGAGCGCCTTTTCAAGGACTTCGGGCTCCCCAGCGCCATCCGCACCGATAACGGGGTGCCCTTTGCAAGCCGGCCTGCAAGAACTTCCTCAAGCAGCAGGAGCGCTTCGATCGCTTCATGCACATCTACAACCAGGAGCGGCCTCACCAGGCTCTGGATATGAAATACCCCGCCGAGCTCTACGTCAGCTCCTCTCGCCCCTACAAGGGTCTCTCTAATCTGGAGTACCCCTTCCACGATCGCACCATCACCGTGAGCAACTGCGGCCGCATCTGCATCGGGCGACGCCGGCGCCCGGCGCCCTACCCAGAGTGAGATCGCGGAATGGCCTCCGTCTGTCTCGGGATGGACAAGAACCTCTTTAATCGGGCCGTCCGGCCCTATCTCACGCAGATCCCCATCGGAGACCGAGGTATCGCCTTTGACCGGCTTGAACTGGATCACTGGGCGGATCGATACTGTCGCTGCAACGGCCGTCCCGCCCAGAGAATGGAGGGACAGCTATGTCACGTACGAAGCGCCAATCGTTGGAGGAGCCCAGACAATGAGGCAGATTCTGCTCGCCGTCTTCGGCACCGGCTTGGCCTCGCCCGTCCTGGCACACCATTCGGCGGCGATGTTCGACCATGCGAAGACCCTCACCGTGCACGGCACGGTGAGGGAGTTCCAAGACACAAACCCACACTCCTGGCTGCAGGTGCTCGTAACCGGCCCTGATGGGAAGACGGTGGAATGGGGCTTTGAGTCCGAAGGGCCTTCGACACTGATGCGTGCAGGAATCAGGCCAAAGTCTTTTCAGCCGGGCGACAAGGTAACGGTCGTCGCATTCCCGATGCGCGATGGCCGTCCGGCGGGCGCTCTGATCTCCGCGACCAAAGCCGATGGGACGGTCTACAGCACACGCCGCGGAGGGCCGCCGCCCGCGGATACAAAGCCCACTCCAAAGTACTGAGCAAGAGCGTCGGGGCGCCTTATTCGCGCCCGACGCCACCGCACTATTCAGGAGCCCGCGCGGTAACTGCTTCGTCAATGACTGCTTCTTGTCACGGGCATCGGGTACTACTATGAAGAAATCCCACGCGATCGGCCAAACGGTGCCACGCAGTTCACCACCAGATCGAGGGAACAAATCTGCCGCCCTAACGCTTCTTGTGGGCCTCGCGGTGCTGCCCGGGTTCGTGATTGCGCAGACCAGCCTGCCGAGGGCTGCCGGTTCGACTGCGAATACGTCGGACAGGCCGCCCGCCAACACGCCCATACCGAGTTACTTTCAACAGTCCTATCAGGCTTACCTGAAAATGAAGGCCAACGCGCATGGAGGCTCCCACTACACGAGGGCGAGCTACGACAAGATGCCCGACTGGTCAGGGCTGTGGTCACGAGACCTGACGGCCGGTCTGAAGTTCGATCCGAATCAGCGTGGGAACGGGTTCACCCAGCCTCTAGGGCCCATCACAGCAGAATTGACCCCGCGCTATCAGGCTGCGTTCGAAGAGAAGCTCCGCCAAGTCGCCGCCGGGAATGAGTGGGATCAGTTGAGCGATTGCCTGCCCGCGGGATATCCGCGTTGGCTCACCGAGCCATTCTTGCGAGAGTTCATCATCACGCCGGACGAGACGTGGTGGATCAACGAACAGCAGAGTGAGGCCCGACGAATCTACACCGACGGCCGTGGCCATATTCCTGAGGAGGACGCGCAACCTCTGTGGGACGGCGACTCGATCGGGTTTTGGGACGGTCAGACACTGGTCGTTCACACAATTCGGGTGATTCACGGCCAATATCAACGCAGTCAGCCCGACTACAGCTACCAGACCAGCACGGTTGAGCGCATCCGAGCAGTCGACCGCGACACGATCGAGGATGACGTGACCGTCTGGGACCCCAAGGGTCTTCGCAGGCCCTGGCAGGTTGTCGAGCGCTATAGGCGCGTCACCGATCCGGGCTCACGGATCGACATGTGGTCGTGCGAGAGCAACAACAACGTCATCCGGACTCCGGCCGGCGGCTCGCAGTTCGTCCTCAAAGGTGAATCGATCAAAGTGACTCGGAGTTACAGAGATCCGAACACGTTTTATCTGACCGATGCACAGAAGAAGCTGTTCTCGGAAGACGAAGCGGAGGACCGGTCCAACCGAGCCGCTGGCGTCTCGTCAGCAGTACATTAACCCTTCTCAGGGCCTGGGCGTGAAGGGCTTCGCGGGTACAACCGCTGATGACACCTTAGCGCGGATACCAAGCGGGAATCTGAGCATCGACGTTGACCCAGACCGACTTGACCTGCGTGTATTCCCGCATGACCTCGAAGCCCATCTCCCGACCATAGCCGGACTGCCCCACACCGCCGAACGGCGAGCCAGGGTGTGCGCGCTTGTAGCAGTTGATCCACACCATTCCGCTACGCATCTCCCGAGCAAAGCGGTGCGCGCGAGATAGATCCTGCGTCCACAGCCCGCCGCCGAGGCCGTATTCGGTGCTGTTGGCGATCGCGAGAGCCTCCTCGTCATGGGCGAAGGTGAGCACGGCCACGAACGGGCCGAACACCTCCTCCTGCGCAACGCGATCGCGATACGTCTTGGCGCGCACGACAGTAGGCTCGATGTAGCAGCCTTGCGCAAGCGCGGGGTCCTCAGGTGCTCTGCCACCCGCCAGCACTTCCCCTCCCTGCTCTTTCGCGATGCCGACGTACTTGAGCACCCGATCGCGATGCTGGGAACTGGTCAGCGGCCCCATCTCGGTAGCAGGATCTAAGGGATTACCCAGCCGGATCGACTTTGCCAGCCCGATGAAACGCTGAAGAAATTCATCCGCAATCCGTTCATGCAGCACCAGTCGGGCGCCTGCAATACACGCCTGCCCCTGGTTGTGAAAGATGGCCCACGCCGAGCCGTTCACCGCCGCCCGGAGGTCCGCATCGGCAAACACGATGTTCGCTCCTTTCCCGCCCAGCTCCAGCTGCACCCTCTTTAAGTTGCTCGTCGACGCCTGCACGATCTTGCGGCCCGTTGCGGTCGATCCCGTGAACGCAATTTTCGCGACCTGCGGATGTTCCGCGAGGTACTGGCCCGCGATGCTTCCCAGCCCGGGCACAATGTTCACGACGCCCTCGGGTACGCCGGCCGCACTCATCAATTCGGCCATCTTCAAGGATGTAAGCGGAGTGAGCTCCGCCGGCTTCATCACTACACAGTTACCGGCCGCCAGCGCCGGAGCCAGTTTCCAGCTCGTAAACATCAGCGGAAAGTTCCACGGGACGACCTGCCCGACAACACCCACGGGCTCATGGAGCGTGTAGTTCAGAAACCCCGTCTCCACCGGCACGACGGATCCCTCGAACTTGTCAGCCATGCCGCCGAAATAGCGGAAGCACAGCGCAGTCCGGGGCACATCGAGCGCGCGTGAATCGCGCAACGGGTGCCCGGTGTCGAGCGACTCCAGCCGTGCAAGCTCTTCGCCGTTTTCTTCGATCCTGTCCGCGAGCCGCAGCAGTATGCGTCCACGGTCACTCGCGCTCGTGCCCCGCCAGCGCGGAAACGCCCGCTGCGCCGCCGCCACTGCCTCGTCGATGTCCTCGCGACCCGCCATCGCCACATTCACGATCGGCGAATTATCGTGCGGATTCAGCGTCGGCAGCGTCTCCCCGCTCTGTGCATCGACGAACTTGCCGTCAATGTAGAGCTGGTGAGGAATCGCGGAGCGCAGCCCGGCAGCGGTCATCGCCCGCGACAGACCTGAAGCGTCGGCATCGTTCACGTTAGAACCTCACCGGAACTTCCGGAGACTCCCCTTTCTGGATCTCGCTCACGAGGCTCGGCGAGCCGTTCTCCCACACCAGCAACATGGAGCGTTTGGGACTGTAGCCTTGGTGCCGGCAGTAGGCGGGCATCGCCGCCATGTCGCCCGCCTTCATGATGACGCGCGCCAGCGGCTTGCCGGTATTTTTGTCGGCGCAGTTCCAGTCGATCTCATCGCACATCTGGAAGAACCACTCGACGCGATCGTTGCCATGGATGATGGGTAAGATGTGCTCTTCGGTGGTGGGACACATGTAGCTGTGCTTGACAACCGAAGTGAACGAGGGATTCCACGTCACCTGTGATCGTGACAGAAAGGCAAACAGATTGAACGCATGCACCTCGTTCTCGAAGCCGGGCGCCGCGTGCACCTCCGGGGCATCCTGCGGCACATCTGCAAATGCGCGGTTGACCGGGGCACCGCGTGCGTCGGTCCGCAACGCAAGATCCCCCTTCAGGCCGACACAGCGAACGGCCAGCTCGCGCGCGCGCGTGACGGCCTTGCGATTGTTGCCATGTTTTGCTCCGTACGGCGTGCCGGTTTCCTGAGGCGCGGCGAACGGATCGAACCCATCGTTTGTCCAGTTGTCGAGCATCTGCTCGAACACAGCACGAATCCGATCCGTTGGGAAACCCTCCGTTCGGTCGACGCTCGCTGACTTCATCGCCCCGTTGTAGCTCCCGGCGTAGAGGTCAACCGACTCGTAGTGATTCACGGTGCCGATCACGTCGTCAAAGTTGACCCAGCCATAGAAGAAGCTCCACGCCACATCGCGCATCAGCGCGCGCAGGAAGTTGCCCACGTCCATGGTATGGCTCATCGGTCGACCGTCACGGGTCTTCCAGGCGATGTGGGCGAAATACTCGTCACGGCGAAAGCTGAAGCCGCCGAGCTCGAATGCCTCGTAGCCGTGGCTGTCGTAGTCGGAGGATGCGCTGCTGCCGACGCTGGAGGGTCTGGCGTTCACGAGCTTCTCCTAGTGCATCTGGCAGATCTGCGCCCAGCGCTCGATCGACAGATCACCCTTGCAGGTCTGCAGGATGATGACGGCGGGATCTGAGCTTCTGAATTGATACGCGCAGTTGGCCGGGAGCATCCCTTGGTGCCCGCGCTTGAGCTTGATCCAACCCATCTTGGCCCCGCGTACGTCGCCTTTCACGAGCACCGCCCCGTTCTTGGCGCTGTCTGAAACAGTTTGCGCTGCATCGAGCTTGATGAGGTGGAGTTCGACCGCACCGTCCATGCACAGCGCAAACTCATCGTGCGCGCAGGTGTACCAGGGCGAATTCCCTTCGGCGCGGATGACCTCGAGCACGTAGATCTGATTTTGGCCGAATACCACCTTCTCGTAGGCCTTCGAGCGATTGGCGATCTCGAAGCAATTCGAGAAGGCATAGTTGCGCACGTCATCGGCGATGGGTTCGACGCGGCCCTTGTCATAGTCGTTGAGTGACCCGAATCGGGTCCGGTAAGTGGTGCTCACGAACTCTCCTGCGGGCGGCCGAGCATCAAATCGGAATAGTGTACTCTCGCTAAGCCTCACTTGTGAAAGCAACAGAAGTCCCTCCTCCATACGGCAGGCGGCCCAAGATAAGCGTACTAGATCAGCGCGAAGCGCCTACTCGGAACCGCTCTCCGCGGCGTTCGCAAAGGTCGATAGCAACCGTTCGCAAGTTCGGTATTCGTGATCTTTTCCCCACAGACGCCACTTCGACCAAAGGATCGTTCCCGCCGCCGCCAAGACCCACACGACCGTCAATGTCCGGAGTGGATATCGCCGCGAGATCCACCCCATGAACACACCGCCCCACACCGCGCCGACAAAGAGCAAGAGGGCGAGGCCCGACCACGTTTGCAGGTGCAAGATCGACCTCGCAAGCCGAACTCGCGCCAGGGCATAGCGAAGGGTGCCCTCCGGAGTGCGGTCCGCCCAGTTCAGGCTCCGCCATCGCAGGCGATACAGCTCGAGCGAAAAAAGCGGGCAAATGAAGAGCAGCGTCAGTGCCGAAAGACCAAAAAATGGGTCGCGATGCCGCCAGGCAACCACCGCAAACCACAGGCCCGCCAACACTCCCCCCACCGTCATCGCGAGCTCGATGGCGAGAACCAACATGGTCCATACGCGCGATCGATGCAGTCGGCGACCCAGAACCTCAAGTGGTGCTTCTTGCCCTCGCCAGTCGGACTTCAGCTCGTCGAGCACATCATCGCTCATGGTCGAGCAACTCCTTCAATCGGGCCTTCGCGCGGTTCACGCGGACACCGACGTTGCCAACGCTGATTCCCAGGGACTCGGCGATCTCGAGGTAGCGCATGTCCTCCAGCAGCAACGTGATCACCTGCCGATAGGGCAGCTCCAGGCGCCTGACGGCCTCCACCAGCCGACGGGTCCTCTCCTTCGCCAGCAGCTCGTGCTCTGGGGTGCAATCGTCAGCCTGTAGCTCAGCGGAATCCTGTAGGGCCACCGACTTCCCGGCGTGCCGTACCACGTGATCCACGCAGCAGTTGTGTGCCACGCGAAAGACGAAGGCCCGCAGCTTGACCGGCTCTTTGAGCTGTGGAAACGACCGAAACAGTGCGAGCCGGATCTCTTGCAACAGATCCTGCTGCGCCGCCGCATTACGCTCGTAGCTCGCCACGGTGCGCGCAAGCGCCGGGCCGAATTCCTCGATGATCTGCTCGAAGCGGTGCACGTAACCATCACTAGTCTGGTCAGGCGATGATTTTCTTACACGCAGGGGCCGATTCCTTGGTCGGTGTAAGAACTCGCCCGCCACCGCGGACTATTCCCCCTGGATGGGCGGCGGCACGAGATTCGCTGCTAGGGGTATCCTGATGAAGTACGCACTGGAGGCAGCCGCGCTCATGATTTTCGCTCTGGGATCGCCGGCCGCCGACGCACAGAACACAGTCGCCACACCCCCGACTCGGGAGATTGCCGCCGCGAGCGAGCCCTCGGGGGTGGATGGGTACTGGCTCGGCGCCCTTCAGGCCGGCCCCCAGTCGCTGCGCATTCAAATCTCCGTCAAGACCGACGCCGCAGGCGGGAAACAGTGCACGCTGGACAGCATCGATCAGGAGGCGTTCGGCTTGCCCTGCGCGAATGTCGTCTTCTCCGGCGCGGACTTCTCCTTCGACCTTTCTGCGCCGCGCGCCCGCTGGAGCGGGAAGCTCTCGAACGATGGCCACTCGCTCACCGGGACGTGGAGCCAAGGAAGCACCCAGCTGCCGCTGAACCTCGAGCGGCAAGCAGCGCTCATTCCGCCGACTCCACCGCGTCCGATCTCGTACGACTCAGCCCTTCCGCCGGTCGATGCCGAATCGATGCAGACTGTGCTAGACCGCGACCTAGCTCGGGCGCTGCAGACCGGCGCGCTGTCGGCTGAGACCTCCGCTGGCGTGGCCGTCGGGGTGATCCGCAACGGGGTGCGCCGCGTCTTTGCGTACGGAACGGCAAAGCCCGACTCCATCTTCGAGATCGGATCGATCACGAAGACCTTCACCGGGCTCGCTCTGGCGCAGCTGGTCGTGCAAGGCAAGGTGCGCCTCGACGAGCCCGTGCGCGAGCTGCTACCGGCCGGTACCGCCCCAAAGCCGCAAGGACCCGAGATTACCGTGCTCGATCTGATCACGCAGCACTCGGGACTGCCGAGGATGCCGAATAATTTCCGACCGGCAGACCCAAGCAATCCCTACGCCGATTATCACGTTTCGAATCTCTACGAGTTCGTCCGTGCACACGGCCTCGAGAAGCCCGCCAACACCGCTTTCGTTTACAGCAATCTCGGCGTTGGCCTCCTCGGTCAGGCTCTTGCGGATCGCGCCGACACCTCGTACGCGAATCTCATTGCGGAGGAGATCACAAAGCCGCTGGGCATGTCAGACACCGTCGTGTCGCTCTCACCGGCGCAGCAGGCGCGCTTCATCCAGGGCTATAGCGCCGATCACAGGCCTGCGCGCGCGTGGGATTTCGATGCGCTCGCCGGTGCCGGCGATCTGCGCTCCACCGCGGCCGACATGCTCACGTATCTGGAGGCCAATCTTCACCCTGCGAAACCAGCAAACGGGGATTCCAAGTACGGGGCCACGCTGCCCGCGGCCTTGGCGCTCGCCCACCAGTTACGCGCCGATGCCCTTCCCGGTATGCGCATCGCATTCGCCTGGTTCTATCTAAGGGAGAGCGGCACGTACTGGCACGACGGCGGCACCGGCGGGTGTGCCGCGTACGCCTTCTTCAATCCGGCGGCCGATTACGCTGGCGTGGTTCTCATGAACACCGCCGTCGGTATTAACGGCAGCTTCGCGGACCTACTCGGGCGGCACATCTTTGAGCGGTTCGCCGGGAGACCTGCCATCTCACTTGCGAACTGACGGCTTGGCATTCGATTCGGCGTGTGCGCTCGGCTGCAGAACCGCTACCGCCTCCGATCACGGGAAGCTTTGGGTGGCAGACCTATGAGCTGGTGGAAGCGGCGGGAGAAGTGGCTCTGGTCCGCAAAGCCGGTGCGCAGCGCGATCTCTACCAACGAGAGATCACTCTGTGAGAGCATTTCCTGCGCACGCAGGAGGCGGCGTCGCATCACATAGTTGTGGGGCGTAGTGCCGACGGATCTGCGGAACGACTTCGTGAAGTGCGAAGGCGAGATGCCCAGCTGCGTGGCCAGCTCCTCGACATATAACCGGCAATCGAGATGATTGTCGATGTACTCTCGTATGCTCTGAAGCATACGCGGTGGCAACCCCGGTGTCTCTGTATTTCCCTGTGAGCGAAATCGCACGCAGGTGATGGGATCCATGCGCGGCCGTGCATGAAAGAGCAGCTGCTCGCCGCAGACTGGCCGGGCGCCACAGGGATTGGGCGATGTAATCAGAACCGACCACACTGTGCCGTCGGCGGCATCAACCAGCCTCGTCGCGATGTCGCAACCGATGCGGCCGCGCAAACTCAGAGCTCCTACTTCGAAGAATTCTGAAAGCGCGCAATCGGGCACGAATTGACAGCCTCTTGCCGTGAGTACCTGGCGTGCATACCGGTCGGCACCGACGACTCTATGGCGGTCATCGATTGCAAGAATGATCTCATTGTCCGGGCGACTCTCGCGTTGCGCTACAAGGATCCAGTGGCGCCAATGGCAAATCCGGAACCAACGCTCGGCGATGGCACGAGCGCCGGCTTTCACAAGGGATCGCAGCATGGTGTCCAGAGTGCTCGAATATTCGGCGTCGCCGGAAGTGACCTCTAGGATCGCTAGGGGAGCATCCTCCGAGCCGTACAGCGCGACTTCCAGGCGGATCCGAGCGGAAAGAGACGGATCGCCCGATCCACACGGTGCAGCGATCAATGGCAGGGCGGTGCCATCCGCGCCGCGGATTACAGCCGTGCAGTGCAATCCGCGTAGAATCTGCGCGATACGGGCAATGTCTTCATGGGAGCATGACAAGAGCTGCTCGGTTGTTGAGCGGCGCTCCGCAGTTACGAGGTTCGCAGACAAGATGGCCGGCGCAGAAGCCCTGGGGCTGGCCGCCTTGGTGAGTGACTGGCTCGCGCTCATCGGCTACTCCATGATGGCGGTTTGCGTGGGTCTCGTCCCCGCTTCGTCGGCTCATCGGAGGACCCCTGGCATGTTGCGCCCGCCCGCCGGACTGAATCTAGATAAAGGAACGGACGGGATCCTTATCCGAAGGGCGCAAATGCTTATCCGTACGGCTCAACCTCGTTCGGGCGATCTTCGGGGGAGAGATGACCGAAGAAGCTGATGCCTTCAGGGCGTTACTACCATTACTTAGCGTGCGGCCGGAACTGCAGCAGCTTTGCCGGTTCGGCGCTCAATGGGCATCGGAGCATGAGCCTGAGCCAGGTGGCTGGGCGCCGTTTCACATTGTGACAGCTGGGGCCTGCATGCTCGAGGTTCGTGACCGCCCTGGGATCGTACTGAGCGCAGGCGACGTGGCGTTCCTTCCGCATGGAGGTCCGCACACCGTTCGCTCAGTGCCGAGTGCCACCGGGCGAGGCGTATCAATGCGAGTCGATAAGCGATCACACGATGAACTGCTGGTGAAAAGCAATATCGTCGGCGAACCTGACGCAAAGCTCATCTGTGGCCGCCTTCTGTTCGAACACGCGCATCATAATTTCGTACTGGCGGCGCTGCCGGAGGTTATCGTCTTTGGGCGGGGACAAGGAAGTGATGCCGCCCGCGTTACCGGCATTGTCAGTATGATGCAAAGCGAGCTGGAGGAAGACAGGCTCGGGGCCGCGCCGATCGCCGCCGCACTTGGGAGTTCCCTGATAATATTCGTGCTCAGGACGCACCTCGAGCGCGAGCACGCAACCACAGGTATCCTTTCGTTGCTGATGCGCCGGCACACCTCCCGAGCGCTGGCCGGCATGCTGGCTAAACCAGCCCATCCTTGGACACTTGAGGAATTGGCGCGGCGGGCCAACACGTCCCGAGCCACTCTGGTGCGCCAATTTCAAACTGTCGTCAAGATGGCACCTGTCGCCTTCCTGGCTGAGCTTCGCTTGACTCTTGCTCGAAGCCGCATTCGAGCCACCCACATGCCATTGGCTGTAATTGCCGGAGAGGTCGGTTACCAGTCCGAGACCGCGTTCAGCCGCGCATACCAACGCCAGTTTGGGATCGCGCCCGGAAGTGAGCGCAAGCATACGCGGTTGTAACGCTCCGCCTTGGTGCACTTCGCTGGCTGGCAAGCTACAGCGGCGCAGCGCGCAGTAAGCCGGCAGTCTCGGCCAACGCGACGAGTCGCGCGCCGGGCACCGATAGGTGTGACCTCCAGCTCCCCGGGCCAATCGGTACCAATGAATCTCGTTTAAGACAAGACTCGTCGCGCGAAGACGATGGAATCTCGCGTGGCGGAGAAAGTGAGGAGGAATCGATCATGGCAGATGCTGCTGGACGTGGGCTGGAACCGCTGGCCCACGTCGTAACGACCGAAGGAGCCGAGCCGCTCTTCCAGACGGGCGATGCCGTCAAGGTGGCGATGCGCTTTCCCGTTGGACACTATCGCGTGCCGACTTACATTCGCGGAAAAAGGGCCCGTGTAGAAGCGGTAATCGTACCCGCCGCGATCAACAACGAGGATGAGGGTTTCGGCCGGAACGCGGGCATCAAGCGCCACTACTATCGCATTGCCATACCCATGCGGGAATTGTGGCCGCAGTATCCCGGGCCCGAAGACGATGGATTGCGCATAGAGGTGTTCGAGACTTGGTTGGAAAGGAGCTGACACGTGAGTTCCCAGGCACACGACCACGTACACCTGCCAGACGCGGGCGACACGTCGCCCGGCTATTACGAGATCATGGAGACTGCCATCCGCGAGCTTCTCATCGACAAGAAAGTGTTTGACGCGGGCGAGATCCGCCAGATGCTTGAAGTGATGGATACCCGTACGCCCGCGCTGGGCTCGCGAATAGTGGCGCGCGCCTGGGTAGATCCCGCCTTTCGCGCGCGCTTGCTCGCGAACGGCCGGGCGGCCGTTGAAGAGCTTGGCATCGACTTCTTCGAGAATACCCAGCTCATCGTCCTCGAGAATACCGACAAGGTTCATAACGTCGTGGTCTGCACGTTATGTTCCTGCTACCCGCGCGAGATCCTCGGATTACCGCCCGACTGGTACAAGTTGAAGCCCTATCGTGCGAGAACGGTCAAGGAGCCTCGGGCCGTTCTGGCAGAGTTCGGCACCGTGATACCGGATGATGTGGAGATTCGTGTCAGCGACTCCACCTCCATGATTCGCTACTTGGTGCTGCCGCAACGGCCGGAAAGCACGCAAGACTTTACCGAGGAGCAGCTCGCTGCGCTGGTCACTCGCGATGCGATGATTGGCGTTGTGAGGGCGAGCGCACCAGCCAAGGAGAAATTCCGATGACACCGACAGAATCCCTTGTGAAGCGGCTACCAACCGAGATGGGGGGCCTCGATGCGGGTCCCGTTCAACGGGCCGAGCACGAGTACGCGCCTTGGGAAAAGCGCTGTCACGCGCTGGCCAATGTGCTGGACATTCACAAGATCGTTAACACCGAAGAGAAGCGCCGCGGAATCGCAGCGCTCGGGTCGGAGATGGTCGCACAGCTAACTTACTACGAGCGCTGGATCGTCGCGTTCGCAAACATCCTGTTTCAGAAGGAGATTCTCACGCCAGAAGAACTGGCCAAAAAGATGAATGAAGTCGCCGCACGGCACGGCGACGGCGCTCGCGCGTAGCGAGGCCAGCCGCCATAGCGCGCTATCGACTGGATGTGCCTGCCACGACTACGCGCCTATGTTGCTGCTCCTCCCAAGCTTTCATCGCTTCCTGTTCACGTTCGAGAGTTCGAGATACGGACCAGGCCATTGCCCTGGGGCTCCCGGCCGCTGCCGTCGGCCTCGTACGAAGCGGGCGTTCACCTCGCGCTTATCAGTGTTCGCGAGATCTCTGCGCGTGGGTCTGGGCTTCGCTGCGTACCTGTTGAGTGTAAGCGTCCCACGCCTGATCGAGGAGGAAGGCGCGGATGTCGGCCGTGCCGCGCATCGAAAGCACGTCGGAGAAACGGCCCATGCCCTGTGCAGCGAGTGCTCCACCCAGAACGATCTTGTCGAACGCCACCTGCGGGACCGCGGCGACGCGCCGCAGATCCGGCAGCTCGCCGCGCCCAAAGGTGTGGCACCGCGAGCAGAAGCGGTTGTAGAGGATGGCACCCTGATCGATCTGCGCGGCGCTAGCCTCGCGCGGTGGGGGTCGCGGAAAGGATGCATCGAGCACCCGTGGAGGCTTGGGCACGACGCCCCCATCGAGCTGCAGTGCAATGACGCGTCCTGCATTCCCGCGCTCATAGGCGGCGGTTCCGGGCGGATACGGTGAGAACAGTCCAGTTGCGCCACCATAGCCGGCCATGAAGGCGACGTACTGCGTGCGACCCACCCGGTAGCTCATCGGCGCGGCCATGATGCCTGTGCCGATGTCGATGTGCGCCAGGCGTTTGCCCGAGCGTGCGTCGTACGCGTTGAGATATCCCGCCGCATCGCCCTGGAAAACCAATCCCCCTCCGGTGGAGAGCACACCACCGTTCCATAGCGTCGTGAGCGGGCGCTCCCAGGCCATCTTCTGCTGCACGGGATCCCAGGCTTTGAGAACTCCGACGGAGCGCACCGTGGCCGTTCCCGCCTCGCGCGCCAGCTCATCGAGCGGCGGCAGCGGGCCGAACAGCGATTTAAGCGCCGCGGGGTCGTAATCCGAAGGGAATACTCCGGCCACATCGAAATTTCCGTCGATCAACCCGGCCGGACGCGCCCTGGTATCGATGTAGACCATTGGCGCCTCCTGCGCCGGGATGTACAGCAGGCCCGTGCGTGCGTCGTAGGACATCGGCTGCCAGCTGTGCGCGCCTGCCATGGAAGGATAGACCAGGCGCGGTGGCTCGAAGGATTCGGTTCCCGGCTTCAGGATCGGCCGTCCCGTCCGCGGGTCAAGGCCGCGCGCCCAGTTGAAATAGGCGAAGTTGTGCGCGGAGATCAGCTCCCCCGTTTTCCGATCGATAACGTACAGGAAACCGTTCTTGGAGGCCTGCAGGAGAACCTTGCGCGGCGCTCCTCGCACCGGCAGCTCGGTGAGGACGAATTTCTGGGTGCTGTCGTAGTCCCACTGATCGCCGGGAACAACCTGGTAGTACCAGGCCATCTCTCCCGTCTCGGCATGGATCGCGATGATCGACGCCGTGTAGAGCGCATCACCGCCCTGCCGTGCCTGCTGCTTCATGGCATAGGGGGAGGCGTTGCCCGTGCCGACGTACACGAGACGCAGGTCCGGGTCATACCCCATTCCATCCCAAATCGTACCGCCTCCGCCGTAGCGCCACGGATATGCGCGGTCCCAAGTGGCGATGGCACGCTTCAGATGGGGCTGATCCTGCGGCCCAAGCCGCGGATCCCGCGGGACGGTGAAGAACCGCCACCTAAGCGCACCCGACTCGAGGTCATAGGCCGAGACGTAACCACGGATGCCCTGGAAGTCGGCACCGGCATTGCCGATCACGACGACCCCGCCAGCGATGAGCGGCGCACCCGGAGTCGTGTAGGGCAGGTGCTGCGCCCGGCCGATCAGCGTGTCGACCCGCCACAGAAGGCGGCCCGTTGCGGCATCGATGCTGTGCAGATAGCCATCGAGCGATGCGACATAGACCCGCCCGCGCCACACAGCGAGCCCGCGGTTGACTGCATCACAGCAGGCGTACCGCGCCCACGCTCCGTCCACGTGCGGATCGTACATCCACCGCAGCCTTCCGCTCGCCGCGTCGAGGCTGTAGACACGTCCGAAGTTGCCCGTGGTATACATGACGGCGTCGACCACCAGAGGCGTCGCCTCGAGGCCGCGATGCGTTCCGAGGGCGTAGTCCCAGGCAAATCCCAGACGCTGCACATTGCTTGCGTCTATCTGGTCGAGCGGCGAGTAATAGCTCCCGCCGGAATCCCGCCCTTCGAGCAGCCACTCCCCGGGCTCGTCATCGGCGTGGGCCACCCGGCTCGCATCGACGGCACCCTGAGTAGCAGACCGCGGTTCCGGCCGCTGCGCCGGAGGCAAAGGGTCGCCCCAGGAGGACGCGGCGCCTGCCGCCGTTGCCATCAGCAGCGCGACTGCGATCCATTCGAGGAACTTGGTACCCGCATCCGAGTGGCTCAATAGCTCTCTCCGGTCGCTTTACCACACCCGTTCGAGCCAGTCGCATCGGCGAGCGACGTTATTGTCGTGCTGGGAGGCTAACGCGGCATCATGGCTGGAGTCCACTGAACGAGCGGGGGTCACGAGCCGGCCACGAGAGGAGCACACCGGCCGTGTTCCCATGTTCGATGACTTGCGCAAAAGCAGACGACCGCGCACGGACCAGTAGCGAACCCGCCGCGTGGTGCTCGAGGGTGCAGGGAAGCGTGGCAACCTCAAATTTCCCTGAGAGCCGCCGCGATAGGCATACGGGCTACTCGCAGCGCCGGATACAGGCCTCCGATCAGTCCCATCCCAATCGCCCACAGGACCGCCTCGCCCATGATCGAGCCGCTAACCAGGAAATGGAAGAAGACCTGCGGTGTCGTAGTGCTCACGGCGAGCTGCCCTCCAATGCCCAGCGTGCTGGCTGCATAATTGTTCAATCCGAGATAGACCACCGCAGCCCCCGCCAAACCGCCGGCCGCTCCGAGCAGCGACCCTTCGAGCAGTGTCGCGGCGAATACGATGCCTTGGGGATAACCCAATGCACGCAACATGGCCAGCTCGAAGCGTCGGCCCTCCACCATGACCAGCAGGGTACTCATGGCGCCGAAGACCGCGGCCGCCGCCATCATCACCGTAAAGAACACGCCGACGCGGGTAATCAGCTCACTCATCGCGGACGCCTGCTTCGAGTTGTAGGCGCTCTCGCGCAGGGTGCTCAGCGCGAATTGCGGATCTGCATCGAGCACCCGGGCGAACTCTTCGAAGGCGCTGGGCGATCTCAGCTCCACATACAGCGAGGAGTAGGCATCGCGGCGCCTCTCTGCCCCCTGTAGCGACCCGAGGCTGGTCCAGGCCTCGGAGGAAAAGAACTGAGAGCCGGCGGAGAATACTCCCGTCACGGTCCAAATCCTGCCTTCGGCAAACACCCGATCGCCCGGAGCAAGACCCCGGAAATTGCTCTCCGCCGCCTCGCCCACGACGAGCTCATCCAGACCGGGCCGAAACCACCGCCCGCGCACGATCCGAAGTTCCTTGTCGAGCATGAACATGGCGGCCGAGACTCCACGCAAATTGATTCGCGCCGCCAGGTTCCGCTGCCTGTACTGCACCGGCAAGCTGCCCAGGAGGTTCGGAGCAATGAGCGGTTCACCCTTTGCGCGGGCGACCCCCGGGGCTTCGACCGCGTCCGCGACCACGCCGGTCGGAACGCTGCTCCCCCACTCGCTCTCGCTGCCCTGGCCCAACACGATCGCGGTGGTATCTCGTGTCGCGACCTCGAAGGTGTGGCGAAATCCGGCCGCCATGGCGAGCACTGCTGTGAGGATCCCAGTCACCGTCGCAAATCCCAGCACGGTCACCAAAGTATCGACGGGTCGTGCGGGCCACTCCCCGACCGCGGACAGCGTCAAACGCAAGAGCGCCCGCAAGGTATTCCCGAGCCGCATGCTCATCCCTTGCGCAGGACCTGACCGCAGTTCAGCCGCATGATCCGCAGCGCGGGCAGCACAGAAGACAGGATCGTGAGGCCAAGCGCGGTGAGCACGCACTCCGCCCCTCCGGCCGGTGTCAGCATGATCCCCGGGAGATTCAGTCTTGCCCCAGCGAACGCCCGGATGACGAGCAAGGCGGTAATTATGCCGACGGCTGCCGCGGGCACGATCGCGAGGAACGCCTCAAGAAGCACGAGCCAAACGAGCCGCAGCGGAGCGAACCCCACGGCCTTCAGCAGTGCAAATTCTCCAGCCCGCTCCGAGACCGATTGAATCAGGGTGTTGAAACAGATGAGGAACAGGCCGAACAGGCTCGCCGCGATGACTACGAAGGTCAGCGAGTTGACATCGGCGAGTCGCTCGGCCATCCCCTGCAGCAGCGATTTGAAACTTTGCGTGCTCACCGGTGTGGCGCTGCTGGAAAATCTCAGCTCAATGGCACGGGCGACCTCGCCCGCCTCGCCCGCCTGCTTTACCTGGATAAATATGACGCTCACCGAGTCCGTGTGTGCCCACTCGCGGAAGTACCCCAGGTGCAGATTGACATCGTCGGTTAGGCTCACGCCCTTGGTTTTACCGAGTATCCCGTCGACTTGAAAAGTAAGATCGTGTGCCGGCGCACCCCGCATCGCGTGCAGCACAACGGTCTCTCCGACCCGCCAGCCATACTCGTGCGCGGCGGTCGCGCTCACCAGCGCCCCAGTCCTGTCGGCGAGCCATGCTTGGGCTTGCGCACGGCGAAGCTCTCCGGAGCCGACCACACCGGAGATCTGCAGAAATGCGTTCGAGGACAATGCCTCCACCACAACGGGATGCCGATACGCCCCGAATAGCATCTGCGTACCGGTCATCGCCGCCGCCGAGCGCACCCCTGCAAATGCCGTGATGCTCGACAACATCCCGATCGGCAGTCCGGACGCCCTATCCACCGGCTCGAGCAGCAGCAAATCGGCGCCGGCCTGGATGGGCCCGACGGCGAAGCCGTGACGGATCGCGAGGAAAAAGCCAAGCAGCATGAAGGCGACGAGCGTCGACAGCCCGGTAAGCAATGTGCGCAACCACCTGCGGCGCAGAGTGCCGAGGACGATTCTATTCATGGCCCACACTTCGCATACCTCGCAGCACGAGATGTACGGCTACGAGATCGCTCGGGCGCTCAAGCTCGGCAGTCGCGGCGCGCTGCATCTCGGCGAGGGTGTGCTTTATCCGGCACTTCAGACCTTGGACGCACGCGGACTGTTGCGAGCTTGCCCCCGGCGGGTCGAGGGTCGCACGCGGATTTATTACTCGCTGACCCCGCGCGGCCGGCGGCGGCTTGAGCGCTTGATCGAGAACTGGCGGCGCGTCAGTGCCGGCGTCGAACTCATTCTGGGGGCGACGAGTCATGTGTGAGCACCGTTTTCGGAACCTCCGGGAGGCACTCCTTCGGCGGGGTGTGGCGCTGCATTATGCGCAACGTGTGAACGGACATCGAAGGTTGACCAGGCCTTTGGCCGGTTCGGTGTCGAAGTCGGACCACGAGCGCATCGGCATTTATCGATGTGAATCTGGAGGTTGCCGCATCCGCCCGCCCGCCCGCCAGACTGCGCCCCAGCCGGATCGGACATCCCACGGGGCAGGTTTCGGAGAACGCTTAACAGAAGGGGACTTTCGCGGTATCAGCCCGGCCGTCCGGAAACCGGACGTTCAGACGCACGCGGTCGCTCTGCCTCGGGAGGCGCTTCCGTTTGAGTAGACCGGGGTTCTCCTAGCACCGAGAGTGCCTCTTCAATGTCGGGGTCCCGGCCCGAACACATACCGGCACGCGTCCACCGTACTGCGATGTCCGGCTGGACGGGGCGATCCCGGAAATCAGTGCCGTCGGCACC
>Ga0335072_10000469_pt1 | contig 79416 bp, 67 predicted proteins | sample Lox_Sample_21_FD_206725 | JGI IMG/M metagenome (GOLD analysis project Ga0335072, IMG submission 206725) | Soil microbial communities from Loxahatchee National Wildlife Refuge, Florida, United States - Lox_Sample_2.1 | ecosystem: Environmental > Terrestrial > Soil > Wetlands | place: USA... | reverse complement strand
TCACTGTCGGCGCCGGACTTCTATCTACAACTGATTTTTTCACACTGCCTTCAGGCATTTTAACTGTTCCAAGCTCGGAGCTGCAATCCTACCGCGCTTGGTGGCCAGGGCTTGCCACGGCCGACACTTTCAGTTTCAACTTTGCCGATCTGCTTCCCAACCACGTCCCTATCCTTGCCTATGAAGGACAGACTATGTGCGTTTTGCTAACCATCGACCCTGTAAACGATCCTCTTTGCGCCACCATCTTTGAAGAATTCTACGCTCCACAACTAGCTTATCCGACGCAATTTATGGAGCTAGATCCACGACTTTCCAGTTGCATATTCGACTACGATGGACTTTACGATCCCCCTACATCACTCGTACCAGCTGGATGGCTTATTGCACCCACAACGTCTGCTGGCGGCGGGGATCCACCCATTACAAGTGGGCCTGCTACACCGGGGCCGACAGGTCAATTGTATTCGCCGCCTCTAACAGTCTCGTTCTCTCAGGTGAGCACGGAGATGGACGAGCCAGGAGATCCAGGTTTGAATGGAGACGCAAAAATTGGTTCAGACACCGCCATTACAGCATCCACAAACAATCAAGGCACCGTCGTAGTAGCAGGGCAGACCCTCAGCGCCGGAGGTCCTGTTGCGACGCTATCCGGAGGTGAAGTCCTTTCCGCCGCTGCAGCAGGAGGAGCTATTGTCGTTCTGCAGGCCGGCGACAATGGCGCAGTCGCATCTACAATCTCCCTCAGCCCAATCTCTACTATGTATCCAACACAAGTTACAGCCGGCCCTCCCTCAGCGGTATTCACATTTGGTGGTGAACTGATGACCGCGAGCCCGGCCGCCGACGGAGGTCTTCTCATTAACAACACGCCTCTCCCGCAAGGCGTGATTGCGACGGTCGGTGGGGTACAAATATGGGCGGCGGCCGGAGGAACGGCCGTGATACTGGTTTCAAAGGGTGTCACGCAAACGATTCCGCTAACAAATGCGGGTTTTGGCGGCCTGGTCACATCTGCTGATCCAAGCGGTAAAAATTCTGTCGTTGAAGGCGTGGTGATTGCTATTGGATCAGCGGCGTTTACAGCGTATGAGTCTGTTGCGAATGGCTCTGCTGTCGTTGTTATTGGGGAGCAGACATTGACCGTTGGTGGCAGTCCTATTACACTGCTGGATGGAGAGACTGTGAGTGCGAGAGCAAGTGAGTCACTACTAGTTGGGGGAGGGAAGAGTAGCGTTCGGATTTCAACTGGTACTTTTGATGGAAGTGCTTTTGGGGGAACGGAGAGTTTGACGTTTGATCCTATCGCATCAACCACGGGGATAGCGCCGCCATCAAGTAGTACACATAAAAAGAATGACGGGCAAAGGATAAACATGGGCTGGTCGAGCGTCATGGCTGAGGTTTTGGTATGTATCTTGACGGCTTTGTGATGGGTATGTAGACAGTGTTAGAATATGGAACGATATCGATCCCAAGAGAAGCTCAAGCGAGTGACTTATTATTGTAAAGACTCTATGGTAAGGAGCGTCTACTATGAAGTCAATTCGTACGCCTAAGCACTTTTTTCTTCTTGACGCTTGCTGCGGCTGTGCTTGTGTTGATACTATGGGACAGTAGCGCTGCCGAGAAACTTGAATGACTGACTAGGCCCTCGAAGTCTTGCCGAAAGGCGTTTGGCTAGGTAGAGACATATATTCTTCGACTATCCGTGCGGCTTTGCACGGATAGGTTCTTTTATCGTTAGATGGGTGCACGCCTCAAATTGACGTCGTATTCGCCGACGTTACAATGCATGCTGCGGACTTCGAGTCGAAAGCATCCCAAAGGACCACCCGGAAGCACATAAGCTCGGAGCCCCATGGCCGCATCTGAAACGTTCTTATGATCTCGTGATATGTAATGGCCAAGCTCAGCGAACACAGAAACATACCCTAGTATAGGAAATTGTGCAAGCAATCACGTCTGTTCAACTCCCAGCTCTTCATTACACTTCAGAAAGTGCGGGTCATAGCCCTTACCCATAAAGGCTCTAAATAGCGTACAATCGGTCTCCCTGGGTAATTAACCAAATTTTCGGACATGCGTTCAAACCGCAGAAGTTCCATGCCGAATAAGTCATCGTTCTACATGATTGCGGAGAATATTCACTCCTAAAGCCGGGCAGCCATTGACGCCGTTGAGAGCTTTAGGCGAAGTTGGATCCGTTGTGCTTTTCCGCAGATACGTGTGTCGTGTGAGGCCACAAATGGGAAGCTGAAGCGGGAGAAGCGGAGGACATTTAACAGACAGAGCTGAGGATATCAAGCCATCTGCAGCTACACTACGCGGCAAGACGTCGAGTTTGAAGCTTTTACGAGCAGTGCGTTAAGAATACGAGGCTGGCATCTTAATTACAGCAAAGCCGCAAAGTGCCTGCCGATATATTGGTTAGGAGCGTCATGCCAATCAAAGACTCGAAGATGACACATCCAGTCGTCCATGATCGTTCGATTACGCCCCTGAGGTTCTACTGCAGGTCATTCCTCCAAATTCTCGCACAGCCACAGCCACAATTATCGTATGCAGCCCGAAATCCACCGCCTAGGGTTGCACAGCATCGTACAGCGTTTGGCGCTCCTACAATTGCCTCGCGGCGCATTCGCTGTTCAGTAACGCAATTAGCTAAAATGCTTTTTTGAACGCTACTTATCGGCATGCCCGCATATGCTGCTACCGTATTTTCAACACGCTTCGGTAAAGTTACTTTTACTTGTGGCTTCCCAGTTATTGCGCCTTCGACATACTCTACCGATCTCATCCGAAGTTCTACAGGAGCGGGCAAGATGCACACGGGGGGCGATCAAATTTGCTGAGTCGGCTGTTTTGCAAAAGCGTATTCCCATGCTTTGACTACTCTAACCTGCCTAAATCACTTTCGACGTCGCTGCTCCAGCGTGTCAACTATGTGCAACTTCAGGTCAACCGTCTCCTCCCGGATTTCTCTTCTCGCCTCTGATTGTTCTTTTCGTCGTATTCAATCCGTGTGCCTGAAGCCACCTAGTTGCAAAGTTAAGGAGATGGTATTTACTGATTGGTAGTTGAACTCGTAAAAGTCGACGGTTTGTACACTGCAGCTTAGGGTAAGATGGGAAGATGCCATTCATGGCGGAATCTTTTACAGCTGAAAGCTCAGACATACAAAAGGTAATGTATGGCATCTCTCAGCAGAGCTGTATGCATTGTTCCACCAAATGCAGCCTCAGACAATGCCATTCGAGCACTTTGGTAACACGGCGGCCATCGCGTCCGTATCTGCTTTTGAGAGCACAGCTGAAAACGTGAGTATAAGAAGAGGAATGATGCTACGTTAAGGATACCGGCCCAGATTTGCTCTCTTTCGAAACGATCTTACCATCTCATAAATCGTTGAAGATGAAGACCATCGGTCTCATAGTAGTCCTCGCGGCTTTTCTGTGTCATCCAGCAGTGGCACATTTCAAATTCGATGAAGAAGTTTGCTTTACATTTTATGACACAAAGCCTGTAGCCCATGTTCCCACTCAATCTTTCGTCACAACGTAAGTGGTACATCCTTCGATCATGCAATCAACGTCTGACGCTGTTTGATCATGGCAGAGTTGGTTTCACCTTCACAGTCACCGAGAAAGTCGAACCGAAAACCACCGTAACCCCAATCTCAACCGTCGAGACGACAACGACCGCGATAAGTAGCACTACACTACCTCAGATCACAGATACGTTTACTTCGGTTACTGAGACGATAACTACGTATACCACTGTTACCACGTCCGTAAGCACAACCACCGTGACAGCAAGCACAACCACCGTATCCACCGGGACTGTGACTGTGAGTGTCGCATCCAACTTTACTCCTTTTGCTTCCCTGGCAGCTGTCATCGCTGCTGGAGGTGGTACGCCAGAGTCTGGAGTCTCGAAGCGTGGCGAATCCATTGCTTTCCCGAGGCGTGGCTTAGATGTTCTAAAGAAGCGCGATGTGCAAAAGCTTTGCTCGGCAGGGGGAGAACCGAAGTACCCTTCAGACGTTAAATGCTATGTCTACGTCGAACGACTTGACGTCATCACAGAGACGGTGACTGGGTCGCATACAAAGACGAAGACCGCTTCGACTTTCGTAACGACGACTACCGACATCATCAGCACCACACTCACTACTACTCTTCCAGACGCATCGACAACGGTTCCTAGCACCACGACTACCACTAGCACGACTACGTCGACAACCGTCTCCATCACTACTACTACGACCACGTACACTTCAACCTCGCTAGCGCCGACGACCGCAACATACTACCCACAGTGCCAAAGTGACAACCTAATCGAGTATGTCGGTGGAAATCCTATGTATGCCCTATCCGCCAACAATCCCATATTCGCCACCCAACCCGACGCGGTATCGTGCTGTGAACTTTGTGCTAATACCGCCGACTGCGCTGGCTTCTCAGGCCCACAATCCGGCTACACCGACTGTTATCTGTTTACAACAAGCACTTGCGACGCCTCCGTAGCAGATTGGACTGTCTATTTGGCTAATGGTCAGACCGGCGACTTCGATATTGTAGGTAATGGCAACTGCGGTCAGGGCGAGTTCGGCGGAACTGGGCCGTGAAGCTGGACAAAATGGATCGATAATCCACCGCCGCATTTAGCTTTAGTTAGTATCTATCGTAATAGCTCATCATGTTCAAGGCATACTCCGTACCAAATCTCATTCAAATCGACTTCCAAATATTTGCAATATCTAATTAGATGGGTTGTCAGTGAATGTACTGCTGACAAACGGGTCGAAAGTTTATGCTACGCATATAGCCGCCAGAGTTCCCAAAGTCGTTTTCTATTGTTCCCGGGGGAGGGGGGTTGATACAAGAACGGCTTTCTTGTCAACTGGCTGTTCACGTAAATTGATTCACGCGCTCCTTAAGCTAGACTTGCAGAGCCGCACCATTGGAATCAATATATCGATTGGACGACTTGGCAAAAAAGTCTAACATCACCCCAATCTCGACATCTTTGTCCCCTCTGTCACATAACTTGGCGCCACTTTTGCTCAGGGCAGATCAGGTCAGACTCAGGTCAGCTCAAGCTCTGCTCAGGCCCTGCTCAGAATGTCGTAGCGAAGTCAAAAAAAGTTATCAACTTTTGACGAGGCTTCAAGATTGCCCTCCTGGGAGGATGAAAACGTTCCCTCGTGTGTCTGCCCACCCAGCGTGATGCCCGTATCTGCCCATGCCGCCGCCAGTGCTACTAGTTTCTTCGAATATGTAAGTCGGGCGATAATGTTGATGCTACGCCTTTGAGAAACCAAATCGGAATCAGGAACATTTACCCTCTGCCGTTTTAAATTGAAAATTCAATATGGCCACCTATCCTTGTTTTGAAACTGCGCGAATTTTCGATCCTGCCGACTAAATAACGGGGCGGTAAAGCGCAGAACCGTAATATGATGCACGGGTTGTCTGCTCTGCCTTGCCAACTTGGGAGGATCTTCGGCGGAGTAGACTGAGGTGAGTAGAGACGAGTGACTAGTGGGGAAATAATAGCATTCCAGGACGCCTGCCTAGCTATCTAACTTTCACTACTCTGCCAGCTTCCTGTCTTAAAGCCAATTTGAGAAGCGTGGTTTCGCCTCACAGATGCACTTCGACCTAATCCTTTTGTTCACCGCCTTAGAAAAAGTTTGTGTTGTGTCACGAAAACCCGTTCATCCCTAATGCCAAGGGCAATAGCCGAAATCCCCCGGTTCGGTGGGATCAAGCTGTGATTGTTGATAATGCTGCCAACAAGCTACGGAAGTCTGAGATAGTTCTGTTGGTGACCAGTTTGTCCCACCGTGGATCGTTTCTTTACCCTGATCAGTGCACGGTAGCTCCACGATCGAATAGGGGAACATAGACGCGCTGCCACACCCTTGATCATGCCAAAGGCAAGAATCATCCCAAGTTTGCGTGGGATCCAGTAAGGGGTTAATAGCCGATGGGGGTGAGGCAGCCGGCGAAGGGGTAACAGCCAATAAAGGGGTACTGGTCGATGATGGGGTAACGGCGCGTTCATGTGCCTCCTTCGGATCGGGTTCCTGTCGATCTTCGGCTGTTCCTGTAAAATTTTGAACGGACGCCGAGTCTTGTCTACGTGCTCGTCGCATACGCTGCGTCTTAGCGGTATTTCTCTGGTTTCGTGGTTTGCGGTTTTTCCGGAAACCCCATTTACGAAGTTGAATTTTCAGCTTTTTTTCACTGTACAATTCAATTAGGCTTATACTACACGGCCAAGCAACAGTTATATGGATTTTACTACTTACCTCACTTGAAACCCCATGTCACGTAGGTACACAAGAAGAGAATATCGAGTTTGTCTTTCGTGCATGTACTTTCGTCTTATATTTCCCTTTTCTCTTTCCCAATCGGCCTTGGTCAGTCTGTTACCGGTCTTGCTAGACCCGGTTGAAGAGACGGTCTGGAAATAGTCGCTTTCATTTGCATCTTCATATTGACTTTCTGGAAGACTCTCTAGCGTAGTACTTGTTGACGGAGTCGGGGACGGCTGTGGACGGTCGAATTCCCGGCGCTTTGTAGAAGTGACAATGGCTCCAATCTCTTCTTCCAATCGTGTAAGCTCACCTTCCAATTTGAGGAGTTGCTTTCGCTTCTTTGCCTCAATTATTAATCTCTTCACCGATTCGATAGAACGCTCCGCTTCGGGGCCGCCTCCATTGTCCAGTAAGGTGCTTCCTTGCTCCTCCTTCGGCTGCTCTAGGCCCGGTAGGCTGTTTCGAGCCAAGCTACTGTCTTCATCTTGTGCACTCCCACGGGTAGTTGAATTGTTGCCACACGCGCGTCGCGCTGCTGCTCTCGTATGGTACATGCTGTACGCTCTGCCGTCTGAATCTGGTAGAAAAGGTAATGAAAGTAAATGAAAGGGGAGTCAGGATGGTATTGCTCTGGAACAATCGTAAACTAGGCCTGTATGGCGGTGAGGCTTCTGCGAGGCTGCTGGCCAGGAAGTTCGGTGTGTGAGCGAAAGGACTCTGTCGTTCAATTGAGACCGAGTCGATGTTTATATACATCACAGCTGTCTCTTCGTGGCTATGTACACATCTGCGTTCCTCATGACCGTCATGCGCGTTTACTCCGCAGGAATCACGCCTGAATCGATGTGATTAATCATATGACTTCTCCGTGTATGGAACGACCAATGTGATCCTTCAATTTGTATCACGGGAAGAAGTAAATAGCTGTCCAGCTTGACGTGCGGCTTCGTCGGTGTCGTGGAAAGCCTCTATTGGATGATGATAGGGCTTGAGGGTGAGCTTTGCTGTCTACTGATGTAGCGAGGGTATCCGAATATCGTAGGCGGTCGGCCGGAAGAGCTTCCATAGTTTCAACGTGGATCAATCACTGAGAAGTGGGAACGCGAAGGTCGTGATGGTCGATACCAACCCTGTACACGTAGCAAGATTGAGTTGGCCGAATATAGCTACCTCGTAGGGCGTTGTCAAACCGTATGGTTGCTGATCGTACGGCCCTGACTAGGATCAGGCTGCGGGTGGTGATTTCGCCGAAGTTCGGCACACGTCTGTATCCACATCAGAACAGCTGATTATGACCTTAGGATTAGAACCGACGGTTGAGTCGATAGAATAGCTGCGACGTGTTCTAGCAGAAGGAGATGCATGGTCAGGAGATTAACCCCGTGAGCTTCACGGCGATACTGACGCCAACGAAGAAGCTGGAAGATGCAAGCGTGCACGCGGCGCCGTGTTGTGACTGCCGGTCGCGGGTAGGAAGATTGCGGCCGTAGTCAATTGCAGTTCGCGTCTCGAGAGAAGTTATGTTGTAGAAGCATTGAGCGCAGCCTTGGGGGTGCTAAGAGTGGTCGAGGAGGTCTTGAGGAAAGGTGCAAACGCGCGAGCGAAGGGTCTTCGATACAATCGAGTATCCAGACAAAACCAGTATAGAAACATGGTAACAAGTTACACTGCGTCGAACCGCATTGCATTAGGCTACGTCGCGTCAATACTTCCCGGGCGTCGATGCAAGCCTCAAGGGCTCAGCTGACGTCGAGCCGGAAGCAATCCAGGCTGGAATGCGTCGGACGGGCGAGGCGGAGGGACGGCGAGACTACGTTGCAGCTGCGAAGAGCAATTGGAGAGAAGGAGGTAGAAAAGATTGGAAGGTAAGAAATAAGGAGTGGGTAGAACGGCGACCGCTTTTATGGGTTTGACATCGAGGCACGGATTCGTCTACTAGGACGGACGAATCAGGGCCCAGCCCAGATCAGCACTGGCCATATAAGGACCAATTCAGAAATAGTCGCGCAAAGCTTGAGCTCGTTGAAATGCTCTTATTGCTGTACAGCTGTCGCAGTAGATGGTACAATTCCGGCGACTAACGCGTCGATGTGTAATGGCTCCATCTTAGGGAACTGTGGTACTTTTTGCGCATCCAAGGTACCGTATCGTAAAGTCAGTCTTGGCATTAAAACATTTATCGTTGGCTGCGCCGACAACGAAACTCCCCAACCTCCGGCCTGATCGCCATTGACCTTTTCCACTTGAACTACATGTTTTTCGGAGAACGTACTATGGTAGGTTTTGCTCCTTTGGGTAACGGGTATGCTGGTCAACAGCATTGCTAGGCTCCGATATTGATGGAGAAAGATATTGGCCTCAAAGTCCTAAACGATGTGGTGTCAGAGCGTTGTTTTCGCAGCACGTGGAGAACGAGGCAAGGCCAATGGTATGATTTCTAGAGCACTTACTGGCTTCCAGGCTCCCCTAGTAGAGTACCTTCCAGTGAAGAAAGCCGATGTTTGGAAGCTGCTCTAGCATCACTAGATCCATCGCAAGGGGGGATTGAATATGCAGTACAAATAATTAACCGCGCAGCTATGAATTGACAATTTATAAATTGCTGCGCAAAGAAATATATACGTGACTTGAATTATGGCTGGTCTCCCATGGGCTCGACCTGGGTGATTCGCTGGCTTGGCGTGTTGCGATATGTAAGGTATCGTATCAATCAAGACGATAATATCGAGAAAGGTTTGCAAATACCGGAGATGCACAAAATATAGAGCGTTGATGCACGCCTCCGTCTTTGAACTACTCAGGGGTTGGTTTCGACCACCTTATGAAAGAATTTGGTAGAGGCAAATAATAGGCAACTTTGACGCGGGATCAAAGCTGCCTCCCTTATTAATATCTTGGCTTAGCTTTCCTCACCGCTCTTGCATTGCTCAGGGCTGTTCAAGTTCCGCTCAGGTTGCTCATGCACTGCTCAGGCTAAGGCAGCGGCTGCTCAGTTCCAAAGACGGAAATGGAATCTGGCATGAGAAGATTGGGGTGGAAGTATCGTTGTAATCGAATAGAGGCTACTTGAAATATGAGATGTATTTATCACCTAGAACTGCTGGTTTCAGTAGCAGCAATGCAGAAGAGATCTTTGGACGAGTTATGCCGTTTATCAAAACGTGTGACCATATTGTAGCTAATGTCTTTTCAGGAGAGACGCTGTTGCGTGTAGTCCACCAACCCACTAGGGTGGGTACGGTGATCTGTATTTTAGTCTGTTGGCCAACAGTTTCTCGTCACGCAGGGATAGACGTTACATTATCTTGAGAGTATGACTGGCCAGCGTTGGATCCTTAGCTTGCAGGATCGAAGCAACACTTTCAATGAATATTCACTTGGCTGAAGTTGTATCTAACTTCGCTGCCGAACTTGCCTATTGCTTATGGTGGCAGTATCAATAGTATATCTCAGTTTACACGCTTGCACTTGCTTCGTAGCGTGGAATAATGTTATAAGTTGTGTGGATTTACCCCTCGGAGCTGGAGTAGATTACTGCGCCGGATATGTTCGACATGATATATATGCCGGCTGCGTCATTGTAGGCGTATTTACATGGACGAGCTTGCTCTGTTCTTCAGTCCAGGTCGGTTTTTTGAGGTAGGCTCGTGTAGGCTTCGGGGCCTGTTATGTGTATAGTAGAGAGCTGACCCTCGTCCCACGCACGTCTCCAACCTGATTCATACTGAATTTACTCAACCTCTTCAATTTCTCGATTCTTGTGATGAAGGCAGCTATTGTTTGGGGGCCCAAAGTCCACAGCGGTAGTCATAGCCAGATCCCTCTTGTCAGTAGCCAGAATCCTTTTGTCAGTAGCCAGGACGTCCTTTATATCGAAACCACACTGTCGAAGCGTCTCTGTCCACGTCTACAAGATCGAGTGACTGGATGGTTCATCTGAAAAGCATCTTTGTACTAGGCCCGATGGCGTGCAGCCCTGGTCGTCCCGCGCATGAACGTCGCATCCTGCCTCGATTAATAGTCTCGCCTTTTCCAAAAATGCATCGTGGATGACATCTCGCTCGCATTTTCCGAATCGTCTCTTATAATATCTCCGTACGCGATATTCGTACCAGTCTTTCTGATCTTCCCAATCACTCCCTTCTCCACGATCCTCACCACCTCTAAAAGTTTCATCGTCTCGAAAATCCTCGTCATTTTTATGAATTGAATAGCGCAGGTTGAATTTATGCCTCTGTATTACGCAGTGAAGTGAATTTTGTTCTCCTACTGTGCGATTATTAGGATCAACTTCAAATTCCAGAAAGGTTTTGAGATGATATACATCCCAGGGTATTGAATCGTAGAAGGTAGAAGGAACGGTTTCAGAATTAGTGATAGCTGTAAGAAGATTGTGTCCAAATTTGTCAAACTGGTAGATATCGATGCCAATGGTGTTGAAAAATCCCACTATTTTATTTGCCGATGCCATGTGCATAGAATCGAAAAAGATCAACAATTTGCTCCAGCTCAGTTGATCGTCCGACCAGTCGACTCCAGAAGCCTTTAGAAGGCGGAATATTTTGGTGCCACTCCCAATCTTCGAATCAATCACGTTCCGTCGATCATTACGTTCGCTTTCGAGCACCAGAGCAAAAGCTTTGTCATAAAGCCAGTCCATCGGCGTTTGCCCTACTCTAACCTATCAATTTGTTAACAACCCACACTCATGACAATATCGAAATTGGGATCTTAACCCATTACAAGCCAAAACATCAGCTCCTTGAGATATTAAGAACTGAGTCATTGCCAAATCACAATTAGATACTGCACACTAGAGCAAGCCGTATTAGAACTATCAAAATCCGGTAACCATAGACAACTTACATGAAGGAGACTCTTCTCAGGATAACTGTCTTCTCTATCAGTTGGTGCAGCAAGTCCGATGTCAAACATTCGACGCAGTTCATCGATATCGCCTTCCCTTACGAGACGGAACTGGTTGGAAGAGGGAGGTACAATAGCAAATGTCGAAAACATCGGACAAATAGTCGGATAGCCTCTCTGATCAGTGTGAAGCATGTATGAAAACACAATGCCTCTGGGGAAGATCCATGCAGCCGGCAGTAGCTCGATTTTCGTTTTGTAAACCTTTGCGCGTTTAGATTCACCGTTCTTGATACTTTGCACTGTGCCTATCAACACGCGAAGACTCCCAAAGACCCATTTAAAAGTCCATGTGCTCCAGACTGTACACGAGCCTTGGGATGTAAAGCTGGATCTAGTAGAAAATGACTGATCATGGTAGCAGTTAGGCTCGGATACTAGATGGCATTCATTCAAGGTGGCTTCATGCTGGTCAGCCGCCGGTCAGAAGGGGTCTGATTTCAGCCCCGTTGCGTGTAGCATCGATAAAGATTCTTAGACCCAAAAAGACTAAGTAATTAAGAATACGACTAGGTAACTAAGTTTGGCATGACGACTTTCGTCGTTTTCAGCGGCAAATACCTCCCTTTCCGTAAGGCATTCTCGCTGGTGGTGGGACCGTATATTTCAAACTCGCTGACCCCGGCGACAACATGGACTTTGTTGAGCTTTCACGGGACTGTAATTTTTACTCTTAGCTTGAGATTCATTTTATATTATTCATCCTCCAGTATTTTCAAACACTTATTTCTAAACTGTTGTTTGACTCACATCCCTGTGATGCGTCTGCTCAGACACGAGGGCCATAAAATGGACCGCAACCCATCCAGATCTTGGTGTCCTGCCATTACGCAAATTGTTTAATGTAAGCAAAATAGCATAAAACTTCCATATCCTTTGAATCAAGTGCAAGTGACTGTCGTCCAAGTTTAGGCTACCAAGATAATTCACGGTTCTCTGTGTGTGGCGGATGCTCCATTCCTTTGCGAACGCGAATCATACCGGATGTCACGTGGAGTTACGCTCTCAGGTTTCGTTCATGCAATGAATGGAATAACCAGCGTTCAAACACCGAGACGGCATGGGATGCTTCGCATTCAACCTGCCCATTGCTCTTCGGAAAAGGGGATGGGGCGAAAGAGGATCTTTGTCTCCCCGAAGTGCCGTACTGTGGTTCAAGCTTGGACGAGGCACCATGCGGTTCGGGTCAATAAATTTGGCGAATGGCGCGAGCCGTCACATCTTGCGAGTCCGAGTGCGGTGGACTGTTTACGGCTTGAGAGATGGAGGAATGGGAATCGCGTAAAAGACGAGGATGCTCGACGTCGATCGTACTACGTAGTTTTGTTCATGCAAATCATGGCCGCTTTTGACGACTCGCGCTGCGCCGTCGGAAACTAGTTATCGGGCAAGCGGTGACAGGCGTCGTGTGCCCCTGACGTCGCATGCGCTTCTACTCCGTACTTTGAGCAGAAGATTAGTACGAGATGAATTGCCTTAGCAAGAAACTATGAACACCTCTCCAGAGCTCTCAGCACTTGACGGCTTGCGGATCAAGTCTGTCGATGCTCGCTATTTTAAGGGAGGCTCAGCGAACGAAGGCATTGAGCTAGGCTCAAGATGACATCGCAGACGCCATAACGGTAGGCTACTTCTGCGGGTAGAAATTAAAGTTGTGATGTGCACTTCCTTGTGGCGTCGATTGGCGGCCAGTCCTCAACTTCCCCTGCCTCGACTTGGCTGCTTTGGTTCTGTTCCTGTTTCAGCCACATCCATGTCGAGTCTGCTTTAGTTTAGATTCAACCGTTCCTATCATCGAAACGAAGATCCCATTCACGGCCGTCCGCAGAACCAACTCTTTTTGTTCTACTTTCCGATCAGTGTAGTAGACGCTGGATAAGGCATATTTGGTTGCTAGCAATCCATCGTACTTGTTTTGTTATCATCTTAGCAACAAGGTTGTCATGAGTTTAGGACTCGGAGGAAAATAAACGCCGCGGCGTTGCATGAGAATCGCCACGAAATCGCGATCAGCCTGCTTGGGATTCACTACGGTAAGGCCTCATCCCGTTCATCTGCTCCTGTAGGCTTCGGCCGCACCTATGACTTGCTATCTCCTGGCCGGTGTCAACTTCAAATGAGTTAGTCTCCAACTTCGGCCCCCCAATGCTCCTACCCCGGACATTGCCAATCCTAGGATCGCGTTAAAAAGATAGGAATCCTTCAAGCCTTATTTCTACTTGTATGCATTCCCCGGTCACTGTTCCTGCGTCTTATTCCTAAAAGATCCGCTCATTCGCCTCCGTCTGCTTCATAATAGATTAAACTCCATTCACTTGCTGTCTCTTCACGTTCGCTCCCCTAATCTCATCATCACAATGCATTTCTACGCGCTTCTCTCCCTCGTGGCCGTGGCAATGGCATATGAGGCTCCACCACCGCTCAAGAATCAGATTGCAGGCCCAATTCTGGGTATCTACGCCATGTGCGGCAACGACCCGATAGACTGCGGTGAAGGTTGGTGTTGTCTCAACGGTCAGCAATGTGTGACCGATGCGAAGAACAACATCATGTGCTATGATCCGGGCCTTTCTGAAGCCAACGAGTAGGTCAATCATGACATGAACTTCTCAATTCGCTTAACTAACAGCTCCAAAGTCAGCCCATCACAGTTGATCCGGCATACTTCGGTACAATGTACTCCAGCCAGGCGACACCAAGCCATGCGTCGAATTATGCCTCCCAGTCCGGATCAGGAAGTCAGAGCGGCCCAACAACTATCGTCGTCGCCGCTCCAGGAGCATCATCAGCTGCCAGCGCCGCGAGTGCAGCAAGTGCTTCTGCGGCAGCGGCTGGACACTCTGCAACCTTTGCTGCGCCGTCATCCGTGCAGACCGTCTACGGCGTTGGGGGACCTGGAAACTCCGGCTCCACGAATGGTGCTTCAAACGTGTCGAGCAATGGGGCGCTCCTGTCCAACGATGCCAATACATTACCTGCTTCTTATGAAACCAGCATTTTTGCGCTAGTCGGAGCTTTCATGATGGTCCTGGCTTGGTTGTGATTTTGCGACGTCTGTCATACTATTTCACTGCACTTTCAGGCGTTCAAATGGGACTGGCGAGAAGCTTCTCACGAATATTCAGTTAGACTTCCTGTCTTGTATCTCGTCGAAGCGCTCCCACGTATCATAATGTGTTAACAGGGCTGGAGAGAAGGCTTGGCCGCAAAAGGTCAGATGAGCTTCGTGCTTATTGTAAACATAAGTGTCTGGGAGAATCATAAATGATACTTGAATCCGCCTTAAATCGCACATCCCGTACAATTTTCGTTCAGAGCATTTTGACTCCCCAGCAAGACCGCCGATCACGGGTCAACCTTGGCGCCGGCGCATCGAACCCATGGATACAAAACGACGAGCAAAGTCGCAAAATCACGCACCTCCCAAAAAGACCTTCCACAACCGCTGCAATGGACACGGTCTTCGTCCAAAACATCCAGCTGCATGCGACGATCGGCCTGGACTGCTGGCACCGGGCGCGGCCGCAGCCGGCTCTGGTGACGGTGCGCGTGCCGACGAGCGTCGCCGCGGCCGGCCGCTCCGACAAAATCACCGACACGCGCGACTACCGCCCCGTGTACAAGGCCGTGCTGGCGCTGGCAGGCGGCGCCGGCGACGCGGAAGCCGGGTCTACGTTTCACAGCTTGCCTGACTTTGCGGCTACCGTGTGCAATCGCGTTAGCGAGGCGACGGGCGCGCTGGACCTCGTGGTTGTGGTTACGCTGCCCAAGGTCGTGAGGCAGGCGGAGGGCTTGCGCATTGAGACGAGGGTGCAGAGCACGGGAGGGTTTGGGTCGTCTGACTCCATTCTCTCGTCTATTCTTGTGGTCAAGGGTTTGAGGGTGGAGTGCATCATTGGGATTGGGGGGGAAGAGCGCAGGGAGAAGCAGCCGGTTGTTCTGGACCTGGAGCTTCGAGGACCGCCGGAAGGATTCAATCATCGGGATTATCAGACGGGATTTGGAGGTATCTTTGTCAAAGTATGGTCTTTGTTCCTCACTCTATGGAAGACTGCTGCTGACAGCCAGCAGAAGTTTGAGACAACCACGTATTCTACAATTGAAGCCTTTGCTACTGAGGTCGCCAAATTTCTCATTGTCAACCAGCAATGGACTGAAGTATCCGTGAGCGCTCGAAAACCAAGCATCTTTGGAGCTTCTGATGGTCCTGGCGTGGAGATTTTGAGGAGTGCTGACTATGAATGGTAGGATGATACGGATTATAGTTACTTCGCTGCATTGAAGCGTTTTCAAAAAATGACATGAGTGGCTTGCACACGATCAATGACGACGCTGGCTTGAATATCATTGCACTGAGATAGCTAAGTGCTACTTAGTTTTATGGTGATGCTGTTCGACAATGCACCAACGAACACAAAAAACCTTCCAACTTTGTAATGATACGTGAGATTTATACCAGCTGTTGAATTCACAATTCTTGCAGAAGAATTGCGAGTTAGAAAAAGGATGTTATTAGTGCGTGGTGCCCCTTTTCAGCCTTGTATACTCCGTACAAACATGTGGATGGGCTTGCTTCGGTCCAATCTCTCTCCGTCGCTCGTGTTCCGTGGTCTCCGATTGTCCAATGTAACCTCACCGTATGTAGCTGCCTTCACTTCACCGCTTACGATGTGATTTCTCTCTATTCTTAAAGCAAGAATCTGAAGCTCAAGATGGCCATCGAGGGCCTGAGAAGTCCTAGTAGCACTCAAAAGCTCACTGAGGACTCCTCCGCAAGCAGCACCTTGAATATCGGTACCGACATGCTCACTCTCGACGATGGCGACTCCGTACTCTCGCTCCGGCCTGAACATCTACACCTTCATGGTACACGTCTCTCGCTAGGCGCAGATAGGGAATGATTCGACTGACAGCATCTGTAGATGCGCGGCCTGTGCCGAACGAGGGCAAGCTGTCTAATTGCTTCGGTTTCATCTATCGAAAGAGTACGTGAACATGTGATGCCTACCACACCCTCCAAGAGCATTCACATCCACTGCGTAGCGGTGAATATTTTGTTTTGGATTGAAAGCGCTCTAAGTTTAATACTGACGAATCTAAAAAGAGCCAAATCTCCAGCGCGAAATACCTTACTACAATATCCTTTCTGCCTCGGTAGATGCTGGCAACCTTGTCATCGGCTACGCTCACAAAAAGGATAAAGACGCTTTCGAGGCATCGGTCCTGAAATTCGCAATGCATAAGGACCAACAGGATGGCATCAACACATGGATTGAAAAACTCCTCGACCTCGCATATGGCAAGACGCCAAGACGAAGGCGCATCAAAGTTCTAGTTAATCCTAAAGGAGGTGTTGGCAAGGCGCAACAACTGTACAAGGAAGAGATTGCACCCATCTTCAAGTTGGCCGGTGCCGAGGTAGATGTGGAAGTGACACAACATGTTGGACACGCTCGACAGATCGCGAAGGAGATTGACCCAGATGCGTGGGATGTGATCGCGTGCGCTTCTGGAGACGGAACACCGCATGAAGTATTCAACGGTCTTGCCGACCATGAGCACCCGCGGAAAGCTCTATCTAAGATCGCCGTAGTCCAACTGCCATGTGGCAGCGGTAACGCCATGAGCTTGAACATGTTAGGCACCACCATTCCGAGCAGAGCAGCGTTGGCTACAATAAAAGGCACCCGAATTCCACTTGATTTGGCTTCAGTCACCCAGGGCGAAAAGAGGTACATTTCCTTCCTGTCCCAAGCCGTCGGAATTGTCGCCGATAGCGATCTCGGTACCGAAAATCTGCGATGGATGGGCGCTGCGCGATTCGAAATCGGATTTCTGATTCGCCTTTTGGGCAAGACCTTGTATCCTGTCGAAGTCTGGCTCGGCATCGAGTCTGGAGATAAGATGGCGATCCGACAGGCCTTCCGCAAAGAGGCAAGCCTATTCTCATCGTATGAGCGACCACCGTCAGACTCCGACGATCTTCCACCTCTGAGATTCGGTACTGTCAAAGACGACGTTCCTGCCGACTGGACTCACATCGACTATAAAAACATGGGCAACTTCTACTGTGGCAATATGAGCTTCATGACAGCCGATGCGAACTTCTTCCCTTGCGCCCTGCCATGTGACGGTAAACTCGACCTGCTCACCGTCGATGGCGACATTCCACGCCGACGCGGCTTGAATCTGCTTACATCTCTTGTCAAGAACCAGCTCTGGGACCAACCAGAAGTCACATTTCGGAAACTCAACGGGTTCAGGATAATACCCAAAGCGAAATCAGGTTACATCAGCATCGACGGGGAGCATATGCCTTTCGAACCGTTTCAGGTCGAAGTCCATCAGGGACTGGGGACGGTGTTGAGCAGCTTTGGGCGGCTGTACTATACGCAAACCGCATTGCTTTGAGGTTCGTTGTTAGATATCCATTAAAGCGTTAGGGCCTGAGCAGATTATATGGCCATTGTTTTCGGTTCGAAAGGGTGCGGTTCAACAGAGCGTGAGTCTAGCATCGTCATGGCGCTCATACCCTTCTCAATCTTTAATCTTGGCATATTCGGCGGTAGCATGATATTGGATCTCTCTGATGCAATATCCATGAATTGCACTAATCATTAGAAAGCCTCATCATAATGATATATAACCCATCAGTAAAGTTTGAACGATAGTGGTCCATCTTCATCTTGTCACGTGATGCTACTCCAAGCTCCGATATCACCACATATGCTAGTCATACACCAACCAAAATCTCGGTCATCTAGCCTCCACCACCACCTCCACAGCCTCCACCACCTCCACCTCCACCACAGCCTCCTCCGCCACCACAGCCTCCTCCTCCTCCGCCGCCACAGCCGCCTCCGCCTCCACCACAGCTTCCGCCTCCGCCGCACCCTCCCGAGCCCGCGTTCGCGCATCCCGCACCGCCGGCAGCCGCCATGCCGCCACACGTGCCAGCCGCGCAGTTGCCGTACGCGCCCGGCACGGTAGGAACCCAGCAAGGGTCGCCGGGGCCGAAGCCAACGGCGCCCACGCCGATGCCGACGCCGACGGCGTACGGCAGGAACAGCGGGTAGGCGTACGGGACGCCCCACGCGTAGGAGTAGTAGTAGTCGTCGCGGGCGGGCTCGCGGTAGCCGCGCTTGCGCGCGCGCGCCACCGCCTTGTGGAAGGCGCGGTCCAGCTCCGCTGCTTTGACCCGGCCCAGCGCGTCGCTGTCGGCCCCCCGCACTGCGTTGTGTGTCGAGATGTGTGGCGATGAGAGCGGGTTGGAGGGCACGGAGGGGTCGCTGTGCAGCGTGTCGAGCGCTGTGGCCTTTTTCTTGCGGAAGAGCTTGTCCAGTGACGAGGTGTGCGTCTCGCGGACTGCTTCGCAGTACCAGCATGTGCATTCGCTGTAGGGCTCGCCGTACATCTCTTGGTAGACTTTGGATGTCCACGTGAAAGAGTCGGATAGCTTTGTTTCTTCTATCTTGTCGTCATGATCGATGAGCGTTCGCGTCGTGCGGTCGCTGTAGATGTAGTAGGCACGAGCATTGAGTTGGTGCGTGTGCCATGCCAGGTCGACGTCGAGAGTCGGCACGGCCACATGTCGAGGGTTAGTCTGCATGATGTTGAAGAAGCGATCGTACTTGACAATCAAGCGCTGCATGGTGGAATTTAGTGCTGGGCTATGCAGCCAGTCGATGTTGTGCATCTTCTCAACGAACGAGCCCTGCCGGATCACAGCACCGGCAAGATCCAGCGCGAACGGCGAGCTGTTGTACCAGTATCGCGACATGCATTTCCTGATGTTGACTTTCTCTTTCGGTAAAGCAGTAACGCGGACTTTCTTGACGCGCTTGATGAGCACTCGATTATGGACGGCCTCTTCAAACAAGTACTTGACCTCATCCATAGAGGCGACATTGCTAGCCCTTGTCTTTTCCAACACAATCGCCCCAAGGCCTTCTTTAAGCAAAGCATTAGGAAAGTGCTGATCCGGATAAGCCATCCAAGGAGAGATGGCACTGGGTCGGCCAGACTTGTCAAGGACTGTCCCTGGAAGTGCAAGATCCTGATTCAGGAGTAGCTTTACATCGGTGTTGAACTTCTGCACCCGTAGGTAGTCGTGCGTGATCCGAATCTTGCAGCATTGACATTTCGTGGTGAAATCTGAATCAGCAAAACCATTACCAGGGAGCATTTTCTTGATTGCTTTGGACCAGAGAGCCCCCCGCGTGTATGGGCAAGTTGTAATCTGGCCGCAGTTGGGACAAATCAGTGATTTTTCATCGGGGCCTTGAAGGTTATCCCAACAGAGGAGTGTCGCAGACTCAAAATTGGAGACCGCTTCTTTGGACGGCATGAACTCAAAGGTGGTTGTGTCGATACACCGGTCTATCGCTTCCCAAGGCAATGGTGTTGCGTAGAAATCCAACTTTCCATGACGAAAGCAGTCTTCGAGAAAGCAACGCGGATTGAGCAAGTAGGCATGCCATACCATGATCACGTCTACAATTATTAGCTAAATGTTTCCGAGGTTTGTGATGTTGAAAACTTACCCAGCGGAGGTAGTTGGTCCCTCGATGTCAACTGTCGAATGCGCGCCCCCCTGCTCGGAATACTGTCTTGGCTGATAGTGCATAGCTCATTAGTCGTGAGCTTGTGATACGGAGAGCCTTCTAGGGTGGTAGGAACGCATTTATCCCACCATTCATAGAAACGATCAACCGCTCTGGCGACGTATACAGCCCATCGCTTCTCGCGGGCCTTGATTTGGGCTAGAGCTTGAGCATTTTGAGAGGTATCGGCGGTAGCTGTCACGCCATCAAAGTCCGGACTCGGAATGCCGAAGAGATCATCGGTGTTTCCAATATCCTCGCGAAGCTGGTAGAAGGCTTCGAGCAGCTTCAGATGTGCAATACAATGGTCAGGTGAAACAGCAATAGCCGGAGAGACAGAAGTTCCCTATGGAAGCATATCAGTGACTACAAGCAATGACATTACACGGAGTCAGCGAACCTCATTCACTGGGCTGAGATCCAACGCAGCAAGTCGAGAGCTCAGATCAGGGGGAAGTTCATTAGTGAGAGGTGGAGATTGTTCCGTATACGATGGAGGAGGACCTCGATCGGATAGCTCATCTAGTCCGCCTTTGCCAGTCATTGTGCGCCGTTAATCGTGAAGAACATCCGAGATAGATGTCTGTCTTATGTATGGCCGGTCTAAAAACAAATAGGCCATGCAAGAGTCACGGGAGAATTTCACGTTCTATGTTGATTTGACGGGGGTGGTGGGGGCTTAGAGGCTTCCATTCGTATTCCACACACGAGGCTGACAGCAAACCACTGAGAAACGGGCGCAATTCGTGAAGCGTTGGTCTACGTATGCTCTAACTCTAACTATGAAGCAAGAACTTGTAAGAACTGACTAGAATAGCTTGTCTACGCCAAGAGACCACTTGAGTTCCAACTGAGGTGGGACGAACTACTCAAGGGCTACGCCGACCAGCAAGGACTGGGCGAGTATTTGTGTGATAAATCAATACGATAGTTACCACACGCGCACCGAGCGAGCAGCTGGCCAGCTGCTTGGGCATCTTATCATCGACACTCCAATACAGTCACAAGTCTCCCTGTTGAAGGGATGCACAAAGTTTTTGATGCATTACCTTATGACTTCAAGAGGCGATTTGCCTCGTGTTAAGATGCGGCTTCCCTTCGCCGACTAGGCGAAGGACCAGCTGACGCCATGAACACGACCATCACCGTCCGGAGCTACTTCTTCGAACAGCACCTGCGTGACATCGATCGACCCACCGACGCACTCGGGGCACGTGTCGAAAACGGTGCCAGTGCGTGTTTTGCCCTGGTAGTAGATGTTGATGGTCTTGCCGCACTTGGGGTTGTTATTAGGATTTGGACCGTTGGCCATGACGTCGGCGGCCAGAGCAACGATCCTCTCGCTATTGGTACCTTGTTTACCACAGCTGCCCAGACCAACAGTGGGGTCGTAGTAGGTCATGTCGCCGCTGTACCGTTTGGTGGCCCTTGTCAGGAACGAATACATCTTCTGTTGCTTGTTGAGAACAGGGACCACAGCGGCTGAGACTGAACTTGCGAGCGCAGAAATAGCGACGATTTCGATGAGCTTCATTTCTGATAAGTCCGAATGAATGGAGTATTAAGAGTTGCAAAGGGTTGTAGGAGCCAGCTCCTCAGATGATCGGGACCTCAATAGGTAACAGGCGTCTATGTTGCCGTAAAGTTCGCGGTTGGAGAATTGTACGGCGAGAGTTGTCGTTGTCCTTGAATTGATCAACAAAAGCTAATCCAATCCTCAGATGCTCAGTCAAATGAGCGATGAACAGAAAGGTGTTGCAAAAATCGTGTGTTGCAGAAATGAAACGCCTGCAAGCCTCAAAAGCCTGTAGAGAACGAGACATGATGAGGTTACGCGGCTAGTCCTTTAAGAGTAGTAGAGAGCGACGCTGAGATTGTAAGAGAAAGACTGTGAGCTGCATGTAGCTGCAAGAAGAAGCGGCCGAAAGGAGCGGTGGAAGGGAGTTGTAAAGATCACAGGAAAAGAGCGGGTGTGGAGATGTTGGGTCTTTGGCCAGAAGGAGGACCCGCCGCTCTAGCAGGACGTTCCTCCACATTGTACTCCATACGGAAGGCTCCTGTTCTTCTCCGAAGCCGGAACAAGATGATGTTTGGTCCGACGATGAAGCTAGCTATGAGACAGACTTCACAGATGCGGCGGATATAGCAGATTTGAGCTGGCTCTTTGCAAGCAATGATCACCCACCGGAATATTACCTTCGATTAGCAGAGAACTTCGATGAGACGGAAGACGCGAGGGAAGACTACAGTGCTGGTACCACCCATCTACTCGATCGGATTGAAGAGCAATGGTTTCTGTAAGTTGATCCGTCCTTGTTCCTTCATCCATCGTCGGGGATTCTGACCGCGTGTAGGTACTGCCAATTTAATGCCAAGGAACCCCAGGAGATATAATAGACCGTGCAGGGGCAGAGACATTCCACTGGGCAAAGATCTAGGCCGATGGATTGTATTTAGGTAAGGTATAATCTGTTTGTGACGCAGCTATTCTTAGTCGCTCGACAAAGCTTTGAGCGAACATCGCCGCTTTCGACGACATCAGCGCATTTGAAGAATGAAGGCAGATTCGTTCAACAACCTCAGCCGCACATGAATGTCTTCTTGCAACTGGCCCCCGAAGTTGTGTAAAAGTGTTGTTGCGATGCATAAGTGGTAGAGAACATATTCGGACAATTCACGGGTAACTTATCAAAATACCTCGAGATAGTATTTCACAAAGATGTCGCACTCCGGCTGAGGCGCTTCGTTTCGATGTCGGAACGACTTGCCTGGGTCCGGCTCCTAGATCCAAGTGAATGCATACGTATCATGGGTATTTCGATATCGGAGCGACTTGCCCGGGTCCGGCTCCTAAATCCAGGTGAATGCAACGTATCATGGGTATTTCGTTGATACGTAGGGTCACACCTGAGGGTCACTTTATACTGAAATCAGCCCATGGACAGAATGATGATTTGTATTCAGCGTCTTGTATACAGCTATGAACGCTCATCCGGGCCTCCGGCCTCCACAAAGCCCTTGCTCTTGACAAACGACAGCAGGTGGGTATTCAAAGAAATAGTGTAGGGGAGTCGCTTTCCCGAAGGGGAAGGTACACATGCCTCTCGGGTAGAAGAACATACCCTGTCGTTGCGGCAGTGATCCCGAAGGAAGGAAGGATTTGAAAAGTGAATGACCAAACGTGCCTCTCATCGCAGCGCTCCACAACGCCAATGCTTTTGTGACAAATGCTCAGACAAAGCAAACGAATTAAAACGCCCATCAAGACCAGTGAAGCTATGGTTGGTTGGAAAGCCAGTATGGTCACCGGAGGCCAATGACACTCTAGAGTGCTGGTCAGTAAAACATTCAGTGTGCAAGTGTGCGCCACGCCTTTCGCACGATGTGTTTGAGACGTCGAGGAATCATCCACCGCTTTGGCTCATGGACAACGAGCTTGTAGCGATCGGAAATCCTCCAGAAGGATAGCAACCGTACCATTTCGAGGGTCCAGACGCGCCGGATCCACACCTTCAGCTTTCCCTCAACACCGTCAACGCTCTCGAGCTCAACGCCCTCCCACCAGCAGCGGCGGGCCGGCTTGCGCCAGAAGAGAAGCAGTTTCTGTGCCATGCCGACAGCGTTGTTGTTGGCGAGATTGTTGTTACCGTTGATATCAGTGCGAAGTCGGGCGAGAGCGATGGAGGCGATGACAGCTTTGTTCGGTTCAGAAGCTCGGTGGCCCCAGCGATCATCGTGATTGAAACCGCTATAAGGCTTGTTAGTATGTTGCATGCTATGGGATGAGCGGGAAAAGAGGAAGCTTGCCCTGCGGTGAGCATCTCGATGAGGTGCTGTTCCGTTGTGCCTGGTTCTTCGCTCTTCCTCAAGCCAGAGAAGATACCATCCTGCCGTAGTAAGGCTTTCGCAGCTGCACGCTTGACTTCGATCATTTCAGGCTGGTCAATGTCGCGTTTCGGTGGAATGACATAGAAATCGAGGTCTTCACGCAGGACAATAATTCCAGCCCGGTCTTGCAGCATATCACGTGCAGAGCCTTGCATTGGCTCTATAGGCACAGCCTCAGGCTGTTCTTGAGATGGTGATGGAGGGCTTGTTGGTATGGTCAAGGCAACACGACGGAAAAAGTCGAGCATATATTGAAGGGATTGTGGGTCATACTGTGAATGATAATACTGGTCAGAAAGGTACAGATCAGGGTTGGAGAGTGCTTGGACAATGCGTTGGTACGCTGCACGATCTGAGACCGGGTGCAGTGATCCATTCGCTTGAGTGATAGCACTGGTGGTACTAACATCTACCGGATATACGTCTCCCTCGTGGAAGGAGTTCATATGGCTCTCAGGAAGAAGGCCATTGGGAAAGAGTGACAGAAGGACAAATTCGGGAAGTGTAAGGAGCTCATCGCGGGAGAGTGTGAAGCGCTTGCCCCTATGATCAGTTAGTATCGGCGCGTACAGGTTCTGTTCAAACGAAGTCAATGCGAACCGCAAATCGAGCGTGATATTCTCATCGGTGCCGCCCACTGTGTCATTATTAGTTTCAATGAAGGAGCTCCGTCTGACGTGGCCTGATTCGCACCTGCAAGGGCGTTGACGGGTGGTGCAGTTTGCTGTGGCACCTGCGTGATGATGCTGGCCGGTCCGCCTGCACTCGCCATCACGTAAGTGAAGCCGTCGATAGGGCTGGAGCCTTCTGTATAGGGTGGCGGAGGTTCACCGTCGTCGTAATATTTGCTTGAGGGACCGTCTTTGGTATCTCTTGGTAGAGCGGCTTTTGTTTCAGCGACGGCTGTTGCAGCAGCAGAAGACGAAGAGCCGCGGAGTGGATCCTCAGAAGAGAAAGCGGGTAACTGTTCGGTTGGACTAGCCTGAGAGACAGCCTTGTGGGCCTCAGCGGATGGAGAGTCGGAGGGAAAAAAGAGCGACGAGAAGGGCGGCGGGTAAGGAGAGTCGGCCGTGGTTGACAGAGTTGGCTCCGTTTCAGCAGAGGTGAGATGGAGGCCGCGGCGCAGATAGTGTTGGAAGGAGGAAGAGGATGCGGAATCACCGCAACTCGGCTCTCGTGGGTCCGACAATGTGGATGGATTGAGGATGTAATCTGGGGAGATGAGGTTGTGGTTCAGTGGGTGTTCGGTCGGCGGCAAGCGCTGCTGGTGCGAGCGATGTGCGATTGAGCTTACAGTGATGGACTGACTGGATTACGGTGACATTGATTATTGGAACGTCCAAGGCGCAGCAATGGGCGATTCTTAAAAGAAGGGAGAGCGGGCAGGTGGAGGTGGAGAGTGTTGTTCATGAAGCGATCAGGATACAGGGGAGAGTCGAGTGAAGGCGGGAGGGAAAGTCGGGTGCCAGACCATCTGATTGGCCCACGTCCTTTTGCTGACCTCACCTCTCCTCCCATCGAGTCCAAATACGCGCCATTCGTATTTCTGGAACGCCAGTGGATATGCCGAGAAGGTAGGATAAAGATCATCGAAGCTCGCTAACATCGTCAATTTGTGAGCACTTTTGCATTCATCTATCTGGAATTCAGATCTTCTCTAATCTGGCCCATGCTTCTTCAAGGGCGAACGGGGGTATCATATGATGGCTTCAATTGCCAACTTTGGAAATCCATTATCTGCCAGCTCCTCACTTAGCAACCATTGTGACGCAGACCCTCTTAAATCTCGCATCCCGCTCAAACTCGTCGGAGACGTTCAATGGCGCAATTGATGAAACCGGCTTCTGTCCCCTTGGACTCAAGTCTGTTGCCATTTGGTTTGGGACCGTACCATCATGCTCCACAGCCCGATGATGGCTCGTTGGCGAAGCATTATGCTCCTCTGTCGTCTCTACGCTAGGTTGCTCTTCCCGTTCAAGTGAATCTCGTGCGGACTGAACGCCGGACACTTTACGGTCTGCATTTCGCTCGACGGCAACGAAAATCCGGGTGATGAGATTCAAGATCTTCTCCCTGCTGTGGCCACAGTCAAGAGCTTGTTCAAACTTCTCGTTGAACTCTTCAAATCGATCGCAAACCTTGCACAGTGCCAATACCATGGCTTGGATTTTCGCTGGTAGCGATCCGGCCTTGTGCTTCAGCAACTCCATCTGCTCCAATACGATCATGCCGTCATCCCAAGCCCTGCGCACCACACAATCCATCATCAACAAGTGTAGACAGTCCCAGTCGAGACCCCAGCGCTCAGTGCTGAGTTTCCTGATAATTTGGATGGCTGTGTCGAATCCCATGAACCTGAGGATACCCAAGATAAGCTCCCTGTACACCGTGGTTGAAGGACCGATCGCTTGCAGAACTTTATCGCCCTTGCGCACGAGCCGGCCTATACTTGAATCGGTAATTCGAACGTTAGGTCTCGCAAGCATGAGCGCGTTGTCTTGTGCTCTCATTAGCGCAACAAACTTGGCGAACATGCGTCGATCGTCGAGCATTCTGTAGGTTCGGAGTATTGCCGCACATGTGAATTCATTGGGTCTGAGTTTGGCTTCATCGCCTAGCTTGATGAGGGCTTCAATCACGGAGAACCGAGCGACACTTTTGTTGTGTTGAAGAAATCCAATGAGGAGGACGTTGTAGGGCTGAAGTGCTAATGGGACAGGACTGGTGAGGAGGAGGTTGGAGATATTGATTATTGCCGCCTGAAGGTTGATTCGGCCCCGATTGAGATCCTCGAAAAGCTCCTTGAAGGAAGTAACGAGCCTGTCGTCAATAAGCTCATGGCAATGTTTTTCAAGCTGTTTGTAGTAGGGCGTCGGAACGGGCAGCGGGCGGGCTTCGCCACGGTCCCAGGCCATCAGCAAAGAGACGTAGTCGATCACTTCTGCTTTGACGGCCGATAGTGCTTGACGTTGATCTGGGCGCGAAAGCGATGCGTAGGGTCGAACGCTGGCGGGTAGAGCCTCAAGCTCCGCTCCGGATTTGGAGTCGATATCGGCAGCCAAAAACATTTGCAATACAAGCATTGTGACTCCGAGCTCCGTCAACCGCAGTTTCTTTTCCGTAAACCCCCTTTGAGCAGCCTTCAGTCTTCGCACAGGCCCAGACCATAGCGATTGAGGTGGAAGGTGTTCGGGATGTGGATCTTCGGCTGTAGAAATGGGAAAACGAGGCCTCTTATCCAAAATTCCTGGAGACCACATCACCACGTCTTCCGTTGTTAATCGAACAGGTGTCAACTCTTCTCGGAACGGTTCTGAAGCAGTAGCATCAAATGATGCTAATATGTTGTTCAGTCTCTCCGTATTAGCCTGTTCCATTGATTCGATATCTTGTTTGCTCTTTGCGATAGCAGCTTCCCATTTCTTCTTTCTTTGCTCTTTGGCAGCGGAGTCTAAGGTACAGGCGGCGGCGAAGATGGAAGAGTAGAGGAGTGTTCCAGTCGAAAATGGTCTAGAAGTAACCTTTCCAGCTACAGAAGAGATTCGTCTAACGATTGAAGCTTTTTGGTGAAGACAAGAAGGACAACGACAGGTGCAGGCAAGCTGAGAAGCCCGCGTCCAAAGACTCTGCATCGCGGTAGTGTGAGACATTCGACAGAGGCAATCAGCGGTCAAGCATTATGGCGATTGATTCAATTGGACGCAATCGTACTAGACCAGTAGAGAATTTATTGCGATATCCGATGGTTCGTGGTGGCTTGATTTCCCAAGTAGATAAGGTGATGCTGTCGTGCCATATCCGAAAGGTGAGAAAAGTACCGTGCAAGCCGATGAAGCTGGCGCGCACGGTCACTGGCAAACCACCAAGAACCCCTCCACTTGTTAATAAGTCCATCGCAAACCCGAGCTGAAGCTGCCGTCCCATTTGGATTATCTTCTCTCTATTTTGATGTCACATCCGCTCCGCAAACCCACGACTGTCTCAAAATAGCGGCCTACTATTTATCTGGCACCTTAAAGCCGCATTATATCAACTTGCTTGGGCTGCGAACGCGTCTTCCACTGTTTATCTACACTCTGCTCTAGGCAGTTCCCAAGCTTCCAGACCCGACATTCCTTCTATCGCTGTAATCGGCTCCTCATTCTAACATCGGCCCTCGCCGAGCCACTCATCCGTCTGCTCAGATCGCATCAGTGACCATCTGTACCAACAGAAGAGCCGTTCCCGGCGCTCCGAGGCAACCTCTCTTAGCAATGGATTTCGTCAACGGCACGCCTACCTGCTTCCTCCCAACACTTGAATACCTTGTTCTAACCGGTCTTATAGAATGGCTGGACGTGCTTCGCTCCAACCTCAGCGCCTCGCAGCTACGCACGCTGTACAACTTCGTCACCGCAATCAATTCATCCGTCACCTACGCGATCAACTACACGCTCGCGCTGACATCAACACTCACCGGCGCCTCGCCCTCGCTCGCAACCATCGCCCTCCTCCTCTTCATCCTCTTCATCAGCCTCAACATCCTCAACATGCTGTGGAAGTGGATCAAATGGTGGGTCGACCTAGCGCTGCGCCTCGCCTTCTGGGGTGGGTTGATCGTTGTCGGCGCGTGGGTGTGGAGCAGAGGGCCCGACGGATTTATCGAGGATTTGCAGGGGTTAATGGCGTATTATAATGAGGAGTTTCGGTTTTACGGTCAGAAGGCGAAGATGGAGCAGAGAATGTGGGCGAGGGCGAAGAAGGGTTGGTGGTAATGTATTTGCAGGGCTGGGAAGGGAAAATTTATGGCTTATCGAAGTGTGGGAATATTACGACTATTCTTGACACGCTTACATGGAGTTTAAGACGTATGGTCGACTTTTCGGACGTTGTGAGATATGGTCGGGACATCATGTTAGCGAAGGAGTATGGCGCTGCAAAAGCGGGCGAGAATCTGAAGCATTTTGCTTCTCGAATATTGCCATTTGGTTTCAATTTGTCTGACAGGGCTCTAATTCAGCACCAGCGCTCAATCCGATGGTTCCGGGCTTGCAGGTATGCGCTTTGCTCGACTCCGCTTCCACTTGCACCCTCAATCTCGCGCTCAGAATTACCTTCTCGTACAAGAATCATGGACTCTGTCAAAGCAACGCTATTACGCCGAGGAATCCCAATACTCCCATACCCGCGATAGTAGGAATATGCGTAGCCATTGCCAAAGCACTGGTGCTCGTCCCACTGAGATTCGTCGCCGTCTCAGTTGAGAACGGGCTTGCCGTCGTAACAGTAGTATTTTTCGCAGCCGACACGCCACTGCTGTTAGAACCCTACACACTATCAATCTCTGCAGCAAGAAACTGAGGACTTCGCCTCCGAATCTGAACGGGTCTACTTACGCTGCTCGTCGACGCGCCGGAGGTAGTAGCGCTAGTGGCGCTCGACGCTGGCAGCGACGTGCTGACAACGGTAGAGCCACTTACGGTCGTCGTGAATACGTACGGCGCGTTTGGAATGCTGCCCTGCGAAGCATAGCTGCGGAGAGCGCTGACGGCGGACTCGAGGCTCGCGATGTTGGGCGAGTACGCTGCTGGGATGGCAGTGAACCATGACGGCGGGCTCGTCGCCGTCAGCGCGCTCTCCACTGCTGCAGAGACATCGACTGTGATGCTTCCCGCTGAGCTAGCGACGCTGGCAAGTGCTGATTGCACCGAGGCTGGGAGGTAGAGTGATATTAGTTGGGATGCTGCTGAGCTGAACTCTGCTTCGTTCGAGCTGCATTGTTTCTTAGCTTCCGAAGCTGCTTTGATTACAATGAACCTTCCTTACATGCTCGCTTGGCGTTTCTCATTAAACTCCGCTGATACGCATGTGGAAACACTGAGGACAGCGATGACGAGAACCAGCAGACCCATCTTGGCGCGCTCTCTCTCGATATCGCAAGGCTGAGGGCGTGAAGTTTGATAAACTACATGCGATAGTTCCTTCGTCCAAGAATAAGAGTCATCACTAGATCATTAGCTTTCACTTTTCTATTTCGAAATTTCGGGTTTCGAAAGGTACCCATGGCGAGTAAGCCGGTTTGTTTGCTGTTCAAAAACAAGGCTGGGTGGGTGGCTGGATCTGCGACAAAGGGTTTTCAGATTGGACGCTAATGAACGTCAACACCTTTAGGCCAGGGGAAAGTTTTAATTTTCTAAAGAATGATTTGAAATTTATTATTGTGGGTGTGATGATATATTTGTTTATAGTCGGGACGAATCTGGTTGTCACGCTTACGAAGTCGAGCTTCCGACCACGTACTCAATATTCGATAACTCTCTTGACCACATCGACCATTTATTTACTTCCAGCTGAGACCATTTTAAGTGGATGAGCTTCCACTACTTCATAAGCACTTCCAATTCAGCTTCTTCATTCGCATTAACTAATAGTCCAAGACGCTTCTCACCTCTCGATCGAGAGACACCATTTTATACATCGAACAGATCTGTGCTTTCACTTCATCAACACACATGCACTCAAGCCTTATCTTCTGCAAACGCCTTCTCCACAAGATCTGCAAGCTCTCCCAAAGCCTTGACCTCCCAATGAACGGAAACCTTCCCTACAGGGACGCCCATAACCCCAGAGCGATCGACCCAGCAGCGCGCAAGGCCAAACTCCGTCGCGGGCAAATGATCGTGATGCAAGCTCTGAGCGACGTGCAAGATCTGATCCTTATCGACGCCAAAATCGGCCTTAACGTGTTCGATCAGGTACTCGAAGTTGCGGCGGTCGGGCTTGTAGCTGCCGATCTGGGCCGCCAGGTAAACAGCGTCGAAGGAGAAGCCCTTGAAGGGGCCCGCCAGCGACGCGCCGAACGTCGACGGGCTCGAGTTCGACAGCGGCACCAGCTTGTAGTGCTTCTGCAGCGTGCGCAGCGCTGCAAGCGTGTCGGGGAACGCAGGCCAGTCTTTGATCGACTTGCTGAAGGTTTCGGCTGACGCAGACACTTCCTCCGATGAGGGTACCGTCGACGGCGCAAGTGATGTGACGATGCCTTTGTAGACTTCGGCCAACAGCGTCGCATACTCCATGCCAGGATTTGCATGCTCTATTTTTCGTTCATGGTGCTCGTATTGCTCAAGCACAGTCTTGCGATCTCGCTGAGGACTGTCTGCCGGTAAGCTCGCGAATGGTGCACTCTCAACGACGGCATTGTAGATTCCTGATTCCCAGTCTATGAGGGTGCCGTAGACGTCGAACGAGAGTACTTTGAATGCAGTAAGAGGAGTCTTCGATTGCTCGACAGTGACACTGGCCATTGTGGTATGAAGAATTCCGCAAAACTTAAACTCTTGATAACTTAAATGCCCAGATGTTACAGTCAGCTCTTCATATAAGTTGGTTCTAGAGCGGTGATGGAGTTGAGCACAAATATATACGGCAATTGAACGCCGGAGATGCGCCCTTTGATCACGCTTGCAAGGCTAAGGTAGTCGTGCGTAGGGCGAAAGGACTTAGTGGGTTAGTTGAATCACAATGACTGCCTTACGAGAGGAAGACGAAAGAAGGTGATGGTTCTTGCTGCTCAAGAGAGGGGTACAGATATATATCAGGCAGGTGATCAGTACGTCCATCATTTTATGACACCAGATCTTGTCGTGAAGGCAGGTTGTTGAATGCGCAACGAATCTGATATGCAAACCTGGCTTAGCGCGACAGAGTCTGGAAGCAGAGCAGAAAACAACAACCCGCCGGAAGATCGGGTACAGATGGCTCAAGGGGCTGTAATCATACGTAGGCAGTGCAGTCATAGGGACAACTGGCCAGTGTGTCGTGACATCGGGAACCATGGGAGAAAAGTCGGCCGATTGACTCACGAGATCGTCCAGTCAGACTTCGCCACCAGCTCTGCTACTTATTTATGTCTCTGGAAGTATCTTCAGAAGCTACACTTTTTCACAAATCTCGAGCACTTTCATTTGGAACGTTGAGGTGAGGAGAAAAAGCCCTTTGGAATTGTACTTGACCGCCGAGTACCAGGCGAGAGCTAACTATGAAGAGCGGAAACAACTCCCAAGCAAAGAGCCACGGCTTCACAAGTGAAGAGGGCAAGATGCTCACCGGTGTATTATTGGAGTGTTCGAGATGCGAGACATTGCCACGAGTTCAATCGCCTCAACTCCAAATATGAGATGAGGGAGACATCAGATCCGGCCGATCGCTACAATAAGAAATGCCAACTTCGGTGAATGCTGGCGAGGTGCCAACCTCCAGCCAACAAATCAGCCGAAAAAAAGAAGAGTCATCACAATCCTTGTTCAACGAAAAAGCAAATTTTTTTTTGTGAGGTTTTCTGGCTGGGATTCGGAGAGCTTGGCTCCCCTCATCAACCCAGAGCCGAAACCAAAGGGACCGGTAAGCAATAACCGTTTAGTCGAGAACGAGAGGGCCGGTATAACCGTGGGCGATTAAAGCGTCTTTCATGAGTCCTTGCTGAGCTTCGAGATCGGCGATGCGAGACTCAAGCTGAGAAACGTGGTCAAGCTTACGCTGACGAGACTCACGAGCTGCAAGAGTGTTGCGAGCTCGCTTGACGGCAACTTTGTCACTAGGGTCGACTTCAATTGCAGGAAGAGGACCCTTGCGTCGGCGGCGGTTGATTCCAGACGAAGAAGAGTGTCGCTGCATTCCTGCGCCGAGTGGAGACTGACCAGATGATTTCCTGCGGTTGCTGACATCCAAGTTGACGAGCGGAGAGTTGCTGGACGAGCTGGTCTGGCCGCTAGCGGACAGGTTGCTGACGTTTCGCTCCATCTTGACCGCTGATGCGTCGTTTGCGGCGGCATCAGGGAAGAGCGAATACCAGCTCGGGTTTGCGGTAATATCCGTGGTGTCGAACATCGGCGAGGTTTCATAGGCGCTGTCAAGGCCGTATGGAGACTCATTGATGTCAGGCGAAGTCAGGTTGGTGAAAGCAGTCGAAGGAGGAGCAGAGCCTAGACCATCGTTGAAGAGATCCTTGGGAGAGACGGTTTGCGTCGAAGACGCGGCGCCATTTGCGTTGATAGCGGTGAAGCTACCATCCCAAGCGAACTCACTCGAGCCATCGAAGTGGCCGAGATCGAAGTCAAACGAGGTATCAATGCCTGGGCGAGTTAGATCATCTTCTGACTTCAGGGACGCAGACGGCCTACCCGACATGGTGCTGTTGTTCACTTGTTGTGGAATCTGACCAGTCGAATTGAAGAGGGGTACCGGGGGCCTAGCAGGGCGGAAACCGACAGTGGACGAAGGTGCCGAGATGGAGTAAAAGGTTTGCTGCTGTTGCTGCGGTACTTGAACTGCGTTAAACACACGACCAGGAACGGTAGTGCTGGGTCGACGCTGAGGTGCGGACGCCGGCTGGTCGTAGAGTACGAAGTCGCCTTGCGGAAAGGACTCGTGACTGGGTTGTTGTGGTGTTGCTTGTGGTTGCCTTAAGGCTTGGTGGGGTCTTGAAGGGAGCCATTGTTGGTGGGTTTGAGAAGCCGTGGTGGCTTTTGAGAGGAAAATTGTGGGTGTTTGAGAACTGAAGCTGCCTGTGGCGATGCTTGAGTTCAGAGATCCGGCGAAAGCGGGAGACTCTGAAGGGTGAAGTGGACGATGAGTTGGTAGCAGACTGTCTGGAGTGGACGGGTCTATCTTGCCTTCTGAGGGACAAAATAGGTGATAACGGATGAAGTTAAAGAGGCAGCCATTCCTGTGGGTGCCTGTGTACGTGTTTCTGTGAAGTGTGCAATGTGAGGTTGAAGGAGGAAAGTTGCCTGGTGGACGAGACAAACTTTTTGTAGTCGGAGCCTGGGCAAGCAGCAGTCTGTCAGCACGCTTGGGCATGGAGGCAGTGTGACTCACACTTCTATTAGCGCGCTGGCAGCGAGCCGGGGTTGTCAAGCCTCAATTTGGCTAAAGCGGCGATACGGGTTTGGTGTTTGCACAGGCCAAAACGCCGACGCTGCGCATATTGTTGTGCGGTGGCATCACGTGATTCAGCCGCTGCTAGCCATCTCCGGAATATCCACGCATCGCCTCCACACACGCTGACCTCGAGCACATCCGCCGCCTTAAGATAACGATAGAAAGGTCCACTGCGCTTCCAATACGTTTCCAACCCTCAGAAGCCTGTCCACCGCGCACCCGTTCATGTATTTGAACATCCGCTCGTTCTCATCCTCCCTGCTCGTCGTCTCGCTCTCCCCTTCGCCTTCCAACGACATTCTCACTTGCCGCTCTTCGATAATTATCGTCTGGTCTTCCATCTCATTCCTCACGCCAGTCCATCTGGGCAATCCTTGGCCAGCCAAGCGTGAATTTCACTGCCCTCCCCCCTGTCTGTGCGGCTCTGATTGGCTTGCCATAGCGCGACTCTGCATGCTTCGCCTCCCACGCCCTGCGACGTCCTCCAAGCCCGAACACCGTTTTTGCGCTCAATAACTGGAGCGGCCTCTCAAAATGATGCTGCATTTCTAAGCATGTCAACGGGCATCAAAAGGGCTGCTGCTGCCTGCTGCAGCATGCTTGCAATTCTATCTGAGATCTTCCAATGGTTTTTCACGTTTCCTATTGAAAACGAATTGCAGACTTCTCTCCATTTCACTTTCTCGCCAAGCGGAGCTGGAAAGAGCCAGATTGACCGGAATCTACCCGCTTGGACCCGCAGCGCTCCGCCCTATGCTGACACCGGACGAGAAACAAGTTGGTCCACTTGCAGCAGATGTGGTGGCTTTGTGCTCCTCCATGTCCACTAGATTGCGGTCGACTGATTTGGGCCTTTGCAGGTTTAAAGTGACTCATTCGTATCAGGCTTGAACGATCCCGTTTTTGCAGGGCGCAGGGGCACTTGTTTGCTTCTGCATCGCAGTCCGTTTCGTTTCGTCGCTCTGTGTGAGATCCCGCCTCGTGACAGCTTTGACGGTTATCCATCACGGTTAACGATATCATCTGCACCCCTACTCTCCAATGAAGAGCCGCTAAATTGCGTCGTGCCATCCTAGCTTCTGGTCTCCGGTTCCATATCGGCCAAAATTGCTGATTTTTGACACCGTCGCGGCTCGGTTTTCGCACTGCCGAGACTGTGCGGCCAATTGCCAGTTTCGGAATACCGAGGCCAGGAGGCCACATTGCGCGTTTCGAAACGAGATCTCCGAGCCATGCCATTACGAATGTTCCCAGATTCAAGTGAAGTATTTCTTTCTGTGTTGAACCCGCGTTTCCATTAAAACCAAAAGCTGAAATTGAGCATCCTCATACGATCATGCGGAGATATATGGTTGAGAAATCGGCAGCGCCGAAGGCAGACTTAGGCTCGTTGAAATCAAATGCAGGGCTTCTTCCCTATGACACTACGCTACTGAAGCAGGCCACTATGCTGAGTGATGCTAATACCAAGTGAGGAGACACATTTCGAAGCGAAAAGGGTACCTAAGAATCCAATTGACACCAACTCACATGCTCTTCGAGTAATTAGTACCTTGTTTATCAGCCCAACCGTTCACTCCATTGGTATACTACGTGTTAAGAAGGATCGATTTCCATTCTTGAAATGAAGTGCGAACGGAGAGAACTCAGGCGCATAAATGCTTGACCATCTTCATCTATCATCTGTGTCAAGAACGTTGACGTGCCTCATCCCGAAACAACTTAACAACAATTGGAGAGAATAATTGATTCAAGCTTGCAAACTAATCAAAATGGCCCAATCTAATCAATTGCCTCGAGCGTAACTCATCTGTATGGTTCCTCAGATACGTTCTAATTCTCCAATTGTCAAACTACTACGTTACAGTACCCAGCACTTTGCCTTTCGACTGTACTTGTCCAAACCCTCAAGCCAACGTCAATAATTGAAGAATTGGACGAAATTCAATGTAATGCATGATTTAGGCTTTTGTGCCTCATTTTACACCCAAATGATTCCATAGAAGCATTCAAAATCGTCATGTTCTTCCAAAGGCAAATCTGCAACATGACGTAAGTAGTATAGTCAAATATTTACACGATGCCCCAAACAGGCTTCACCCATTAAATCTCTCGCATCTGATTCTTTTGAATCGTTGCTTATCTCTATTTTAAAGCTTAAATAACTAGTGTTGCGAGCAACATTCAAACTTTACTCTGCCAAAATGGTCCAGGTGCTCGAAAACAAACTCGTCGAACTTGACGTGATACCTGGGGAAAACTTCTTAGAAGGCGTACGTCAACTTCGCCGACAACTTGCCGAACGCCAGGCAGCTCCTCAGAATGCAGATCAGAGTGCAAGCCAGAACCCAGATGACAAGGTTCAAGGCGAAACAAAGAAGGTTGAAGGCGTCGACTCCGCTCGCGAGCAAGTCAAAGATCAGGGTGACGAACCAGGCACAGAGGGACAACTAGAACCAGCTGGCACTGTGCCCAGCTCTATTCAAGAGATTCCAGAAGAAGAATATAATAAGATGAGTCCTGAGGAAAAGGACAAGGCCAAGAGCACGGGTGCGCTGATCGTCGACGGTACTGGTAAGGTCTTGTATGGCATTGGAAGCACGGTTGGTGGAGTCGTGAAGGGTGTAGGAGACACTGCTTTTAACGTTGTATATGATGTTGGAAGTGGCCTTGGAAAGATCGGATCGACTGCTGTTGGTGGACTGTATGGGACTGCAAAAGCACCATTTGAAGGAAACGAAGGGAAAGCCTCTACTCAGCCGACCACAACAGAAGCCGGTGAAAAGCCACAACTCCCTACAAGTAGTGAGGAGAAGTAGGAAGACAGAAGAGACAGAATGAGATGAAGGAGAAAGCAATAAGTCGGAACAAACGAGGATATGAGAGTTTTTGCATGGAAATCGTGTTTACCTGGTTTCTTAATTCAGCCGTTGTCTCTCAACTTCGCCAAAGCGGCCATAACTCCTTCGGTCATATCCGGAGAAGCCGCTCGTTTCCTACTCGCGCCATTTGGAGCTGCTCCCCACACGCCAGGTTTGACAGCTGATTGAAGCCTCTCGGTAGCGGCCTCTACTAGGGCCTCCTCTTCAGCTTCTGCCATCATGTCAATGTCCCTCGATAAGTCGTGGTTTGCATCGCCAGCTTGTGCATCATCCCGAATTAGGCTCCTCTTGGCGGCTTTTTGTAGTCTAAATGGCTCTCTCACGGCCTGACACCATCTCTGCACCTTTTTCTCCCCCCAGCCCGGTAGCAACATAACCTCCTCTGGTTGCGCATTGACTGCGGTCCTCACGCTGCCGAAATTTGATACTAAGGCAACGGCGTCACTCTTGTTGATGCTCCTAGGAGTTGTAATGAACTCGATCACCCTTTCTCCGTCACCTCGTGCCTGTTGTGATCGAATAGCTGTCGGCGGTGCATGTTCATACGTTTTGTAAAGCTCCAGCCAACGTCCAGCTTCAGCGGCACTCCACGCAAGAATAATAGTCACGTTGTTGATCAAACTCGTCTTGCTAAGCTCTTTCAAGCTCTCTTCATGATTTTCTATGTCCACCATCGTGAGAAGCAATCGTAGATTGTATTTGCCTTGTAGGCCGCGGATACGATTGTAAATGTATTCGGGATGCAAACGGTGGTATTTCAAGGAGAGGAAGAGAGCGCAAGTCGTTGCACCCAGAATAAAGTCGGCTGGTATGTCGGAATATTCCCAGGCATGCGCACGAATGGCAGTAAGCACAGGGTTACCCTTCTGCCGCGTAGATACGAGGATTGAACTTGGACCCGACCGCTGTGGAAGCGCTTGAGGCTTCGGTTGTTGCACTTTCGCACTGGCGGCTGGACCTTGATTGTTCGTGGCATCATCGTTCGCTCGGCTAGATACAGTCTGTGCCGCATGAGATGGCCCTGCCTGTAGACCATCGCGTCTCGCTAAGCTGGAGCTCGAATCGCCATTGTCCGCGGTGTTGTCCGCCATTTGTGTTTAAGAAGCAGCAAATGCTCGACACTCAACCTTCCGTACCAGCCACCTGAGCGACTCTGTGAATCAATCTGTGATCATGTTGAAGGGTGGACTTCGGAAGACACTCCGTTTGGTTCACACAAAGTACCTGATGGAGGCTACAGCACGTCAATCATCATGTGCGATGGCCCAGAAGCGTACGTCTTACCTTTGTGGTACGAGAAGTTTGTGGCTACTGGAGTAATTAATTAGTGACTTGGGAAAAGTAAAGTCAAAGTGCATTCGATTGGTTTCGATTTGGATTGATACGATTATGGCAAGGCATTAAGGCAAAAGGTCTTGGCTCCAGCCCTCCCTCTCTTCCGCCTTTCATCACCGCTCACCTAGGACGGCGACTCTCAACAGCAACCTCCACCTCCCACAATCCCCACCCACGCATTCTTACCCTCCATCGGCCATCAGAGACGCTTAGCGTCAATTGATGGTCTGATTTACTTCCTTCACATTGATCGGAGCGCTGTGCTGCCGCCGTTTCCACCCCTCAATCACCAGCTCCTGTATCACCTACTCGCCTACTCCTACCATCGTGGTCGCGATCATACCGCTTCCGCATTGTGATACCCATCTTTTCTCCGGGACGCTTCCACTCACCGACAGGCTCATGTCGGCACCTCCTCTAAAGCGCGCGCGAAAAGAAGGGTCCTTCTCACCTGCATCTCCGCCTTACTACGAAGGCGCAAAGCCTGCACAGCCGGCCACTTATTCTCCACAAACACCGTTTTCACCTCCGTCTATGACATCTACTGCCCCTCAAAATGCGTCCGACACGACCATGAACTCTTCAAACATCAAAACAGAGCCGGTTGACACTCCCTCGAGCGGCTTTACAGGCATTCCTGGGCTCACTCTAACACAACATTCGAGCATCATCAGCCAACCCAGCACTAATTTCACCGAAGAGACACAAAATGAGGCCAATGATAAGCCAGCGCAGCAAGAATCGTCCGTCGTAGTCAACGACTCAGACAATCGACGCTCAGACCACGAGCGGAAGGCTTCAGAATCCGTCACAGCACCAAAGCCAGAATGGCAAGAGCCGAAGGATAGCTCCGGTCAATATTATTTCCTTGATTCGAAGGGCAAGTCGTTTTCTTCAAAATCACTTAAAGCTAGTAATTTCTTACCATCTATTGTAGCCGTCGAACGCCCGCAGGTCAGCGCCCACGACGATTTAATCGCTCGATTCCGTCTCGCCGACATCGCCAACAGCGTTCGTCGCACCGACCCCGTCACTGGCGAAAAGATCAACAAGCTACGAAAGTCTTATGAAGGCAAAATCAAGACTCTCGGTATCGCTGGCAAAAACAAAGCAACAACTGTCGAAGGCGAGTTCTTCCCGAGGATCACGGATATTCCAGAGGAAGAATGGCGCGTGCAATACGTGCAAGGTCATGATATCCAAACCGTTCGTGACCCTCAGACTTTCCAGGAAAAGCTCGACCGAGCACTGGCGATCCAACCTGGTCCACTAGTTCCGCATGTCGAGAGCAAGTTCAAGTCCATCATCGCCAATGACGACGGGCCAAGAAAAGGGCCTGCCGAGCTTTCTCGTAAGCCTCCGGCCGTCCAACCAAGCCTTCCAATGGGATCGCAACGTCCATCAGTCTTAACGTCTCCATCACTCAAGCCTGCGCGTCCAGAGCGTACGGGCACAAAACGCCGCTACAACGACGCCAGCTTTGCCGGTTACACAGATACATTTGACAACGAAGAACTGGACTCGGAAGGAGATGCTTTAGCGGGTCGGTTGAAAAAGAAGCAACGAAAAGTATGAAATAAGCCAACTTAAACTTTGGAAATTCCCTTTTGGCGATGCGATCTCTAGTAGATTGCGCATTCCGTGTTTGCAGAACATTTATGCTAATGATTGCTGTTTGATCAGCTCAGTGAAGAGATAGCCGGAGCCAACGCCCAACCACATCCCGATATCAAATAGCAGGCGGCCCGCAGAACGGATATCGTGGGACACAAGAGTGATCTGGGAATGCATGGTAATCCCGACAGCGTTGAAGGTGAAGAAGGCGAAGTTCGGGAGAAGATGTGAAGCAATTGCTAAGCTCAAAAGGCGCTTGAGAGGTTCTAGAGCTTTTGTAAGAGTATTGTGTGGCTCAGTAGCTCGACGGATGAGCGGCAGTTTCAATGCATTACAATGGGATATTGTAGGTTAAAGGTCAACGACTTTGTAGATGTTATACCCCTGGAGAAGTGCGAAAATTTATTCCTACTAGAACTTTCAATGGCTATTGGATCCCACAATTAAGTTCATGACCTCCAAATGATTTCCAGGAGTAACAACTCTGAGTTACGGTCATGACTCCGTTAGCTCTACCAAATGCCAAACCATTTCTTAACCTTCCTTGTCTGCCCATCAAATTCCCTATATGTCTGATCTTCGCCTGGAGCCAACCCATCCCGGACCGCAGCCGGTAGCCTGACCTTCTTCTGCGGCACCACACCACCGGCAGCTACAATAGCCTCGCGCTGCAACCGTTGCTCTTCCTCCCTCCTCCGCTTCTCCTCGGGAGTCTCGTCCAGCCCAAGACCCCACTTTTCCAGCAGCGACTCCTCGACGACGCCGTGGTATTTGAAGTACTCGTGGCGCTTGCGGCCCTCTTCGGCCTGCCTCCTCCGCTTCTCGGCGGTTTCCACGGAGAGCGCCTCGACGTGCATGCGGTAGACGCGGGCATACTGCGCGAGGTAGCGGAGCGGGTGCTCGAAGAAGAGCGCGCGCGGCGGCAGCGCGTCGGGGAACTTGTTCTTGGCCCAGAAGTCCAGCAGCGTGGCGTAGCCGGCGAGCGTGACCAGCACCCCCAGCGTCACGTACACGTGCAGCGACCGCGTCGTCAGCACCTTGTGCATCACCGTGCCCTCCGGCGGGAACATGTTCGGGTACTGCTTCGTCTTCTGCGCCGTCAGCTCGGCCGCCGTCAGCGCCGGCCCGAAGTTGCGCGGCTGCCGCGTCACCCGCCGCGATGGGTGCGATGGCGGCCGGAATTTGTCCGGCTTTGCGAGCACTGGCTGGTTGGGTTTGCGAGCTGAGGGGGATGTTGCTTTGGTGGCAGCATATCGGCACGATGGGCAGACGTAGCTCGGGTGCGTTCGAAGAGGCCGTCCGGGCCGCAGTCGGAACTGGAGCGGCGCGATTGAGCGTGTTGCCATAGTGAAATGCGCTTCGAGATGGAGATGGGAAGTGTGGGTGCAAATGGGTAGATTTATTTCTTTTTGCAGAGCCGATTAAGCACCTGCAGTTAGACGGAGAGCTTTGAGTCCAAGCAAACGTAATTGCCTCAGGCATTCTAAGCGACCTGAGGAAAGGAAATGTCGAAGCTTCAAGCATTTCAAGAGATATGCGAACTCCAACTCCTGCTCCTGGTCCTGGAACTTCTCAACGCGTCCGCTTTTGAATGTAATCTACTCCAACCTTTCGGCCTTCCATTTCTTCAAGAGAACTCATAACCTTAAGAACTCGGGTCTCGACTGGCATCAATCGCGGAACAGCCAGTGCTCACTACTCCGTACCTTGGCTTCAGTTGAAAAACGAAGCAGTTCATGTGGAGAAGTTCTGATCATATAAAACGAAAGCTTTACCACTTCGGCAAGCAGGTTTCCAAACTTATCCTAATCAGATTCCTTTCAAATCTTGAAACTGCTGTCGGCGCCGTCTCGAAGTGATCGTCTGAGAAGGAAGTCTATCGGTCCATCGCACAAGACGCCTTTCTCAAACGTATGAAGCTCTATCCTACTTGTAGAGTGATATCAACGACACTGTAAATCCCAGCTGTGACAATGTTTAGATCAAGATATCCCGTAATTTAGACGACGCACTCCGACATCCACGGTTCATCGTTTGTCGAATGCAATTCGACGGGCATGAGAAGAGCTACAAGGGACAACCGTTCCACTTAGAAGTATGTCAGGGAAAGTTTCGTTGACTGGCATGTCGTCTTGGCCTTTTAATTTTTTTTTTTTTTTTTTTTTTTTTTTCAACAGTGGCTCATTGAACTGGAATTTCGTACCACGGATACCACAACAACAAGAAGACGAACTGGTTTCATCAAGGGCAACGCCGTACTTGAAAATTTTTTAACTACGCGATAGTTAATCTCAATGCAAGATGTCTTTTCAGCGCAGTATACTTAGGAATGAAGGACTTGGATTCCGGACCCATTCGAGACAACAGAATCGAGGCTCCAGTAGCGAAGTGGTTAGGAATACTGTGCCGTCAACGCAGATCTGAATTTCGTGTGGTTGTCGCAGTGCCAGTGAGGGATCTGAAAATGAGTTGGGTCGACCGAAGACGGCACATTTGCGCTCAGGATAAGAGACGCTGTGATGAAACTTTCTGAGCATCTCAGCATGAACGAATCGATCGGTCAGGCTGGGACATGACTTACTGACTAGGTCGTAATGAGGATACGATGATGACTCTCGCCTGAGCATCACAAAGAAACCACCGATAGAGCGTACTAGCAGCCAGCAGATATGGCGAAGAGAGTGGTGCGTCAGCGAATGCTGACGACTTGTGCATCTGCCCATGTACCCCCTTGCGTCATCAGGCTCAAGGGTATGGGAGAGCCAAGAGCCTTCAGAAAGAGGGTCTTTGATATCCCCTTAGCTGGGAAGTGGCAGAAAACGGAAAACTTTCTGACACTAGCGTGACGGGAAAATTGGAAGGGCAGACACACCTTGACAAGTATAAGCAACGACGGCAATGGTCAACCTCGAGGCCATGATGACAAAGAAGGGACTCGTGGTATACGATGTCTTTGCTGAGCTTCACATGGAGGTTCCGCGAAGCTGTTCTCGATCGTGGGTCGATATGCCTGGTTGGACAACATCGAATGACGGCGAAGCGTTGGCAAGGAAATGCTATCTGTTGAAAAGAGCCATTATTGGTTAGTTGCTTTGTGAAGATGGGAAAGGAGTTCTTCTCATCTGGAGGCCATAATACGAATCCAAGTCTTTGTCTTTGAAGTGCATCCCGAAGGCGTCGACATGAATGTGAAAGCACCAAGCAAGTTACCATCGGCGACTGGCAGGTACGAAACAAGGCAAAGTCGATTCAAAAGAGAGGCAAAGAATTGCACGACAGAGGAAGACGGAGAGGAGAGACAAAATGAATACGGATCTTTATGTCCAACCCAGACGACAATGAGCACTTTCTTCATCTTCAAAATTCACTTTGTAGTTGCTGTTCAATTCTTCTATGGGGACAGTGCTATCTCTCACAAGACAGAAGGCTTAGTTCGACAAGGTGTTCAAAGGGGTTCTTCAGGAAAGCGATGGGCAGCAAATGGGAAAGAAATGAATTCACGGAGAGGTCTAAATAGAATATGGTGGAAACAGGAGACTGTCTCCAGCAGGAACATTGGGAGTCACCGCAACGATGACATCGAAAGGGGAAGCAATACTGAGGTTATCAACGAATTAATCGGTTGATCAAACGAAGCAACATTGCAACAACTAGACTATCAAATAAAGTTCAATACGACCCAGAACGTCTCCCAATGGGGTCTTCCACCTGAGCACGACTCTAGTCCTCGACACAGCTTCCTCGATATCTACAGCCACTTCAACGGTCAGGGTAGCCTTCCTTCGGAGTCGCACTCAGTCCCTGCCGTCACAGCATTCAACAGCTCTACCAACAACCCATACCGACTGGCTTAGTCGGTCATTTTCGCCAGGGGTAACCACGCCGGAAGGCCATGTGCACAGCGTATATGTGGTCGCGCTTCACATTGACTACCCGAGTATTGGAAGTACCGCGTCGAGAGTTTCGACATGCGGCAAGCGGCGCGGCTCGGCGAGTGCGCGGCAACGCTGAGGACGTCGGTCAAGGCGCCCACCAGAGTAACAAGAGACATTAGAGAAAGTGGGAAATCGCTGTTCTAAGTTACCACGATCTTGAGTGTCTGCTAGTTGGAGAAGTGCCACGTACATGGGCAGATAAATGGCGAAGCAATCGAAGAAGATAAGATATTCTACTTGCGGTAGCACAGTGGTCGTATTCGGTGTTAAGATCGCCATACATGGGCATAGATTAGATAATGAATCTCTGTACTGGACATTGCAAACTAAGTCATTCGAAGAATGCTATAGACGGCGTCAAGGCTTGGGAACGTCACGTAGATGAAAGCATCAAGCAGTTGGCAAGAGACACTTCGGCCTCATTTGATTCCCTTGTCCCTAGTAATCCCTAGCTAGAATCTGATGATAAAGTCTTCCTCTTCTAAATCTCCTTGCGTAGGAGCGAAATCATTGTCCACTCCACACCCATACAATTTTTTCGTATGTGTACAACATCCCACATCCACCGGAGTCATTACATAGGGTAGATTACATCGAATTGAAATCTTAGGAACTCCAAGGAGCCTCCTCTCCATTTCAGCGCCAAAAGCCACAAGAAGAAAATCCTTGTATGCTCTGTTTCGAGCCGAACGAGTGTTGGGTGGTATTGACTTAAGAAAAGGCTAAACGAAAGGGTTCGACGGTGCGGACGCAGCGATGCGAAAATGATTCTGTCGATAATCGAATTAGGGTGTCCAATGTTATGCTCCCAACAGCGAGTCTAAGATGGGTGTTCCGAAATGAAGCAACCAGGCCACATCGGTTGTAGCCGTCAAGGGGTATGAAGCGATTAAAGCAAAACAGTCCGTTTTAAGCTCAGGGAAGCCACCCCAAGCCCAAGGCGCCAGAAGCTGAAGTTGAAGGGAAATATCAATGAGGGTGTGAACGCCGTCAAACACCGGTTCTGATGCAAAGATTTGTGCATAGAAAGTGGAAATTCGGACGATTCGAATGAACGTCAGAGTCAATATTCGTAAGGTAGTCGTAGTTCGAGACGTTAGCCGTGGCACGTCAACGATTGGACTACCGGTAAGCGGCGCCGGCGGCAAAGATACTTGCAGCAGCCGATGCCGCCCATTCACTATCTGATGGAGGAGTAGGCCATTGAGAAGTCAAGTTGTTGTAGCTTCCCTTCGGCTTCAGGATATCGAGAGGCTTAGACGCTGACTTGAAATAGTCATATCCAATGCTCCTATCCGCCGACGGTGACGGCGTGAGATATGACATAGAAGGAGGTACTTGACTTGGCACGCTTGGAACAGGCGGATACTTTGGAGTGGTGTACTGGTTTTCTTGTTTCGTATGTCGGTCCAGTCGGCGAGCCGCCTTGTGAGCCGAGTTGAGTGCCTCATCAAGCAACTCATCCTCCTCATCCGGAGTCTCATATTGCAAAGATGGTTGATGTTTGTTCCTGGTGCTTCTGCTACGTCCGAAGAGTCCGACGAAAGCCGTCGATTCTGTTGGTCGCTGCTCAGGACGAGGTACTGAATGCTGCCGCTTCAAGGACGGGTGGTTTGAAGCATGAGGAGAAGCAAGTCCACTTGCCAATGCACTCGTGGTTTGTGACGATGCTTCGAGACTCTGCCTGACATTTTGCAAGGCTTTGTCCAAGTCGGAGAAGTCGTTGCTAGGCAAAGTTGGAAGAGGAGCTTGGCCGTCAATGACCATCGATTGGCGATTGCTGTTTGTTTGCCATGGTGAGCAACCGGCATTGGCCTCGATATCATCTGAACTGGGAGAGAGTGGAGCTTGGTATTTGCCAGAGAAGCGACGTGCACGTTTGCGAAGGTGAGAGAAGAAGCTCTCTCGGTGTCCGCTTGCGGGCGAGGCAAGTCCACTCTGGCCATTGAGAGCCCTTTCGGCTTCCTGACGGTGGATCTCCGCATAGTGGTTTGTTTGCGAATTCGTCGAGAGCTGTCGACCAATTTTCCTTGCGGCTTTATCGTCAGCATCTACGGGGCGAACCGTAGCCTGTGCGGTGACCGCATCTGAAAGCGGCGAGATTGGCCTGATTGTCGGTAGAATTGGGATTGGGGCTGCATTTGAAGGGAGTCCGTTGGTCCATGTCGCTCGTTTGTTCGCAGCTGGTCTTGCTTTGACGGTGGCGTTGGGATCTACAGTCGGCTTTGGCGGTGGGGCCGGAGCCGGAGCTGGAGCCACCACAGTCTGCACAGATGGAGATGCAGGTTGAACCACAGTTGTGTGCTGTGGTACAGCCGGAGCGCTAACTTCCCGCTGGATAAGGGATTTCCTAAACCAGCTCGATGTCTTGGTGGTCAGGGATGGGAGAGACTCTTGAGCATCCTTGAACGAGTCGTTGGTGCTCGCACTAGACTGCTTACGGTTACCTAGCAACTTCGATGAAGATTTCGGTCGTAGAGGATCAAGGGCATCCTTAAAGTAGTCGTGGGCAAGTGCTTGGGTTGAAGTGGGCCTGCCTTTGGGATCCCACATCAAGCACCAAGTAACGAAATCGCTAAGGCTTGCAGGCCACTGTGGAGGTCTAAGGATCGTATCAAGAGTGTGAGGGGCCATCTACTACTGTCAGTGTCGTGTACAGAATGCATGTGCATTGCTGGATCCCTACCTTTGGGAACGAAAAGCCTAGTTTCTGTGCAAGCTTTACGCCATCCTTCCATTCACCGCCGCCAACTCTTGCTCCGTGCCGATTTTGCCAGTTGCCTGGGCTGCCCATGATTTCACAAATCCTCCAAACTTGATCGACTTCATTGCCGCCAGGGAAGAGTGGCTTGAGAGTGGCAATCTCAACGGCCATGGCTCCAACAGCCCAAATGTCGACAGGAGCGAAATATTCGCCGGCACGCAGCAAAACTTCCGGTGCACGATACCATCGGGTAGAAACGTACGTCGTGTATGGAAGCTTCGAGTGAGTCTCTCGAGCCAGGCCGAAATCTGCAATCTTGACCGTGTATGCTGGAGGAGTTGAAGGTGGAGTGACGAGAGCCGAGTAGCGCTTGAAAGCACTGCTAGTGTCTTGAGGAGCAGAAGTCGACACGAGAATGTTTTCTGGCTTAATGTCGCGGTGGAAAAAGTTGTGGTGGTGAATGTGCTCCAGACCAGATATGATCTGGAAAAGGATGCTCTTCACGCTCGAGCCGTCTAGATATTTATGATCTCGCGCTTTCATTAATTGGTACAGGTTGCCGTCCATGTATTCCATTGCAATGTGAAGCTTTTTGGTCATGGGATCCAAGAAAATGTCTAGGGCCGGAACAAGATGTTGATGAGCAGGGAGTGATCGAAGGAAGATGACTTCTCTGAGCTCCAAGCAGTGATTGAAGGAATCAAAGGTCTTCTTCATCGTTTTCACGGCAACCTAAGACTGTTAGTGCCTGATTTGAGTGTGTACTCATCGGTCAAGCATGTACCAGAGTGCCTCGACGAGCAACGTTTGCACCTGCACTTCGGACCCTAGCCAAAGCTACACTTCCGAAGCTTCCATCACCAATCTCCTTCAAAACTTCGAACTTGTCCTCCAAGCACAGAGCTGTTGCTGAGCTCTGGTGAGGCCAAGCTTGGCGATAAGACGCGTCGTAAACCACCGTCATCTTGTCTAGATGATTGTGGACGGGTACGTGAGGTCCAGTGGCAACAGACGCCCAAAACACAAGACTGTAATGATCGAACGGAGGGCCAAGTCAATGACAATGGACCCAATAAGAGGTACGGATGGTGACGGATCTGCCTAATAGTTCATCGTCACAAGCTTCGTAGAGTCGTATCGATGTCTAGTGTCTCGTCCAAGAGTCGCAAGAATTACAAAGCGTCCGATGGGAGGTGTCGATGGGTTTGAAGCAGGTGTTGTCGCGCGATATGTTCCAAGTTGTGGTTGAGAGGCAGGCTGACCACCGAAGGACTGATAACGAGAGAAGTAGTGGAGTAGCCCAGGTTGGATAGAAATGAATGAAGAAGGGGCTTGAGCTTTTAGAAATCTCAGGGACTTAACCCCAGCAGCGCGGATAGGCTTCCGAAGACGTGGCTTTTGAAGTGGGTATCGTGGTTCCGAACCACGCGCCAGTGGTGTTGAGTAGGCTGCGAGAACCCAGAGCCACAAAACGGAACCGAACGGGAGTGCAGGAGGGTTGAATTTGCAAAGAAAGAAAATTAAATAAAGGCGGGTGGTAGAGTGCAGAAAGACGATGGGTACGGCTGAGGAAATAGCTTGCGGCTGGATTGGGAGAGTAAGCAGCTCACAGGTCGCGACGGGGGTGAAAGGCGAGCCGGACGGTCCAGTTAGATGAGTATTAGGTGGGCGGCGGGAGGACGGGCAGTGGGCATGTTTGTTGGCCCGCCGGGTGGTGAGAGGAGAAGCGGATGGTGCGTGGAGAGTGATTGAGAGCAGAAAAGGAGTGATGGCGAATTAGTTTAGGAGAGATTAAAGCAGGATATTCTGGAAACGGGCGTAGGGCCAGGCACGGTAAGAGCGCCGCACGGGTGGCCGTGGATGATGTCGCAGCAGGAGAGAGCTGGCGAGGCCCGTATAAGACACGACAAAGAGCCAGCGTGCCGGAGCAAAACAAGGTACGCAGCGGTAGGGGGTGTGTGATTGGCGCAGGGTGAGGGATGATGGGCAGAGCGAGCGAAGAGGTGACGGGAGAAAAGGGAGACCCAGTGCGTTCCCCAACTGCGACCTGCTGCGTTGCTAGTTCACCTCCGATCGAGCAGAGACAGAGACTAGCGGGACGAGCAGGATTGCATTGAATGGCCGCTGCAGGCTCGGGCAAAGCAGCCAGCACACGCCCCGGCACCGTAACGGGCTCCTCGTTCAGTCAAAGCCCATCGATCTTGGAATCACTGGCCGTCGCTGCTGTGCAATTACCTCAGCCCATGCCCGCCATGGCTGCTCGGCTTGGGCCGTTGGCTGGCTCCTGGAGTGGTGGGTGTTTTGGCCGTGGGTAAAATTACCAGCACACAGGACGCGCTACCGTGGGCCAAATCTCTCCTATCAGGGCCAACAAAATTATCGTCGAATGCAAACATTCTCTTTTTATCCAAGCACGGACGACTGTAATGCTGAGGCATGTGATGACATGCCTCGCGACCACACATGGGAGTCGGCGTGTGAGTTCGCGTTCCTGCTGCTGAAAGCTGCTGAATGCCGCACCAAGCAAGGCTATCGATCGGTGCTGCAATCCAAATGCAAATCCCAGCGTAAACCTGTATTTAGCTTTGCCGGGACGTGGCGCATCCCGATACGCATAACCCCTGACCTACTGTATGGGCCCGTTACCCGAGGCCGCACTAGAAGCCATTCCCCGTCGATAGCGTGCAAGAGTGCCACGGAACGAACGTGATCGATGATTTGGCAGCCTCTGCCGGCCGGCCAGCTCGAGCATTTGCTGACATCCACCCCCCATCCGGTGGTTCTATCGCTGTGCCAGGTGAAAGCGCAACTCGGCTCTTAGCGAACAGAAGAAACTCATCAAACACCGCTTGCCAATGCCAGCCCGCCAGCGGAGAAGCTGTCGCCCAAGCTTGACAAAACGTTTCTGTGACGAAGCTTACTTTGCCCTAGACACTGTTGACGTGGACCGTAGCATTGTTTCATGGCCGAGAACCCGCCAGATTGAATGACTCTCGTACTTTGGTAGCATCGAAAATTTCATGCCAGGTTTTGTTAAAGGGGATGTGCCAGCCAATCCGCCGGGGTGATCAGCGTGCATGAAACGCAACGTGCGGAGAACACGCTTTTGTCACTTGAACGTGAATCGCCATCACGGCTCATGCCATCGGTAGACTTTGGTGAGCTCACCCTTCGCAGAGCTGCGCCTTTGACTCTTGAGCTGGTTGGTTGTCTGAGGAAGACATAGAGCTACTGAGGGTAAACTTCGATAGCGAAGTCGGTAGCGCAATCCACCGGCTCTCGCGAACAAAACTCTATTCATTGACGGCCGTCTCTCCACCGCTGGACTGCCCGCCTGCCGTGCGGTGTAAGAGACGGAAGTGTGGCTGCTCTTCCTGGCTTGCTTTGCCATGCGAAATACTGGCAGGCCCAAGCTCCACAAAGGGCCTTTCTGGCTTGCTCTTCACAACCTTGCGAATGGTGCGGCGATCCCCAATCTCCAGTGTTCGTGCTCTGACTTTTCCTAATGATAATGCAATGTGCCGCTTTGGCCGCTGATTATTTTGCCCCTGCTAGTTGATGTGATGAGCTTGAAGAACCGACGTCGAGCGTGTTCCACCAAATCTCCGAACGCCTTTCGATACTAAACGACCAGCCTCTTGACGTTTCCAACGGTCTGGCCAATCTGCGCGTCGTAATTGTGGAGCAAAATCATTTGAGATGTTAGATGGGCTTGAGATTTTCGTGGCATGACTGCAATGGTAAAAAAAGGAGCAAGTTTGAAGTTTGGAGGAAACAGTAAACGCGTACACGTGTGAAGAAACTCATTCTGCAGAGGACAACACTTAAGGAGCGTGGACATTGAAGTTTGCCTAACCCGACGGAAGCCTTCCTTATACCCAAACCGCCGTATCCAGTGCCGTCGCTGCTCACTACTCATCCAGGTGAACGCTCATGAATATCGAACAACTCTCAATAAAGTCTATTCCGCTATCGTCCCTTCTGTTGTTCGAATTCTTTGATGATATTTCATTTCGTCTTTCCAGCAATCGACGAAAACTAAGTCGGCTTACACCTAGTCTTTGGGAAAAGATTCTATCGTCTCCTGGATCGATTCATCCATCGGCTTGAATCCCTTGCCATGCAGCCATTTCAGGTAGTATTCCGCATTGGGTCTAGCCGTCACGTTTGACAAGTCAACGGACTCATGTGGCATCGGTTGTGGGAATTTCCTATCTGGGTACCATTGCTTCAGGAGTTTGATCCACTCGGTCCAAGTTTTGCGATGACCATATCCAAAAATGCGTTCGCTCTTTGCATCTGGGTGAATGAGCGCAGCAACGTGCAAGCGGGCCATGTCGCCGGCGTCAATCATCCACTGGCCCTGCAGCAAATACCATCCCACCTCACCCGGCTGTCCGTCCCAAATCATCTTGAAGAGTCCTATCGACGTGGGATATCCTTGATGTTCGGTACTCAGTGGTGGCCCGCAAACGAAATCTGGCAACACCGTGTTCACGACGAAATGTGGCTTCTGCTCACTAACAAACTTCCAGATCTCTTTCTCTGCCTGTGTCTTTGATGCCGCGTAGATCATGTATGGTTGGGGTTCGCCAGACCACGCCAACTTGACAGCCGTATCGTTCCAGGAGTCTGGAGTCAAGTCGTGCGCCTCGTCCAAGGTCAGCTGCGTTGCTGCGGCCGAGGACGACGTCACGATGACCTTCCTGATAGAGGGAGTCTTGGATGCCGATTCGAGTACACTCATTGTCATGTTGATTGCGTCGTTGATGACCACATCTCTATCAAGTGAGAACGATACATTGCTAGCAGTGTGGATAGCTCCGCCGCAACCTGTCGCGTGGTCAACTTACTATATACTCATTTCCTCTTGAAGCATTACCTTTCATTACTTCGTCCAAAGACCCCTTCTCGTGCAAATTCTTCACTTCGACCAGCTCAAATTTTCCCACTCCATATTTCTGCTCAAAATATTCCTTCATCCATTCACTTCTGATTTTGTCGCGAACGGTACCTCGAACGCGATAGCCATAGTTCAGAATTTGATCCACAACATAGCTACCCACAAGTCCATTGGACCCAGTGACGAGGAAGAGGGTGCCAGGGGCAAAGATGGCTTCTGATGGCGCAATCATTCTGGTCGGGCGTAGCTAAAAACGATATGCCAATTCTCGAAGACGACTTGAGAGAAGCAAATGGTAACGGATGTGTTCATTGGCAGTTGCGAGATCAAGATGGCTTCAGGAGTAAGAAATTGATGACATTTGTCGGCGGATGTCGCGGTTTTAAGCACATCAAGCTCCTTCGCCATTACCTTTCAGCTGGGCCTTATTCTCTCGGTATTCTGGGTTGTACAAAGTAAGACAGAGACATTTCAAGCGGTATGGTGGCCACGTAAGCCGATGGGGTACATAATGACCGTTCCATAGATTTTAAAGGCCCCCAAAAGTCGCACAGAGTGCCAAGTTGAATACAAGCGCCAAAAGCATCATGGGTATAGGAGTTTTAGGCTTCAAGGTGTCGGCAACACAGTACACTGTTCCCCGCGTGTCGTCTTCGCAGGTTGATACTCTCCTGCCAATTAAGCTGTATGTAGTGTAACAAATAGGTCTTAGTACTACCAAGTATGCAGAAGTTGAGGGGCCGGAGAACGTGCTGAAAGAAAGGTTACGAAATCAGGAATCGGACATGGTTGATGACCGACAACCTAGTACTTGGAACATTAAGGGTATATACTAATCAGAGACCATCGCGTATCTCAGCCTACTTGTCGGTCAATAAGAAAGTTTAGATATGTGGTCTCGGCCGACATCGTCATGCATGCGGCTCGGATTGAACCCTGCAGAAGGCTGACATGATTGTGGTATGCCTCGGTTCGTTACACCCTCTACCCGCATCTACGTAGAGCTCCCCGCTCGCGACAGCCAAAGTCGATACATGAAGCTCTCGGCAGCATCTTCGGCCATTTAAACACTTCCAGTCCATTCTCGACTACCGAGTCCAGAGCCCAGCCAGAATGACTTCAGCTCCGAAGCGGAAACAACCCGATCTCAGTCAGATACTGGTTGAAGGCTTTCCTGAGGTCGGAAACTTCGAAGACATTCCTAAAGTCCGAAAAATCGCTGGACCTGCAACAGGACCGTACGTCTTTGTGTCTCAATCATATCATTTAAGCCTAACAACTCGCCAGGCGACTCAATGGCAAGGTCGCTATCGTAACTGGTATGTTGTCCCGTTCCACGAGACGCCCCGACGTATAAAACTTACGTGCAAACTGCAGGCACAAATTCACCAATTGGTATCGGCCGTGCAACAGTCCATTTGTTCGCTGAATCAGGTTGCAAAGCAATATACATCTGCGATATTTACGACACCCATCTGGAAACTCACAAGCGAGAACTCAACCTTCTTTACCCAAACGTAGACATCCATCCGCGCAAATTCGATGCTGCAGACGAGCGATCAGTGAAGAATGTCGTGGAAGAGGCCTTGCGAACGTACGGCCGGCTAGACATCTTCTTCGCAAATGCGGGCATCTCAAGCGGGAAGCTGTTCACAGACACGACCGACGAAGACTTCATGCGCCTCCTGCGAGCCAACACACTCAGCGTCTTCCTGGCCGCGAAATACGCAGCGAAGGCCATGTTGCAGAACAAGCCGTATCCGACCGGCTCCATCATCGGCACCGCCTCGGTGGCAGGCATCCGATCGAACGCCGGCGGCACCGATTACTCGGCTTCCAAGGCCGCCGTCGTCTCCATCATGCAGACGTGCGCGTACCAGCTTTCTGGCACCGGCATCCGCTGCAATGCCATCTGTCCTGGCATCATCGAGACTGGAATGACTAAGACCGTGTACGACGCCGCGAGAGCGCGAGGCACGCAGAGTAAGATTGGCCAGCTCAATCCGCTCAAAAGAGGCGGTGTTGCAGATGAAGTGGCGAGGGCGGTGCTGTTCCTGGCCAGCGATGAGGCGAGCTATGTCAATGGGCAGGCTCTTCCTGTCTGCGGAGGATTGAGCGCCGGACATCCCTATGTTCTGGGGAAGTTGGCGTGACGAATCTAGGCTGTAGCAAAGAAAATCATGCCATCTCTTCAGCTTTGAGACACCCTGAATTCTCTCTTACACGATCTCAAATTTTGGACGCCAAGCTCTCTCCATGATCGTTTGGTCTGTCCACATGACGAAATACGTGAACGACGTGTGCGCCGTGTTAAAGCTGGGCGGATTATACTGTAGTTGAATGCTGCTGATCCTGAGAATTGGAGACTGAATCTGCGGTGAGAAGTTTTGGCAGTGTCTTCGGGCACAAATTGCAAGTCGTTCTAGCGCCCGAAGCTCCATACATTGTGCTTTGCTTAATTTGTTAATTGCGGCCAGCTATTTGGTCTCCACCGCCTTCGCCCGTTTGCCAATCCAATTGCCGGTAATCTGCTCTACCTTGCAAACTTGGGAGGATCCTAAGCGGAGTACACTGAGATAAGGAGGATCGTGTGTGAGAGTAGAGATGGGAGAAAGAGGTGCGTGACCAGCGTTTGGGCACAAAGTGAGTGCTGGGTGAGTACATGTAATATCAAACTAGTCCAAGGTCTTTCAAGACAAGAACTACAAATAACCTACGAAACATAACCTAACTTACGAAGTAACACTACTGGTAGGCTACAAGCTCCCATTCGATAAAGCACAAATATTCGACGAGTAGCGGAGTTCCAACGAGCCGCCAAGAGAGTCGGGAAAGCCTGAGATGGGAAAGAGCTTCGCCGCATGAAGCTAATAGGAGAGAAGGCCAATTAATGGTACAGCTCAGGATTTTGGTTGTGGATTTTGATTGCACTTAGTAGAGAAGTGAGGTGGATGCGTACAATCAAGTGTGTGATGAAGTCTGATTGTTGAGCCTGAGCTGTCGTATCCGCTACGGCAACCTCTTAGCAATCCTGCTCGAACTGCATCCATTCATCAACTGACGAGGACCATCCAAGTTCGTTGGTCTGAGCTGTGAAATACACATTCTCCTAATGTTCCATGTCATTTTCGTCTCGATATCGTACTGTCTTCCATGTTCATTTCAACGTCGGAGGAACAGGTGGCCAAGCATCGAATTACTCCTATCAATATGCAATTTGGTCGACATAGCCTCGATTCCTGCTCCTCCTTATCCTTCTTAAGCTCTAACCAGCATTCAAACCGTTCATACCTATCCATCTCACTTGGGATTTTCCATCCATGCTGTCAACGTTTGCTCTAGCAGCTCTCGTTGTTGCACCTGCAACTACTGTCTGATGTGTTAAGATTTGTACTCCGTAGTGCCTTTCAAGTTTGGTAAGCAGATCCTAAAAGCGAATATCAAAGCGAATATCGACCTCCATGCCAATGTCAAAGCGACCTTGACCTCCTTCTGAATATTAAAGCGAATATCGACCTCTATATCAACGGCAATGCGTCCTTGACCTCCATCGACAACATCAAAGCATATATTCGCTAAGGACAGCCCATTTGTTGGAGGCGGCAAAATAAAAGGACTCATACTCCTTCCCTTCTTCACATGGCCCCAAGGAACCAAGGAACCAAAGGCGACGTCGTCGCCAACAACGCTCAGACCTCGAGTAATTCGCCTGAGAAATCGAAGATGGTTAATCAGCAAGCCAACGAGCATCCAGTGCAACGCCCAACGACCTCCGCCTCCCTCTCCCGCAGCATCACGTCCTCCCCAGGGCCACAAAATCAAGCATCCGATATCGACGACTACGTATATGTAGACTGGCTGTCCCAAATTCCGCCCGGGACCACCCCCCACCCCAACCGCAGCAGCAGCAGCCGCCGCCGCCGGCTGGTTCCCCAGATACTACGCACCTGCGCCTACCACCGCCAGCCGTCGACCAGCAAGAGCAACGGCGGCAGCAGGCGGATCACCAACTCCCGCAACAACAGCAACAACAGCAGCAGCAGCAGCAGCAACGGCGGCAGCAGCAGCAGCGGCAACGGCGACAGCAGCAGCAGAGAGGGGGGCGGTGGGCGCCGCAGCGATGCGACATTTGCCGGTCGCTGGGCCACCTTGCGCGCGACTGTCTCGTTGGGCTCTCGGGAGCGGAGCTTGATGCCCGGGCAATGGGCCTGCTTCTCCAAAACGAGCAGATCCGCCGGGCTCGTCTCCTCCGCCAATCTCAATATCGCGGCAAGCGTGCTGGCAAGCCAGTGCGCCGCGAAGAAAAGCGGGAGCCGTGGCTGGGTTGAGATATCATACCTTCTGCATGTATCTGAGCACGAAACAACTACAATGTAAATCTGTAGCATGTTGTGAGGCTCCTCTTGTGGCCGCTTCAGTGCGCTATGCGGGAGGAATGACTTTCCCCTACCCTTGGTACATTTCAGAGCGAGTACCGTACCCATGGTTTCCCACAGCAGCGTGGGTATAAAACCACTTAAAAACTTTCTGCTAACATTCTTTTCCTTCGCAAAGCTCATCTTCGGTCCTTCTCGATCCTGAACATCCCTCATGGATCCTACACGTTTTCGTCAACTAACCTGCGATCTCTTGGGCGTCAATCACGGCACCCTTGATAATCTTAATCTTGAACAATTCTGTCCGCTGGATCATGGGAAGCATCATGCAGATTCCTCGGCTGATTTACGTGGCCTCGGGAGACTAATTACCCTACCTTTCGAGATACTCTCTACAATATTTTCTCAGCTTGACATCAGAAGCCTGTTCACCTGCTGCCGCCTTAATCGCCGAGCGATGTACCTCATGGATTCATTGCAGGAGTATCGCGACATAATCCACTTTGTTCCAAACGCGATCCGCGGCGCGCTTAGCATCGAGTCGAGCTCGTACCTTACAAGCAGGATATTTCATACAGCGATATTTGACGGGAAATGCGTCGGTGAAGTGATAGATTTTCACGGCTCGACAGATGAAGAACATTGCGGTGATCCTGCCCAGTTCATGTGTATTCTTACCGGCAGACGCTGGTGTCTCCGGCATATGAGCATCCTGAGACGAGAGGATCGTTACTTACCATTGCTCGTCGATGAAGTAGAGGATGTCTTCGGCCTTCCAACACAAGAAATCTCCGACATCCCTGCCTTCAAGAGTCTTCCCGGCAGATACACTCCCGATTTGCATCACTTTGAGGACCGTCACTACTTTCTCGATGGGCCTTCAGTGCGTACGCGGGTGCTTTTGTTCCACGGATCCGAGAGAGCACTTTCTGCATTCCAAAGCCGTCGGCTCTTGGAAGGATTTCTATCGAACCGAGTGCTTCTCCCAACAGAATATCAGTTCAAGTTCCCAACGCCGGATTATATCATTGAAAATTTTGCGTGCGGTCAGTCACCTCCTCCCCTGTTCTGGAACCTTGGCCGTCTGCGTATTCGGAGATTCATGACGGTTGTACGTTCGCCTAGCCTGCACCATCTCGATCGAATTCCGCGCTGGGGGCGGTATTGTTTATCTTGTCAAGAGAAAGACTTCATGTGTTGGTTCACATTCACTGTTGAGGCTTTCCAAGAACATCTACTGGATCATGAAAGGTGCCCTTATCTTTTCCCGAGAAAGAAGCCGTTGGAGTACTCTGATACATACAAGGAACAATTTCAGCTCAATAGCCAGTGGCCGCACGTAGAGAGGCATCTTGTGTGTAAGCCAAGCAAGTCAGTACCGCGCTTCAAGGAGCTCTGGACACATGAGGAAATCCTAGCTCGCTGGAATAGTCGCAGTTTTAGACAAGGCTGAGCGCTACGTCCGACTTGAATTCACTGGATTCGTCCCCTTTGTGTTCTGTACGATGCAATTTGGCTCTCGGGAAAGCTCAGGAAAGCGCGTACATCACTCTGTACTTAACAATACCCGGGCAAAGCATCGGTGCCAACGTGATTCCATTTACAATCCGATAACAGGCGTGAAAGAGATGGTGATAATGTCAGCTTCTGGTCAAATGTGTTGACCCACAAGACCAGGTGTATGGTGTCGTTTCTCTAATACCACCGATGTTCCGCTTCGATATCAATTACAGCGAATAGACAGCCAAAATAATACGTCCAGTTATCTTGAATCAGAGTGTTCTATTCATCCAAACCTTTTCACGACCATCTCGACCACTTCATCAAGATTCTGGTCTTCGAGGCCCAAAAGGTTCATTGCAAATGTGTCTCTACTCTCCCAGTTTGCATCAACTGTTCCAAGATACCATACACATTCCTCGACAGCATCAAGATCGCCAGCGTCCGCCTTCGCCTTGTGCTCGTCCCTCCACTTGTTAGAGTCATATCTCCGCACTTTCCACTTACCACCCGTCTGCCTTTCATATGCGGCGAGAATCTGATTCTGTGACACACAGAAACTTTGCACATATACTGTTTTATTCTTCGTCTCTTCTTCTTTGATCAGAATCCTTGCAGTCGCCTCACCAATCCGCTCCAACGTTGACACGGAAAACCTCGTCTCTCCATCATCAAGAACATCCGCTCGCTTCTCCTTCAGGAAAATGTGCAGAAACTGCGGTTTCCAGTCGAAGAAATGACCAGGAACGAGTGCGGTCCAGGTGAAGGCGCCATTGCTTCGCTCCGCGAGTGCCTGGAGGTGATTCCGCATTTCGCTCTTGTGCTTGTATAATGGCACCAGTGCCTGCGTTGCAGGCGACGCCGAATCACAGCTGCCAAAGTCGGGTGGGATAAAGCGACTCACGCCCGCGCGCTCGGCAGCGTTGGCAATTCGTTCTTGTACTTCGACTTGCAAACCCATGGTCGAGACCACCACGGCGTCCTGGCCCTGCAGGATAGACAGCAGCTCCGCTTCCGGAAAGTCATCTGCTACTCTGGCCACCTTGACGTCTGATGGGTAGGTGTCTGGAGAGCGTGACGTTGCGCGTTTTAGTACAGTGACGATGAAGCTATGACGGAGCAATGCGTGTAGGATTTCGGGTCCGAGTTTACCGTCTGCACCGAGCAGTACGACGGTTTTAATCGTCATTGTGTAGCTGGGAATCGAGAAAGAGTGAGGTGATCACGGAGTAGACTGCTAGTGATTGAAGCTTGAATGGGTTGTGGGAGAAAGACTTTTTAGATCGAGTTCACCCACTGGGCTCCTCTGCTCACCTTATGCTCCGTACTGTTCTCTTATATAGTCTACGATTCGCCACATGTCGGCGAGACCGGTAGAAGAGAGTTTCACGCAGTTTCAAAGCAAGAATAGCTGATCATATTAAGATAAAGAACAAATAAGGCGAAGCGAAGGCGGAATCGTTAGATAAACTCAAAAGCGAAGCACTTTTTGAAATGATGTTCCTAACCACACACGCTAAAGCATGCTATCAGACCAAATTAGGCTGTACCTCACATTTGGAGCTTCATCCCGAACGGGCTCTTCATCATTCCAAACGAACTTTTCTCCCCAATGAGCTTTCTCCAGAATTGTCTCCTTTTCCGAAAGTTCTTAAAGCTATTTGCATACATTCATGCCATCATAGAGCTCCGGGTAGATTGACGATCAACCAAACTTAAGCCTCGGGAAAAGCAAGGGATTTCCAGACGAGAATTATACTTTCTTAGATAAAATCTATCCGTAGAGAACTAGGTTCTTGAAAGAGTGGATGGAAAAGGGTAGGCTAATGATCTTGACAAGGCTAGAGTGACTACAATCACGAAGCCATGAGAGCTCTGAACCCACCAATTGGTCTCGAGGTAGCCGGAATAAAATGATTCTATTGCAACTTCAGTTCGCTTCTTTCTAACAGCACTCCCTTCTCAGATTTCACCAAATACTGAAATCAACAAATGGACTTTGGGCCACCTTCCCATTGGCGCATGAAAGATCTTTTTCAGAAAGGGCTTCTCCTTTCATGAGGCCGTAGAAGTATGACTCCCCAACCAACCGCCAGTGATCCCCATCAGGTCTCAGGATATATGGTACTCCCGCCCCTAGTAAAACACAAATGCAGTCTCCTTGCTGCGTTCCAATCGGAACCGGTCCAAGGTAACCCAACTCACTGACAGCCAAGGTGCGTTGTATAACTGTATGGTGAAAGACCCCGGCTAAGTCTTCGTCGGTCCCGTCGCAGTTCAGGATGGCGGGAAGACCATATTCCATCATCCAAGTGGGTTTGCTGCGCATGTTTGAATTAGTATGATACCATGTGTACGCGATCTTTGGAAGACCGCTTTTGGCACGGTTCTTTGCTGCGAGCTGCGACATTTCGCATTGCTCTGTCTCAACTATGTTACCCGTTTGCTCGATACGATCCACAAGCAAACCTCTGACAATGAGCTGGAGTAATCCGCCCGAGATAGTACCAGTAGTAACTCGGGGCGTAGTGTTTCCTGCGGCTAAGATGGGCGAGAACCGCGAGGCAACGTCGGTTATGAACTCCGTCCGAATGGGAATGCTGAAATACCATTCGGGTCTCACACTAGAATCTGCCCAATCTGGAACCCAGGATGGCAGGTTTGGGTCCCTTTTGTTCAGATCGCCCCGGACGCAGCTCAAGACTGAAAGCCCAGAGTTATGTATCAGCCACTCAGTCGTCTTGGTGTAAACCACAGCTTTGGTGACGGAATCTGAATAATCTGCTCGGAAGCCATGCCGAGTTGCGTCCGAGAGTAAATTGTATAGAGCGAATACTTTATCTCGAAGATCTCCGGCTTTGCATATTCTAGAGTGACATAGTAGAGCCAGAAAGTCTTTCTTCGCGGTGTACGTTTTGAATCGTCGAGAACCTTGAATCATGACGAATGGAGCTGCATAGTTGGGCGTTGGATGTGGTAGATGGACCAATATTTTCCCAAACCCGCTATGTGTGTTGAGCCAAAAGCGCTTCAACCTAAAATGCCTCCACTTCTCGATCCTAGTACCACAGATAACATCCGAATCTTCGGCCATGAATGCTTCCTGAAGAATCCACATGCGCTCAAACCAAGGTCGTGTGTACATGCTACGAACACTGTCTCTCACTCGGCTACCAAGGCTAAGAGACAACGTATACAGCTTATCGTCATCTTGCGAATCTGGAAGCTGCGTAATCCAATTCAAGGCTAGATCGGCCTCCTCTGAGTCCTCCAGTTCACCGATGTCGATCACGACCAGGCTCGCGGTGCGGTAGATGTCCGCCATAATAGCGACCTGGGCATTTCTCTCATCGATATTGGACTGGTCAATGGAAATAGCATCGATCCAAAAATGGCGAATGGTGTTTTCCGGTTTGAGGTAGCAGGTCCGAAGTCGCAACAAAGCTGAGTGGCAGTTCTTGGTGACCGAAAGAGTGATATTTCCAGGGTCCAAAGAGATGTCTACTCGATCGTTAGTATCACCCCAAGTATACGATAGAGCAATGTATGGCGGTGCTTCATCCAGGCGAAATGAGACCAGCGTGCAGGATGTCGTCGCATTCTCGCCAACGGCAGAGGAGATGGTCAGCAGCCGGATATGGGTTGGTGAACTCAGCGACCAACTTTTGTAGTAAGACTGGCTCATTGTGGACGGAGATTGATGTACGAGTGGAAACAGACAATTTTGAAAACAAAAAAGCGAGGTTGGGGATCAATCTTTGGCGCAGGTAAGGCTGAATGGTTGGTGGCTGGTAATTAGCAGCAAAGTCGGGTGCTTCGGAGAACTACTTCTTGAACAGAATTTTGCTGATTTGCCCAGCAAATGCTCAGGTCTAGAATTCTTCTATCCGAAGCCAGCTCTTAGGCTTAATGCTTGAGGTTTTATGGGCTGAAGGTAGAAAGCCATGTGTCAATAGATTTCCCGTTTCAAGAACGTCGGCGTAAACCTCCTGATTGGGCATGTTGTACGGAGTAGCTACCGATGTAATTCAGCTGGACAGGGTTTGGTACCAGAAACACAGAGCAGTATACGATACAACGAACTTGATCACCTGCTTATCAATGGATCGACGGTAGGGAGAAAGTCATTTGTTCGGAGTAATTAAAGAAGAAGCCTTGAAATATGTTGAAAACAGTACCAGCCCGCCATATTGCCAGAGGAAGGGCTTCCCGTTCTCGAAGATCACCACTTGCCACCAATGGACGGACGTAAGTTGGGTCCCAAGATCAACCATACTACGTCATGGCATCCGGGGTTTCGTATGCTCTTCAAACAGCCTGCACGTCAACTTCTAGGCCTCTTGAACAACTTCCTGATAATCCTGCAGTAAAATCAAGCTCGAATCCCGTTACTATAATCGTAAGTCTTCCAACCTGTGCACAATCACCTCTATCAATCAATCGCTCGTTTTGGACATTCGCAGCATATTAACTTCCAAATGAACGAAGTAGAATTTGTTATACCAACTGTTTTAGTCACAACTCCACATCACCAGCACACAATGCCTCTCGTAGTCCCAGGCCTCATGTCTAACGACAAGGACAAGTCGACCAACTGGCAGAATGAACTGATGGGAAAGAAGATCGGTGACACATCAGACGCAACCGTAAGTAATATGCCTTCGGACTAAGGATTATGTTGCCTACCTCTAAATGCCTACAGACGTTTGCCAAAAAAGACCTCCCAGAGAAGCACCGCGTCGTAAAGGAAGGAGATATGATGACCATGGATCATAACCCGGACCGTCTGAACATTCACGTTGCCGATGATGGAACCATCACGAAGGTCACGCATGGATGAAATGGTACATATTAAACGGGCATCAGCAGGCGCAGATAGGGACCTATGGCATGCATCGCTGTATTACTAGGACGCCTTTGAAGATACCCAGAAATTGAAACATTTTCTCATTCAACGCCATCCACTCTTGATAACAACGAAAACGTAGTGCGTCAAAAGCTTGTTTTCAATCTCTTCAGCTAGAACATTTTCACTTCGATCCAAAATAGTCCCCTGCACCGCTCCCAGATTCTGATTCACTACTAGATGCGATCCCAAGGCCTAATCCAAGGCCAACGGCATCATCATCACCGGCGCCAACCGACCCGCCAGAACCGCCCTTCTCCAGGCCCACAGATCCCAACGCGTCGCGCAGCACCCTCCCAGACCCATCCATAGCAACAAGGAACCTCGCAATCTCCCTACACAAGTCCCACTCGCCGTCGCGGGCAGCCCTGGCCAGCAGCGCGACAGCCTTGTGGCCGCCGGCGTCGTCGCGATCGACGCCGGGGGTGCGGCCGGCGGCGCCGTCGCCGTCGGCCTCCAGCGTGTGCAGCACGAGCAGGTAGCCGGCGGCGGTCTTGAGCGCGCCGCGCGCCAGGCTCTCGTCGAAGAGCCGCGACGCTGCCGGCAGGTGCGCGAACAGCGTGCGCCACGACGCGAGCTCCGTCTTGCGCGTACACGCCACTACGATGTCCAGGTAGGCCGGGAACGTCGTCAGGAATGAGAGCACCGCTGGCAACAGCGCGGTCCTGTCGTCTGCGTTGGGCAGAGTGGGTGAGGGGGGGCCGTGCCGCGGTGATTTCGCTTGGTCCACTTCTTCGTCGAGTACGTCATGAAGGAGGACTTCGAGGGCGTGCGGGAAGTACGACAGATGTTGGTAGTGGTGGGACAGGTGCTGGGCAGCAGGTTGATTGTAGGTGTTTAAGAAGTGTCGGAGAATTGGTGGTAGGAAGAGATGCGTGCGGGTCGTGAATCGTAAGAAGGAAAATGTCGTGTCGCGGCGTTGTACAAGATCGGGCTCTATGCCGAAGAGAATGCCTTTGTCAAGGAGGACAGAGAGAGGATAGAAATCGGTTGGAACTTTGATTGGAGACGGGAGTTCAGGAGAGAATTCAGGAGACGTCGAGATGAGGATATCAGAAACATCTGTCCAAACCTTCATGTCTTGGCCGTCAAAGTACCAAAGAGAGTCACGAAGGTCATTTTGAGCATAGCCCTCCGAGCCTGACGACGATTCTGAAGTGGGAGGGTTCGAGATATCGAGATTTGAGATGCTTGGAATGCGAGCGTAAGATTGATCTCGCATCAAGCCATAGTACTCCACGTTCTGAGCAACAATTCGCATGTCATACTTCAGCTCACCATTTTCGTTGGTGCTCGGCTGGAGGGTGACAAGTTTACCATCAACCAAGAAGATCAAGCTGGCAAGAGTCACATCCTGAGCAGGATCACCGTCTTGGAGTTGCTCTTCAGGAAGAATCCAGCTTAAAGCTCGAACTCTTGGTGGTGCCCGAATAATACCATGAAGCGCGATTTGACCGACTTGAACGAGTTTGACGGACTTATTCGTGAAGTTGATGACATAGTGGTGCAGGTTGTTTTCGTACGTGTAAACAAGTAATGAGTCTTCTCCAGACGGTGCGATTAGCACTATGGGAGCTGGGATTTGTTCGACATGCATGACGTGGGAGCTGTCCAGCGCAGCCTCGCGTGAGTAGATTCGCAGTTCGTAAGAGTCGTTAGACTCTACAGCAGCGATCAATAAGTGCTGATGCCAACACATTCCACCTCGGACGGTGAAGTCATCCTCATCCGCAGGATCATCAAATGTCTTCCATCGAGCACTGTTGACACTATAATGTGCCAGTCCTCTCCTACCAGCTATGGCGACGTAACGGCCGTCTGTGGATATAACGGCGCTACGTATGGGCCATTGGTAGGCAAGATAATTGCTGGGTACTTGAACATGGTGCCAGAGGCCGTACTCAGATGATAGTGCATTCAGATCTGGCAAGTCGTGCCCTCGGTAGATCATAAAGCCTGTGCTCGTTTGAAGGAGAGAACGTGCGACATTAGCAGAAGAGAAACAGCCTGCAACCGCACTGCGAGCCATGTCTATGATCCAAAATCGATTCTCTCCTTTGCTGAGGAGGACAAGCTCAGAGCCGGAGCCAATCCAAAAGCCATCTTGAATACCAAGTAGCCATGTTTCGTCGTTAGCTTTTGCCATGGTGCGATCAGAGATGAAGCTGCTAACACCTGGCTTGCCGTAAACGCTCCAAGATGCCCATCCGCGCTCATACCCAGCAAAGAGGCAGTAACCATCAGGTGAATAAGAAAGGAAAGTGATCTTGCCAAGCCTCGAAATTGTCATCGAGACGGTCGAGGTGTGAGAGAGCGGAATGTGACCCGCGTAGTCCTTTGCAGTATAGACTCGAATGGTACCATCCGCACACCCAACTGCAATGAGAGAAAATCTGGCGTTGATGGCAGTCTTGGTAGCATATGCACTCTCGTCCTCAGGTGCGTGGAAACAAAATCCTTTGAAGAGCTTGACGGGCTTGCCCTCTTCCTCCTGAGTTTTGGATTTGGTACGCTGCACTGCGTACGCTTTGCCTTCTTTGCTGATCCATGTGGAGATATTCATGGGTCGGTCGTGCACAATCTCAATCACCTCGCTTTCGGAAGACATCCAAGCCATGGTTTTCAGAGCGGCGGTGCTTGTCTGTGCTGACGCAGTATCACGTCGCCAGCGGATACAGTGCACAACTGCCGGTGATTTAGTTGACAATATCAATTCGTCGTCAAGTGCTATGACACTTGAAACTCCTTCGGGAACCCTCATGACCATGCGGAACTGTACGCTGACTTCCCAAATGCCTGCACCCTCTCCAGGTCCCGATGGAGGTTCGTTGCCTCTCTGAGCTACTCTGCCACTAAAACTCTTACGCCTTGCATGTCCAGGAGTAGTCTCAGGGAAATGTGGTCTGTAGATGCGCGCATTGGGGTCCGTAGCCAAGGAGTAGGTGATCAAGAACCCAAGTGAGGTTTGAACGACCAAGATGGCAGAGTCTGGACGAAGAACTACACGCAGATTCGTGCCATAGGACTTGAGAGAGCGCGGTGACCGCACCACGGCTCCAACAGCAACGGTCGGTTTGGTCTGCCATATGGTGACGGTGGACGCGGTGATAGTAACAAAGACATGACCGGTCCTGCTCACACAAAGGCCTACGATCTCTTCTTCGAGTGCTGCTGTCGTCCCATTATAGAGTCTGGAGATATATGATGCGCTTCGCTCTCGCTCGTTTAGCTTTTCGTTGTCTTCCTCTTCAATTGCACCTTTGCCATTGATGTCTCCAACCTGCTCTTCGGTCTCTGTTTCCGTAATCGAGGATTCTCCATTCGAGATTGGATTAGAGCGCAACTCATGAACTGGCGTAGGCGCATCGTCATTGGATGTTATCGTCGATCTGGGAGGGACTTGGCGGTTGGCCGCGGCGAAGGTGCTCGGTGATCCATACAGCCAGTACATATGGATGGTTTAGTAGCGGGTTGGTCGGCGAGTGCATTTGCGCAACTCCATTTCAGAGAGGGTAGTATAGTAGGGAGCTTGAAGCCTCGTTTCAAAGCGGTGACAAGGACGAGGAAGAATTGAGTCTGTGATCGATTATTTGCCAGCTACAGTTCGAATCGACGTGAGACGGCTGCCTTGTGATTGGTCGGCGGAGAACTAAAATATCAAGCAGTTCTAGACTTGCAACTTCAACAACGAGCTTCACAGTGCCTTCCTTTCTGCCCAAATAGCTAGCAATACATGCTTGAATTGCTCCAGCGATACACAGAGCAACTTCACTCTTAGCATGGTTCCAGACCTCCACTAGCGCCATGTCCGTCACAGTATGCTCAGAGCATCTCCCGAATTGTAGAGGAATATAAGCTGACAAAAGATTCACTCCAGCTCCACACAACTTGCGGTGACATCAAGCTCGAAGTATTCTGCGAGTCTGTTCCGAAAACTGCGCTTAATTTCATGGCACTATGTGCTTCCGGCCAGTATGACGGCTCTCTGATCCATCGCATCATTCCCGCCTTCATAATGCAAACCGGTGCTCCTGCGACCGATCCCAAATCTAAGTCGTCTGTCTCAATATGGGGAGGCTTGTTTGAAGACGAAATCCGTTCGTCTCTTCGCCACAATACGCGTGGAATCGTGAGCATGGCAAATAAAGGCCCAAATACCAACGGCAGCCAGTTCTTCATTTGCTTCCAGAAGCAGCCGACGCTGGATGGAAAAAACACGGTCTTTGGGAAAGTTATTGATGGTTGGGCCGTCTTGGACGACATAGAAAAGGTGGAGGTAGACGGTAAGGGTAGGCCGAAGGGGGAGAAGGTGATAGTGGAAAAGGTCACGATTCATGCTAATCCTTTGGCCGGTTGAATGATGTGTGGGGCTGGAAAGGAAATCGTGAGAGTTTCTACACCATATGGTCAAGCAGATGGGAGACTGGCACGTCCTTCCGTACAAGAGCACTATTGCGAGTCAACGTTTGGAGAAGACCCTCGGAAGACACGGGTCGAATCGTCTCAAGGCAAGTGGACAACGTCAAACGAAGGTGAATGGTACAAGAGGGCAAACAGTGACGTCGCAAGTTGCAACAGCACGTATTAAAAGCGGAAGGACTGTTGCTCTGCGCTTCGATGGCTTCGCGCAAGCTTGTCTTCGTGAAGACTAAAGAGTGTCCGCCGACATCAGAAGAGACTTCTGCGAACGTTATGTTCATTTTCGTGAGACATAGAAGTCAGATATCGCTTCAAGCTGATATTACGTTACTTGAGTCGTTGAAACATGATCTCTATTCAAAGTCGAGTTTGCCATGGAAGATATCCACTCCTATAGAGTGGTAGGAACAAGTTCCCGGCATTTATCCTCGGGTTCCTCTACTGTAGTGGTATCATAAATCGGAATCGACCAAACTCCTGCCGCGATGAATTCGTTCTTATTGCTTAACAACCTTATCGAGGAAATCTCTTGCCCTCTCTTCTTCTGTTTTCTCCTGGTGTGTATGCTCTTCATATCCCTCGGTTTTGATGTCCTTCAAACCTAATTCTTCTTCTTCTTGATCAGTCCTCTCGTAATCCTCGACCTTTATCTGCTCATCTGGCTCAGGAGCCTTGAAACTTTGGACATAGCTGCTCGCTAATGGGTCCTCCAACACAATAGTAAATTTGACTTCCCCCTTAATCGCCTTGTCAAGACGCTCAAAGAAGCTGTTCCAGCGCTCTCGCTCTGCTTCCTTCATCGAGTCTCCGCCGCCAGCATTATCCTCATCGCCGAATATACTCGAGTGCAAATCGTCCCGCACTTGTGTGAGCAAACCCTCAATCGTGGTGAAGCGCCCGCCGAGTGTACCCGGCTCAACGTGCAGCTCCAGCTCGGGACAGCTTAGCGCGCAGCTCTCCGACTTGAGGATGTCACGGCTGAGATCCTCTGGTGTCTCGACAGAGACGGTAATGCGTCGTCCTTTCTCTGGTACTTCGCCACCCGTTTTGACTTCGTTGGAACGGTAGCCGCAGTGGTCGCATACCGTGCTCATGAGTACCACTTGCTTGAAATGTGGGATGTTGACCATCTTCATGTTCGTTGCGCACGGCTTACTGCAGCCTGGGCAAGTTGCAGGGAATGTGTAGACTTGATTTTCGACAATATCGTCTTGGTCCTGATCTAGGGGTGCATCGTTGGTCGGCATCTGCGGGTACATTTGTTGCGCTTGGTATTCTGACCTCATTTGCACTCCGTCTGGTGGGTCTTCAGTTGGCGCAAGGCCTAAGGCGGCGTTCTGTTCAGCGGTTCTGTTGTAGTTCGTTCGCACATATTTGCCTCTTGCGTCCGTAGTAGAAGGCTCTATCCATGAGTTTCCCGCTAGATCGTCAATGGAGATAATGAAAGGTAGCGTATTGCCAGATGCGTAGCTCTTGAGCGTCTGGATCACCTGTTCAATCTGCTCATAGACCTCAGGCGTCGCTTCTTTTCTTTCTGGCTGTTTAGTTTGCAGATCCTCTGCCACCATACTCAAAATGCCTTCGACGTTCGTCAACTGTCCTCTTCCCGCCGGAATCTCGAGGTCAATATCTTCCAGCCTAAAGACACAGGTATCGCTCTTCACAATCTGCCTCTGCACATCGTCTTGTGTTTCCACTTTGAACGTGAACTTGTGTCCCTGTTGCTGGATCTCTCCAGCAGGCTGTACTTCAGAGTTGTGGAAGCCGCAGTGCGGGCAGTCGAAGGACATTATTACGATTTCGCGGAAGAAAGGTATGCGGGTGAGGAGGAGTTTTGTGATGCCATCTTCGTGACAGTTCATGCAAAGGGATTCAATTTCTTCAACCAGTTTTTGCTCGTTGTCACCGAGGGGTGTTTGACTGGCTTCGTCGACTTTGCGCTGCATGTCTTCGAAAAGGTCCTGGGCAAGCTGTTGCTGTTCAGCCATCTTGACTGCTTGTGTGAAATCTGTGGTGATGGAGATGTAGATGTGTAGGTTTGTAATGCAGTCTAGACTCGGATTATTCTTATATAGCTGGAGAATGCACAGGGACTTGTTTCGGCTTGATATGAAGTCAGAAAAGGTTTGTCGTCTCTGTTGTTCTACTCCGTGAACGCTTTAGAAATCTTTGGATGACGCTGGTGGATTCGGAGAAAATCTTCAGCCCACCAGCTTGGTTCGCTTCTTCCCGCCGCAAGCCACAGCATCAGGGGTTCGAAATAATTGTATGCAAAACTGAACGAATGATTTTGCAACATGAAGTACCCAGTGCCCATTGCCCCCAAGTATCAAATCAGTTTCTTTTGAGGAGGTCTTTGAGATCTAGTCCGAAACCTGGGCTTTGAGTGGCAAGAGTTTCTAATTTGTCCCGCGCTAGTAACGCTTGAAGACTGTTCGTCTTCCGCGTTCGCTTCTTAGTTCTTGTTGCTCTATCAGAGGAAGAAGGTTTGTGACTGGATGATGGTGGTGAAGTCATGCCTTGGTCCAGCTTAATAGCGGTGGCTCTGTTATCGACTTCAGAAAGCTTTTGAGTTGATTTTGGAGTAGCGTGTTTCCGGTTGGTCCTGGAATTGCACCTGCTGCATTCAATGTACTGAGTCTTGTCTGCCAGGACACTAGAGTAGCTATCTCCTCGCTTTCTTCGCTTTGCGGTTGTCCTGACCTTATTTTTTTGAGACGTGATTCCAGATATCAATATTGTGCCGCAAGCAGAGCACACCCTTTGCTGGCGTTCCTCGGATTCGGTCAAATTGGCGCCGTCAGCAGTCTTGCGGTATTCATTCTGAAGAAACGCAGAGGTCGATGGAGAAGAAGCGAAAAGTAAATGAGATGCACTGTCTAGATATCTTAATCGAGCGGCTACGGCGGTGAAAGCCATAGTGAATGAAAATTAGTAGAACGCAAAAATGTTTGGTGAAGCCGAAAGAATAGATTCCAGGGTTTCTCCAAAGCGTACAGTGGGTGGTCTCTTAATCGTCAAAAAATGTGACGCGACTGCCCAGTTATTCGTCGGCTCTACCAACAGCAGGAATGAGAATGATGCTGAATAGCCAATCTGACAGGAATACTCACATAAACCATGCTGAGCAACTTCAAGTGTTGTTGAATCACCTCCGTACCAACGACGTTATCAGTTTCGGCTTACTTTCATCAATCATTCCAGGAACTGGATCATGTCGTGGAAGTAGTGGAAGCTGTGTTGTCTCTTACTTGCCTTTCACATCTTTTCTTCTCTAATATTCCGACATGGCCACACTCACTCAAAACGGGATCAGACTTGCTATCACCGGTTGTGGCCACGGCGTTCTGAACTCAATATATGCGTCAGTCAAAAAGGCGGCTCGATTGAAGGGTTGGGATTCGGTTGACCTGGTCATCATTGGTGGCGACTTTGAAGCTTTCCGTAATGCATACGATCTCAATGCTGCTTCTATACCGGCGAAGTATCGTGAGATGCACGACTTTCACGAGTACTATTCGGGAAAGAGAACAGCACCATACTTGACAATCTTCATGGGTGGCAATCACGAAGCAAGCAACTATATGTTCGAGCTACACTACGGCGGATGGGTAGCACCAAAGATATACTATCTGGGTGCATCTGGGGTCGTGCGAATTGGGTCACTTCGAATCGCTGGTCTATCTGGCATCTGGAAAGGATACGACTATAACAAGCCTCACCACGAGCGTCTGCCATTCTCTGAAGATGATGTGAAGACATCGTTTCACCAACGCGAGCTTGATACTAGGAAACTTCTGCAGATCCGGACACAGATCGATATCGGTCTTAGCCATGACTGGCCACGCAATATTGAGAACTATGGCAACAAGAGACAGCTATTTCAATTCAAACCTCATTTCGAACCGGATTCTGAGAATGGAACTCTTGGTAGTGTTGCGGCTAATAAGATCATGGAGCATCTTCGCCCTCGATATTGGTTCGCCTCGCATATGCATTGCAAATTCGCTGCCCTTCGTCTTTGGACTGCTAACGAAATAGCCAACGGGTCTAAGACGGTTGTCTCTGATATCGAACGACTAACTGAACCTGTTGCTGTGCAAAACGAAGACGAGATCGATCTAGATATGGACGACGAGGAGGAGAAGGTGGATGACACATCACATTCAGCGAGTAATAGCAGGACAAATAGTAAAAAGGGAGTTCAAGGTGGCGGTGGTGAGAATGAAGTTACCACTACATCGTCTACTGTATCACAGGATCTCTACAACCAGTTACCGGAGTCCTTCAGAAAGGTCTCGACAACTGAATCTCACGACTTGCCGCCACCGCACCCACCACTTATCACGAACACGGCAACTTCATTCCTAGCTCTCGACAAACTCGAGCCAAGCAAACGCTTCCTTCAGCTGCAGGAAGTCACACCTCTGGACGCATCGCCAGCAGATCGCCCTCTACGACTGCAATACGACCCAGAATGGCTGGCCATAACACGCGCGTTTGCACTCGAAGGCTCACCACTGACGCATCCCGTCCCATCGAACAAAGGCGCAGCCTACTACCACAGCCAAATTGACGAAGCGCGCGTGTGGATCGAGCAGAACGCGCTCAGCAAGGACGCGACGCTCACGATCCCCGAGAACTTCGCGCGCGTGGCACCCGTCTTCGACCGCACGATGGGCATCGCGGTGCGCGAGCAGCCGCGTGAGTGGCCCAACCCCCAGACTCAGGCCTTCTGCGACCTGATCGGCGTGGAGAACCACTTCGCAATCGCGGAGGACGTCATTGAGCGCCGGATGGTGGATGCTCCGGTTCTGGGACAGGGTGGTAGCTCGTCCAGAGGTGGTGGCTGGAGAGGCAAACGGGACTTTCAGCCGCGAGGTGGGTTTCGGGATCGTGGTGGTTCCGCTAGTTCTGGCTATCGAGGTGGGCGGTCTCGTGGTGGTGAGCGGAGAGGCGCGTAATGAGAATTTGTTCGTTCCCATAATGGTATAGGAAGCAGGAATACCTTGCGGAATCGCTCCTGAATAGCTGTCTCGGTGTTCCGTCTTTAAGTAGGCGTCTATAGGTGCTGCTAGCCATGTGAGGCGCTGTAGGTACCGTAATCCTGTCTACTTCCATAGATTTTCGTATCTCTGCAGCAGTCCAAATCAACCAACACATACACGCAAGCTAAGGAGCTCATCTCATGCCCATGACTCTACCCTCATCCCACCTCTCCTTCGCCTCCGCTCTCAAATACGCCAACTTCCTACTCTCCCTAATCATGCGCACAAAGTCCTGAGTCTCGCGCTCGGTGGCCATGCCCTCCGCATCAACGAAGCTATTCTCCAGGCCGCGACACAGCTGCTCCTGCTCGCTGACGGCAGCCGACAGCCGCTGGTACAGCGCGGGCGGCGAGAAGTCACGCAGCGCGGCGTCCTGCTCGGACTGCTTGGTGCGCCACTGGCGCTCGAGCGCCCGCAGCGCCAGCAGCCGCGACTGCGTGGCTGCCCGCGTCGTCTGGATCTGCGCCTCCAGCGCCTGCAGCTGCGTCGCGATCGCCACGTTCACGTACAGCAGGTTGCGCAGTTGCGCGCTCGACGCGGGGACCGAGGGATGTGCGGTGTCGGGTGAATGCACCAGCGATTGCAGGAGCTCTGGGGAGCGCAGGATCGCTTGGAGGTCGATGGTCGTTTTGTCTCTTACGATGTCCGGTAGCCAGCCATCTTCTGGAGGTGCAATTGCTGCGGGAGCAACCGTTAGGGGTATTTGGCTGTAGTTGCTTTGCGGTTGACTGGCATCTTGACTTTGGTATTGCGCTCCAGGCGGTGGGGGTCTAGGAGGACCGGCTAGAGGTGTTGCCTGGCCAGACGATTGCGACGACGGCTTTGGAGGAGGAGCTGGAGGAGTGGAAGTGTCGAAGTGGCCAAACTGTTGCTGCGCTGCGGGTACCGGGGAGGAGTAGGACATGGTGAACGGAGATGATTTTGTGTGCTTAAGTTCGTTGCGGCGGAGGTATAGAAGCGACTCCGGAGTTTAGTACGTACAATCAGTCTCAAAGCTTGGGCCTTCTCGACCTATGACCGGATATAGCTACAATCGTTGCTCACTGGCCCGCGCCGATGCCTACTACGTAGGTACATGACGAACTCAGAGGTTGTAAGAACCGAAATTCATTGATCCAGGCGTATGACGGAAGAATACTCCTGCTACGGAATGCTTTTTCATTCTCAGGAGCATATAAGAACTACCTCGAGTTCCAAAGACGAGAACTCCAGTTTGTCTCATTTTAATTGACAAAGTCTATCGCATCGAACCCCTCTCCACTCCACTCAATTGCTTCCGAGAAGATTAGCAGTCTCAAATCATCACCATGGTTCAGGTACTAGGCAAAGAAGTTGGGTCCACCGGCTACGGCCTTATGGGTAATTCAATGATCAAACTCCTTACTGCTGGCTTCGCTGACCATTTTCACAGGCCTTACTTGGCGCAAAAACCCAGTGTCGCAAGAGACAGCTTTCAAGGCCATGAAAGCGGCTTTGGCCAATGGAGCGGTTATGTGGAACGGTGGCGAGCTTTATGGCACCGATGCCCGCAACTCTTTACATTTGCTCAATGAATATTTCACCAAGTACCCCGAAGACGCAGACAAGGTCATTCTCTGCATCAAAGGCGGCCTTGGGTTGAACGGTGACTTACACCCAAACGGAACCGAAGAGAACATCAAGCGAAGCATCGATACCTGTCTTAAGCTTCTAGACGGCAAACACAAGCTTGACATGTTCGAAATTGCTCGGGTCGATCCAAAAGTGCCATACGAGGAGACTATCGCATCAATTGACAAGTACGTCAAAGCCGGTAAACTCGGAGGTATTTCGCTTTCAGAAGTCAGCGCGAATACTATCCGCAAAGCCGCCAAGGTTGCAAAGATATCCGCAGTTGAAGTCGAGTTCTCGCTGTTTTCCACCGAAATTCTAACCAACGGCATCGCGCAAGCCTGCGCCGACTTGGATATCCCGGTTGTTGCTTACTCACCCATCAGTCGAGGGTTATTGGTATGCTTGTGTGTTTCATGTTTTGGTGTACCATCGACTGACGATATTGACAGACCGGAGAGATTCGCAAATTCGAAGATCTACCCCAGGATGACATGCGGCGCCACTTTCCACGCTTTCAACCAGGATTTTTTGAGGAGAACATCAAGCTAGTAGAACACGTCGAGGCAATCGCGAAGAGGAAGAACATCACGCCGGCACAGATCGCTCTGGCCTGGATTCGCACGATGAGCGGGAGGAACGGCTTGCCTCGGATTATCCCAATCCCAGGTGCCACGACAGAGGCGAGGACTGTGGAGAACTCCAAGGAGCTCTATCTGGCAGAGGAGGAGATGAAGGACTTGGAGGAAATACTGTCGAAGTTCGAAGTCAAGGGAGACAGGTATGGCGGGCCCGGTGCTCAGTTCATGAACGGTTGATTCAAACGGCACTGCATGTCGATCTATGCCTGTTAGTATTGTGGAAGTAGAAGGAAAGGTACATAGCTGCTTAACGTTGCAACTTTTGTCAGATCAAGTGTAGATTGAATCGACATAGGGCTTCGTAATGAAGAAACCCGTCTGCATTGCAGAATTCTTTATGCATCATGGAAGCCGTGATAACTGGAATCCACCACTTACACTGAAGCTACTTACACTGCTAGGAGCAGCAATTTCTTCGGGCCAGCTACAGGAGTGAGTCATCGTCAAGCAGAAAAGAGGGGAGGTTGATGCTGAATGACAGATTACTTTCCACGCTCCGACATGGTATTGACTAAATTTGGGCCAGGTGGCAGCCAGTAGTTTCGCAGCAAACATTGAAGCCCATGTGGATGGTGTGGCTGGTGCCTACTCTACCGAATGAGGCGCGGTTACCGCCTGGTCGTTTCACTTCACCTCAACATCGTCCAGCCAGCCCATCGAACGTTCAAGGAACTCTCTCCCTCGTACCACCTTAGTCGAATCAGCCGCTAGGGCTATGCCACAGTACCTTCGTATACGGACTTTCAGCTAAACGCCAGTCGATTGGATAGTCTCATGTATAGTCGGACTTGTAGTCTGACGCCAGGGTTTGCGTGCTATGCAAGGTCCCGTCTCCTATTCAACGTTATTCAACGTCTTTATCCATTTTCTCGTTTGTTCCAATCGCACACACCCCGAGAAATCATCTATCTTATTATGCATTCGGGTTGTCAATCAGACTCTTCTTCTCCGGAGCTCGTTCTCTCACAACTGAAATCGCTATGAATTCGGAGTACATTCTGATTTTCTCTCTTTGCTCCATAGTGCGTTTCGCCATGCCAAGCATCATCGACATCATTCGATGCAAGTAACCCCAGACCTCTGAGGCTGAGATCCGTTGGCACGATTGCTAGCCTTTCCATCTAGTGCCGACTCCTATTCCTGACTTCAAACCGGCAGCCAGCAAGAGAACAGATGCGGAGCTAGACTTGAGAGTTCAATCTGGCTGCCGCAGATTCTGAAGGCTGAAGGAGTTTTCGTTGTAGGTATTTTGATGTGAACATAGGTAAAATTGAGCCAGGACGAGGTACTAGAGTTCCGGTACCTTGCTTCCCAAACCCCTTGCGGCTGAGAATCTTCGATGCTCTTCGCCCCAATCAGGCCGTTCTTCTCTTCTTGACTTTCTAATGATAGTATGGAACTAGTAAGTGGTTTGTTGCTACCATGAGACTACGTTCGGCTTCATAAAGTCCCGCGCATTGGCTGCCTAACGTCTCGATTGCTTGTGAGCCACAAACTTTTCTGCATCTACCTTAGTTTTTTCTGAATCCACCTTAGTTGAGACGTATAAGCTTGTGCGTGAAGCTTAGCCAGGTGCATCCTTTCGACATTACACTTGATTCTAACTCATCTCATAGGATGCTTCTGCTCTCCTTTGATTTTAATTAGTATTGCATGATTTTGAACTTGTCTGCAATGGCATGATTGAGTCGAAACATGAACAGCATAGCCATGTAATGTATATTCCACAACTGTATAAAGAGAGCTCGTTTATGCCAATTTTTCTTCCTTTCAATAGCGTTCATTGGCCTTGGAAGCCGTCATGGCGACTAATATCACTGCGTCGGTACTCTATGGACCTCTCGTTTCCGTCTGGTGTATCCTCCAGAATCTCTATCAGCCAGGCGCTAACACTACATTATCAACTAGACTCTACTCTCACACGCTCACCCTTGTCACTACCCAAATCGAGCTCTTTCCCGACATTCGTGGAACTTTGCTTGACTCCCTAACAAACCAAATCGAAAATGTATCCAGCATCGCCGGTCTCGAGACTGTTCACCTAACGCTGATCAATTCTTGTGCGACTGATTCTTCGTGCACGGCGAATATCAGCAAGGCCGTTAGTATCTGGGACAAATATGCTCCAGATGCCGCTTCGACCCCCGGACAATATTCCTCGCCTGTCTACTTCTACGACACGGTTTCGAGAAATTTTTCCATGCCTTCGAACTCCACACTTAATAACCTACGACTTGGGACCTACGATCTCGGCATACCAGCTAACAGGGCATCGCTTGCTCACTATATCAATGGGAACGCAATGTTCATCGTGAGCGATCCACTGCACACAAGTCTCCCGACTATCGTCTTTCCAGGAGATCCGGCTGCCGACGAATATGCACAGAGCCAACGACCTTCAAGCTCTTCACCTTCTTCAACCACATCTCCAACGCATCCGCCAGCGACTTTTGTCTCTGTAGTCTCTGTAGTGCATGCCACGCCATTAATCCATCCTCCTAAAGCGCCCAAAGGACCCGGTACAATCTATAAGGCGAAGAACCGACGTATTGCTGAACCTTACAACCCTCGTCTAGGCCAAAAGCCATCACCCGACCCTTTCCGGCGAGACGTTGTCAAACCACGCAGTGCCGCGGACTTTGGACCCGTCCCGCCCTCGCCGGATCACTTCGAGCCAGCCGTCGAGCGTTCCGCACCCGCGCAGCGTCAGCGCAGGCAGTACACGCCCGGCCCAACATACACGTACCCACCTTCACCGCTCGCCGGCATACCCGACGAGTACCAAGAGGAGGCTTGGGCCTCACTCAGCGACCTGAAAACGGTATCGCTGGAGCTGGCCGCGTGCTCTGCTGCGCTGAAGTTCGGCGACAGCGATGCGGACATTAAGCTTGTGTCGGCGCTGTGCGCGGTGGGCAAGGTAGTCATCGACGGCGTCATCCTGTACGGGTCGCAGAACCAGCAGTCCAAGCCGGTGCAGGGCGAGATCACGCTGCCCGAGATCACGATCGTGGGCTGCACCGATTCGGCCGGCTGCTCCGACGACGACAATATCGTCGTGCAGAATCCCACCACCGTTTACTACACGTGCGACGACGATGGCAATTGCGTGCAGACGAACCCGAGTGACAATGTTTGTAAGAGGCAGGATGGCGGAGGGTGTGAAGGCGACCAAAACGGTCAAGGCCAAGGAGACTCAGGAACAGGAACACAAGGCGGAGAAAGCGGACAGTCAGGAGACGGATCGCAAGGTGGTGAAGGCGGTGAGGGAAGCGATGGAAGTAGTGGAAGCAATGGAAGTGATGGAAGCGATGGAAGCGATGGAAGCGATGGAAGCAGTGGAAGCAGTGGAAGTGAAGGGGGTGAAGGAGGCGAGGGTGGTGATGGAGGAGGTGGTGACGGAGGAGGTGGTGATGGAGGAGGTGACGGAGGAGGAGGTGATGGAGGAGGTGGTGGCGGAGGTGGTGGTGACGGAGGAGGTGACGGAGGAGGAGGTGACGGAGGAGGCGATGGCGGAGGAGGTGGTGACGGAGGAGGTGGTGGCGGAGGAGGAGGTGACGGAGGAGGAGGTGACGGAGGAGGAGGTGATGGAGGCGGCGGCGGCGGCAGCGGGGGAGGTGAAGGTGGAGGTGGAGGTCGTGGGATGGCGATTATTTGATCGGCCAATGCTCAAAGTCGAGGTAAGTGGCATGAGGTTCATATTTTCTGTTATCCTGTTCTATATCTATGGCTTTGGTATACGTGAAGCTCTAAAGCCAAGCATTTGAATTTAGTGTATGGGATCATATCGTCCATCCAAGACTGAGGCGACTGTCATAGAACGGAGCGAGTTTTGTCTTGCAGATGTATACAGAGTATAAGGTTCATACAAAATTACCGGCCCGAGCTATTGCTATGTACAGAATCTACGCTGTTCCCTTCAGAATAGATTGTAGTATAACTCTTTGTCACTCTAGCGGCGAACACGCCCAACGTACCCTCATGACCCTCCTCGTGAACGTCAAAACAAAGATGAGTGAGAGCGTGTCTAAAGCTGTTCTTTTGGCAATAGAGTTAATGCATTAGACGCTTAACCCTTACCGTTGAGTTGACAGCCGCTCATTTGCCGCATTCAATGGACCTCTGTCAATGAACTTTACGATGCATGAAGCTCGCTATCAGGTCGGCTACAGTAGGCGAATTGGTTTCCAGGAGGAAGTGTCCGGCATTCAACAAATGTATTTCGAGATCCCGTACGTCCGTCTTCAGTAGTTCAGCTCCTATGGGTGGGAATATGATATCATTCTCGCCCCAAGCTGCGAGAACAGGCACGTTACTCTCCCGCAAATAGCTCTGGAACTGGGGGTACATGGCGACATTGTTGCGATAATCTAGCAGCAAATCAAGCTGAATATCCGGTATGCCAGGTCTATTGAGCAGGTAGTAGTCGAGTGTCCAGCTCTCAGGAGCGATCTGACTCAATTGGTCTTGAGGAGTTCCGGTTGTGTACTGCGTTTTCGTACCCGCAGGATCCTCAATGACTGCAGCGCGTAATTGTTCCGCGATTGCATAGGTTTGGTTGGTCGGTTGGCCGGTTTGAGGATCCACGGATGCCCAGTATTGTTCAAGTGGTGCCCAGAATGTTTGACCTAGGCCTTGGACGTATGCATTACCGTTTTGTGCGATGATTGCGGTTACACCGTTCGGGTTCTGGAGGGCATGTCTGAAGAAAATCGGTGCGCCGTAGTCGAATATGTATGCCGCATACTTGGTGACGTTGATTGCGTCTAGAAAGTAACCAAAAGTGGTTGCCAGAGAGGCAAAGCTGTATTCGAAATTGTCTGGTGCCAGAGTGAATCCAAAACCTGGGTAGTCTGGTGCAATGACGTGAAACGATAGGGCGAGTAAAGGAATAAGAAGTCGATATTGGTGGGAGGACGACGGGAACCCATGAAGGAGAACAATGGTAGGATTGAGTGAAGATCCAGCTTCGCGATAGAACATTGTAACTCCATTGGAAAGAGTGGCATTCCGAAGAATAACCTCTGTTATATTCGAGACCATTTTTTTTTTTTTTCAAAATTGACGTAGGCAATTCTAAGGAGACTTCGTTGGTCGATGTGAATTAGCTGAAAAAGGTGACCTGACATCACTCTTATAGCATTAGGTTCTGCACGGAATAGCTCTCTCTCTTTGTAGGGTCAGCGGTGTGAAGAATTACTCTTGCTTACCATGCTCAAGGAATTGAATGTGTGAAGAGGTTCGTATCCCAATGAAAGCATTTGACTTGGGCGAAACCGACTAGCGCTTCTGCATCGCGCCAATTCCTGTTACCGCACCAAATATCGCTCAGCAAATATCTCGGAATTTCTATCCATATTGATCATATGTTCAATATACGATACACTATAGTTATGTCAGTACGTTGTCCTTATGTACCTTAGCTTGTCCGACTCCTCATGCAGGTGCAGTCCTTGTGTTTTCCTAATACGGCATGGGATCGGAGCAACCTTCACTTTGCCGGTTTGTCCTTAGACATGAAAGTAAACGCAAAATTGCTCTGTAGTTGCAATGCATATACGATGGATAATATATTGCTCAAATCAGTGATGATCTTCGGTAGATTTATGTTCGATGTTAATTGCCGCGACATGGATCTCGTCTTTGTGTATCTTACCTTCTCCGTGGAGACTGTATATAAGCCTGGAAGAACCGAATAATCTCTTCAGCTCACAAGTACACTTGTGGCCTTCAAATCGAAACCAGTCTGCGATTCATTAAGCTATCCGAAGATGGCTGCGGCAGTTCAATCTCTACCTCTCTTGCACTATAGAAGCGCCTTGGTGGAATCGGTCAATGTCTCGTATATTGAGGCTGGAAGCATTGAAAAGCCGAATGTTGTGCTCTTTCCCGCTTTCCCAAGC
>Ga0335072_10000468_pt1 | contig 79422 bp, 62 predicted proteins | sample Lox_Sample_21_FD_206725 | JGI IMG/M metagenome (GOLD analysis project Ga0335072, IMG submission 206725) | Soil microbial communities from Loxahatchee National Wildlife Refuge, Florida, United States - Lox_Sample_2.1 | ecosystem: Environmental > Terrestrial > Soil > Wetlands | place: USA... | reverse complement strand
ACGGCAACGCGCTGCAGGCAGCATCATACAAAGGCCACGAGAAGCTGGTCGAGCTGCTGCTCGATAAGGGCGCCGACGTCAACGCGCAAGGTGGAGAATACGGCAACGCGCTACAGGCAGCATCATACAAAGGCAACGAGAAGCTGGTCGAGCTGCTGCTCGATAAGGGCGCCGACGTCAACGCGCAAGGTGGAGAATACGGCAACGCGCTGCAGGCAGCATCACTGAACGGCCACGAGAAGCTGGTCGAGCTGCTGCTCGGCAGAGGGGCCGCACCGTAATGTACAAGCTGAGATATTATGCATATCCGCGGGCGGACAGCCGCCACGGATGCATCTGCTTGTAAGCTTATAAATGCTGGTATTTTGTATTCTTTTTATATCTCTATCTAAATCTCTATTTCATAGAGGGGTCAGGGGGAGCACCTGAATATATAGTACGACCATATCGCCACCCACTATTCTAGTACTTTCTGCAAGTTAATAATATATAGTCATCGTGCTCGCCACTCTAATTCTAGTATCTTCTACGAGGTCTCCCAGTTGTTGTTGAGCGCAATACAATGCCAAGTATCTGCTGCTCAACTACAAGGCGAAGTGGCAACTTTCTTCAATGATCTGCCAGCGCTAGCGAGGAGGGTGCTCCAGCCACACCCTTTGTGGGCAGCAATCTCTACTCGTGGCGGTGCAGTGTAGCAAAGTGGACTTGCGGCCAGGTACCCTTCTGAACCTCTGCCCAGACGCTAGTCGTTTGTGGTTAAGAGCCTGCCGTGCCCCTGCCCACCTAGTGGGCCCTGACTTTCTCGTGTGCACCAAAGGGTGAAGCCGATTTCGCTAGGCACTGTAAGCGCAGCTGAAGAAAAAGTGTCTGCCTAGATATTGGAAGCCCGAAGACAAGCCCCCTGTTACGATAGTTGCGCGGGTTTCAAGGTTGTACGCGCAATTATTGAAGCTGGTTCCGCTTCGTACGCGCGAGATGCAAGAGAATGAAAGCCATCGGTCTGGCGGTGGCTCAGATCATTCTATGCCAAGGCGTCTTGCCTCGTGTCCAGCCGTTGATATTTTTTTTAATCACGCAGTTCCCGGTCGCGATTCGTGACCAGTTTAGGATCAGCTTCAGGCAACTAGGAAAAACACACCACCATTCGTCAATCGGCTTTTGGCCTAAGTACGGCGGTAGCGCGGGTTTACGTCGTCTTCACATCTCTTAAAGCATGATTGACGTGATGCCAATTATTCTCGTTTCATCTAAAATATTGGCATTTCACATAATCAGTGATCGATTACTGTTTATAAAGCATTGCGCTGACGCCTTAATTGCCGTTCCCATTGCTCTTCTCCAGCCGTCACCACGTTTTCCCTAGTATCACCTTCCCTTTATTTCTTGCTTGACGAGGAGAATCAAAACAAGAAATACCCTCACATTTCTCCTGCCATGTCGTCCACACCAAAAGCAAAACGATCACAGATCGTGGACCTTGTAGTCGTGCCGGACAGCTGGGAGTCGCACCCAACCATCGAATACTCCCACATCAACTCCTGCAAATTCGAAGGTCTTAGCTCCGACAACCGTATCGAACGGTCAAGATTCACCAATGTCGCGCTTAGCAGCGATGGCACGGATAAGAGCAAGGTCGAACGATCTGTCGTTAAGGACAGCGATATTCGCCATTCGATAATTGAACGAAGTGAAATCCAAGGGTCGAAGATAGACGCAGCACGTGTTGAGAGAAGCCGCTTCACTCTGGCTACAGTCATTGGACCAAAAGTCAAAATCGAAAGAAGTATCTTCGAGGAATGCGAAGTGAGACGGGAATCCAAGATTGAGCGCAGTAACTTAACGCAAGTCTTACTCGAAAACTCGAAGGTGGAATTCAGCAACCTCAAGTCGTCCTTCGTCACAAACTCAAAACTCGAGCGGGCGAATGTAACTGATTGCGACATTGGTGATTGTAAGATCCAACGTACTAACTTCACGGGAATGTATCTCCGGAACGGTATTTGGGAGCGCGGAGATCTCGTCGGTAGAGTGGACAAGACCAAAGAAGTCATTATCAAACCAAAGTCTGAGATGCCCGCACTGGAACCTGACAGATCGGAGACTGCTAAGGTAGGCTTTCATCTAAATTATTGTATGAATAAAGCTAATAATGAATTCAGGCTCCAGTGGTGGTCCCTGAGTCTTCATTCCGACCAAGTATGGCGTACCCCGAGGACGTCAAGCTTCCTCCTTATCCTGAAGACCGAGTCACTAATGAGAAAGAGCGCGAATGGTCTGATGCTGGTATGGCAACACCGCCCTCTCCAACGTTCTCTGCCGTTACTGGCGTTCTTGACGAGGAGATCGCAAGAACACACCTTCGTGATGACTATGATGGGCCGGAGATCGATAGCTTGCCACCATATGACGAGATTGATGCATAACGAAGGACTTGAGCAGAGTTTATGTACAGATATATGCAAGCATATTATCTGGTTCAGGGCAGAGATGTACCATTAGTACCGTAGGTCAACATTAATCCTTACTCTTTCACCGCCATTGCAACTTTTAGATTGTGTCTTGAATCGTTCTAAGATTGAACGCGGCTTCAACGTGGGGATTGACGGGAAGACCAGCAGCGCCGTTGCCGGCGTTAGTGAAATTCTGACTGTATATATAGTAATAGCAGAAACACGAGACTACTTGATCTATGATCTGCTTTTGGAAAGTTGCAGCGTTTTGCATCCCAGCCCAAGGCTGAACCACAAACCACAAAACCACAAACGGAGTCTGCAAGGCGCCAAGGCCAAAAATTTAATGCCTTAGAGCCTCACCCGAAATGATTTCGCTGGCCGGAAGCAAAAGTTGAGCTGCAAATGGCACTACGTTCTGTGTCTCCAACCTCCACAGTCGAGCTCTTGTCAACTCAACAACTACAGAGACAACGCAATGTCTCTCTATCTCTCTCGCGCCGTCGCTCGGCAACATCAATTGCTGTTTCGGCGCGCCGCATTTCGGAGCCAATCCACAGCATCCGAAGCTGTGGGCAAGGCAAAGGAAGCAACTGGACAAGCAGCTTCAAAGGCTTCAGAAGGCCTTTCGCGAGTTCAATCATCGGCTGGATCGGCTCTCAGCAGAGTCGGCTCTGTCGCAGGAACTGCTGTTAATGCAATTGGCAACATTGGAGGCCCAATAGGACGACTGGTCGGTTTTGTGCAGTGTGAGTTTTTCCTCCCCACCGCGGCAACATCACCCCATCAATTCGAGGCTGTAGAGCATTCGGAAGATTTATCTAACAGTACCTTTCTAGCCCTCGTTCCGCCTACTATCTACTACTCCCGAGTCGGCTTGGAGCTGGGTAAGATTGTATTTGAAGGTCGAAAAATGAGTCCACCGTAAGCAGTGTCCCTTGTCCGCGACAAAGTAGCAACGATAACTAATCGCAAATCTAGATCCGGAGCAGCTTTCCAGCAATACTGGCAGTCAGCATTCAACTATTTAAGAAACCCATCGCTTGCTGGAAGTGGCAGCCCTCAATCCTGGCTCAGCCAAGTGCGAAACTTCAGCACAGCACAACTCATCGGCGCAGGCGTAGTAGCTGCCGAAGTCCTCGGATTCTTCACCGTGGGTGAGATCGTTGGCCGGTTCAAAGTCATCGGATACCGATCAAGCAAGCCGCATGGCGAGCACTGATCAACAGACAATGGAGAGAACTATGGTTGTTGGTGGTGTGATAAAAAGCGTTGCATTTTCTTCTGTCAAGAGCAGCAGTTAATGCAAGATACCAATGGTCGCGGTTGAGATTACAAGAACAGGGAAGGCTATCAGGCGGACTGGAAATATTTCTATTTGTACTATTGCACATAGGTTCTGATTAGATTTCCTAGCGTTGACTTGTACAGCATGAGCAAAGACCTTAATTTGGGTTTCTGTTCGTTATATTCTCCTTTCTCCAACTTTTCATCATGCTGTGAGAAAGGGTATCAAGGTCGTAAGGATGTCTTTGAGAACCTTGGTCTCTTCGTCGGCATCGGTCATTCCTTTAACTTGCTCTTGCAAAGTTTTCTTGATGTCGTTCAAGCTCTCGCCCCGGTCTTGCAACAAACTGATAATCTTTTTCTTTGCGCCGCCATCTTCTGCAATTAGCCATGCAAGTATTTCATCGATTACTTGCGAAGGAAGCAGTCCGGCGTCTAAGCGCATTGCTAGCCATCCAATCTCCATGTCAGCGACATCCTTTGCGGCAGTCCGTTTCCTCTCCTGTGCGATCTCTCTCCCTACTTGTCGTAGCTGTGTCCCATACCCGCTCCTAATTTTTAAAAGCTGCTCGATTTTCTCATAATCCTTTTCCACAAACTTGGCGAGCGTTCTGATTCTTTCTGCTGAGTCGTTGGAAAGGCTTCGAAGTAGCGAGACGAAGATGCCCAAAATGCGTTCTACAACTTCCGTCGTCATCTCTTCCGGCTTCGTCTTCATGAAAGTCCCGAAGATACTCTTTAGGCCCTGCTTCTCGACAAGCGTCATGCAAACCTCTGCTCCAGCCGCACCACCCATTGCATGATCAAGAACTCCGAGTGCATGTGCTTTGGCCAACTTTGACTCCCGAATGAAAATCAGCATCAGTTCCACGCCTTCTGCTTCCAGGAATTTTGATTTGCCCTCTGGATCATCCACGAGCAAAGTCAAAGCATCGAATACGTTCTCCACATACTCTGCTTCCGTCTCATCTGTGGGATAATGCCTTCGGTAAGGGGCTAAGAGTTCCAAGAAGGTATTGACTGCGCCTCGTTTGATGAGTTCTTGACGACTCTGCACGTTATTATCCACCAAAGATGACAAAGTTTCTGCTGCAGACTGCTTGTTTTGTAGAAGCACCATAGCGTTGGATAGGTTCTGAATGCGCATCAATAGCCAGTCGACGAGGCTATCCTCTTTAGCAAGTCGCTCGGCTGTGGCAGGTCTTGAAGCCAGCGTTGCTAGAATAGAGAGTGCTCTGGTGACGCCATTTCTATCGGTTTCTTCGTTCTCATTCAATCTTTTCAGATTTGCCGCTATCAAGTTAAAGAGGTCTGTTTGCATAACCGCATGTACGACGGCGTCGAGTTGTCGTTCTCCAGCCTGCACGTCTTCCGTGAGAAGTTGCGATAGTATCTCGATCGCATCAATGGCAATGTCGACATTCTCATGCGCCAGCAGACCCACCAAACTCTCAACACAGCCTAGCTTCGCAAAGTCTTCGTATAGCTCTGGATGTTCTGCCAACACACTCAATGCTTTGATCTCGTCGTCCAGATCCGCTTCCGAAGCCATGAACTTTTCTGGGTCATCCTCGTATTTGGCTCTCAGATCTGCGTTCTTCGCTATCCGCTTTTCGAGATTCGAGGCCAATTTGCGCAACCATTTCACATCGTAGACAACTTCTCCATCTTCTTTTGCTTTTTCTTGCTGCTCAATGAAATCCAGAGCTTCTCTCTGATTTTTATCTACGCCACCGCCAAAGAACCGTCCTTCCTCAGCTTCGGGGCCATAATCTTCATCTTCATCGGGTGGCAGGGCGGGACCAGCTTCTACATCATCTTCGTCTTCGATCTCTTCAGGATCGTCCTCAACTGTGGCATGAGATTTGCCTTTTACGTCGCCATTCGCGCTAAGCTTCGCCGACTTGTAATAGTGAGAAGGATCATGGGAGACTTCGAGTTTGCGTTTGCCAGCAACGGAGGAGGTCTTGAAGAGCTCGTCGATGCTCGTCACTACTGCGTCGTTAGAGAAACGAGTCGAGACGGTGAAGGAATACGAACTTTTTCGTGTGGGAATGCAGCTCTCTGTTCCAATTGTTATGCTGCTGGTCCAGCAAATAGAAAAGAATTAGACAAAGCTATAGAACTCGGATTATGAGAGCATGGAGAAAGTCGAGATCCGTACATGGCAAGGAGTCCAAGTATTTCTTTAGGGCAGAGCCAGCCGAGGATTTACCGACGCCGCTCATGGATTCGCGGCGCGTCGGCCCATTCGCGTATTCCGCTCAAAAGTAAACTCCATCGATAAATTCATCCTCAACTCTTGCCGTCACATTGTTTACTTCCACCACCACGATGATTCCAATGTCTTCAAATCCGAACCGTGCTTACCGTTTCGATAGCAAACAAAGATATATTATCGAAAACACGGATTCAGCTTATCTTCGTCTTGAAACCAAAGCGCGAAGGAGCATGGCGATCGGTAATTTCGAGAAAGCCTACGGGATTGCTAAGGAGATGTTACGTTCTCATGATTCACGCAAGCCTGGCTATGAGATTGGAGCTGCGGCATTGCGAGCACTTGGGGACCATGGGAAAGCCCGCCGCTTGGATCAGGAGTGGCAGATGAAGCTAATCCCTAGGGATCCCATGTGTCTGCCCACAGAAGTTCTGCTCATGATCTTTGAACAGTTGGCGGCTCAAGAAGTCCTTCGCGCGACACGCGTCTCAAAGACATGGAAGGAAGTGCTCACATCTAAGCCGTTTGGGAATATCTACGCTCATCTCGACCTCCACGGCGGCTCCAGCATCAACGCGCTGACTCGTCACATCCGAACATGCGATACGCTTTCCAATGGAGGAATCAAAACAGCTATTCTAAACATTCCCAAGGTTTCAAATGGCATCCCTGCGTTCGAAGCCCTCATCGGAAATGGCCAAAATCTTGAAGCGCTGGTTTTCGTTCGTGTTAACGTAGGGAGATCGGTGACTGACCCCCGTCTTCACCGTATTTCACTACTTCCAAGACTTACGACCCTAAACCTCTCCTCATTCTTCCTCATTGGATCCCAAGAGCTTCTAACTATTTTGAAATCTGGCCCAAATCTCGTCAATGTGGATATTCGAGGAATACGTGGCCGTCTACCCGCTGGAAAATGTTTTCGGTATTCTTCTTCAAAGCTTCAGCGCCTGCGGCTCAGATCCGACAGAGGCAGTGGTGACATCGTACTGGGAAGTAACGAGCTGAGAGTAAGACTAGCCTTGTCTTCGCGCTGGATGAGTCTAACACTCGATAGGATCTCGATCCGCATGCTCATGGCTACCTCTCACTCGAGCTACCGGAGATCAGAGAGCTCTATCTCGAGGGCGGTTTTGAGTACAATGAAAGTGCTACGAAATCTTCTCTCCAATCCTTCCCGAAACTTGAATGTCTATCCCTTGTCAACATCTGCATCAAATCGAGTAAATTATCACCTCCTGCGTCACTGAGAAAGCTGCACCTCGAGAAAAACTGCTTTGCGTTGGATACCAAATTCTCGGTACCCTTCGAAGCCTTGGAGGAAATCACGATTCTCGAAAATGAACTCCGATCTACAGGGCCATTCGATCTCCACAAGTGGTTCGCGAAAGGAGAGGGCCAAGGTACCTTGCTGAAAAAACTGCACATAGCGTTCGGTGAGCCGATGCACGACAGAGAAGCGAAGGAGTTCTTTTCTCGCCAGGATCTTGTTGGGCTCACGGAGCTCAACACCACCTGCCCGGCCTTCGATGACCACTGCGCCGAAGCTATGGCAGGCATGGATCAGCTAAAGAAAGTGACACTTCGGTGCGCGCGAGATATCACTGGCGTTGGAGTTCGGAAATGGGTAGACGGAGTGCTCCCTAAGCTGCGCGTACTCAAGTTTGTGGGTTGTGAACGAATTTCGCTGGATGCCATCGAGTACTGTTGGGCTGCTAGGTTGAAGGTCACCGTCTCCTCCATGTTCCCTGACTATGATGGAGGCCGCCCTTTGAGATAGACAAACACCTAGATTCTACGAGTCTAGTAGGCATAGTCGGTATGAATACTACTTAGAATGCTCAATTTCCATTGGTTACGAATTAATGTTTGGAACACCTTCAGTTTCAACGATTCTAAGAGTTCAAAATATGCTCAGTTTTCTCATTCTGACTTCTGCTGCTTCTACCAATGCTACACAAACGGCTTACCCATCCAACGCTTTAACAAATACCTCATCGTTTTCCATGCAACTATCCATACACCGAGTATTAAAGGCAATACAATACAGCACATTCCCGACGCTTATGCAGATACCGAAAAAAACAATTAGAGCCACACCGGTATCGTGAGCGTGTGCTATCGCCGTCGGAAATCCTTCCCCTTCTTGTTCTTCTTCTTCGCCTTATCCCTCGGCACCACGGGAACATTCCTCAACTCGTGCCTCAAGAACCGCACCATATACTCGTCCACGTGCGGCCATTCGCCCTCCTCGGAGGCCTCGCCCTCCCCCCGCTCATCGATCTCGGCGTCCAAGCGCGAGAGCGCATCCCTGGGGCCCGCGCCATTAACAGGCGTCTGCGGCACGCTCGTCTTAGCGGAGTCGGGCGCAGCGGCAGCCGACTCGTTGAAGTCGCCCTCGTCGACGACATCGGCGGTTTCGCGGGCGGCGACCTTGGCAGCAAAAGTGTCTTCGCGGTCCTCGACGGTGGCGAAGACCCTGCCGAGGCCGGTGGCCTCGTTGAGGACGCGGTCCATGGCGGCGTTTGCGTCGGCGTCGGCGCCCTCGTGCAGCGCGGCGTCTGCCGCCTCGGCCTGGTCCGCCGGCGACAGCGCGTCGCCGCGCGTCAGCCGGTTGAAGTAGTCGGTCGTGAACTCGCCGCGCTGGATGATCACGTCGTCGAGCAGCCGCTTCTGGTTCGACTTGCGCAGGATGTTCGCTTCGATGGTGTACTCCGACACGAACCGGTAGATGTGCACGTCGCGTGTTTGGCCGATGCGGTGGCAGCGGTCTTGGCATTGCTTGTCCATCGCCGGGTTCCAGTCCAAATCGTAGAATATGACCGTGTCAGCTCCGGTGAGGTTGATACCTAAACCGCCTGAGCGGGAGGATAGAATGAAGGCGAGGATGCGTTGGTCACTATTGAAACGATCGGTGAGGATTTGTCTCTGTTCGATCTTCGTTGCACCGTCTAGGCGCAGGTATCGGTGACCATGGATGTTCAGGAACTGCTCGAGGATATCAAGGACCTTTGTCATCTGTGTGAAAATAAGGCAGCGGTGTCCACCGGCTTGTAGGTCTCGGAGAAGTGTTGCGAGGCGCTGTAGTTTGCCACAGTCGTATTGAAGCAAACGCTTGTCAGGAAATTGAATGGAATGGCGAATCCGAGCTTCATGGTACGGATCTGGAGGCATCGTTTGATAGGCTCTAAAACGTCGAAGTTTCGACAGTAACATTTCTGGAGAAGTGAGTGCTTGAGCTTTACGAACGACATCGACGCCAGTTGGAGTAAGGGTTAGAGGAGTGACATCTTCAGCCACAACAGTAGGCGTAACGGCGCTGAATTTGGTGACGAGGACCTCCACATGACGTGCTACTTCAGGTAAAGACGGCATCATGTCGTACAGAGCGCGGCAGTCATTAAGATACCAGTCGCCGTTTGAGAACCCATTCGGACCAGACTGACGCTTGATAGTTGGATGTGGTGCGTGAAAGCGATTAGGCATTGTGAGCAATCGAACGAGATCAGTTCCGTATACAACCCATCTTTCAGAGAGACGACGTTGATGTTCCAATCGATTCTGGAGTTGCTCCAGAACTGACCGCTTGGCCTCGTTTGCAATGTGCTTTATGCAGCTGTCGATCGTGGAGCAGTTAGGAGTATCCGTTACAGCTTGCAGCTTGCAAGATTGTTGGGCGATCAATTCTTCCAGCTGACGGATAGGTCGTAGCTGATGAAGACGTGTCGATTCACGACGAGAGAGACGCTCAAGAGATGCTGGCAGAAAACCAGAATATTCAAGATCGACCTTGTCTCCAGCGAGCAATCGACGACGGACGAGAAGTTCCTTGATCTCGTAGTCTGCTACCGCTGACTTGGGCATTGCAAACGAAGTAACGATTTGTCGCGTTTCGAAAAGGTCAGGATGATTGCAAACCTTTCTCAAGGACATTAGGCAGTTGATAATCGACATATAGTTCCCTGATGCCAGAGTGCGTTTGGTGTCGGCACGACCCATGAACTCATCATAGAGCTGGCGCTGACGCTTCGACAAGCGACAATAAACCACATGCTCATACTTCGCGGGCATTTGCTTCTCGACTTCGGATTTGAGTCGGCGCAATAGGTATGGTCGCAAAACTTCATGCAGCTTCTTGACTCGAGCTTGAGCTTCGGCATCCAATATTTCTCGTCCCTGGTCTAGGATCTGATGTGCAGGTGCTTTCATCGAGTTCAAGAACTTCTCCAGATCTGCGAAGCCGCCGGCTCCGTCAGTACCAGCCGGCATGAGGAAGTACAACAGCGACCAGAGTTCTTGCAAGTTGTTCTGAAGTGGTGTACCGGTTAACAGCAGCCGAGAGTGAGTTTTGAATGTGAGTAGAGTTTGCCAGCGTTGCGTCTGGAAGTTCTTGATGTTATGGGCTTCATCAAGGACGAGATAGTGCCAGCCACGCTTCTTGAATGCCGCGGTATCCTGAAGAATGAGCTGATAAGAAGTAATCACGACATTCCAGCGATCGTCATTTAACCAGCCTTGGCGTTTCCTCTTTCGTTCGTCTTGTGTGCCATAGTAGGTCAGGATCTTAAAACCTGGACACCACTTCTTGAACTCCATTTCCCAGTTCAGAATAACACTTGTTGGCACGACAATGAGGTGAGGGCCCCAAACCTCGTGCTCGACCGCTAGATGTGCCAGAAGCGCGATTGTCTGAATGGTCTTACCCAGACCCATCTCATCGGCGAGGATACCATTCCGACCGCCAGCATACATCTTTGCGAGCCAGTCAAGGCCATCATGTTGGTATTCTCGGAGTGTTCCACGGAGGAGTTGCGTAGGAATCTCAACTCTAGTAGGACCTCGAGGAGTTGACGGTGTTGTTGGAGTAGTCTCGGCATTCTGGCTCATTTGCATACTTTCCGGAGAAGGTTCTTTGGACTCGGTGGTTTCCACACCATTAGCCAGAGCAGCGACCGTTTCCTCAGTAACATCTTGCGTGCTCTCGTCTTCATTGCCTAGAACTTTGGCGATGTGATTTGAAGCTTGCTCCTCTTCGGCTTCTTCTTTGTTCTGATCGACAGCTGAATCTACTTCCTCAGTAGTGGCTTCATCCTCGTGCTTTAAGGTTTTCATGTCCTTTTTAGAGAAGAATCCCATGAGTCCAAATCCTTCACCGCCCTCATCTTCTGAGCTCGATTGGCCTTCATCCTCAGAATCTTCGTCAGAACCCATGTCGCTATCCATATCGGTTGATTCGTCCTCGTCATCAAGCAAAGCGTCATCGACTTCCTCGAGCTCAGGTGGCTGGTATCCTTCGAGGTCTTGATCGACAGTTTCTTCGTCTTTGTTCTCTAAGTCCTGATCGCTTTGTTGCGCAACATCAATTTCCGAGTCTTCATGTCGACTATCAGACATGATCATATCTTCACTTCCTCGTATTGATCCGTCGTCGGCAGTTTCAGCCACTTCCTCATCCTCATCTGAAGCCTCAGACCCAGATTGCTCTTGAGCTAGTGCTTCAGCGTATTTTTGTCGCAGCGCTTCTGGACTGAGAGTTTCATCCTCATCGGCGTCCTGGGCTGATTCGTCGTCTTCGTCGCTTGACTCGGACATGTTCTCACTATCGACTTCTTCGTCACTCTCAGAGGCCCGTGAGCGGCTCTGCGAATCCTCGTCTTCTTCATCCGTTTCACTTCCCGCTCGTGGAGTGCCAACTTCCGAGTCCGTCGGGCCGACGGATGAGCTTGGCATGCGATATTGGTGTAGCAGCTTCGTAGATTTGTCCAGCATTTGATCTAGCGCCTCTTTACCCAGTGCCTCCTGCTCTTTCTCCCATTGCTGGAGCCTCCACACATTGACCTCAGCAGTTGCAAGATGCCATCGCATTTTCAAGTCACTGACAACTTGTCGATAGCGTTTGACTTGGTATTCCCACTCCTCTTTCCATACTTCCTCAGCGCTCTTCGCTTCCCGTAAGAAGGCCCATTTATCTAATGTTGCGATAGCCGTCTGACATGATTGCGCCAGATGTTTGGCCGTCTTGACATGACGCTCGTGCTCATGCTGCATCAACTTATGAAACCTTATTGCGTGTGCACAGACGAATGACCAGTGTCCATACCTCGGACCGTATGGTTCGTGGAAAGGCTCTGGTATCCATCTCGTGCATATGCCTTCACTTAGAGCACCACCAGGTTCAGCGGCATCAGCAATCCGCATGCGAATTCGCGCCTCTCTTTTTACTTGCTCTTCTGTGAGTCTCACACCTTCTTCGCCTTCAAGAGGGTCATCTTGTTCCAGCCAATCGGAAAAAGAGGGATATTTCTTTGGAGGAGGGAATGCGCCAGGTGTTGTTCTCAGCAGCGTTGGTTCACGAACTCTTAACTTCAGCCGCTGGAAACGACTTGGAGTGGGAGCGTCATTGACGGGAGGTCTTGATGAGGGGCTGTTTGTGCTAGGTTTCTCTTTTGGAGTTACTTTGTCGTTGCTTGTTCGCAACCATCTGCGACTTCGAGTTGACTCAGGAGAGCTAGGCTGGCGCCGCCTTGTGGGAGATGAAGGTTCCGATTTAACGAAGGAGGTAGATCGAGGTCGGGTGGATGACTTTGCAGGAGTCGAAGGAGTTCCGTGCTGCTTTGAAGTGCGACCGTAGACGTTTGTAGGCTTCTTAAATTCCTGCCGCGGGCCGAGCTTGGATGTTGATAAACCGCGCCTTGGTCGAGTCTCGCCCTGAGGCGTCTTATCTCTGACAATACCATTGTTCAACGCGGAGTAGCTCGGTCTAGGCTTTCCTTGATTCTGAGCAGCTCTTGTTCTCCTGCCTTCAGACGCAGGCTGGAGCTGTACCGGGAGAATGTTTGTTCGAGCAGATTTTCTCTTGCCATCTTGCACGAACGACGTTGGTCCATCTGCAGCGACCTTCTTCCATGGTGGTGAGGGTGGTCTTGATGACCTGGGAGTGGTTGATTTACTTATAGAGTCGAACTTGCGCTTTTTCCCTCCCTGCACGTCGCCATCCGCTTCCTCCTCCGTTTGGATCTCTGCGACTGCAGAATCTGGTTCTGCAGTGCCGTTGGAGAGGGTTCCATTACTTAAAACTGTAGGCTCCGGAGGGAGGGAGTAGGATGCGGGTTGTTGAGGTTGCGGCGCGATGTGATCGGCGTGTTCGGGTTGGGGAACAACTTCGCCCTCAGTCATCGCCAACGGCGAACACAGAGAGGTTTGCCCAGACACCCAGACTTGCCACTCGACACCAAGGGTTGGGGGTATGAAAGTGGTGTCTATCGAAAGCGCCGGATGAGCATGATACGGATCCGCTTTCAGATTCGAGATGACGCTTCCAGAACGCGAGTTATGAAGGAAAATGGGAGTGCAGGCAAGAAAATGGTGAGATGACAAGAAATCGCGGCGACCGTAAGTACGAGACTGGTAAAGGCACGAGGGCAGGGGCTAAGCGGTAACTTTTAGCCTCGGAATGGCCGTAGCGTCGTGATGTTACAGCTTGCAGCCATGGAGTGTTACGCGCTAGACTGCCGTATTGAAGCTAGACTGCCGTATCAAACACTTTGGCATTCCTCAGCATTTATTGTCGCCTTGGAGCCTGAGCTTCCACCATCTGTGCCATAACGCTCATCGGCTCCTACACCTCATACAAGCTTCGCACCACTATCCGACACCACCACAAACTCACCACATCCTCCATCGAGAGCCGGTGGTGGCATTGACTAGTGACAGTACGTTGCATATCTACATATTCCCTAGCTCACTGCCACTGAGTGCGCCCTGGAGCCGCCAATTGACCCGGATTTCGTCGATGTCCCCTCATCCTCTGCTCGCGCCTTTACTGACCATACGCCCTCCTGCAGATGCTGTCACGCCGCTTATTAGCGGCTAGACCACTCGCACGATCCCTACGAACTCCTCTCGCTACTCGTGCCTTCTCCAGAACGGCCATTGTACGGCAATCGGAGGCCGATATCAAGGATCCGCACATGGTAGAGTCTATCATCACAGCTTTCATGCCCAGACCTACTAACAGCTATAGAATGGCGGTTATCCCGATGTTGAGGCAACCAAACGCCAGCACAGAGACCCATACGCTGGATGGTGGGACGAGCAAGAGCGTCGGAACTATGGCGAACCGGTCCACGAAGATAACGATATCCTTGCCATATTTTCCACCGAAGACTACACCTGGACAAGTGCAGAGTGGGGATTTGTATTGATGGGTACATTCATTGCCACCGTCTTGGGGCTATGTGGTGTGGTATATTTAACATATCCTGATCAACCTGCCGTACCCCGGACATTTCCAGGTGGACTGGAAGAAGAACTGGGTGGGAAGGGAGCAGTGAGGGTGAGCAATATTACTATTCTCATGTTTACTGACAGTTTGCTTACTTTGTATAGGCACTAAAACCTGGTGAGGAAATAGAAGTCGCGAAGAAGAAGCTCGGAATCGAGGAATAGGCCGTCATTTTACATGTACATAGACGCCTCAAAACTCGGCCTAGCTCGTTGACAAAGAAATTCAAGTTCATTCATCAAACTTTCTTTTCTCATTGTCTATCTCTGTTACTGTCTCTTCTATTAACGGATGGAACCGCTCCCATCGAAATGGATCATTTGCTAACGAAACGCTAGATTAGACCTAAATATCCCCAATTTTCCAACGCCTTCTGTGGTATCATTCAATCAGCATTGATGGCATATTTACTCTTACTCCGAATCCATTTGCCGTGCTTGTAAAACACATACGGCAAAGGTGCCATGAGAGCGCTAATCGCTCCAAGAATCGTCAAAGTCCAATGAACGCCAAGGTTTTCGTAAAGTGGAATGCCCACAATTGTCATACCTCCTGCAACCACATATCGAATCAAACTCACAGAAACAAGCGCCGATGCTGAGTAAACTTCATACGAATCGATGATGTACTTGATTGAACAGATCAGTGACAGTTTCCGCCGATGGGATGAGTATCGACTTACCTGGTACGAAGTGATGAAAACGCAAAGGATGCCGTATCCGAAGAACACACTCGCGATGAGTGGAGACCAGATGCTTATCGAAGGATAGCTTGTCCAGCCCATCCAAAGGATGGAGACTGGAATCGCAATGGATCCTCCTAACATCGCATACCAGAGCCTGAACTCGGGAGGTAATCTATCACCTCCCTGTTCCTTAACTTTCTTGAGATCGCGCTTCGCCCAGCGGTAAAGAATTGGTACAAGAGCGCTGGTCATGAATAGGCCGACTGCAATTCCCATGAAACACAAACCAGAAATACCTTGACTGACACCATGAATATCTTGAAAGATGTAGGTATAGCCATCTAAGAACGTGAATAGCACAATGTAAATAACCGTCAAATATAGTGCGATTAGCACAATGATCGGCTCGCTAAGCGTCAGAACGAACGGTCTGTACAAGGCTTTCTTCAACCTCTGCTGGAATTTCTCGCTCCGAACTTCAACGCTGGCCCGGAACCTGGGATCGCCCGTGACACGTCTTAGATGCTTGGCTCTCCACCTCAGCAAAGTATTCGGATACGTCTCTGGCTGAAAGAGGAGCAGTAGCGAGAGTATAAGGCCGCTTATAATCAGCGTGATCCAGTCCGTCCACCTCCAGTTATGCAAGACCTCACTCTGGGCGATGAAGCCACCGATAACCGGTCCCAGCACAGGCCCTGAGAATGCCGCATTCGCAAATAGGGGGAACGCGAAGGTCCTTTCCACAGGCGACCACAAATCCGACAAGCTGCCGCCCGCGCACACCAACGGCGTAGAGCCAAAGAAGCCCGCGAGGAACCGAAACGCCAGCTGCGCACCGATTTTTGGCGCCAGCGCGCTCGCCATAATAAACACCATGTAGACGCCCAGCGACACGACGTAGACGGGGTTCCGTCCAAGCGTCTCGCTGAGTGGGCCAGCGAACAAGCTGCCGACGCCGAAGCCGATGAGGTACAAAGCGGTAGCCATGCTCTCGACGACGGGCGAGACGCCGAAGTCGGCGGCGGCCTGCGGCAGCGCCGCGCTGTCGATGGCCGACGCGAACCCCACCACGAAGCCGACCGACGCGATCGCCAGCGTGCACAGCACCCGTGTCGTGTGCGGCCAGTTGTGCGGGTTGAGCGGGTCGTCTGGCCCCTGGTAGCCTACCACGAACACGATTGCGCCTTTGTCGCCTTCTTTGGTGGTGCGATCGCGCACGTGGATGCCTGTGAAGGCGTAGCCTAATGTCGGGCCGCTACGTTGCGTTCTTGTTGTTATGCGGCTGACGGTTCTGTGGGCGGGTGCGGTGGTGGTCTCGTTGTTGCAGTCGGCTTGGACGTGAGTGTCGTCGAGAGGAAAGTGAGAGCTGTGTACTGCCGATTGAGACGTTACCCGAAGGTCGGCCATATCGTCTTCTCTTTGGAGCTCTGCTCGAGTTGCAATGCGCACGCCGGCAGGTAGGTCGTACTCCAGGCCGTCGTAGCCATTTTCGTTGGGATCTTCAGATCCTTTCTCTATATCCTTGCTGTCTGACGAATCACTGGTGTCATTGGATGAGGATGAGGATATTGCCAGCGACGTAGACGAATTGGTTGATGGGCATTGTGAAGTAGTGGAAGATTGTTTGGTCCGTCGTTCCGATGCTACAACGGCCTTCGCTTTGTTTCTCGCAAATTCTTTCTCTACTGCTTTACCAAATTTCCGATATTGGACATATGACTGCATTTTAAGCTATTATCCTGATTCAAAGAGGCTGAAGTGAAGTACACCAGGTAACGAATGCAAACCGTTGGACGAAGATAAAGTGACTCAAGGAAAGAGCAACCCTCCAAGAACTATATAACCTAGAAAAACGATGACGGATATTTACAATGACCAGTTATAGCTTTTGCGTCCTTGGCGAATTTCCTTTTATTGAGAAGGCGAAGTGGGCCTTTCCGGGTTTGCCATTGAACTACCACCAACGATCGACGCCATATTTGCACGGTTGAAGAATCCATGGGAATAGAACGGTTAACAAATCCGGAAATAAGAATGCTGGTGCTCTGATTTTGAACTTCGTTCATCCTTAATACGGCCAGGGAAAATTTGAGTCAAGTTAAGTAATCAAAGGCGAATCTACAGTCTCCGCGGACTGGAATCTTTGCAGGTCAAAATTCTTCACAACGCTCCACCGACTCCCAGACATTAAATCTTGAGAAGAACATACAGAACGTTCTCGACGAGAAAATTAGAGTACAGATATGATTAGTTACTACTGAAAATCCTGGTGTTTGCAAGCACAATCTACCGTAAATGGCAAGTCAGGTATCGTACGAATCCGCAAGCTTCTCGCCGCTATCAAACTCCGGCTTTTAACCGACTAAGTTGATGATGACACTCCATTCTCCCCTTTGCTTTGTTTTGCGACTGCGAGTACATTGACCCAATTGGGAGGCATCTTCCTTCCACCTACGTATCCATCATGCAAATACGTCTCTCCGTCATATCCGAACTCAATCAAGGTGTCATCACTCCCCCACTCTCCCATTCCCATCATACCGATGGGGATATCGTCCGTCCCATAGCCCTTTGCGCACTTCGAGTAGCCTACGGGGAACTGGATACACGGACAGCCCGTGAAATTCGCAAGCCAGACGTACTCCATGCTCCGCACGCTCATATCTCCGTCCGAGCACCCGTACTTGAGGTCAGACTCCTTCTTGATCGGCCATCCGGCGATAGTAGTCGTCGGCGTGACGATTACAAGGCCAGGATACTTCTGGTACAAGAACGCGAGGTGAGACATCAGCAGTTGGCGCATCTGCGCGGATTTGAGGAAGTCGGTTGCTGATGCTCGGCCGCCGACGGCGAGCAGCACTTTGTTGGGTGCCGTGATACCATCGGTTGGTCCAATTCCATTGACTGCTTCGTTGAGGATCGTGAGTGCGTGCGCTGTTTGGCCTTCCGCTATCAGTGGTATTTGTATGTCCACTTTCTCATAGCCGAGTTTCGAGGTCATGTAGTCTACCGCGGCGTAGCATTGGTCTCGAACAGGGGCATCGGCCCGATCGAACCATGGTTTGAATATGCCTATCACCTTGCGACGAGAGCCGCTGAATGGACGAGCTACTGGAAATAGCGGCGAAGTTGGGTGAGAGTTGTCGGGCTTGACCATAACGCGGTAGGATACTTCCAGAGAGGACATATCTGCTGCCATTGGGCCAACAACGGTGTTCGTGTTTGCCATATCGGGTGACGGCCGGTCGGAGACACGACCATGTGAAGTCTTAAGACCGTAGAGTCCACAGAAGGACGACGGGATCCTGATAGATCCTCCACCGTCAAGACCCAGGCCAAAGGGCACCAGTCCAGCAGCGACCGCATAGGCAGTACCGCCAGACGAACCTCCGGTATAGTATTTACTGTTGTATGGATTCCTGGGCGTGCCGTAAATTGGATTGTTGTTGGTCGTGTCAAGACCAAACTCGTGCATGTTTGTCTTGCCGATTACAATGGCTCCTTCTTCTTGCCACTTCAATACGCACCAAGAGGTCTCGTCGGTCTTGAGTGTGAGATCTTTCTTACTGCCAAGACACTTCTTATAGCCTTTGAGGTCGACTTCATCTTTGATCGCAATTGGGATACCATCGAGCACTCCGAGTTGCTTGCCCTCTGCATACCGCTTCGTAGAGGCCTCCGCAGCCGCTGTTATGAGGTCTTCTCGGGATTGTAAGAATGCAGTTGAATGATTTGTGCGTTTCGGGACGTCTCGTCGGACTAGAGGCAGAAGCGCAGCAATAACTTCGCTAGGAGTAAGCGTTTTCGAGAGGTAAGCTTCATGGTAGTCCTTGACGGACCAGAATCGAGTGTTTTTGCCTTCTTTCGGAGTTCGGAGGGTTGCTCCATCGGTGTAGTTTGGTGCAGGCGCTTCGACGCTATTAAGGATCGGCACGACGGTAGGATCGTATCTGCACTCAACACCTCCCAGCTCTTTCACTTTTCGAACGCTAGTGAAGCCTGCATTATTGTAGAGGAAATTGGAAACAGTAGTTAGGGACTCGACAATATATGCGCCGTAGTGTAGTGGGAGGCCGCGAACGACTGGATTAGCGCCAGCAGGAGGTTCCTTCCAAGGGACTTTCGTTTCTTTGGGCTCAGGATAATTGAAGAACTGTGGTCTCGAGTTTTCAGCCATGGTGGGGTGTGATGATAAGCTGCTCAATACTGTCAATGTACCAGCACATCCTTTAAGGGGAGCGTAAGCTGAACAAAATCGGAGGAGCACGGACAATTTACAAAGCTCCGAATACGAGAATACGACAACACGACAAACTTGCCAAAGAGTCTCGATACTCCAAACATCCGATTTGATTGCAATCACTTGGCATGTGAAAAATATATCCCGGTTTGTATGACGTTCAGTTTAACGAATTCTACATTTGAACGCCATAGCTCTCAATTCGGTGTTTTAAGCCCCGCTATGGCGAGGCTAGCAGATATCCCTTGCAGTAGCCTCGGTTTCTTCCGCATCCAGCGGCATCCTGTTGGTTACTTTAGTTTTGGACTTCAGAAACCCCACTGATGGTTTGGTTGAGTAGCGTCCGTAAGATGTTGATCAGTAGCGTGAGTGCTCACCGATCCTTCTTGGGAGTGCCGTCAACAGTCGACTTTTCGTCTCCAAGGCGGTTGTACTCGCGCTGGAAGCTCTCATGTTGCTTGCGCATGGTTTCAAGGTCGCGAGTCTTCTGGTCAAGCTCTTTCTTGAGACGGGCAACCTCACCAATATCGCCAGCATTCGCAAGTTTGTCAGAGTCCTTGCCCTTTGCCTTTGGGTCGCTGCGGAAACGCTTGACTTCCTCTTCCAAACGCAGCTGGTCGAGAATCATGACATAGGTACGGTTGAGGATGAGCGATAGGAATAGGGTGAAGCCGCATAGATACATGTTGCGCTCGGAGTAGAACTTGCGGGCTTGAAGCTCCATGCGGGCAGAGCCACCAAGCGACTCAGCACTATTGGTCCCAGTTAATAAACGAGCTGATTCTAGAGAGAATCGATGAGAGGGTCGATGAGGGAACGCCACATACGCTCCATCCTTAGTAGCATGAGCTTTTTCTATTTGAACGCGATAAACACGGTTGACGCTGTCGATGAACAGGATGAGGATGAAGATGAAGGTTATCTGAAATATGTCAGTAGATGGTTAACGCCAGTTGCTGATCGTGTTGTACGTACCTTCATGCCATACTGGACCTTTGCTATGAGCGGACTCTCCGAAATGAAGTTGAACAGCTTCCTGCGCCAAGTGAATGGCATTGGAATGATCAAGGTCATAAAGATAACCATCTCAAACATGAGAAGCATAAACACCTAAGGATTGATAGCGTGGTTAGCTCAAACCTGAGAAAGAGTGGGAGGTTGGGAGAGCTTACAAGACTGTAATACAGAGTCATTGTGGCGGTAATGGATTCTGGATGAAATCGAGGAGCTGTAGGTAGTTTATGGGGAGTATTTGGACGTGTAAACGAAGTTGTTTACTGGGTTTGGGGAGTTGATGAAGAGGACAGATGTCGATGGAGACAGGCAGAACAGAAAGAGATCAGGAAATCACCAGATCGACGTCACAAAACCTGATCGTTCCGCTTTCAGACGTCTGCCTGCCTGACACGGGCGTGTGGGCGCTATTAGCCGTAAGGCAATAACGACTCAAAATATTTCAGCCGAGAAATCATAATAAGTTACAAGGCTTTCAATGCACTACTTCGGCAAGTTGCTATAATCGATTTATACCTAAATACTCCGAGATAAGCCATATGTCGTAGTCTGCAAGAAATCGAGTCATCTACCGGTCATGGATGCTACAAAGGACCCTCCTACAGGAGGAGTTGAATTTGAGAACCCTCCAGCAAAACGGCAAAAAATGGATACTACATTAGAAACGAATGAAGACCAGGGGAAAACTACCAACGGCATTATAGGAGAAGAAATAAAATCATCTCATCAAACGAATGGTTCTCCAGTCGCTCCCAAAACAGATCACCGGAAGGGTGAAGCTCCGATCAAACCTGAGTATCTCATTCCGAGTAACGGCGCCACAACTCAAACTCGGACTTTTGACGGTGATGCCGCCGAAGGCTCGACTCTACTCGATAGCGGATCCAAAGCTGCTCACGTGGGAAAGGATGATCGGAAAGGAAAGAGGGAGAAGAATCGAGGGCAGAACAAAGATCGTCAATTTGGCACTTGGGGTGATACGATTCAACTATGCAAGTCCAGAGCCTACAGTGATGAGCGTTCGCCGGCTGATTGTCAGTTTGGTGAGAAATGTCGACTGGAGCATGATCTGAGGAAGTATCTCAACGACGGTAAGCGAGAGGACCTGACCACGTTCGACGGGAAGTGCCCTATTTGGGACGTTCGAGGCATTTGTCCGGCGGGATGGAAGTGCAGGTTTGTTGGTAGTCATTCAAGAGAAATCGATAAGGACGATGGCATCAAGGAATTGGTGCTACTAAAGGACGAGGAAAAGATGAAGAGAGCTGGAATCTCCGAAGATGGAGACAGAGAGGTCGATATCTACAACATTATTCCCCTCGAAGTTAAGAAAGATCTCTCCAGACGAAAAATAAAAACAGCAAAGGCCGATGCGTACGCTGACTGGGCAGAGAAGTGGAGCAAAGACCTGGACCAGAAGAACAAAGCCGGAGGCAAACATACAGACTACGACGATATGGACGAAGAAGAGAATGGCACGAAGATGGAGCCTTTGAATGGAACAACAGTACTCAAAGATGATATGCTTGATAATCGGGCATCTTATATCTCACCACCATTTCTCCCATCCGAAAAGCGCCGCCTCTACTACGGGCCCGATACGCCTATCCTGGCACCACTCACAACCCAAGGCAACCTACCCTTCCGGCGTCTCTGCATTTCCCTAGGAGCTCAAGTAACGTGGTCAGAGATGGCCATGGCGCTGCCCTTGATCCAAGGCGAAAAGTCAGAATGGGCGCTGATGAAAGCGCACGCCACCGAAGTGACCGCCCCAACCCTCACCTCCGCGTCGGGCGCCGCCACCGCAAACCCTGGCTACGAGCACGGCAGCGACCTGCGATTCGGGGCGCAGCTGGCCGCGAACAAGCCGTGGCAGGCGTACAAAGCGACAGAGATCGTAGCGGCGCAGTGCCCGCGGCTGCGCGCCATCGACCTGAACTGCGGGTGCCCGATCGACCTGGTGTACCGGGCGGGCGCGGGCGCGGGCCTGTTGGACGCGCCGGCGCGCCTCGAGAAGATGCTGCGCGGCATGAACGCGGTGTCGGGGGCGGTGCCGGTGTCCGCGAAGATTCGCATGGGCGGCCGCAGCGACGCGCCCTGCGCCGCCCGCATCGTCGAGCGCCTGGTGCTGGGCGGGCGGGACTCGCGCGGTGCGGGGCTCGGCGGGAGCGGTGTCGCTGCCATTGCGCTGCATGGCCGCAGCAGGCAGCAGAGGTACACCAAGTTGGCTGACTGGCACTACATTGCGGAAATTGGGAGCCTGATCACGCGGCTGAACGAGAAGAAGGACGAGGTGACGGACACGGTGCGCGAGGTTGACGACAGGGAGCGCCCGAACGGATCAAAGGTCTTCTTCGTCGGCAACGGCGATGTGTACAGTCACGTTGACTACTACGACCACTTGGACAAGGGCAATGTCGACGCGGCCATGGTGGCTCGTGGCGCGCTCATCAAGCCCTGGATCTTCGAGGAGATTGCTACGCAGCAGTATCTCGACAAGTCGGCCAGCGAACGACTCACGTACATTGAGCAGTTTGTGCGCAACGGACTCGAGTGCTGGGGCTCGGATGAAATGGGCGTGGGCACTACGAGGCGATTTCTGCTGGAATGGCTGAGCTTCAGCTGCCGATATGTTCCAATAGGTATTCTTGAGCGATTGCCACCGAGGATCAACGAGAGACCACCACCCTACAGGGGAAGAAATGAATTGGAGACTCTACTAGCGAGCGACAACTACAAGGACTGGATCAAGATCAGGTATGTCGAGCTGAGTACTTCCCAATTGGGTGGTTCGGATGACATTTGCTGACGTGTTACAAGCGAGATGTTCCTGGGACCGGCACATAAGAACTTTAAGTTCGCGCCAAAGCACAAGAGTAACAGTTACGAGATCGAAGCGGAGGGCTAAAAAGTGCGTTTTAACTAGATGATCGGAACGGGTTTGAATTGAGTTGAAGCGTGTGACTATTGGCCTCGGGCGGTTATCATCAGCCTCGTGATCCTCGTCCCATGCACCTGACGGAGTACCAACCTCCGAGCTTTTCTAATGATTGGATTAGAAATGAGATGGACTCGACGAATAACGCTTCTGGACACGGAGAAACCGGGAAGCATCTCAGGCCAGACCTATAGAATAAATCCCGTGAATAAACATCACGAGACAAAGACTTTCCCGAACCAAAACGGAGTGCTGACCGACGTTCTGGCTTCGGTCACAAACAAACTATTAACTCACTCCACCAGGAGATTTAACTTCACGATAGTTTCGGCGTCGGTCTTGTCCGGGCAGTGGTCCGATTGGCTGGAGAAGTTAGCCGGAACTCGCCTGATGTATGGCCGGCGGCGTTTAGGTCTCGATCTCCTTTACGACAGCAAGCAATGTGACCGTGAATAACAAACATCTGTGCTCTACTATTAACAAACGGTCGACTCGACATGTTACTGTCGGTCTGACGCGTGGCTGCCAAGAATATGGTGTGGATAGCGCGGCTCGCGGAATCTGGCACTCAGGAGTCGAAAGGGCCCATTGATGACCCGTTTAAATCATCATAACGGCGCAGTCCAGGGAAGGATATCTTCCGTTCGGGAGTCGGGACTCCAATGTGGTCACGACCCGAGCTAATCCCGGTCCGAGGATGCGATGGATGGGTGGTGGCGGCGCTTGACGTCGGTTGGAGAAGCCAATTTATTAACCAGCCATCGTCTCCGATTACATTTGAAGGCTGAAGGATTGCGGCTCTGGCCCATGAGTGGTGGCAACAGTGCCAGCGTGATCAGTGGTTGAGTAACACCTTGCCTGGGGTCGTAACAGGCACTGTTTCGCAGCAAGCACCGTGTCGCGTTCAACAGCGGCAATGGAAGCGGAATTGGGTATTCTGCAGTTTGATCGGTCACGGGAAAAGTAGGATGCTTTTGATAGTACGAAAGCCGTAGGCATTTAATACCGCCGCCGTGTCACAGCGTGGACCACACGTGGGGTGTAGTTGGCTTTAGAAAGATTCTCGAAATCGAATTACCGGATCGCCGGAACCGTAGGGAGCACCTGACGAACTGACTGTATTCCGTCTGTCATGGACGTAGATATATTATTAGGATAAGGCGACGACTCCTTCGAGCATCAACTGACGATTGTCGGCTTCGGCGGTGGCTTTGCTCTGTTTCTCTTCTGCTACGTACTGCCGGTGCCGCGCGAAGCAGGCGTTTTGCGGTCAATACCACACGATCATGCTTTCCACGGCTTCGTCGCGAGCCACCGACAGGCCCAGGCTGTAGATGTGCTGATGTGGTGTTAGTAACTTGGGTCGCAGGGCCCTAGTGGGAGTTCCGGAGCCTGTCGATTCCATCCCATCAGCCAGGCCAAGTTGACGCATCCTTGGAATGGAAATGCGTACGAGCCAGGTTCAGAACTCAACTCTGCGTTGCTTCGACTTGACCGTAGTCGGGAGCAGTTTACCGCCACTCTTCTGCCGTCCAATGGGCCGGTGTTGAGCTGGTCTGCCCGCCCACACCCGCTGGGCCAGTCCCGCCTCCCATCCGACAGCGCGCGCCCCATTCGTTGTTAGCTCGCATCCACCGATACTCTACCCTCCGTGCGCTGCAGCGTGCTTGTGCCAGTGCTTCTTCCTCTTCCACAGACGTGATCACTGACGCTGTAACGTACATCTCATACATCGTACCCGCCACGACTTCCCATCCCTCCGTTTGCCTGATTGCCCGCTCCTCACGCTCACGAGGAAGGCGCAACTCCGTGCCGTCACCGCTCACCCATATCTTGTCATCACCGCCTGACGTGCTCCGTCAGTCGGGCTACGAAATCGCAATCCTGCAGCATCACTCCCAGACCAGCGACACGCTAACCACCGCGAAGCTGGAGAAGTCAAGCTCACCCCCACCTCTCTACTACAGTCCCACTGTGAGCAGCAAGGGACGAGACACCAAAGAGAGCACTCCCATCGCAACTCCCATCGAGCAGCCGTGCTCGAATCCCTTCGGTCAGTCGAACAAGAAGCACAACCTCCTCGATTTTGCCTGGCGAAAGAGGACCGTCGGTTCCCTTCAGCACGAACCAGAACTATTCGAAGGTGACGACTGGTTGCTCCCACCGGATCCCGGAGAGCCTCTCTTCGAGGATAACGGCGAGTCAGCCTACCCTCTCTTTCCCAAATCACCTCCCGCTCACTACAACCGCCCACAAATGGCTTCGTCAGCGTCACCAATAGACATCAGCCTGTCGCCTCGCTTCAGCTCACATTCTCCGCGGAATCAGACCTCAAACCTCACCTTTGCCCTCCAGGAAGCCGGCGCCACAGGCATCCAGCCTGCAGAGCCCGCTATCGACACAAGACAAGATGCCGGCCGGTTGAGCGTTGGAGGTCGGAATGATTCCATCAGTGTGGGAGGATCTTCATACTTTGGCACAGGTGCAAGACCCATCTCTACGGGCCAAAAGCAGCGTAGAGAGAGCAGCACCGGCAGCTTTGTTGCTGGCATGTCCTGGGGTGGCATGTCCGTTGGCAGCTTCATCCGTGACGAGTGAGTATACCCCTTATCGGAAACAGAAATCATCCTCGTGCTATTTCTAAAATTGCTGCGACGATATGCTGACTGCATACCAGTGTCATGATGGCTGGAACATCGCCGAATATGTTCGCCCAGTCGCCTTCATTCCACTCATCCTCCTACCTTCCAAAGATGGAAGCAAACTTCCTGCGAGACTACGAATGCTGCGGCATCAAACTGGACTCTCTGCACGAACTTCTTCAACATTTCGAAGAGAATCACTCTCACGCATCCTCTCAGATCGCACACCGGACATCTTCGTCTAGCCAGGGTGGCAGAAAATCCTCTTTCGGTGACCGAGGCTCCCAAACACTTGGCCAAGGACAAGCATCTCCCAACAGCTTTCAAAGGCAGCCTCCACCGACAAGCGGCAGTGCGTCAGGATTCAACAAGACTCAACTCTCGACGGTACAAGATATGGATTCATTGGAAGACATGGAGATGGATGAGCCTGCCACGCCAATGCCATCAACGGTTCAACCCGCTCAACAGCAACCTCAGCCGTTCGCAAGCCAGAACATCGGGTTGACATCTCTGGACACTCCCCTAGCGAATACAATCAACGCACAACAAGCATTCCGCCAGTCTGCGCCTACCACTCCCGCCACCACTCAGCCATTCACGCTCTTCAACAACCCTACCGTTTCATCCGTCAACACTCCGGCGCTAAGCACACAGTCCATGCAGCAAGCACAAAATCGAGCCACACCCGACTCATCTCTTCCCGGAACTCCAGGCGAAATCGATCCGAACTTCATGCAAAACTACGATATGTTCATGGCAGCCAACAACGGTCAGATGATACCCGATGACTTCACTCTTGGTAGCGGAATTGGTTTTGGGTTATCGAACTTCGATGATATGACAATTGATGAGCCAGCCAAGCGTTTGTTTAGCAAGCAGAACGGCCTCAATCAACAACAGCTGCAATACGCCGTAAAGAACGGTCAGATCCCAATGGACAGTGAGTTCGCAAAGAGGATGCGCGAGCAGCAACTGGTCAGTGGCGTTGGCGGACCCGTCATAGGTTTCCCAGAGCCTGAGGTCAAGCCTTTCAGATGTCCTGTCATTGGCTGCGAGAAAGCATATAAGAATCAGAACGGGTTGAAGTATCACAAGCAGGTATGTTCTATTTAGCAACTTGATCAAATGGAAACTAACCCTTTCATTCAGCATGGCCACCAAAATCAGAAACTCCAAGCGAACGACGACGGCACATTCTCTATTGTCGATCCTGTCACCTCGATCCCATATCCTGGAACCATTGGTATGGAGAAAGAGAAGCCATATCGTTGTGAAGTCTGCGGCAAACGTTACAAGAACCTCAACGGCTTGAAGTATCACCGCGCGCATTCTCCACCTTGCAATCCTGAACTGCAAATGAATAAGATGACAGGAATGGGATTGCAAGGCGTCAATCCAAACGCAAACATTGCAGGTGCTGGTCTGACCGGCTTCGGCGAAGGATCAAACTTCTAGTGCCCATTCTCGACTCATTTCCTTTCAATACATCAGCGGCTTCGAGTGTTTTGAGATAGCCATCGAATGTACGATTGCACTACGATTTCCATACAGATACACCACGCATCGACAAAGATCTCGGACAGACGATAGACTGCACATTTTTCATTTTTTGCACAAAACAATCTTTTCCACCACTCGGTCCTCTGGTTCGGCGCACTTTTGGATATCAAATCAAAAATAGCTAACTCCCGCTCCTCGCATCGGCAGGAACATTAACTCGAGGTTGTCGGCGTCTGGGGCATTTCTGGATATGATATCCGCGTCGAAGAGTGGACTATCACTAGAGTGGTATCCGGTTATCGGTCTGCATTTACACACGCACGTATTCTTTACGGCCGCATAATATCCCTTTCAATCGCGCCACCGTCGGCGTTTCTCCATTTTATTCAGATCTCGGGCAGTGGGATGCCGATCAGAGTCGCCGCGCGCGGGGACACTCTGAGTGGGCTGTGTTCTGGGTGGTGTTCTGGTTGCTAGCACGCATCATTTTTCCATTCGAAGTCTTCTCTATTTGCGTACTCCGCACGGCAGAACGGACGCATCGATCGCATCGTCGCCGTCTACCTGCCGTTCGATACGCCGGTGCTCCAAAAAGTGGCTTTAGTCCTTTAGCCTTGTTCTATGTTGCGAATCCCCATAGAGAGAATCTCCTGTCGACCCGCACCTAGAGGTGCGTCAGTTATCGCGTTTCCGTTTGAAGTACGTACTTGTGTCTGCCTTTGAACGGAAGTTTTCAACAGTGTAGTTAGTACGAGTTCGTTTCGTGAGATACTTTGATAGTTTTAAATCCATTTCTCCAACAGAAAAGCTTGTGACCGTCGTCTTTGCGATACTATCACTTGGGTCCGTATGGCAGATCCAGACAACCCTCTTGTTCGGCAACAGATTAACGGCACCACGCACTGCAGGGAATCACAGCAAGCTTTAGCTTTAAACTTTACTCAACGCCCTTAATTTCAAGTCGGAGCATATCCAGGTGGAGCACCAGGCTCCTCAAACTTGACATCGCCTGCCGATACATCTGGATAGACGTCGAACCGCCTCTGACTGTACAACGGAATGCCCTTCCTAACCTCCTCAATCCTCTCCCCGCTCAGCTCCGCCACCACAATCCCCTCCTTCTCATCCAGCTCGCCCAAAACCTCCGCATTCGGATCAACAATCATGCTGTGGCCCCACGCATGGTAGTCGGCACTCAAATCGCGGGCGGGGCTGCACAAGCCGACATAGAGTTGGTTGTCCATAGCGCGGGCGCGGCCCTGCAGCGCCCAGTGCAGCGCGCCGGTGGTGAGGTTGAAGGCGCCGGGGTACAGGGCGAGGAAGGCGCCGCGGCGCGCAGCCACCGCCGCCAGCTCGGGGAAGCGCACGTCGTAGCAGATGGCGACGGCGACCCGCCCGAACTCGGGGAACTCCACCACCGTCACTTTGTTGCCCGCGCTCAGGACTTCGCTCTCGTGGAATGAGATTTTGCCTGGGATGGAGATGTCGAACAGATGCGTTTTGCGGTGCGTTGCGATGAGCCTGCCTGACGGGTCGAATGTCAGGCTCGTGTTGAACAGCTTGCCGCTGCTCTCCTCGCGCTCGGGGATGCTGCCGCCCACCAGGTAGCATCTTGCTTCTCGTGCCATGGCGCTCAGTGCGTGGAAGCTAGGACTCTGTGATTCGGACGGTGGCGACGGTAGGAGAGTCTCGGCGTATTTCGCAAAGTATTTGGTGCCGTAGGGTGAGTTGAAGCATTCTGGGAGGACTATAATTTTCGCGTTGTGCTGGTTTGCGGCTTCAAGGACTTTGGAGCGCGCATGTGAGAGATTGTGAGCTTTGTCGGCTGTACAGGCGAGTTGGATGAGGGCGAGCTTAACGGGCTGCTTGAGCAGTTTCGCCATTACTGTGGTGTGCTCGAATGGAGCTGTGATTAATCGTTTATAGTGTAGAAGATTATGAAGGGTGATGTAGTGGGATGGCGAAAAGTGGAAGTTAGGAAGCTATGACAGCGGCTTGCCGACTTTGGATATTCCGACGTCTTGTAGTTCACATTTTTCAATAATCAGTACAGTGCATCATTGGAATTATGTCCATTAACTGCAACTCTGCTGGTAGCTTTATATTGTACATGTATTTGCCCTTATCCCCTTAGAGTATGCTGGTCGTCATCTCGTAATCCGTGAGTCGTCCGCCAGTCCGAACGCCTTCACCATGTCCAGTAATGCTCACTTGGAGGAGCCAGCAAATAACAAGGGCCAGATCCGAACCGCAATAGCGGGGACTGCATGAATAAGGAAATCAGATTAGGGAGTGGATAGAGTTTGCCATTGAAAGCAATCGCAAAAGCAATCGCAAAGCAAGCAGCAATTAGCAAAGCAGCAGTAAAATGCAAGCCTCGAGCTCAGGAGAGGTGAGCGAGATAGAATATATCGAAAGAACCGTTCGATGGCCGCAAATGCAACGGTAAGGGATGGGTATCATCCAAACGCCACAAATGCGCAAAGATTGCAAGCCCGTAACGCCGTGGATGGGAAGAGTGAATCTCGGTGAATGCTAGGAGCAGTCAGCGAAATGTGCTCACCACGAGCTTCATAAGCTTTATTACTGATGGAATAGCGTTGCTGGCTAGATCGTGCCGGCAAGATTGAGTGGTACGAGCACGGCGATGAGGATGCCGACCACAAAGAACTCTGCGACTGAAATCCCCAATGCAACTCGTTTCTGGAGAGTACCAATCTCGTTAGCTTCACCGTAGCTGATGTACGATACTGCCATATCAAAGCAGCCACTCCAGAGCAAGACTCCAACGCACGGGATCCACCCGACAACAAGGACGATGGCCCAGGAATACCTAGCCTGCATTCGATGGTAATGCTTCGACATCATATCATGCTGTAACTCCACGTCCATGGGCTCTGGACGGATCAGTGTCAGTTGTTGCAGGTTACTGCCACTGAATTGGCGACGATGGTGGCTGCTCGCCGGAGTGTAAGAATGTGGCCGCTTGGGACGAAGAGGAGTGGTCGTGTCGTGTGAGTTGACACGAGAAGCAAGTGTAGAATGTCGAGTCATTTCACTTGCCTGTGTTCGAAGCGTGTCTGCTGAAATGGTGTTGTTCGTACGCGAAGCCAATCGCAGGGGACGCGGTATGCTCACTTTACTATGCAACGACTGAAGTTCAATGAGATCTCCAGATTCTGGTTTACGCAGTGTGCGATAGCCCCTTGCGGCGAAGCGCGATCGCGTGGGTGAGCGGATTGTTCCTTGGTGAGGCTTTGGAAGGAGACGAGGCGGAGCGTCGCTTGTCTCGGTCTGTGGCAAGTCGTCGAAAGCAATTTCTGTCGGGGACAGCGCACGAACATGTGCTTTCGGAGGCTCAGTTACGGTCGCAGTTGGGACGTAGTCTACCTGCCGGAATGTAGGTCCACGGAGAGGCTGGCCAACATTGGCATTGTCCGAAACTGATAACTCTGCCGCATCACGTACAACCGTCTTCCCTTTCTGTTGTGTTGTAGGCGGCATGGGCAAGATAATGTTTCTGCTAACTGCATCGTCCGTAGGTGGAAGAAACCGGTGAGTGGGCAGGATAGGTCCGCCAGATGTCGATGTCTCCTCTTCCGTGGTCGTTACTTGAGTCAGAGGCGACCGCTTGTAGCTGGTTTGGTGAGGGCTACTGTGAAAGAAGGGGCTGCTCGATTGTACGACACTACTGCCTGCATCGCGCATACCTGTGCCAAGTGGAGTTCCTGTCAGGTTGGCTTCAGGTCCAACCTCTACGACTTTGTTGAATGAATCCTCATTGGGAGATGTCGGCTGCGAAGACATAAGCGGCGTAGTCTCGTAGACAATCTCATCGTTTGGTTCAGGACCTAGTTCATTCTCATCAACGAGAGGTGAAACATTGCCTTGAGTAGTCGTGCCCTGTGGTGCATTCGGTGTTGTCGCAAAGACCGGAGGTGAGAGTGCATTTCGATTTGTGAATTCTGAACCTGGGCCATACTGATATTCAGGTATCAAGAATGGTTGGTCCGATCCAACAGCCAGGTGGTGCCGGTATTGAGCGACATTGAACTGTGAATTGGGGGGATGGATTGGCTCCGCGAAATCACCCATATTCGAACCCAGCCTCGAATAAGAGGCCATTGAGCTAAGAGTAAAGCCAGTATTGAGGTTCGGTCTACTAGGGCCGGCAATGGTTTCCCATTCATCCGTATCGTCGCCTACACCAGAGTCAGCGGAAACGACCACATCTTCCAGATCTTGTCCGGCCTTATTCATGCCTATCCGAAGTTTCAGTTGGGGAGAGGAACTGCGAGTCCAAATGGCTGGGATTCCATGCGTGCGAGTACGATTGGAAACCATTTCATTGGTACGCGCCGAATTAATGAATGGATTGTTCTGATACATACCATCTGGGGCCAAACTCGTCGGTAGCTGATTGATTTCGTCGTTTTCTGCTAAATCGTTAGCGTCGTTGATCTGACCAATAACTTCTGAAAAGGTTGATTTGTGTTTAGCGCTTTTCGAAGAGCCACTTGCGTTGACACCTGTCGAAGGATCTGATTCCCTTCCTTTGGACTTAGGAGTGACGTTCAACGGTGGAACGGAGAGGGAAGAGTCATGCAAGAGCATACCTTCATGATCACTATAGTTGCTCAGTTCACTGACTTCGCTGACCCTTGGATCGGTTGCAGCGAGGATTCCGCGTCTGGTTTCAACATCGAACGAGGCGCTTAGGAACGATTCCGAGGCTTCTGGCTCGTATGCCACTGGGCGAGGAGAGATACCAGCAGCTTCAAGGTTGAAAGGGTACTCGCTTTGGCTAGACAGAAAGCGAGTGGTTTGAAGGGTGCTTTCTTCGGGGCTTTGCTCAGTGACTTGGGGCATTACGTTTCGCGGCGTAGTGAAGTAATCGCCATCTTCAAGATGCAGGAGATTTCGTGTCTCACCATAAGAGGTAAGATTCGAGCCAAGATCGGACTGTCCCTGGGCAAAGAACTTGCGTCGATACAGAGGCTCGACATCTCGAGAGTCAGGAACTGGTGGGAGTGGAGCGTTTGGAGGTGGACCAGTGGCGATTCTGAGAGGCGCTGGTACTGATTCCGGTGAGCTGAAGGAAGGGCCATCTGTAAAATTATCATCTCCCAGAGAGCGACTCTGGTCCAATCCAAAGTCAAACTGGCTCAAACCGGATACGAAGCCACCAGCCTTGCGGTCCTCATCATCTGCCACCGTGGAGAAATCAGCCGTGCTGTCTTCTTCTTGAAACAATCTAGCACCGGCTGATTGCTGAGAAATGTCGCCGCTTTGCTGCGGTGCTCCCAGGAGGGAGGGTGACTGCGTGTAGTCCGTTCCGTAGCGACGATAGATGTTGCTCAATGTGGTGTCCCTGGTAAAATTGGCATCTTCGTAAAAGTGTGGCGGAATGCGAGTGTTTTGAGGCGGTACACCGAACTCATACCGATAGGAAGAAAGGTCCGTAGTTTCATTAGAGTAGTCCAGTTGACCTACACTGTGACCATAGGAAACGCTCTGGCGATTACCAATTACTGTAGATGGAGCTCGATTACTGCCTCCGACAGAGTCTCCGTACTCGGATTCACCTTCGTAGAAGCTGGAGGGATGATGGGATTCCGCGAACAAGGAGCTGAGAAATTCAGGAGGAATGGTCTCTGGCGGTTGTCGCTTGGGGCCTACTGTAAGAAGAGTTAGCGCTCGCTGACGATGGAACTCTCGTCCGTGTTCCAGAGGTGAAGACCGACCGAAATTTTGAGGAGCGATACGCGGTGGATTAGTACTGATCTGAGGCATCGAAATGCTAGGGAGTTGGTTCTCCTCCTGTGCGGAGTCTTTGGTCCTTAGCCGTGCGAGAGTTGAAATTCTACGAGATATTCTCTGCAACGGTGAACCTCTCGTTGGAGTTTCGGTTTCTTTGATAACACGGCGCTCCGACGATTTAGGGAGCGGCTTTTGTGAGCCAGGCGTATAGACGCCTTCGTTTGACGACAAGGGTTGCTGAAGCCGCGGAGTCTGAGATTGCGGTAGAAGTTCTTCAGCTGAAGCTTCCTCTCTGAGCCTGCCACTTGAAGCGGCTTTGGTGATTGACTGAAATGCCGAGCTGTAGTTGTCGTATATTGCACGAGGAGGTGCTCCACCTCGTTCGGCATTAGCCATCTCTTCTTGTATTAAATCCTCCAGAGAGGGAAGAGCTTGAAAGTATCCGCCTTGATCGTTGTCACGTTCAGGCGGACTTTGGACGTCGGATAGCCGGAGAGAGTCGTGAGGGTTAAGAAGATCGAATGACGTGCCGCGGTAGTGAAGAATCTTCGGCGTGGCTGCGGCAGACTCGAGTTTCGAGGATGGAGTCTCAACCGCTGAGCTCGGCACGCTCGGAGGCGCCGAGTGACTGAGGCCCGGATGAGGAAACTCGTATTTTGAGAGTGAAAGCGATGAGGAGCTAGACAAGGCTTCCTGTGAAGGTCCCTGACTATCGCTTGAAGATTGCGACTGAACTCGCGATGATTTAGGGTAGAGCCAGTCCGGAGGAGGTGGACGAGGGAGGCGTTTGATGGGCTTGAAATTGCCACCACGGCCGCGAGGTTGAAGCTGGTGCGAGTGTTCTTCCTGGCGCGTGAGCGCGTCACGTCTGTCGACGCGTTCCGTCGTGGTGTGGAGACCCGACAAAGCCGCGTCCTGAGCAAAGAGAGGTGCAGAGAAGATGGAAGTGGAGAGATAGGTGGATGTGGGAGGAGGAGGAGTTCTTGAAACGAGGTGGTGAAATTCGGGATAGTAAGTTACCTGGCTTAATGACGGCCGAGCGCTTTCAGTCGGCCCATGTTGCTCGGGTGAAGCTGGTGGTGAAGGCGATGCCAACCGGTGAGGTTCCGGTGGTGTACTCGGCCGTCCTTCCGAGCGATTGAGAACTGACATTCCAGTCTTCCTTTTGATAGTTTTCTGGCCCAACAAAGCTGGCGGACTAGGCGTCACCTGCTGCTTGCGATACTCATGGAGGCTGAGTTGACCAGGCGTCCGAACTCTGGCCGACCCGGATGAACCTGATGCATGTGGGGTGTGTATCGGGGTTATAGGCGTCAATGGCCTCTGGAAAGAGTACTGGTATTGGTAAGCCATCGCACAAGAGTGCAACGGCCCTCGTTGGGACCGCCGAAAGAAGTTGCGCTTCTCCTCGCCTTGTTGTTCCTTTCACAAGCCCGTATTCGGCAAAGATTTTTGGAACGGCTCAAAGTTTTATTCCTTTTGATCCTGCTCTTATGATATGGCTTCATCATGCGCACCTAATTGCTCCACCGTTAAAGTTCATATGCACGTTCAGTCGAATCGTCTTCCGAAATCCCAAGCCGCCAAAGTTTTGGACAGGGCGAAAGGTACTGGAAATGACATGCCAGAGGGAAAGACAGGAGTAGAAGCTAGCGAAAGAACTGGCTCAGAGTCAGGGCTTGTCGTCGAGTAGAGGCACGGTCAGAACGACGGGTACGACTCGAGCCGATAGAGAAGCACAGGCAGGACCATCTTCAGAGAAGGATGAGGTACAGAAACGGCACAAACGGATGGAGGAAGAAGAGTATACTTGCACACGCGAGTGGACTCAGGTGGGCTGCGACTGCTAGTTACGCAAGAATAGAAGGAAGCGGCGCCGTATTGGTGAGCGCGGGCGAAAAGAGGACAATATTGCCATATTTCGGAGTCCGACTGAAAGCAGGTCAGCTATTTTGTCGTGGGCTAGAGCAAAACATCGGTCACAGTTGCTTCTACAGCATTGTATGGTTGGACAAAGGTCGAGCCATGCTTGCTTAGTTCCACGGCGGAGACGATGGTGGTGGTGGATGTGGCCACGGATCAAGGCCAATAGGAGCCGCTCCACACACAAAGCCAACAGTCCACCTTCACCGACCCGGGCGAAGGCGACAAGCTGCGGTCAGCATGGACGACGAACGGCAGCTAATGCATGCGCGATCATCCGCATTGCACGCGTCTTTAAGGCCGAGCACCTGGTCGTCGTCAGTACCAGCTTGCGGCCAATCCAAACCTCGTGGGCGACATGAGCTCGAGCTGACTACAGCCCATTTCACTTCTGGAACCATTGGAACACAGCCTATCGGCGTCAAAGAAGACACTCTTGACCTGCTCAGATGGCGTAATTTCGTCACTAGTCTTGTTCGACGTCCAGGTTTTTGCGCCCCTGCGGCTGTTTGCTTGTCTTACAATTCCCGATAATGTTGTGCGGTTGGAGTTGCAGCGTACCTGCATTGGAAGGGTTTTTGCTTGTGAGAAATGACTGGTTAAGGTTCTCATGTGAACTAGAGACGAGTCCCATCTTTTACAACATCAACCGGTTATGATATATCCGGATGAACGTGATGGATCTGATGATCTGATCTGAGGCCAACCGTGATGTTTCAAAACTCTAGGTCGCTCATGTCATTGTAAAATACGACGCTCGGACCCAGGCAAATGCCATATTTGGTGCATGAACCACTAGGTACGAGGTTCTTGGGAGCGACAAGATCCCAAGGCGTTGACCGTTGTGCGTACTTTGCAGGAGTCCATGAATCGAAAGCCATTTTGCCACGTCTTGTGTCAGTTTGCTTTGTTCGTTCAAGATATTTCTCATTAAAGCAACCCGCTCTCGTAAATAGTTACCACCAGTCTGGCACTGATGGCGGCGAAAAACTACAAGCTAAGTAACGCTACAGAGTTGGATCCCATACCATATCTTCCCATCCGGCCCTTGGCTTGATCTTGACTTGCACCGGGTACTCCGGCTCCAGAATATGCACTGGTAGTACATCGTCAACCTTCGCCGGTACCGTCAGCTTCTCTCCCGTTGGATGCTCAATGTCAAATCTCAGAAGTATCAGTGCAACAAACAGCACAATCTCGTTCGTCGCAAAATGCCTTCCCGGACATAGTGTTGATCCGCCACCAAATGCTCGAAATGCTGCTGGATGAAGATCCTTCGACCTTGCCAGCTCGATGAAACGTCTAGGGTTGAATTCATCAGCATCGTCTCCCCATACTGTCTTGAGCTGATGCATTGTTCCTCCCGAAATCATCAACGTGCTGTTCTTCTTCAGGAAATATTGATCGCCCAAGATCATGTCGGCCGTGACCGCTCTCGTCGAGGCCGTGTCGGATTCCAACCTCAGCACTTCACGGTAGATGGACATCAGCAACTCGCACTTATCCTTCACATTGTGCACGCTGACAGTCTTGGTCTTGCCGTCACCCTCAACGCATTTCTCCAATTCTGTTCTCACATCTTTCAGTAGATTCGGTCTTGCGAAGATGTGCAGCACCATCCAAAAGCTCGTAACCGCCGTGTTAACAATACCCGCAAACAAGAAACTAAGTTCCTCTCGTGCAATGGCTTCCACTGAAAACCCGTGCTTCTCTGCGATCTTGACCCTCTTCTGAATCAATTCGCAGCCCTCACTGTAGGCCCCTTCTTCGACATACTTAGCCAACGCTCTCACCAAAGCCTCCCTCCCAAAGTACGCTCTCCGGGCTGTCCATTGCGGCAAAATACCCACTAATAAACCGGGAATCCCGCTGTCGAAGGACCAAAACGACTCTTCCAGCTGCGGAATCCTCGCGATCGGGTTGTGCGGCCCGAAGAGGAACCGCGCGGTAGCAACGGTGACGATGTGCTTAACCCACAGCAACAGGTCGTCCTCGACCTTGCCAACGCGGGAGAACTCGGACTTGCCGAGCTCCTTCGCGTAAGCGTTGAGCTCTTTGGAGAATTCCTGCACAGCGGATAGCGTGAGTTCGTTTAGGGCGTCGCCGGGGCCCAGCAGCCCGTAGACTAGGTCCTGCATGTCCGGGTAGAAGCCGCGCGGGCCGTTGGATCCATCGCGGTCGATCCCGGCGCCGATGATTTGTGCGGTTGCGTCGTCGAAGCCGAGTACTCGTTGCGTGATGTTAGGAATCAACGGGTTGAACGAGAGCGTCTTGGTGCGCTGGACTGATGCTGCGAGTGCTGGGTCATTGACCAAGTAAAGACGGGAGTTGAGAACCGGGAAAGTGTAAATGGGTTCTTTGTAATGATTGCTGGTGATTAAAGATTAGACACCGAAATCGTATATGCTTCGTACTGCGCTTTGAGAATGTACCTGATCATCTTGTAATATTTACTTCCATTCTGAAGGATACCGAGTATATGGCCTAGGTATGGCAGAGTTGAAGCAACAACCAGGGGCTCTCTCGGGTCAACCTTCTTTGTTGCAAAGTATTGAAGTGTGACATATCCAATGAGAAAGACAATGAGGCCGGAAATGAGGCCTTGGTGACGATTTAGAAACTGTACGACCAGAAGAGTAAGCTCCATGGCTTTTACACTATTCGGCTTAACGCGGCTGCGCGGCACGAAGCTGAGATGGTGGAGACACTCTTCACACTGTTTCGCAACTACTGCTAAAGACGTTCTGACCCTAAATCAAAGAGTCCACTATGCACATGGAGGTAGGAGAGCAACAAGAGATCAATGGCGACAGGACTCATGAAAACTTCGAGGGCGAAATTGGCCACATTGACAGTTGAATGATGTTAACACGATCAGGCTGCAAGGCGATGTCGTATTTCTATCGTATCGTTTTGCACCTTCCATTACCAGGGCGTTTTCCGAACCCAGTTCTTCATTGCTACAAGGATTGTAGGCAATTTGGAGGTAATCAGCCTCATCCAGAATTGCTATGAACCTCCTTACTCGCCTATTTTGTCATTTTAACGTTCGAGTGCGAAAGCTGTGAGGTCAATTCTTTAGACTGGACTCTTGCAGTGCCGTTTTTGCCGATGGAAATGCAACTCCGCCGTAACGGCTCGGATTAGCGGGCTCTTCTTTAGAGGGAGATGGCGAGATACAAAACCGCATTAAACAGAGCTGGTCAAGATGTGTTCGCATTTCGTATTCCTCTGAACCATGCATTTGTAGAGACCTCAAGTGCAAAGCTTTGTCTTTCGTTGTGCAATATCTTCACATTTCGAATTTTAGCCGAGGATCCTTTCCCGTCTTGACCTCCATTTGCAAATGATATCCTCCTCCTCATCTCTGGAAATGGATGCCAAAGAATCCCAGGAGGATCTGGACATCGAAAAGATCGTGCCGCGAATTGTTGAGGAAGTGGAAGGTTTGCCAGAGCTACCAATTGCACGAACAGTCACGGCATCCACTCCTCTCATGGATCTTGATAAGGGATTGGTAGGTTGGGATTCAGTAGATGACCACCAGAATCCATTGAACTGGCCATCGAGCAAGCGACTTACAGATATGATCCTGATGAGCGTGATAACGTTCCTAAGTCCGCTTGGTTCCTCAATCTTCGCGCCAGGCATAGACCTCGCTTTACACGACCTTCACACATCCTCACAAGCAGTCGGATCGCTGATGATCACCATATTTCTCCTAGGTTACGCGCTTGGTCCTTTGTTCCTGAGTCCGCTGAGCGAGATATATGGCAGGTATCCAATTGTGGTTTTGTCTAGCTGGTTTTTCGTTGCATTTCTGCTCGGATGCAGCTTTGCACCTTCAATGGCCGGATTGATTGTGATGAGATTTCTGGCAGGTACAGGCGGAAGTGCAGTCATGGCAATCGCGCCGGCGATTGTGGCAGACTTGTACCCACTAGAGCATAGAGGCCTTGCTATGGGAACGATCTTGGTAAATGCAGCTTGGCCTGGATAGCAACTCGAAGTTTCTGACCTTTACGCAGATAGTCCAATCAGTCAGTCCGTCGACTGGGCCAATCTGCGGCGGCTTCATCGCTCAGCAGCTCGGATGGCGGTGGGCATACTGGATTCTGGTCATTGCAAGCGGGACCGTGACTTTACTCATGACTCTCTTCCTATTCGAGCCTTATGCACCGGCGATTTTGGAGAAAAAGACTCGTCGCCTTCGCAAGGAATTAGACCGACCGGAGTTCAAATCGAAACTCGCGTTGCAGGTTACGAAGGCGGAACTTATGAAAAGGAGCTTGATCCGGCCATTGAAACTACTTACAAGGTCACCCGCGGTCTTCTTGTTCAGCTTATACGTGGCCACAATATACGGCATGCTATATCTCAGTTTCACAACAATACCGACTGTTTTTACAGAAGTGTACGGGTTTTCCGTCGAGTTGACTGGACTTGCCTACATACCCTTTGGCATTGGTATGATCATCTGTCTTTCTATCTTTATGAAGACAAGCGACAAGGTGGTCATGAAACAACGGCAGAAAAACAATGGCATTTTTGAGCCCGAAATGAGGTTGCCGGGTGTGGTGTATATAGCAGCGTTCCAAGGTACGTGGCATGCATCGTACGGAAGGTTGTTTCTGTGTCGCTAATAGGTGAATATCAAAGGTCCGGCTCTACTTGTTTATGGCTGGACTACAGAAAAACATGTCCACTGGATTGTTCCAATCATCTCTCTGGCATTCTTCGGTTTCGGAATGGTTGGCGTCTTCATGCCATGCCAGACGTACGTTGTGGATACGTTCCCCAGGTACGCTGCCAGCGCAGTTGCTGCTACGACATGCTTGAGATCGATAGTCGGTACCTTCTTGGTAAGTCCGAGATGCGAGATTATAGATTGACGTTACAGAAGTTGACAAACACAGCCATTTGCCGGACCGCCGCTATTATCGAATCTTGGTTTGGGGTGGGGAAATACTGTTCTGGGCTTGATCGCATTGGCGATGACACCGTTGGTAGAGCTCTTCCGCAGATACGGAGGCACAATTCGAAGGAAATATCCCGTAGACTTGTAGAATTAAAAGGTTCGAAATCTTTTCCTTTACACATTTTCGAGGTCGGCTTATCCAATGCACCGTGCACAGCCTAGATTACGCGCGTCCAAAGGATTCTTTTGGCCGGTTTCGATTTTGGGCGTCACCCCTGTCATCTGCCTTCTAGTGCGGAGGTTAGTAGGTAGGACGCAGGTTCGATTATAATTCCCTGCATCATATAGAGCACCCAGATTCACCTCTGCTGTTCCCTTAGGATTGTCATAAATTTTCATCCTTCCGAGGCAAGTCGCGAAAATATCAGGCTGAATTTAGCATCGAATGAGATGCGAGCCCTGACCAACTGGCGTCTTGGCTCAACGCGCCACCAAGCTGAGCTGAATGGAATCGCAAGGGACGACAAACTATGGAAATGCCAAGTCCAAAGGCATCTTCTCCATACCCGACTGTCTCTCTGAGTCGTACTCCGTCGTATTCGGCATGCTGAATCGATAGCACTCCACAATGCAGACCCTCACTGGTCGCGGAGGTCTACTCCATGGACCGCGTTTGGTCCTTACTCTCATCGCGGTCACCCTACTCTTCTTCATCCTAAGCAGCCGATCAACTCATACATCCAGTATCGTACCTGTCCAGCACGAGGGGCAGAAGCCAGGAGTTCCAGGAGATGGTTCGTCGCCATCCGCTGATGACCTTGCGCCTCCCTCCGATTTAGAGGAGTCTGGATCACTCTCGGACAAGCTGTTCGACTACTTGAAAGGGAAGGGCAAGTCGGCCGACAAGACGAAGCCAGCGGCTACAATTCCCCACGCAGAACATGCTCCAAGCGCAGCAGCCGGCTCCAAGAAACCCAGTTGGTCAGACGAGACCTCAGACGAGACCGGGACTCAACACGTACATCAAGAGGATGAAGATCCATTGTGTTCGCATCTCTCTAAACGAGATGACCTTCTCTTCGTAGTGTGGACACCTGCGCCAGATCTCTATACGCATTTGCCTTCACAGTTCCTTACCACCCTTCGGTGCGTCGACTTCGTCCTCTTCTCGACCGTAACACAGATGATTGGCGGTCGTCAAGTATACAATGCGCTCGAGAATATCACTGAGTCGACCAAGCACGAGGAGAAGGACTTTGAGCTGTATAATAAACTTCAGACGGCTCAGAGAGCGCATCTGGATCTCTCGGCCTTTAAGGAAGACAATGATCACAACTTAGATAAATGGGGAATCATCCCGTCTCTATTTGCAGCATATGACATGTACCCGGAGAAAAAATGGTTCATGTTCATCGAATCGGATACCTACGTTTCGATGTCAAATCTCCTGCCATGGATATCAAGACTCGACAGCTCAAAACCCATCTGGGCAGGTGCTCAAGTACTTATAGGTGACGTGGAGCTTGCCCATGGTGGCTCAGGCATTCTGCTCTCCAATCCTGCGCTGCAAGCCATCTATGACATGGCTCAGCGCCACGGGTTTACATCCAGCTGGGAATCCCAAATCTCCAAGAACTGCTGTGGCGACAAAGTCCTCGCTGACTTATTCAAGGAGGCAGGCATCCGCCTCACCCGCTCATTTCCACTCATTCAAGGCGAAACGCCATTCAGCCTAGACTGGTCTAAATTGCACTGGTGCAAAGCCGCCGTCACCTGGCACCGTATGACACCAGCCATCATTGACACACTTTGGAATTTCGAGCGCAACTGGTCCACGGTGAACACTATCGCTTCCGACGACTCGAATTTCGGAAGCCTTCCACCCATCCTTTTCCGGGATCTCTTCCAATCGCTGCTACTACCACTGATACACAGCAGCCCGAACATTTCTAATTGGGATAACCTTGCTTCATCGTTGGAGTACACTGATTCATCTGGCTCGGGACAGTATGCGCATATGACATTCGACTCTTGCCGCGCGGCATGTGATCTTCGAGAAGAGTGTGTTCAATTCGCGTGGGAGCCGAATAGGTGCCGAATAGGTACTGTTGTGCGCCTGGGTGAGCCCGTGGACTCAGAGAGAAGGATGTCAAGTGGATGGGTACAGCGCAGGGTAGAGCGGTACGGCCAGCAAGTTGTTGGAGATTGCGGGACGGAGAGTCCGTACGTCGAAGCAGAAACTAGTACGGGCTTTGTGGGCAAGCACGAATCGCTGCTTATGGATACAAATCCCCCCGGTACCGATCATAGCAGTGAGCACGAGTCTGGGGAAGCCAAAGGCGCATCTACAAGTGAGACTCAAAAAGAAGGTGAAAAGACGGAACTCAACATCTGAATGGGCGTCATCAAATGGCTTTTGGGTTCAATTTGGAGCGAAGGGATCTGGTTACAGGCGATATCAGGCTGCATCACCAGAAGACATGTCTATTCGCTGCATGTATCATTATGGCGTTAGGAAATAATCTGAGCACGCTCCTCGAAACTCAAGTAAGGCCAAAGGAATAGTAATTCATCTAGACTTTACAATCTCGTGACTTTTCTCGAAAAATCCATGCCATTCGACCGCATTCATGATTTGCAGTAAGCAAGGATAACGCCACAACCCACATCAGCCACCGGCGCGGAGAGCGAAAGAAATCCATCATCGCCTGAGACGCGAATTGACGATCGAAATTGTGAATTTTCCTTCAAAACGAAGACGCATCATTGACGTACTGGGAGTTGCTCTGCAGGTTTCTTTTCTTCCTCCTTTCCACCAACTCTAGTCCGCTATGGAGTCGCTCCACGGTTCTTGTGCCTGCGGAAGAAACAGGTATTTGGTAGAGATTCCGTCGACATCCACCGATCTCGCACAAGTCTTATTCGACAACAGTAGCAGTAGCAGTAAGTATCTCATGCCGTGTGACTGATCAATCAAAAATGCCGGTGCCGACATTGAAGCTGTACCGGTCATTTGAATCTCCCCCTCCTCCCACGCTTATAGGAATACGTGCTCATTTCATCTCTCCGCAGGACGACACCTCGCTTCTCCCTTCACAGCCTGGCTGCGCGTGCCAGTATCTTGGTTTCACAGCTCAACCTTCGCTTTCTTCCCTGACGAGACGCACCGGTCCATCCGCCGCACCTTCATCTCCCCCTTTGACGAGAGCACCCACCGGCAATTCTGCGGCTACTGCGGTACACAGCTATCGCAATGGAACGACAGCACTCGACAAGACGAGGAGTTCATCAACCTGACGCTGGGGAGCTTGCTGAACGAGGATCTCGAGCGCTTGGGCGAGCTCGGCTTGCTCGACCCTGAGGAAGAGGACTCAACAGAGGTGCGGGAGACCCCGAAGGCGGAGAAGACGGTCACGCAATTCAGGCCGGCGAAAGGTGTGGTGCATCGCGGTGCGGCCTGGTTTGAAGACCTCATTCAAGACTCGAGGTTAGGCCGGATCAAGAGGCAGAAAGGTAGCCACAAGTCTGAGGACGGGAGGACGAGCGTTGAGTGGGAGATTATTGAGTGGACTGAAGAGGGCAATGAGGAGGGCGGTATGACGCCGAGTAAGAGAAAACATGGAGTGATGGAATCGGAAGTGGAAGATCGTATGGATGTAGGTTCGTGATGCTTTGACGGTCTCGGCTTATAATATCGATATATCACGGCCTCCACCCAATGCTGCGCATCACGGCACAACAGTGGCAGTCATTTAGGCGGTTTGCTTGCGCATAGATGTAACAGTGGCTAAATTCGGTACAAAGATATTCGCTTTTAGTTGTGTACGAGCTACCTAGTATTCAAGAAGCATTTCTTTCATGGCTTAAGCATCCTGCAGACAAGGTACATGAGCTCAGAGCTTTAAAATGTCCAGTTTGAAACTTTTTGATGTGCAATTTGCGATCTCCACGTCCATCTCATATTATCTTAGCCGATATGGCACTCCGACGGGTCGAATAAGTGGGACAACGCCACGGGCCATCGGTGGAGTAATATTTAGCAGTGACTGCTTCCGGGTAATGACTAAACAGCCCTTTTCTAGGCGCGAGCCCTGGCTACAAACCCTATCATCATTTCCAGAAAATCTTGTGGCCTCGTTTGCATAATTTATTCGTTGCCCACTGAAATGGATGATGCTGCCCAAAAAATTCCCTCGTTGGAAAGGCAGATCGCGAGCCTTGAGACACGACTTGCGCAATTACGATCAGAGCTCAAGCGCACTATCATTGCTAAAAAGATCTCTGACTCAAACGAAGCCTCATCATCCCCTGATCTGAGTCGAGCAATTCAGGGTGGTCTCCCTGAACCATGGAGGGACGAGATTGTGGATGTTCTTCAGTCGCCTTCAGATTCTTATGTAGAAGAACATGATGACGATGTCAATCAAAATGAGTGGAAGTATCCGCTGCGGAAGGAAGAGTACAAGCGATATGGACGACAGCTGATTATGCCTGAGGTGGGACTGCAAGGTCAGTTGAAGCTGAAAAAGAGCAAGGTTTTAGTAGTTGGGGTTGGCGGATTGGGATGTCCGGCTGCCGCATATCTTACCGGAGCTGGAGTTGGCACTCTTGGACTAGTCGATGACGATGTCGTAGAGGAGAGCAATCTCCACAGGCAGATCTTGCACAGCAGCGAAACATTGGGGATGAGTAAAGTGGACAGCGCTATTGAGAACTTAAGGAGGCTGAATCCGATGGTTAATCTCATTCCACATCTGATGAGACTCAACGCTCACGATGCTCTCGATGTGTTCAGACAGTACGATCTTATCCTGGACTGTACGGATACACCCGCCTCACGATATCTGATCAGCGATGTATGTGTGGCGCTCGGAAAGCCGTTCGTCTCCGGGAGCGCATTGAAGACAGATGGCCAGTTGATGGTGTTGAACAATCCACCACGACCGCCCGGAATGCCTGGTGGGCCTTGTTATAGGTGTATCTTCCCAAAACCTCCTCCAGTTGAGAGCGTCGTCACTTGCGGGGAAGGAGGCATATTGGGGCCAGTCGTTGGTGTTATTGGAGTTCTACAAGCACTAGGAGCCATCAAAATCATTACCGCTGGATTGTCCCAGGACACAGAGATGAGAGATGTTGATACACTACCGGAAAGTTTGAAGGATTCTTCACTTCCTCAACCCAGCTTGCTTCTTTTCTCTGCGTACAGCAGCCCGCAATTCCGAGAAGTACGGTTACGATCACGAAGAAACGGATGTATCGCATGTTCACGTGAAGCATGGATCAATGAAGCGGCCATCCTCTTAGGCCTCCTCGACTATGCTCAATTCTGTGGTACAGTATCCCCTGTAAACGAACTATCACCATCTCAACGCACGTCTGCAATCAATCTAGCCAAGGCTTTGGACTCCAAATCAATGGACCCTTCCGAAACGCCCATCCTCATCGACACCCGTGACCAAACGCAGTTCGACCTTTGTCATCTTGACAACAGCTACAATATTCCCTTCTCCAACTTCACTTCACAAGATTCTGGCTCTATTCTTCCGAAGAATATAGAATCGATGCTCGTCAACAATCCTCAGCGCTCGGTGTGCGTCGTTTGCCGTTTGGGCAATGACTCCCAAATAGCGGCGAAGAAACTGCAGATGCTGGGGTTCGACAAAGAAGGCAAGCGGTGGGTGGGTGACTTGAAGGGCGGCTTAAAGGCGTGGAGAGAGGAGGTGGATAGCGATTTCCCTGATTACTGAGTGAATGTTTATTTTGGAGGAATGCTATGATACCCAGCGACCGACCAGAGAATTCCTCCCTCGATTCCTCAGCTCTACCACTCTACAATTATAGAGTATCGTCAACTCATCTCTCGCGGCCTTACTTTCTTCTACCTCGCCACCATACCATCACACCTACACCACCTCTAACCTTAACGCCGGAATCCAATCATCATTCTCTAGCTTTTTACCGTCCCTTTCATTCCTTATTTGATGCCTCCGTATTCACACTATGAAGCCTACTCGAAGCTCATTTACCAATGCGATCGAGAACCTAGAAGGTCTCATGGACAAAGCCATCGATTTAACCACTCAGTTTAGACAAGATTCCGTAGTTCCGTCTCCATGGGTTCCTCCACGTCACAATGTTGCGATCAGAGAAATTGGGGAAGTCTATAAACCACGCCATCGCAAGCGACCTGACCGATCCCAAACCCTCCCGTCAAGAAGAGATTACGCTCAGTTCGGACACCACACGAGCCGAGACCCTATTGCCCGAAAATGGGAATCCTCGAGAAAGCGGATAACGGCCACTGTTGCATGCATCAATACCGGTATGCTGGGTTTCATCGTAGGCATCTATGCAGGAATGGTTCCTCGAATACAATACCAACTAGCAGACCAACACCACTACATTATTCAAGGAAATATCTACCTATACATTGGTCTCGCTGTTACGAGCTTCCTCTTTTGGCCGCTTCCCTTGCTACATGGTCGCAAGCCTTATATAATTGGGTCTTTGGCTCTGGCTCTACCACTCCAATTCCCTCAAGCTGTTATTTCCACAGGCTATAGATCACCAACGGATTCGCAGTATCGTGTCGGCTTGCTTCTAGCGCGATTCTTCACTGGCCTATCACTTGGTTTCACTCACGTCAACTCTTTCACCGTTCTACTTGATCTCTTCGGTGCTTCTTTGATGAGCAGTCGTCCACATCAAGAGTTCGTAGCACTTGATGACATGCGACGAGATAGCGGGGGCATGGGTATATGGCTCGGTATTTGGTCATGTTCATTCATTGCATCGCTCTCTGTCGGCTTTCTATCCGGCGCCGCTATCATTAATCATCTCAGCGCCGAGTGGGGATTCTACGTTACGATTATTTTGATTGCTAGCGTTCTTGTACTAAACATCATTGCCCCTGAAACTCGCAGGTCAGCTTTTCGCCGCTTATTCCGGGCCTACGTTGTCGACTCGGACGACAATGCGCGACGCCAAGTTAGAAGAGGAGAAGTCAAGTTACACATTTCAACTACAGGGCCGTCGATCTGTTGGGAGGAAGTATGGGCCGGAGTGATTCTAAGCAAAAGAATGTTCTTCCAGTGGGGATTTTCAGTCATGGCCCTGTATGTTGGTTGGATCTACGCTCAGATTGTCCTCGTCATTATGGTATGCTTCTCGCAAAAGACAAAGCTGTCGATCCTGATGCTGAAATCGTATCCAGCTGCTTGGTGCTTTGCTATCACGGGACTACAAGATGCGCCCAACAGGCATTGGTGCTGGTGTTTCGTCAATCGCGATTGGAGCGCTACTGGCTACACCTCTTTCTAAAGCCAGTCTGCTCAGTCGTGACCGTAAGAAAGGTCCGCGCACAGACAGCATGACTTTCGAACGGCAGGTAATGTGGTCGTCACACCTTGTTCGCCGCATTATTTTCATGCTTGCGTTACCTCTTGGTGGCCTAGCGTATACCCTTGCGAGTCCTGGTATTGGTGTGCATTACATGTGTCCAATAGTATTCTCTGGCTTCATTGGCTTTCTGTCGAATCTTGCAATTGCGGAATGCAACGGCATGGTGATGGAAGTTTTCGACACAAGTGATTTGCAACCTGGAGTCAATTCAAAGCACCGCCTCCAGAGTATGGCTACAGTAACGAAAAGAAGACGAACAAACTATAGCAGCTTCCCGAGAGTCACGGCGGGCATCTTTTTGTCACAAAGCGTCGGTTTCCTGCTTGCAGCAGCGGCAACAGGGGTAGGAGGTGCACTGACACGAGACGTCGGAGCCCAAATTAGCACTGGTATCACTGCAAGCATTCTGTTTTTTCTGACAATCTTGCTCACAATGGCTCTGTGGCGATATAAGAGCGTCCAAGTCATCCCTAACCATGCGCTCGGGACTAGAATTGGCACAGGCGAATGGACGGAAGAGATGAAAGATCCTTGGTTCAAGCCAGTCATCATCGGAAACCCCAGTGGCAAGTTTAGGCATATGAACCTACTTGAACTTGGAACGCAAAGTCGGTGGACTGAGATTAGGAAGTTGAATCGTTTGATCAAGGACGACCAAGGCCTGACGATGGCATCTTGAAGTGTATTGGAATTGGGCAATGGCTCAGGATCACTTTAATTTTCGGCAGGTTCAATAAGTTACTACATTCCATGTTTCTTGCTCTTGAAGGCTGTGAACGGTCTGATTACTAGTGTGGAGGTCAGTTCCCATGACAACATTCGGCCACCTACACGAGTTACGCCCGTAGTCGAGTAGACTCGTAGGTATTCCTGAATGAGGGGTCACCATCGAAGATTCGTTATCTGAAATCTTTGGCGGATTATTGAATTGTTTGGCTCTTTTACTTCTTTTGGAGTTATGATCAGTTTCTCCTTATGGACGTAGAGGTACGTTGCAATGTGCTACGACAGACGGCGATGCGCTCAATGGTGGTGAGCGGGCCAGCTAGAGGTATTACGTGAGATGATAGATAGGGCGAGCTGGTGCCAGCTTCGTGGAGCAGCCATTCTCATCCCAACACAGCAGTAGTTTCATACGAGCAGCTGTGGACCTCAACTTACCCTGATCATCTTGCCGAGGCCAAAGCCTTCCGTGGCCCCCCATCTGCAACGTTATGTCAATTACAGCTTATAGACTGATCTCTTCTTCGGCAAACTAGGCTTGCCAGAGCTTGGTAAGGACGCTTGGCTTGCCATTCCTTGCATGGGAATGACCGCAGGATGCCGAGCTGAACGAAGTTACTATTTGACCATAAGTTACTTGCATTATAAATAGTCTCATATCCCTCTTTCCCCTCCGTCCATCCTGTCTCATCTACTTCGAGCCAGTGTTTCTACTCAAAAATGTCTTCCTATTCTAGGAACGTCGTCAAGTACAATGCCAACGGAGAGAAGCAAATCTCCTACATCACCGCCGGTCCTTCTGAAGGTAAACTTTTGATCTTTTTACACGGATGGCCCGGCAATGGCTACATGTGGAGACCACAAATTGACACCTTCGCTTCGCTTGGCTTTCGAGTCGTCGCGCCTGACATGCCTGGGTATGGCGAGTCCACAAGCACCAAAGTCAAGGAAGATTATTGTCATGAAAATATCATCACTGGCTTGCTTGCAATGTTGAAGGATACCGGAAGGACAGAAGCAGTTTGGCTCGCACATGACTGGGGTGCGGGTGTTCTATCCTCCCTTATGGCCACTCATCCAGAAGTCTTCAAAGCTTCCTGTTTGATGACAGTTCCGTATCGGACGATTGAGCTCGGATTGGAGGAGTTCCTTCCCCTCGTCAACCGCGAGCGATACCCGAAGGATGAGTTTCCGTGGGGTCAGTGGTCCTACCAAGTGTTTTATGAACAGTCATTCGACAAGGCTACGGAATGGTTCGACTCTGATCCTGAAGCTTTCCTAAGAGCTATACTTGCCAAACCCCAGGAGCCATCGTCTAACAACTACTATAAGCCAGCTCTCACGTCAAATGTCGTCAAGGATGGAGGTTGGCTCGGCGGTATACCCAAGCCGTTGCCGGAGTGGCGTCAGATTCCACCTGAAAATTCGATTTTCCCAAAGGATATCCTTGAGGATTTGATCAACTCAATGAAGAAGACGGGCTTCTACGCGGCAGATGCATACTATGCAAATCACAAGCTCAACCGTGCTTACAACTTTGCGAACCAGAAGAACGATGGCTACTTCCACCAGCCCCTTCTGTTCATTGACGCCAAATGGGACAACATCTGCGACTGTGTGAATTCCAGGTTTGGAGAACCAATGCAGAAATATGCGAGCAAACTCTCCTGGGTGAGCATTGCTGCTGGGCACTTCGTTTCTCAAGAAGCTATTAACGAAACGAATGCCGCAATCACACGATGGCTGGTCACGGAGGTTGAAGACTACTGGCCATATTACTACAAGAATGGCCATATCAAAAACTACTGAGCAAGCGTGGTTAGTTTGTCAACGTAACAAGTATGTAAAGTTACAAGCTCTCAAATTTCAGGAACTTCTCAGGGGTGATATTATGCTTTGAAGATCAATTTAGGGTAGGTATCGCTCGGAGAGAATGAGTGTCGGTGAGTATCAGAACGCAAACTCGATCACAATTCCAGTACGTCGAACCGTTGCATGGGACTAGCCCCTTAGGACTTCCACTCTCCTGCATCCTTCACTCCCTTCGAAGCGCGGTTGGTACCGTCCTCCACACCATCACCTACATTCGAAAGGCCATCGCCAACGGGCTTGCCAGCACTTCCCGTAGCACCAGTCACAGTCTCGCCTAGTCCACGACCTGACGCGCCGACGATGCCGCCCACGGTGTTGGTAAGACCGCCAACCTACGTCGAGTGTGAGCCTCTTATGTTCTTACTAAGAGAGGTTGAGTAAAGCCTTACAGTGTTGCCCAAAGTGCTCGTTACGCCCTTCGCGCCCTTGGTGACACCTTCGTCGTTTCCAGGCATAATTGATTATGTGTTGGTATATGTAGCGCTGAACAATGTATACTTGAAAACTTGTGTCTAAATTCAAAAGTCTAAGGCACGCTGTCCTACTTATGGTCCGCAAGACTTTCTCACTAACCCGTAGATAACCTAATAAAATCAGGCTGAGGTAGGTCGAAAACTGGGTCGCAACGTCATAACATTTCAACTTCTCTCAAGGATCTCTACAGGATCATTCCATTGGATAAAATCCTTCGATTGTAACAGTGAGTGTGCGGTGCCGAATACTCGGTGGGCGAAGGTTCCAACCTTGAGACTTTGACGTCACGATCCGCGCGAGCATTACGACTATCGTATCGCAACTCATATCCGCCTTCTGTTTAGCTTTATAGTTATGTCTCATTCAAGTGCATCTTCCAATGCGATTCCATCTATGGCCTACAATAAAGCTCATCGAAATTTTGACGTCGAGAGACTTCTACCAATTTGGCAATACTCCATTCCCCCCGTACTAGGAGTGGTTTGCTTCCAACCATTTCAGGAGTTCATCCTCTGGTCTCGCGGCGTACAACCAATCCAGCTGCAGTTCCCCGGCCTTTACCTCTTTCTGACCGTTCACCTGTTTCCTTTTTCCTGGAGGAAGCCTTACGTTGATGAGAATGTCATTGAGCTCCGAAACTCTTTCGATTCTCTTCATTCGCATCGCCTCCCACGCTTTCAGTGCATCACTCATCGAGATATCCGCTTGGGTAGATTGTTTTGCCAGTACCAAAGCTAAATTCCAGCAGTCTTCGACAGCTTGATTGGCTCCTTGTCCAGCTGGAGGAGGCATTGCATGTGCTGCGTCTCCTACCAAAAGTATTCTTCCCGTTGCATCGATCCAACGATCAAGCTTTGGGAGCTGGTAGAATGGCCAAAGATATGCCATTTCCTCTTGTAGATTTTCGATTGCGCTTTGCACAAGATCTGGCCAGCTGTCCCCTTCTCTCCCGTAGAACATGCTCTTTAGTTTCCCTATGTCCGCCTGCAATTCCGCGTAACCTTTCTTGTCTAATTCTTGCGGATGAATCCTATTCACTCCGATCATGATCTCTTCACCATTGTGACTCTGATTGATCATCAAGAACGCTGCGTTGGCGCCTGTGCCACTCACAATCCCCGGAAGTTCGACATCCACGTCTTTCGGCATGCGCAGCTTGCTTCTCTTCACAAAGCTCGAAACCGACAAGATACCCGTATACCTCGGCGGCTCAGCTAACGGAAACGCGCTCGCTCTGACAGAACTATGAATACCGTCCGCTCCGATTAGCATATCGGCCGTCTCGCTCCGCCCACCCTCAAACCTTACCACGAGCCCTGCATCCGCGTCCTCAGCCACGCCCTCAAACTTGCACCCGAACTCGATGTGCACGCCCAACGCCAGCGCCAGCGCCCTCAGTCTGCCAACCAGCACCGACCGATGCAGGCGCACGGCGGGATAGCCCCAGCGCTCCTCGCTGCCGAACCAGTAGCGGTCGGTGGTGCGCAGCGCCGCGTCCACGTACGAGACGTAGCTCCCGATGAACGCGTCCTTGCAGATGGCCTCGTAGACGCCCAGCGCGTCGAGGATCCGCAGGCTGTTCGGGCACAGCATGATTGGGCCCGTCGGCCGGTTCGCGCTGCTGCGGCTGTCGAAGATGGTGAGGCGCGGGGGCGCTTGCGGTGGCGACGTCGCGCGGAAGTGGTGGATGATGGAGCAGGCCAGAGTGAGGCCAGAGATGGATGCTCCGATTATGATGATTGATTTCGGTGCGGTGGGATCCGCCATTGTGGAGAGCTGTCAAGTTGTTGGGAGCAGCAGATGATAGTTTGCTTCTGAGCGTATCTAGGAAGCTAGAGTTTCGAGTTCCAAGATTTGACGTTTATATCGAGATATCAGCGTTGTATTCGATGGTGAGACCAAATATGACACCCTTTCGTGGTTCGAAGATCCCGAAGACCTAACTCTTTTGTAAATCCAAAAATGCTACTGTGAAGAAGGGAACTAAACATATGAACGCATTCGATTTTAATAACATTACTCGGTCGCCGTCGATGTTTCGCCTGATCACCTGGTGCAAAATTTTTATTTCAGCAAGAGGACAGAAGTCGCGGAGCCGGCTATTAACATATTTGTCCGCATGGTTCGAGCCAAGTACTAATAAGACGTCTGATGTCAGCAACGATGGATGCTACCTACGTGTAGTATCTGGCAGTCTTAGCTTCTGCATTTCGTATCCATTTCGTCTCTAGCATGGTTCGATTCGCTTTCATTAGATGTGTTGGAGTCTCTTCTTCGTGTATACTCCTACCGTCTCATATGAGAACTATGTTCGTCACTTGAACACCCGAGATTGTTGAATGGCCTATTCCTATGCGACGATACTTCTGAAAAGACAATTCAGTTGAGGCCTTCTCTAAGATTATAAAAACCTCCACCCTAATTGTTCCATCATCATCGTAAAATCCGCAGCTAAAAAGCATATAAGCCGAGTTGCCGAGTCTGGGCGACTATCTCTGCGGAAAAATGTGACGTGCAAACTCGTCCAAGTATACTTGAGTCTTCCCTTTTTGTCTCCTCATAATTAACTTTCGGCGTCTTTTACTGCCCTGTTTGGGAGCCGGTTCGCGCTCTTTTTGAATCCGGGTATGAGTCGCTTCGAAGACGCGGCGACCGTAAGCGTCGCTGGTATTACTACTAACGACAAAGGCTCACCGGGCCGCCGTAACGCAAAGTCTGCAGCTTTGAAGTTGAATTCTGGAGTTGCATATCGAGGCCCCCAAAACCATACCTCGCAACCGTCTCAATGAAGCAATGTAATTCGTACGCTGCGCCGTTAGACCCTGGAACAAAGGAAGCATCTACTCTATATTCTGAACACGGACGGTGTTTGCAAAAGATTGGCATGGAGCAGTTTTCGCATAACCCCTCCGTTCTTGGAGGCTGACGGAATATCTATCGATGTGGAATATACCAGAGTACTAGTAATGCAGAGGAAGTGGCACTCAAGCAATACTGTGATGATCGAGAGACCAGCTCAAGGGGATGTAGGCAGGATGGAAAGAAACATCGGAGTTTCCATGTCATTAACTGAAGCCATTCTCTTGAGCTGGAGATTCAATCCTCATCAGCGACAAAGAGACGACGTAGTTCACTGGTCTCGTAACAAGCGCTGCCCCAGTCGATTAAATATCAAGCGCTGAAAGTAACTAAGTACTAGCTGATCGTTGTATTGTGCAAAGAAGCTAGGGTACACATTATCTCATGAATCAGACCCGTTGAGAGGATGGCCGCGCCATGGCTCAGTAACTGCGCCACATGTGGCCCAGTCAATCCTCGTCAGAGGGTCTGAGCTCTTTTGGTTCGTGTTTGTATGGAACTCGTCAGGATCAACGAACAATAACAAAGGCCATAACTCGCTCAATTCGCTATCAAAAGGTAAGAGAGTACTCTCATTTTGAAGCTACAGTCTTTCTCTTTCTCATGGTGTCATTTTTTCGTTGTTTTCCTTTCTAAAAACCGCGTTTTTCTCGAGTCAAAACACCGACTTTCATCGAAAATTTCTCCTCAAAATCCCCACCCCCATATCTCAACCAACAACCATAATTAATCTATGAAACAGTAAGGGCTACCAGTGACTAGGCTGAGGACCCAGCCTTTTAAATTTCGAAGCGAAAAAAGGTGGTTGAGGTGGGTTTCTAGGGGGGTGGATTTTCCTGACGGGTTCGGCATTTTGGCTCAATTTTTGACCGTGTATATGTACCATTGCTAGCCGTTTTCCGTGCTTAAAATTAGTATTGAATGAAAGAGAGTCATTTGAATTATCATTTACATTTACAACCTTCTTAAAATACCTTGTTTTGATCGCGCAATTGCGATTTGAAGCTGATGAAATGATGAAATCCTGACGTATACCGCACAAATCGCGACCAAATGTCCTCAGGCGCTTTACCGAGCTGTGACAGCCACATGGCGCAGTCACTGAGCCACGGCTCAGCCACTCTAGTAGAGCGTCTGATTCATGAGATAAGGTACACACTTTAACCTTCTCCTGGATCACGTGCTCTAGGCTTGACCGTAAGCACCAGGTGACCCCGAGTCCAACAGCGCCTTGAAGTTTTCTGGTGGCTGCCCTCCGACTTCGAGGTCCTTTCTAAGCTCGAACTTCAAACAACTGCTGGCTGGTCTAGCTCGGCGCCAAAACCATATGACAATCCCTTTGGAACGCCTTCTGTATCTTCCGGTGGCAAGCTCAAATGTCTCTTCGACGCCCTTCACGAAGATGTAAGGCTGCAACGCGAAACTCTGATGTCCAATCAACTGATATGGTGGCGGACGCTCGCCAGCAGCGCCCTTTGTACGAAGGGCGCTCAGCCGCAGTGTTCGTCGTCGGCATTGCACCCATCGAAAGGATTTTAAGAGGAGGCTAATGACACACTTATCTAACTTTCGCTACTCCGTAACGCGTTTTGAGTCACCGCTCTGAAATTTGAACGATCTGCCACCTCTGATTCACTCTGTTCTGTATTCGATCGAAAATGGCAAGGCCGGAATCTCAGCCTTTCTGGCTCAACGACTCTTTCAATGGCAACAGTCCTGTTGGACCGGACGAGCAGTCCGGTCTAGTTGACTTCGAGCCACCTTCATCTTCACAGTTCTCTCTAGACCTAGCCTTTGACGTAGAACAGTACGAACTTCCAATACAGGACTTACATTCTTGTCTTGGCCCCGTCTATGCACAGCCTGATGGAATGTACGGCACGGCATTGCCTTTCCCTATAGATAACACCCGCTTCCCAAATCCTGTAGACAACTACAACTTTGAGTTAGACAAAGGGATGGACTCAAGCAGTGCGAATAACTGCGGTGCACCAAGTGCAGCAGCTCAATTTTTGAAAATCGGACGCTTTAACGCCGAAAAGATGAAAGGCATTCCGATAACGTCTGCGGACATGATTGTGGATTCGAATGCCATTAATCTATGTGATTACTGGCTCCAGTTATATCCAAATGTGTATCCGAAAGACGCAGACATACATGCCTTAAGCCAATTGACTGGACAGCCACCTGCATCTATCGAGCGGTGGCTTAACAACAAGATTCGCTCAGTTTCATCATCTTCTCATGATTCGGCTATCTGGTCCAAATCATCAACGGTGTCCTCAGCCATCCCGTCGGAAACTTCTCCGTCTCGCGAAGCCGCTTTGACAGATATGACTCTACCACAGATACCTCATAGAGATCTCAACAGCGGTGCATCCGGCTGGGGTCCAGCGTTTACAGAGCTAGACAACAGATCTCGCCTTGTGTTTGAGATACCGGAAACCTGGACAACGTCGCCTCTGGTCAAAAAAAGTCTAGCAGAAGCTGCGTGGTCCTCACGAGCTCGTAGTTCTTGCCACCCAACATCCAGCATTTCACACTTGGTACGAATCCCTGACAAACCCCTTCAGTGTACTCGGAAGTGCGGCTATGCTACCGCACCGAAGAAGGACTGGAAGAGACATGAGTCAAATGCATTCCCACAACATGGATTCCTCTGCACTCTTCCAGCAGCCATCAGGATTGGCAACGCCACATTCTGTGTTTATTGCCCTGCCGAGCGTCGACAGCCAAATCCCACCATCGCGCACATGAAGTCTGAACATGGGTTCACGTTTTCGGCAGACTCTGACATGGAGATGACTCTATGCAACCAAGTATGTCACAGAAGGGAACATTTGAAGACGCATTTTGGCAAAATCCACCCAGGAATACATCCAGATGCCTGGGTTAGGATTGCAGCATTTGATGTCAAGCAAAGCGCCTTCCCAAAGCATTGTGGCTTCTGTCGCAAAACTTTCACGTCCTGGAACGAACGTATCGATCATATCCAGGTTCACTTCGAGAGCGACGGCCTCGACATGCGAAAATGGCAAGATTTTGACGATTCAGACGATCATCGTCGCAACAAACGACATCGGCGTGACGATGATGCGGATGACAAAAGCGACAGCGGAGATAGTGATCAGGACGATGACGGTTACTTCGATAAAGGCAACAGTGGTGCTGGTAATGGAGGCAACGGCAAAAAGCACAATACAAGAACACGGCAATTACGCGGTGATCGATCTTTGCAGACACCATCTCATTATCATGGCACTTCATCGTCAGACGGGGACACTGTATCAGAAGATGAGCATATACCAGTCCTCGATCACGTATATGGCTGGCTCGAGAATATTTCAGCGCCTAAAGACAGCAGCTTAGCCCAAGAAACCTTGGACGGTCACGTTCATTCGTCTGAGTTACATCTGGACGACTCTGGCCAGGAAATATTATCCAACGATGAAACAAAACATGAACAAGGGAAACTTGCCCAGAAGACCCACCCGACAGCCGTAGGATGGCTCATTCCGCTCTCAGCGGCTGTGGGTATGGGCCACTGTGGAAGTGGCTTCAATCACACGGAGCAAGAGATGACAAGGTCAGCTTTGGCATTCGCAGAGTTTGAATCCAGTGTCAAGAAAACCAAACCGAACCTGTGGGAGTTATCGAGCATTATAGCAGCCACAGATACAGCGTTTACTCAGTTCATCATTGACGCGCTGGATGAGTGTCAGATTCGGGACAATCTCTTCATACCAAGGACAATGGACTGGATATTTGGGTATAAGACATTCGAGAGACGGGCCAAAGACTCACAACAAAGTCTCTGCATTTCGGGTACCGGGGATTATGGAAAGATGTCCTTGTGTTCTCAAATGGCTAGGGCCAACTTTGCCTTTGAAGCTTACTTCGACTTCGAGAAATTGCCAAGTCCGAACCGCGATGAAAATCAAAAGTGTATGATGGATTCTACAAAGCTGGAAACCACACCGTTACATTTGCGAAAGCCTTTGAGAAGCCAAGGCCTTGCGACTTCGCGTCTAGCAGCTGCAGCCCGAACTGACGACATAGTCTTCGTTTGCGATTCCGGAGGTGGCGTATTGGATAAAACCACGTATGAAATCAAGCATTCATCCAGCCTTGGACTCAAGGAACTCTTGGGTGCTTACAATTTCGGGCATCATACTTCTGAAGATATTGTGATCGCAGTCATGGGAGTGACTGGAGCTGGAAAGTCAAGCATCATTTCGGATATTTGCAGCGGAACTCCAGGTAAGTTCAACATCGCATTGCGATCCTCCTTATCCAGCAAGCATGATCGACCAACTGACGCACCATATCAGATTCGGTAGATAGTTGGATCGCATTGAAAGAAGAGGCGAAGGTGTGCCTTGTGGACATTTCCGGCTTCGACGACACGCACATATCCGACGCGGAAATATTGCACGATATTTCAAGTTCGCTGAATCAGCTCTACCGAAGAGGTATTCTACTGTCAGGGGTGATACATATGCACAAAATGCCTGACAAGAGAGAACGAGATGCGCCTGCAATCGACGTCGTTGAGCTCATACCACACGGGTTTAGGCGCATGGATCCATCACTCCGTGTCCTTGAGAAGTCATGTCAGGGGGGCAGAATCTCGGCAGCCTATTCTGAATGCTTGTGATATCGTACAGACAATTCGTTTTGATTGACATAAACTAACGACTGAAGATATCTTGGGCCTGCTTACCAGGTCTGAAATGAAATCACGTAACTCAGCCAATGAAGTCAATAGTGCAGTTGTAGAACAGATCTTTCTGGATTCTCCCAACAAGGTCACTTCCCTCTAGCCCAGCGGTCAAGCCTACCCAGACATTTAGATCTGATGGGCTTCGGCGTTACGGTTGATGGCTTTTGCGTTGGGATGATTCTTCCGGCAGTTAGAAGTCCTGAAGAGTCGTTTATTCACTTTTTTAGAGTGCACCCAAAACACAGCAACAACCTCAAAGTCTCATGTGTCACCTCTCTGCATTCGATCATATTCAGAAACCATGCTGACCGCCTCGAATACTCTGTTATTCATCAAAGTGCTTTACTAAGGCATGACCGTGTTTGTTCACTGGACTATTTGTCAAGATTGATGCACTAATCCTGCAGAGACGGTTTGCTCTTGGTTTGCTACCGACCCAAGGGTAGCACTTGTGCGACGTTCTGACCAATGATCACCATGCCGCGGTCGAACTTCAACGTCTGAAGAGGTGGCATTGTCCGAAGATCGAGTCGGTTGGCCAGAAACTTTTCAGCTGCCTGAAAAGTGTACAACATCTGGATTGGGCTGGGCGCCTCGGATTCACTCTTGTGTTCACCAGCGCTGATATTTCGTTGGCAATGGCTAGGGGCCTGGTATGTATTCGTGTCATACAACCAGTCGTTGGACGAACTCACTGCTCAGTTGTTGCTGCAGTTCGTTCATAGTAGTTCTCGCTTCCGCCACCTCTGCGTACTCTATATAGTCATCGAACCCGGTCAACCCTTTCTCTCTCTGTTCTTCTACGTACTTAAATTCCTCGAAGCTCATTCCAGGACGGTCTATTCTAAGAACCAGGCTTAAGGAGAATTGTCACATCCAGACGTGTCAGGAAATCACACCACAGTTGAAGAGGCTGTATCCATACCACTAGTAACGGCTCATATATATCCGTCTTAGAGCATGAGCTACATACACCGAAGCGACTTGAACGCAATTTCAGGTCTTGGGCCACAAATGGCTATGGCACTTGGGTCAGGTCGCATACCAACCGCTCCGTATCCATTCTGGGATTCAGCCGAACACGGCCAACATCTCGGCCTCGGAGGCCTTCCATTTCTGCAGCCTGGCTTCGGCGGCGCAAAATCTGGCGTGTTTCAAGATGGCCAATTCCGACGATGGCAACGGGACGTTTTATATCCGCAGTTGCACAATGCCGTCTATGGACCCCAAAGAAGAGTCTCGTATCCAAGAATGAGAGCAAAGCACCCGTACGGAGTTCGAAGCTTTGGGGGGAAACCGTACGGAGTTGTTACAAGACCGCGCCAACACCCGCTGCATTTACTCCGCTGGGGTCGACGAGACCTGCCATGGCATTCTAATGACCCGCTGGACTTCTGGGATGTTGAGGACTTCGACGACGAGTGGACTGATTACGATGAGGGCGATTTACTGGACGACATGTGGCACATTATATGACTGTATCCACACTAATGCTTTCACGATGTATGGGGTCAGACTGTATTCATCGGGAATATTTTCATTTATGGTAGTCTTCTGTATCCACACAGAGCCAAGCATGCTCAAGATAACTAAAAATACTTTCTTGATGCGTTCATAAATAAGCCTTCTACAGAAACCAAATAATCAGCATTTGCTCTCTTTTCGACCTGATGCTCAATGTCTTGTTGCCATACTCAAACATTCCATCCTTTTGATTGCCCTTAACGCCAGAGAATGCAAGTAAAGCCGTATGGCTCTTAAGGGGTATCGTTGGGAGCGCCGGAATCCTCCTATGCTAAGGCCAACATGATTCGCACCACTGCCATTGAGTGTGCAAAGTCGTGGCGGCAAACGTGTCGTCTTTCATGCATCCTTCATCGCGCTATCTTCTTCACCCATTGCATCTTCAAACTCTTCCTGATCGATCTCCTCATTCTCGGCGGCGTCATCACCACCGATATCCTTCATTGCTACATCTTCACCAGCCGCCTCTTGACCTTCTTCGTTCTCTTCGTCAACCTCCTCTTCTAACTCCCATTCCGGTTTCGGGCCCCACCCGACTCCAAGAGAGCAATACTTCTCCGGCGGCAGACGAAGCCCGAACTCGCGCTGCGGGACGGGAAGCTGGCGGCGATTGAGCTCGTTGGCGAGGTCCAGGAGGTCCTCCTTCTGCAGGCGGGGCTGGATGTGGAAGTGGTTCTTAGCGGCGATGGCGATGCGTAGTGACTCCATCGAGACGTCGCCGTCCTGGCCGGCGGCGGCCGCGCCGCCGCGCCCGGTTGTGCTCTGCGGCGCCTCCGCTGTTAGGTCCCGCGCTTCCGCTAGCACCCCGCACGTGTACCGGTACGCGAAGTCCATCAGCATCTGCGGCACGCGCTCCTCGTACGACTGCACGCCGAGGCTTGTGAGCAGTGCGTGGATCAGGCGCGCGTCGCGCGGCCGTCGGCTCTTGCCGTCGTCTTGGGCAGATGTTGCGGGTTCGGGAGGCAGTTGGAATGCATTGGCTGGCTTTTCGCCTTCGACAGTCGTTGATGATTGCGTAGCTGGAGGACTGGGACCGCCTAGTCCCGTTGTCTGAGTTGGTGCTGGCGGAGTTGCGACACCGTTCGCCTGTGGCGAAGCCATTGGTCGGGAGGGATTCTTAGGGCGACTGGATACGTTGTTAGAGCTCTTCCGCTCATCGCTACTTCCTTTGAATTCGTACTTATGGAGTCCCAAGAAAGAGGTGTTTGGCAAATTGTTGATGGTTTAATTTTCTTGCAGGAGTTCAAGAAGCTCGAGTACTCCGTAGTAGCTCCGGTAAGGCTATATGGAATGCGGCCAAACGATTTGCCGAAGATCAGATGTTGCCTTATGAGGCAATTTTCCAGCACCGTTCTTCATCTTGTTAAGCATTAAAGGACATAGCAAGAAGTGTATGATTTGAACTGGGTAGTCGACCAGATGACGTGTCACATATGTTTACTATGAGGCATTCTAGCTTTGAGACTACGATACTCGGTTGCCATTCGACTTGACTACCGTGATCTCCAACCAAACCAACCCTTCTTCTTTTCTTCTTGCGACTCTACCTCTGTCCGAGTCTTTCCGGTTTCACCATTGGCAAGCTCTGGAGTTCTGCCAGGATAGTCAATGTAATTCCACGCTACGTCGAAGAATAGCGGTTTGACAGGGACGGGTTTCAACTGTGGCGGATATGTAACCAAGTTCTTCAAATCCACGCCATTCGCTGGATAGTCATTCAATCGTTCAACGATCGGGGCGGCAGATGTCATGTGTTTTTCCGCCGCTATTCGTGAGTTCTCAGATAAGTTATGCAGTTCTACAAGGCCTCGGTGATGGTTGACAAGATTTTGTATGCGTGCTTGGAGTGATTGTATAAGCGAAGGCGATATATCGAGTTGTTTGAGTTCAGAGGGCGAGCTTGTCGGTTGCAGATTGGCCTTTGAAAGAGTCGATGAAGACAAAGCCTCAGCGCGAATAAGTAGGGCAAGAGCTTCGCGAGAGTGCGAGAGCAGGTCGTGAGAATATGCTATGTTCAAGCACCTTGGGAATGTTAGATAGGGCGAGAACGAAATTTTGGGGTGTGACTTACTTCAGAGCCTGGAAATAGGCCCGCTTGCTGTCTAATTCTTCTCGGAAACTCAGTTCTGTCGCTCCTGGAAGCTCCTTAATAGAGTCTATGCTCTGTAGGATGGAATCGTAAAGCACCACTCGCTCTCGTAGTCTGGCCAATTTCCTTCCATTCCCGTCTCGCTTGTCGGACGACTCCTTGCCGTTCTTTCTGGGTTGTTTTGGCTTCTTGTGAGTAGATTCTCCTAATTCGGCACCATCATCGTCTCCAATTAGGACCCTATTACGGCCAACTCTCCATCCGATGAGACTGTAGTTCACAGCCAAATTCGTGACGCGCAAGTCCTGCATACGAGCATCACTTTCACTTATCCCTTCCTTTTCATGATCTTCGATGGCATGTCGAGTAGCATCTACGGCATCCTGGATGGCCGTTAACACCACATCATATGCTGCGGCTTTCTCTGTGGCAGGTGCATCTTCGCCAATGGATGAAATTGAGCTTTTCAGTTGATCTTCTGCGTTGCTTACGGTAGCTAGCGCTTGTCCGATGGATGCGTCAACAATGTTTGCTTTGCGTTTTCGCCAAGTAATGGTGTTTGGAATGGCTGAATCTGTTCCAGCCTTCGCCGATTGATCCTCGAACACAGTCTCGTCGACGGCTTTTACAGCGTCTACAAGGTTTGGAATATCCTTTGGAAAGTTTTGTCGAGCCACTAACACTACTGGGACCGTCCTAGGGATGTGAGATTGATAGGCAGCGTATCTCATACTGGGATCAATTTCGCCGGCAATCACTTCCTTGTACACTTCTTTCTTCCGAGACTGTAGCAGAGCCGTATAGATGATCCGCGCACAAGAAAAATTCCTTAAGCAAGCCTCCCATTTCTGCTTCTGGGCCTGTACGTCGCCCGACCTTCTACCGGAAGCATGCTTCTCAAACTCTTTGGTTCCAGCTAGCGACTTTGCATATGCTTCAGCCTCTAGAATGTCCACGTCGGTTGCCTTGCTTGCCGCTCTTTCGGCCAGAAGATCTGCCAGTTGCTGCGCCAGTTCAGCAGCCTTGTGTAGTTTGGAGATGATATGACTGCGAGCTTGTCCAGAGATACCTTTTCCTTTGGTGTCCTCGGCATGAGTAGCTTTTATAAGCATGGCATGGGCACGAGCTCGTTCACAGACGAGAAGGATTAAGTGCGCAAATCTATAGATATTGTTAGTATTCGATCGCCTAGAGCATTATCTACATACTCTGGATTGCCTCCAATGTCCTCGGCAGTAATGGGAGCTTTCGTGGAGTATTTTGCATTTTTGGGCGTACTTCTCCCAAGTCTCTTCCTTGTGGATGCAAGTTGGCGGGAGAGTTGGGCTCGATAGAATGCATAATCGCCGAGTTGAAGGGCCGTATCCCTTCGCGAGTATATGAATTGCGTGATATCCATCTTGTCAGCTCGAATTTGTCGCAGCAGTGTATCACCAGATGTGACGAAAGCGCAGTTCAGTGGGTGGTGAGCGCGAGTGGGATGCGATTTCAAGTTGTGGCCCGCATCGGATCGACCCTCAAGCCACATTTTGCACGTTCTCTCGCGTGCACCATCCTTGAATCTCAAGAAATCTTCAAACCGCGGTACTTGTTTGCGGTCGCGATATCCGCGATCTAACCCTCTCCAGCTTCGAATAGATCTCGACTAATCGAAACCATTCTCTCCTACCGGCACTTGTGTGCAATTGGGCCATGTTTAAGCTATCGTCAGTCAAAGCACGAACAATCTCTAAAGTGATCTGCTGATACTTTTCAAAGCTTCTCTCGCTCCCTTCGGCTCGACATTTGATGACCTCCAAGTACAGCGCATTCCTTCAGGACCTGAAATAGGAAGTTTTGGAGCTTAGGGATGCTAGAGCGTGCGGTAACATGCCTCGACTCGACTACTCGGCATGTCGCTCGCCACACGGCTTACGGTATTCGAAGTCGTCGACTGCTCCATTCTGCATTTTGGCACCATGGAGCAAGTGACCTCGACCTACCGGTTTGGTGGGCGACAATGCTCGAGCCAATGGTCATGGCATTTTCTGTTTCCTACAGCAAAGATACCCAGCCTGCGCGACGGTTGCGCCAAATGCAACACGATCTTGGAATACTAGAATTTCTATACCCACCGAAGAGCCTGGCGTTGATTAAGAGATTATCTAAGTTGGGAGGAGATTGCCTTGCGATAAGTGGCTATCAGGCAAATACGAGGTCATACTCCTCCGCAAGAAAACAGAGCACGCTAGCTGCAACAGCTCCGAGTTCTGAAGATATCCCAAAGGTTCAGCAAGCTATACCATCCGAAGTAGACTCATTGACGCAAGGAACGAGAAGTGCTATTGCCACCATCTCAAGAACTCCGACATTACCGTCGCCTCTCCTTAGCGAGCGGTCGCATACCGTGCATGAGCAAATCTTGCCGAAGTATATTGTGGATCAGCCGCTCGAAAAGCTTCTGGCGTATCTTGACGGTACTCTGCCCTCTCCACAAGATGGTGGCACATTCGAGATGGTCTGGCAGCTTTTTCTTCAGCTCACTCCAGAGCAACGGACTCAGATTCTTCAGCGCCGTATCCTCAACTTTCTGTCATTCTCAAATAGGCAGGACGAAAGAGTTCGATCTTCTTTGCTTCTTGGCAAGATCGAACAGAATGTGCATTGGAAGAGTATCCTTCTGAAGCTACACAACGGAGAGTTTGAGGAAGCTGCCAAAACGCACGACTTTGTTACCTCCGCCAACAATCGTTCTTTGGGATACATTGGCTCTGACCTCTTACTCGCACATGCACTGCAGCAACAGCAATGGGCTACTGCGCTACAAATCTTTAACGCAAGAATGGCAAGCTTCGCCCTTCAAGGTACTAAGCTGGAGACATTACAGTCTGAATCATCAATCTGGACCTTTGTAGAGCGACTACCCGACCTTGAGGCTATTGTTGTAGCTTATATCGAGAACACAGATAAGCAACTGCGGGAAAGCAATCACCAAGCTCAAGCTTTCCTTCGGCATCTAGTTTCTTGTGCCTTGATGAATGACAACATGTCTCATCTCGACATAAAACGGATGTTGATAGCAAAGCTTGATTCAATCGGTCTTGCTGACTCTGGACTGTACGAAGTAACAATGAATACAATTCTGAAACGGCTATCCCACGGTCGTCTCCCACTGGAACTCTACAACAAGGTTCGCGAGTACTTCTTCGACATATACAAAGAATACCGGTTATCTTTGCATGGCACACCACCCGAGGCCATTCTATCTGAGATTCTGGCTGTCTTGAACGACCATAAAGGATTTGGCAAGCTGGAGGTTTCGACGCAATCGATCGAGGAAGACCTGCGAAGGCAAAACAGCCCAATCTTATCCAGGACATTGAATCGACTGCTTAGTTTGTATGGCCGTTCTGGCAACGTTGCCAGTGTAAGCAGGTGCTTTAATGAATTCTCACGTAAAGCAATTGGCCGACGAGTTTTGCCCACATCCTTAATTGCGGCACATGCAAGGAGGGGGGAAGCTGCAGAAGCGCAACGAGAGTTTGATCGAATTTCCACCGAACTCAGACAGAAACCTGACGTTGGATGCTGGGGTGCGCTTTTGAATGCCTACGTACGCGGCGATGATGTGAATGGTGCTCTCGAATGCTATAATCGAATGCTCAACAGTGGATTACTGCTGAATCGACGCAGCTTCGCGTCAATCATTCAGTATTTCGCCAACCGTGGAGATGTGGGACAAGTAATCGAAATTCTGGAGACTGCCAAACGCAAAGGTGTGCTACTTAATGCTGACTTGTTCAGCAATTTAGTTCTAGCTCACATCAAGAGTGACAACTTGCCCGCGGCGAAAGAAGCGCTAACAGCGATCGCAAACGCAAAACAAAATGGAGATCTCCAAGACTCCCCAACTAAGGCATGGAACTACATCTTAACGGCGTACGCTACCCGTAGGGACGTTGAGAATGTATTGCAACTATTCAAAGAGATGCAACAAAATGATGTTGCGTCGGATAGTATGACATATGGTGCACTCGTACACGTCCTATGTTTGACACACCAGACTGCAACTGCGCAGAAGATGGTAGAGAAGGTGATGCCCGAGAAAGGTATTCCCGTTCTGCCATTCCATTACGCTTTGCTTATCGCGGGCTATAATCGACAGAATGAACATGCTAAAGCTGTTGGCATGATGAGTCGCATGAAAAAGCGAGGAATTAAACCCGATGACAGTGTCACGAGTGCGTACGTCCGAGCAAAGTCATTTCAAAATTCAAAGGATGTTGAATTTGAAAGGGCCAGCGGTATTTCTCAGCAAGACCGTGAAGAGGAATTCCGAGAGTTGCTAGAGGGAAACGACTTGGAGGGTACAATTTCTTATGGTCCTCGTTTGGGCTTGAGCGGCATCGACCCTCGTCATCCTTCGGACGCATATCTTGAGTCACTACTCATCAACTATGGAAACGCTGGGATGGGCGAGATGGTAAGAAAGCTTACGCATTTATACGAGGCAAATCGTCAGAACGAGCCGGTCTCCGAGAACAGCCCATCTCTCCGCGTTCTCTCTGCACTAATGTTGGCCCACTTTCATGGTAGAGACCACTCAAAAGTTCAAGATTACTGGGATCGATATGCTCAGACTGTTGCACGCCACTTCCATTTCAAAGACTGGAAGGTACCTGGCAGTCAGGAGATAAACAGCGAAAGGAACTTAAACGGAGGAATGCCTGGATCTACATCCTATTCAAACACGACATGGCCCTTTATGTCATTGCAGAATGTCAAGATTCCTCCGAGTCGCCGTAGCATCTTTTCCCGACCTCTCGTCCCATATATCCGCAGTCTTTCAGCCCAGCAAAAGTATGACTTGATATATTCTACCATTCATTCTCTCCTCTACGCCGGTTTCACTCTCGATAACCTCGCATGGAACATATACATCACGCACCTTAGTCAGTCACATAACCCCGCGCACGTCATAACAGCTTTCCGGGCGTGCGAGGAGAAACTCATGCCCAACTTTCCAGGATGGACTGAGAATCCATCGCAAGTTACATATCAGGTTACACATCGGCAACGGCGAGCGAAGTACGTGCGCGGTTTTGAGTACATGAATGTAAAAGCTGGGAAAGGCCAACGCTGGTTGGGCCTACTGATGCCACAATTCAAAACTCTCCTCGTCCTACGTGGCGTACTAGATAGAATCGAGCTGGCGGGACGCCAAGGCTTGGAGGGCCAAAAAGGGTTCGAATGGCCTCATACTCCCGATTCGCAGCTTGAAGGAAAGACAGATCAAGAGAATGAGGCAGAACCAAGTCGAAAGCTCGTCTTGACAACGCATGGCTTGGGTCTGATTGCGCCGGCAACAATGAAGGCGACGGAGACTTTTCCAGTTATCACCGTCCCTCCTACAAAATTTCCAGAAGATGCGAGGAACGAGGCTGAGAAGCAGGAGACGCCTATATGATTCGCATGACGAACGAGAAACGAGATGCTCCTACATAGAAAACCCCAAGCTCCTTTTAATGGTACAAATCTCGAAAGATGATGATCGCTAGCAATGTGCACAAGAGCGAGTCGAATGATTCGATTGCTATTCTACCGCGAAGGCCCTTCGATGCATTAAACAAGGTCTCAGGTAACTTGCACATTCTTCTTGGGTAGCGCATGAAACGAAGCTTTATATCTGAAGTCGTGTTGATGCTGCTGCATCCGGAGAAGCCTCGGTGATCGCACTCTGACAATAGCAAGAGTGGCCTGATGTTGAAATCCGGAAATGCAAGCTCTCCGCCGTCACTGGACCAGTCTCCATTAATCCTTGATGGAATAACTAGCCGCTAAACCTTCAATTCCTTTTTTCTACAGCCGCAAGTATATATATCGAAGCTCTCTACGTTTCCCGTGTCGTCCGCCAACAGTTTCTTCTCAATTGATTCATACGGAGTCCGCCATGACTATATCCGCTGCACTTCGCAGTCGTGTCAGAAGGCCTTCGTATCTCAACAAACTTGCAAAGGCTGAAGACCTGATTGACTTGTTTCCCCATGGCAGTTATATCGGATGGAGCGGATTTACTGGTGTAGGATACCCAAAGTATTCTACCATGCTCCGAATTAATCTCAGGTGATCAGAGCTAACATCATCACTCGCTAGGAAAGTGCCCACTGCTCTGGCAGACCACGTAGAAAAGAATAATCTACAGGGCAAATTAAAATTCAACCTCTTTGTTGGTGCCTCTTCCGGCGCAGATACCGAGAACAGATGGGCTCGGCTCAATATGATTGAGCGGCGAGCGCCGCATCAAGTGGGCAAGGAGATCGCAAAAGGAATCAACAATGGCAATATAAAGTTCTTCGACAAACATCTGAGTATGTTCCCGGTTGATTTGATGTATGGTTTCTACACCACACATAAAGAGAAGAACAGGATCGACGTTGCTATCATTGAGGCGAGTGCCATCACAGAGGATGGAGGCATCATCCCTGGAGCAAGTGTTGGAGGTAAGTTCAAAATTCAGACCCGAGCTTAATTAGTCTCGCAGTTCTCTGAAATGTGCGTCTTTGCTCAAGAGGTATCCGAGCATGAGTCTTCGGAAGGCATTGTTCGAGACAGGAGCTCTATAACTTTAACTGTGAAGTGGAATGACTGACGATTCTTTCTGTATCTTCTAGCCAGCCCTGAAATCATTCAGATGGCAGACAAGGTACATCTAATCTTCTTTCTCTTTCTGCCAGAAGCTAAGTGTAAGATAGATCATTATCGAAGTCAACACTTCGGTGCCCAATTTTGAAGGTTTGCACGACATCACCATGACCGACCTTCCACCTAGGAGAAAGCCGTATCTCATCATGGCACCCGAAGATCGAATCGGAACACCACACATTCCCGTCGATCCGGAGAGAGTCGTTGCCATTGTAGAATCCGATTACCCGGATCAAACTCAACCCAATGCTGCAGAAGATGAGACTTCAAAAGCCATTGCATCGAACCTGATCGAATTCCTCCAGCACGAAGTCTCTCACGGCCGCCTCCCACAAAATCTTCTACCGATTCAATCCGGTATCGGCAACATTGCCAACGCCGTAATAAGCGGTCTGTCTACGGGCGGCGCCGAGTTCCGCAACCTCAAAGTCTGGACCGAAGTTCTGCAGGACTCGTTCCTGGACCTCTTCGACAGCGGCCACCTGGACTTCGCGACGGCGACGTCGATCCGTTTCAGCCCCGACGGCTTCCAGCGCTTCTACAAAGGCTGGGAGGCGTACGCACCCAAGCTGATCCTGCGCTCGCAGCAGGTGAGCAACTCGCCAGAGATCATCCGCCGTCTGGGCATCATCGGCATGAACACGCCCGTCGAGGTCGACATCTACGCCCACGCAAACAGCACTTGCGTCTTGGGCAGCCGCATGCTGAATGGCTTGGGTGGCTCGGCTGATTTCTTGCGGTCTGCCAAGTACAGCATCATGCATACGCCGAGCACGAGGAAGAGCAAGACGGATCCGCACGGAGTGAGTTGCATCGTGCCCATGTGTACGCATATTGATCAGACGGAGCACGATTTGGATGTCATCGTTACGGAACAGGTACGTCAGCTTGGATTATGTCATTGCATTTCTAAGATCATTCTAATGTGTGTTCATAGGGCCTGGCTGATGTTCGAGGGCTATCACCTAGGGAACGAGCACGAGTCATTATCGAAAAGTGCGCGCATCCAGACTATAAGCCCATTCTGCAGGAATACTTTGATATTGCGGAATTTCACTGTCTGAAGAAAGGCATGGGCCACGAGCCACATTTGCTATGGAATACGTTCGATATGCACAAAAATCTTGTGGAGAAAGGAACCATGAAGATTGATAAATGGGCTACGAACATGTATGAACTCAGATAGAGCGGTAAAGGAATGTCGGCAGTTACTGTAATTACACATGAGGCCGAGGGATGTAAAACATGACTTCTTTAGATAGTTTGAAGTATATTCAATTTAGGATCAATATCGTTAAGCCGAATGCTATTTACTTCATCTGCCGAGATTTAGACATGACAGATACGTGTCTGAAGAGCAAAGCTTCAACGAAGACAGCCATCTTGAAGCTACCACCAGGCCATATCCCAGATGTTAGAACAAGGGCACTAAAACCACTCGAAGCCAATCCACAACAAAGTCCACAAAATCCTCTAATCCATGCAAAGGCTTGTCCGTACCAAGCTTCTTCACAAGCTCATCAAATTTCGCCAACCGATTCTCGACGTTGTTACCATAATGCGCCGCCGTGCTTGCCAATTCCCAATGTTGGGTTTGGAGCATCTCTTCCAACAACCGTCTGCCATTCCGTTCCAGTAATGGCAACAAAGTGTCTCCATTGACATAGTTCATCGCGTCGCTTGCCGTCTGCTTCTTCTTGGCAAACTCTGGATCTATAATGGCCGGTTCTCCGTGGTACTGATTCGCCTTGAAACGGAGACCCTGGTTATGGTACTTGACTAGATTCTGCAGGAACTGGAGCAAGCGCAGCGCGTGTTCACCGAGAATGCTGAAACCATAGAAGGTGCCGTTTGCCGTAGCTCCAAGGATGTTGTTCGCCTTAACACCAGTAGCAAGCCTTCGCCGCCAGGCTGGACGTATATTGCCGCATCCAAACCGCACGATGGCTTGAGGCAGCTTCGCACTGAATAGGGTCCGACATGCCACCGCGGTACTATGCTCTGGTGGCCTCGTCTGAAGGCCTGCTACTCGATCCTCGCGGTCTGATATCAGAACCATTGAGAACCACGCGTCTTTGTCCTCCAAATGGCGTTCAATTGGTAAACCTGGAGGACAGGGTTCTCGAAATGTTAGATGAGTATGATCGGCGCCCTTCCTTGCAATCTCATCGCTTTTTTTGAGCTTCAGTGTGTGAGTCTCGTCCAGAGCATATGCTTGCCAGGAATCCGACATCGTTACCAGTGAGATGAATGTGTTGTCGCAGATGGCGATTCGAATGGCATGGGAAGGAAGTAACTTGCTGGCAATTCTATGGAGTTTGGGTTGTGTGACGGATCCTGCTGTAGTTTGGTGTAGGTTCATGCTTTCCTGAGCATGATCCTGCGAGTCCAGGGCGTAAATATCCAGCTTTTTGTCTACAGCCACTGCAAGAGTCGGCCTGTCAATGGCAAGTTGACCGCTAGAAAATCCGACAAATTTATTTTCTCCAGCTTGATCACCCTCGTTGACGGTACCATCTCTACCTGACGAGTACGGATCAAAGATGTGTGAGATTGGGTTTGTGCTTGTGTTCAACGAGCGCACCGCAGTAACGGGACCACCATTATATAGGTGGACTTTGATTACTTTCAGCGATGGCACAAGATCATCGTCAAGCCAAACTTTAAGAAACAGAATTCGACCTTTCGGTTCTGTTGAGATCAAAGTGTACCTCGTGCCGATGACCAAATAAGCGGACTTGTCATCTTTACTCCTAGCCAGGTTAGACCACTCATCCATGCTTGAGATGCGTTCACCAGGTAATAGTTTGAATGCTGTTTGGGAAACGGTTGCAGCAGGGTCATCCAAACGAAGGAATTTGACTGCGCCGCGCACAATCCTTCGACCGCGCCACGATTGCTGAGGTATCCTTGTTTTGGGCAAGACTTCCCATGTCGTCGTGGCAACGGCTATTAGATTGAGACGCTGAAGGATGAGTAGTTCTCGCGGGGTGCCGGCAGCATTAGAAACGCCATTCACATTGACACTGCCCGTGCCGCTGTGGTCCGTTTCTTCTAAGGCTATCCTTCTCGAAACAGACTTACGTTGAGGGTCAAGTCCCGCCACAAGGAGCGAAGAGCCTGTGATTCCGAATAATCTCGCTTGCGAAATATGCGCGAAAGACATGGGGCGATAAAGTGCCATGGCGGTGAACGATGGCTGAACCAAGTACGGCTGAGATTGATCTCGGAACCAGACGCTGTTGATGAGGAGGTGCCGGATTCCTCCACCTTGATATTCAAGCTGGCATACATCAGAACCACAAGATAGCAGCACTGTCGGAGTGGAAGATAGGTACTGTGGTAGAATCCGAACCGGTTCGTAGCCGATGGTCAAAAAATCGCTGGAGTTCACCTGTGGGTCTAAGTGACGATCAACCTCCTCCCCAAGTGAAAGCTGCCCATGGAGTGAATTGAGGGCCTGTTCAGATCGATAACCAGAGCTGCCAATCTTCCATATTCTTCCGTCCCGCAAGCCAAGGATAATCATTGATCGCAGGTAGCCTTCGTGACCGTTTGCATCGGACAGGATTTCTATACTTTCGGCGAGGAGGGTGATATCCTGCTCTTGATCACCTTTCGGTATCGGAAGTTCTCTGATAAATCTGAATTCATTAGGGGCTTCTTGGATTTGGTAAAGTTGCAACAATCCTCTTCCATCTGCGACCAAGGCTCCGAAGCCATTAGAATCGTGAAATAGTTTCATTGCTGTCGGATACGAAGGTACTTTAAGTTCTCCCGTGAATGCTTCAAGCATTGGTCCATCGGATGTTCTGCAGATGGTAAAAAGCTGTAGCGAGCAACTTCCGTCCATTTTCTGAATACCGATTAGTACGGCAGTATGTGTCTCCAGGTAGGATGCTCTCAGAATTCTACCACCGAAGACATGGCAGCCTATCATATCCAGTTCTACAGCTCCGCTGTCCTCCTTTACGGAGTATAACGCGACCCGCTGAGAACTAACGTGAAGGATGCATTCCGTATCAACCAGGACAGCCGTTAGTGTTTCATCTTGCAGTTCGACAGATCCTTCAACAATTCGTACGTCATCGCCATCGTTGTAGTGAATTACAAGAGTTTCATCTGTCGTTGAAAAGAAAATCAAGGTCTCTGGTCCTGACGGTGTTTCTATGTTCAGAGGACATAAGTTGGTGAACTTCGCCATTTCTGATTCGTCCATTAACTCTAAGCTGATGTTGATGAGCGCCTCGATACCTATGCGTAGTTCGGAGACTGCTCCATGAGGCTGAGCGCCGGAAGTCATGTAGATTGACGACCTGTAATTTGGGTCTCCGTTGCGAGCACCTGCGGATACCAGTTTGAGGTCAGAGATAGGTGCCCAATTTGGTATCCAATCAACATGTTGAGGTTTCATGACATCTGAGCGTGATTTAGGTGGCTGACTCTTCAAGCTGTTAGTTAATCCTTGGAGGAGTAAAGACACTAAGCCAGTATTACCTTTGCAAGGGCTCCCATACCGATCTAGGCATCCTGTGAGCTTGTACACAAAGCTAAGAGCTGATAGGTGCTTACCTGAATAATCTGCCCCTCGCTGCTTTCGCCTGCGACGATGAGATAATCCGGATCCGTATACTTGTCGCTTGCAAGGAAACTCGTGAATGCTGTGGAGGCGTGACAGGCAAAGTTTCCAGCCCGCGCAATGGTGTACAGAGATTCGCGGCTTCTGCTAATTTGATGGATTATACCGTCGTCCCGCACTAGATAGAAAGCCTCATTCCTCTGCTCCTTCCACTGTTTGTGATGCCTCTCACCGCGGGTCCAGGCCGTGTATATTGGAAGCCTCGAGGAGCTAGCTGGATGTATGGGCTCGTCCAGCGGTGCTTGTGGAGAAAAGCACTCCGCAGCTGGGGAGCCAGATAAGATATTCTTCCAATAGGCAACCTTGTGGCCGCTCACGAGAAGAAAATCGGGAGAATAGGAGGCAGGAATAAGCAGTATCGTAGCTCGATACTCTGTCGGCATTAGTTGACGAATTCACCAACAAGGAAACATAGTCGTACCAGCCTCAATTTTGAGCTTTTCGACGACAGTCTCGACAAGGGCTAAAGATTCAGTCACGTCAATCTCATAGCAGTTGATTCGGCATTCGGCCTCTTTGTTATTGACAATGACGGCAAGAATCATCTGTTGGTCATCACCTGAGCTTGGCGTCAGAAAGTCCAACTGGAGAACAACGCCTTCCGTGTTTATGAAGATGTCGTCTTCGACAGGCCGCCAGTAGCCTTGTTGACTATTGAATTCTTGCTGTAGCCGCTCGCGGTCCTTCAATTTATACACAATGATCGTCCCACTGGTTGAAGCAACGGCTATGGCACGGTTCAAAGGATCAACCGCTAGATACCGTCCCGGTTGGAGCAGTGGTAAGCGGCCAAGAGGCATTGGAACGTGACTTTGGACAAAGCTCAGAGTACCCAATTCGCAGTTGTACCTTGCAAAAAGAAATAGAAGTTCGCCGGAAGCAAGGCTGAGAACGAGGATCTGTGGTGGAAGTTCTGCGACATTTGGCGCTCTGTCCTCCGAAGATGTGCTCATGCTGTCGCCATTGAAGGGTGGATGGGTGTCTTCGTGGTCCTCCAACCGTTTCCCAATAACGGCCGCTACCCTTATTCGTGAACCAAAGCCCATCTTGTTGCCGATATATTGTATAGAGCCGGTGGACTGAATTTCAGTGATGTGGACGATATCCTCGCCTATGAAGAGCAGATCATTGAAGAGACTGCCACGGATTCGAGCCGGAAGTATTTGCTTCACAACAGGGCTGTGCATTTGTGTAGTCGATAGAAGGCCGATGGCAGTTGGACCAGGTTGATTGGGAATCTCCTTCTCCTTCGTTCTTTTTTTCCCTTTATTGTACTTGAGTATTTCATCCCTCGTCCTGCGTACCGGGACGTACTGCCCATTCTCGAAGATATGAGTTTCTATCGTGTCCATACTCAGAAGCAAAGTGTAATAGAGCTTGAAATAAAGTGGTTGTACCGAAAGTGCAAAAGGACGAAGTGAAGATAGATCGGTATCAACCGTCAACACATCACAGGACGCAAGTATCAAATGAAGATATTCAACGGTCTACAACGAATCAGAATAGCGGCAACAAAGGATAAAGAGGCCGTGACGCGTCGAGTCGGGTTGACCGCATCTTCCGCAGTAACAATTCAGACCCAAGTGGTTTCGAGTACCTGCGTCCTAATCAACCGTTTGAACATCGAGTGATATGAAGGGGTCTCGATAATGCAAGGGAAGTCTGATCCTGACCAATTTTCCGCAGGATTTCACTCTCCTGGGTTACTGCATTAGCGGTTTTGGGAGCAGGTCAGTTGAGGCCGAGGATGTCGATTCTGGCAGATGCAGAACCACAGAAGTGGCGACAAAAAGGCGGATCTATTCTTCCAATGCGACCGCTCGGAATCGAGACAACCTACGGCAAAGTTTTGTGCGGAAGAGATGCACCACAGGCTTGCATTCAGCAAGGATGCAGCTTTGAGATTTGGGCGCGTACGAGCTTTTGCTGGATTGCAGCCCAAGGCCGAGCTTGTAGCTGTACTGTGCTGTGGTGAGGTGAGCAAATGCTGTGCTTTGGAAGGCAAGCTGCAGATGCAATGCGCGCAGGCGATCGGCGAGGCGCCTTCTGAAATCTTTATCGGCTAATTCGGGATGGCAAAGTGAGAATGCGGCTGCGAAGTTAGCTAAAAGTCAGTTTAAGGTCTTCGGGAGTAGCCTAGTGCAGCTGTTCTGATCTTTATGAGCGGTTCCCTCCTGCACCTGGGCATTTGGTGGTGGATGTCGGCTCAAATTTACGGCATCATGAGCTGAAACCCGTCGCGCCATAATTGGCTGCCTCCATATCGAACAAGCACAACATCCTGGCCTTTTTCTTTCATCCTCGCAGTTTAAACGCAGCCGCTCGGCCATCTAAGGCTCGGTTCCTCTGCACCGTCTTGCATATGATCCGTCCTTCTTGACCTCAATCGCCGCCGGTGTCCGCGAGATGGAGCGGGATGGACAACCATCTCGAACAGCCACTACCTACCTATTCCAACGGCGATTTTCCCAAGCTGGATGCTGAGATCGACAAACAGCCGCTTGCAGAATCCGCACTGCAGAGTCCACCGACGGTTGATACAGGTAAAGCCGACAAAGCCGACCGAATTCTACGGGCATGCCGCGAAAATGATCTAAGCTCTCTCATTACATTAGCTACTTCCGATGGAGGGCTGCTCAACGACGAGATACGCAGGACCGCCTGTATGCACTTGCATATCCAGACGCGAACCTGGAACAGCTGACACAACCATTCAGGGCCTGTACTACTAGGATGCAGCAGTTGCACCGCATCAGAGCTCGGCAGTGAGCTTGCATGGACCTCACTGCCGACACATCGAGATGAAGAGCAGGTTCAGAAGGACGTTGATCGTTCCTTCGTCTACTACCCTACAGACCGATCCGAGAAACTCATCGAGATTCGCAAGCAGCAGCTATCAAGCTTGATCCTTGAGGTGCTCCGTCGGCACCCACAGTTGCACTACTTCCAAGGCTTTCACGACATTGTCCAAGTCTTTCTACTCGTTTTAGGTCCCGATGATTCATCTCTCGCCGTCCGGCGACTGTCGTTACTTCGCATTCGCGACTTCATGCTACCCACCATCTCCGCCGCAGTCACCCACCTGAACCTCCTTCCCGCCATCCTTTACGCCGCCGACCAGCCCTTGTTTGAGCACCTTCTGCCGACGAACCCCTTCTTCGCGCTCTCCGCGACGCTGACCCTCTACGCACACAACATCGAGCGCTACGCAGACATCGCGCGGCTCTTCGACTTCCTGCTGGCGCACGACGCGGCCACGCCAATCTACGTGTTCGCAGCGCTGATCCTGGGGCAGCGGGCGGCGCTGCTTGCGCTCGACGCGCGCGAAGACCCCGACCTCCTGCACGCCGCGCTGCAGCGCCTGCCGCACCCGCTGGACCTGGAGGCCACCGTGGCGCGCTGCGTCACGCTGCGCGCCGCACACCCGCCCGCCACCCTGCCCTTCGCCGCCTGGCGCGCCGTCAGCCGCTACAGCGTGCTGCGCACCACGCGCGACGCCGAGGCGCTCGCGGCGCAGACGCTGCGCGACGGCGAAGAGCTGTTCGAGTGCCAGGCGGCGGAGATGCGGAGGCGGAAGGCCGTCGATAACGTGGTGAGGGGTGTCCGCAAGGCCGCGTGGCGCTACAGGAGGCCAGCGGCGGTGCTGGGCGTCACGGTTGCGGTCGCGCTGGCGGCGTGGTGCGTCGGCAAGAGGCCGCTGCTGTGGCACGACTTGGCTGGGAGGTTGCCGCGCTCGTGGCGTTTCGAGCTCTAGCTGCGCTGCAAAAGAGGCGTTGGATGGCGGTACGGTAATCATTTACCTTGGCATTGGGATGTTAAAAGTATGTAGAGGTACTGTGTTCCATTGTTTAGCTCAAGCCGCCATTTGGGCTGATACCATGAGCATCAAACTAGACCAAACACCAAGTTTGCTTCGAGCCCGGTTATGCTACTCATGTCGTCTCTGCATAGTCATTGGTGCAACGTATAGCAAACACCCGATGGACGGTGATAAAATGGTCTCTCCCTCCATTATCCCTCCTTAACTCAACCTCTACACTTCCTTCAAGGTCTTAGCATCTGATATCGGCTCGCCGTTCGAACCCTTTCCAACATGAAATGCTTTGCGCTCTTTGCCATCATCGCCCTATCCTCGGCCAGTGTCTGTAAGTGCTCGACTTGATTTTCCTATAGAGCGCTGACTAAGTTCCTGAAGTGAACAACCGTCAGGTGATTATAGAATACTGTGGAGGTCATGGATGTATGTCTACCAGTCGGCTCCCAGCCAAAGCGTTACTTGGTTCATTTTTAACTCATCAGATTGTAGACCCATGTGACGGCGGATTAGCTGGCATCAATTGCTGTGACGGGTATTACTGTCAGGATGCGTATGTGTGCGTGCCTTGTGTACCGGGCGCTGTCGGCTGTTAAATCTAAATTCTCGCAATGGACGTTGATGAAGACACCTTCGCTTTGATTTGAATGGGTACTAAACGCAAGTGGGACATGAACAGGAATTAATCCAGCGCCTGGAAATGAATACATTGACTCGCTAAAGCTCTCCATTCACTCGCTCTAATGACTCTTCTACTACATGGGATCATATTCCCACCATCTCGTTGTACTGACACGGTCCAGGGTAGAGCACTGTGTGCTTCGGCATGTAACCAGGCCTGAACGGAAATTGCATGGCAATGCTGACAGCATCGCTTGGATACGTAGTAATATGACCATGCTTGGATACTTCGGCTGTGTCGACGGCGATGATGAGGCCGTACTTGCCGCCCTGAATCCAAGCTTCTGTAATAGGACTGATGGTGGTATTTGGTAACGTCACGTGAATGAGACCAGACGTGAATGAAACGAGCCTTGATATTTGGTCAGTTTATTTGCCATGGTGTCCCGGAAGGGCCTTCCATCCTTACTGTGCGGCGGGCGCATTGTGAATACCGCCATTGAACCGCGGTGGAATCACGGTATATGTTGCGTTAGAAAGGTCTCCGAGGAATAGATTCAAAGCGCCGACGGTGCCAGCGCTGCTCGAAGCAGCAAATCCAGGCAGTTGCCAGCACTGGAGCACCGATGCGCCATTTGCCGCAGAAATCGCAGTCAGATTTAGGCTCGGAGTGGTGATATTGTTGAGCTGTGCGAAGACAGGATTCCAGCTAAAGAGGTACACCAGCGAGGCGTACATAACAGCGCGAAGTGACGAGTGATACATGATGGCAGCGGAGGTGACGAACGACGGTTTTTATGTGAGAGTAAGAAACGAAATAACTTTTGCGAATTGTTTGCCGGGTATCCGGGGTCAAATCAATCTTTTAAGTGATTTTGCTTATATGGGCGTCGAATCGATCATCACATGGATTACAGAGACCAGATACCATAAAGGGAAATCTAGCGCTGACTGGAGGAAGCGACGATGCTCGGAAATGGCAGTTGGAGGTTCTGGAGTGATGATTTACTTTACCAAGTGCGGAGTTGATATCCATCGGAGGATCCGGAGTTGCATTCGAAGTTTCACGCATCCATGTTCCTGCATAGAATGGCCGTGTGGAGAGAGCTACCTTACTTTACAGGGTACGGAGTATCCTTTACTGGACTATGAAGTTGTCCTTTCATAGAGTAATAATTTAGGCAGATGAGGGCGGGAATGGAATTGCGACTGAGAGTTCAGCATATCGTAACGATCACTGAATCATGTGTCGAGCTAACGACTGGACCAGCTGGATATGTTTGGACGGGTTTCTCGCTATGGCAAATCGGCGCAGACATCAGAATGGGATACGAAAGACAGGAGGAGGTTTGACGTTGATTGAGTACTCTAATGCGGTACGTGGAGTGTGGCTTGGGCAGGGCAAGCGCAAAAGCTCAACGAAACCGAAGCTCGATGGGCCGAAGTTGCCGCAATCGCGTGCGCGAAACCTCTCACTCACCGCCATCCAATCTCCGGGCCAATCACGCACTGTTTCCCTCAACATTAGTCCCCTCGTGTTTGACATTTCCGTTTCTGCTTTTTGATATCGCTTCTTTCCACGCAATCTCCTCTTTCAATCTCCCTTCTCCTCCCTCTCCATTCCGTCCTGCGCAGCTTCGAGAAGAGCTACTCGCTCAATTGAGTCTTTCTTCGCCGACTCTCGCCCACCATGGCGACCAATGCTAGCTTCATCTCCCCCTTCGCCGACGCCAAACTTCCCGTTCATAACGACATCCTTGGCAGCGTCCTGGGTGGACTTGTAGACAGTCTCAATGGCTGGACTGTCGCTCTCACACTCTTCCTGGGTCTTGTCCTCTACGATCAATGTTTGTTTACGATTTTAAGTATCTTTTGGACCACCTTCTGATCATCCGCAGACAGGTACATTGCGCAGAAAGGCTCGATCGCCGGCCCAATGTTCAAGATGCCCTTCATCGGGCCTTTCCTGCAGTCCATGAATCCAAAATTCGAGGAATACTATGCCAAATGGGAGAGCGGCCCTTTGAGCTGTGTCTCTGTCTTCCATAAGTAGGCGATGCAACGTTCTCCACCATTATTGCGCTTGACTAATTACAGGATAGATTCGTTGTCATCGCTGCCACTCGCGACATGGCTCGTA